>Ga0315914_1000527_pt1 | contig 48989 bp, 28 predicted proteins | sample MpolenodulesMG_FD_203920 | JGI IMG/M metagenome (GOLD analysis project Ga0315914, IMG submission 203920) | Medicago polymorpha root nodule microbial communities from Los Angeles, California, United States - elongated nodules | ecosystem: Host-associated > Plants > Roots > Nodule | place: USA...
TCTAACATTGACTATTATATAAAAAATACAAATTTTTTAGTTTTTATGATTAATAAAATACATTATGTCAACAAATAATAATATACAGTACGTCGGCGTACTTTGGCAAAAATATTACATATGCTAAGTTTAACAATGAGTACATCTTATACTGCAAATAATTAGTATAGGTATAAATCCAAATACTTTAATCGTTATGTGCAATGTTTAGATATTTCAAATTATATACAAAATTAAGATGGTATTTTTTTCCATGTCAAATTTAAATTATAACCACACTTATAACTTTAAGATAACATAATATTAAATCTATTCATTTGATCAAAAAAGTTTTTTATTTCCCGTGCTTGGCACGGGTCACTATACTAGTATGTGGAGATAACTCCCCAGCTTCTGTGAGACTTCCTTCTACTAGGGACATTGACTTCTGGTTGACCTTCCATTAGATCTTCCACCATAGTCTTCTGCACTTCCCAATCCCTTTTTGATGCTCTTCATTAAATTCCTTCTTCATGATAAGGAAATCATGCACACTTGAACATATGTCAGTATACCAATTGTTCTTCGGTACTTTGTTATTATCAAAACCCAAGAGAACTTGTATGAACAATTCTTGTTCTAACAATCTCCCATTTTTTTATGATGACAAAAACAAGTTTTTTGAACAATTATTGTTAATTTAATTAACATTTAGACTTCAGGGTCTGAAGTTTGCAAGCTCTCCTTGAGTCTGACAGTCTTAGGTTATGCGGTTTGCAAGCTCCCCCTGAGTCTGTAATAGTCCATTAAGGTGAGGTTTGCAAGCTCTCCCTAAGTCATATTCCCAGTTAATTAAATTCATTCTTAGTCACTCTTAAGTGTATCAAAACAAATAATCAAATGTTTATCAGAACATTGACAAGATATCAAAATCTTTGATCACACATAGGTTTGCATGCTCTAATTAAGACAAATATAATCCCTTATCAAAGTCTGATAAGTTTAATTAATTAATTGCATGTTTTTTTATTTTTATAATTTATTAAATGTAGATAATAAATAATAAATTACTATGTACGCCTTTTTCCTCTTTATATCACTATATGTTACTCCCATTTTCTATATTATATCTTCTCCCTCTTTTGTCATCAGCAAAAATAAAGAATAAACGAAATTGAAGATTAACTTTATATAGAATTCAAGAAGATACCCAGTGCAAAAGTAATGTTTTCAAGATGAATAAGCAAAAGAAAATTAAACATTGTTAAAGTAGAGAGCCATCAAGATCCGTAGATTTTCCTGTATAACGTCTTCAATACCGTCTGATCCCACTGTCTTCTCCTTCAAGTCTACTATAAGTTGTTGGAGAAAAGAGACACTTTGAGCAAGATTTTTCAATTCCTCCAGCAAGTTTTCATATCTCATTTCACATTGTAGAATCTTATCCTAAGTGGATAGTTCATGAGCTTTGTGAGAATTGACAATGTTTTTGGTGGATGTAGTTGGTTTAGTTTGTGTAGGTTCAGGATTGAGATCATTGTATATGGTGATGGAGGTGCTAGGTTCAAGATCTAGGTTAAAGTTTGTTGGAGGTTCATGCACAATTCCTGATTCATAAATTGACATGATGTGTGATGAAATATGAGAGATGATCAAGTTATGTAAAGATTGTTTTCTGGATCTTGGCTCAGAAATTGACATGATGTTTGGTGAAATATGAGAGACGATGAAGTTATGTGAAGACTGTTTTCTGGATCTTGGCTTAGATTTGGGTTTAGACAAGTCTTTCTAAAAACTAGCTTTGAAAGCTTCAATTTTGGCTAGCTTCAGAATGTTGCAAAGTTTTTGATTGTGAGAACTGTATACCAATAGGAAGCTCTTCATTAAAAGATGGGTCAGGTGAAGGAATGGGTGTTGGTAGACCATCTTTGCTAACCAAATAGGTTGCATCTTCTACTGATGATTAATTGTTGGTATCTGAAGATTCATTATCAATATCAGATGAGGTTGAGGATAAAGATTATATGATTTCATTTGGGTTAAGGTTTGTGTGAGATGATTTGGGTGGTGATGGGGGTGGAACAATGCCATCTACAAAAGACTCAGAATTATCTGAAGAACCCGCAACTACTGCTTTTGACCATTCTACTCCCTCATAGATGTTGTTTTTGAACAATCTTTCTTCTTCTAGCACAACATTTTTATTCTTCAAACATGACCTCCATAGTAAATTTGCCTCGCTTATGAGTACTACATTAATTGTTCTTGCCTCTATCGAAGCTCGTTCTTTAGACTGAATGAATCTTTGACGTGTTCTGATCGGCACTTCCTCTTTGACGTGTTTGAACAAGCTAACTCTCCACCTGTGTATCTAAATTATCGGCATGAATGAGCAACGCCTTCTCTACTAGCTGATCAACTAAGTCCTTTGTACCTCGAGACTCTCTTGCTGAATGGCAGAAATTTGGAGAGCCTTCTCTGTGTATGACTCATGTTGCTGTTGGGGAGCCAGCAATTCAAACGTTTTAGATGATTTAATGCCTTCTAGATTATCCTGAGGCTTCCACCCTTGCGTGTACCGTTACTGTGAAGTTAATGGCTTCTTCCCTTTGTCAATTGGATGCTCGTGTTTTTCTACTTGTTTCAGATGTAACCATCAGCCTCTCATATTCAATCTCCACCGGGAATGCGAAACCTTCGTGTTCCACCATAACTTCATAAAAAATGTCTTTGGAAAGATCTAAATCCACCAATACCCTGACATAGTGTCCAAACAGCATGTTCTTAATAACATTATCAATTAATAACGGTGTCCTGACAGCCCCTGCGATCTCAAACAGAGTTCTATCCATCCATTATTCCTGCGGCAATTCCCACAATCGAATCCAAACTGGTGTATATGTTTACCATTGTGTGTGAGTGTTAAAATCCTTTGTCCATTCAAATAAACACAGTACACCCGGCTTCAAATTTATCGTACTTGTTGCCCATGTTGTACGCAAGTCATCATTAGAAGCAAATGAGAAATCATAATACCCCCGGCCTAGGGAAAACTTATGCCATTTCCTATTAGTCTTCCATAATTCTGCAGCTTCGTAATGATATCCTTGGAAGAGTATGGTTTATCCCCCTTGTTCAATACTAATATTCCCTGAAGGTTAACCTTACACGCTCCTAACCCTCGAACATAAGCCTCATCTGTCTCCACGAAATAACAGTGTTGGAAGCGGATCAGAAAACTGTACATGAGGTCCTTTGATAGCTTGTGCAAATGATGGTTTTGAAGTAGCAGCCACTGAAGAAGGAGACGGTGTTGCCTGTGCAAAAGACTTTCAAGAAGCGGCTAATGCAGTATTAGAAATATGTTCCTGCACGGTTATTGAAGGGCAAACCGAAGTCACAAGTTCAGCCTACCAATCAAACACCATAGCGGCGACCACCTCCACCAAAGTCTTTCTCGGTCAAACTGAGACCACGGATGGAAAGGAACAAAAATAGTAACAACACCGAACAACAATTGATAAACAATTAAATGGCGTATGCAATCATGTGGTATCAAAACGAGAAAGGCAACACCATTTAAAATTGTGAATAACAAATTGGATTGCAATAACAATTGGATCCACGTACTAACCTTTTGGGATAACGTGATTCCCCAACGCAAAGTACATTGTAACCACATGTGCTTTAGAGAATTGAATCTATGCAGTATGCTGGACGGTGCTCATGCTAAGCCAACCTAGCAGAGCATTTATAGTTGATTTGATTTATTATTTGAGATTAATAGAGAAGCTACATAACCCAAATTATTTTGTTGACACAACTTTGAAAAGAAAAGTGAACTTTCTTTAAGAAAAAATCATCCTTAACCAAAAAAACAATATTGATTATTTTAAGTTAATTAATACTCCTTTGGGAACTCTCTGCTAGGGTTTTTGCGATCCTAGGGTTTTCTTGCTTCCTCTTAGCTGGTATTGTGGTGGTTTGTCCTCACCCCTTGTGCGCCTCTCTTGTTTCTCATGAGTGGATTCTATACATTGTGGATTAGTCCAACCTCATCGATGCTCATAGTATCACAAATGTTAAGTGACACTTACACCGCAATTTTGGAAACCTCTATGTGATCGCTATGTTATGCTTGTCTGACATTTTCTCAGCTTTTCACCTCCGGCATGGCGTTCTATTGTCCCTGGCTTTGTGTGACGGATTTACATCAACAACCACCAAAATCTCTCATTCAGAACCAATCCTTTGCGCAGGCACTTTGTTGCAAAACTTCAATTGATATAAGCTTCTAACTCCATCAATCACGGGGAATCATTATGTATCAAAATCGATCAAATAGATTAAGAAAAGTGACTTGCCGCTTGTCATAAAATCCGTCATGGTTGTTTGTTATTGAAAAAAGGAGATAAGCCTTACATGGCTAGGGACGTGAAATATGAAATTATGCAAGATATGGAAGACGTCTGAAAAGTGGAGAATGATATCATTGGGGAAAGGTTTTTTTGAGTTTCAGTTCTCAAATGGTGATGATATGCGCAAAATTTGGGTGCAAGGTATGGGGAAAGAGGCCAGCCTTGACGTAGGCCTCTTGCAGAAATAATATGGTCGATACTGGCTTGCAAGTAAGTCCAACTGATATTATCAAACCCTTTAGAGATGTAATGTTTCAGAGCTAAAATGTTAGTATATATGTTAGTATATTTGTAATTGAAAGTTAGCCTTTTTTTTCTCCTTTGTTAGGATTCGAACCCTAAACTTTTAACTCCTTAACTTATTTAATCTCTTAACTCAAACCGTTTGAGTTACTCAACTCTCAAAAAATAGATGATATATTGTCAACGTGGAATATGATGTATTATTTAGGCATAATTATACAATTTGTCCTTTAACTTAATTTTATGTAACACTTTCGTTCTTTATTTTTTTTTTCTCGATTTAATCTTTATGCTATAAAATGTCAATATTGTATTTTTTTTTTATGGGATATTTTGAATGAAGTATGAGTTTTTATGTTTGTATGATGATGATTTTCGTTTGTTTGTGAGTTTGATGAGTTTTTTATAAGTTTATTTTAATGAGTTTTTGATATTTTTTTATAAAAAAAGATAACCATGTTAACATTTGATAACATAAACGATTAAATCGGAAAAAAGAGACAAACGACGAAATTGTTGCCTCAAATTTATTCAAAGGACAAATTGTGTAATTTTATCTATATTTTCTAGCACTTTATAATACTATTGTAAAGTTAAAAGTTTGCATGTATTGTATCTAGGCCTTCATATTGGTGGTGACTCTCGTCGGGTTGAATTTTTGGGACCTGATGGTTAGTAGTATGAAGTCTCGCCTGTCAAGTTGGAAGAGTAGAAATTTGTCTTTTGGTGGTCGTCTTGTTCTCAAGAAGTCTGTTCAAAGATCCGTCAGCTACCATTTCCTCTATTAAATCTATTTTAATTCGTTTTTATTTTTTTGGGGGGGGTGGGGGGTGGAATGAGATAGAAAAATTTCTTTGATATATTAGGAGTCCATTTGTTTGGACAAAGAGGTTGGTGGTTTGAGGGTTAGGAGAATTAGAGAGTTTAATAATGCGTTCTTGGGTAACTGGTGCTGGAGGTTGGCGGTGGAGAGAGGGCCTCTGGTTTAGAGTCTTGATTGCTAGATATTGGGTTGTTGGGGCCGGTTGCAGGAGGGTGGTAGGGATGGTTCAATTTGGTGGAGGGAGATAGCAGGTATCCATGATGGTTTTGGAGTGGTGGGTGCCTGGTTTGTCGATAATTTGCGTCGTAATGTCGGTAACGGTGCTACGACTTTGTTATCGTTGGACATATGGGTGGGTAATGTCCCTCTTTGGGATATGTTTCGTCGATTATTTAAGCTCTCTGATACCAAAATGTCATCTGTAGCTCAAATGTTTGCTTTAGGTTGGGGCAAGGGTGGTGAGGTTTGGAAGTGGAAGAGAAGATTATGGGCGTGGGAAGAGGAGATGGTAGAGGAGTGTAGAGCTTTACTACTGACTATTTCCTTCCAAGGTGATACTCTGAATGCTTGGTCTTGGTTTCCGGAACCAACTGTTGGGTATTCGGACAGTGGTGCTTACTGCATTCTTTCTAACCGGACACCTCCTCATGACTTTGTTCCCTCAGATCTCTTGTGGCGGAAAGATGTTCCAGTGAAGGTGTCAATGTTTGTTTGGCTGCTTTTTCGAAATAGATTGCCAACTAAGGGGAATTTATTTCGAAGAGGTATTCTTTCTCAAGAGTCCCAATTGTGTGTTGGAGGTTGCGGCTTGGCGGAAACATCACATCTCTTATTTCTAGGTAGCAGCTTTTTTGGTTCTATTTGGCATCTTGTTCGACTTTGGCTTGGTGTTCCATTTTGCAGATCCGTCACGGATTGTGGACCATTTTTACAGTTTGGCATCTTATCAGGTTATACTACATCAAAGTGTTTGTTCATGTTACTGATTTGGTTTGCTACTTCTTGGGTGATCTGGAAGGAAAGAAATGACATGATTTTCCATGGTCAAGAAAACGCTCCTATTCAGCTTTTGGAGAATATTAAGCTTCTTTTCTTTTGGTGGTTTAAAGTTATATTTGCTGTTTTCCCGTATCAGTTTTACACTTGGTGTCGAAGCCCTTTTCTTTGTTTGGGCACTGGTAATTGATTAATGGTTTGTTGAACTCTTGTTGTAATTATTCGGCTCTCTTCCCTAGCACATCTTATGCTAGGAAGATAGTCTCATCGTAATAATATATTTCATTTTGATCTCTTAAAAAATACTATATTCTTGTATAAATTCATTTTTGTATATATCTGCGTGTTACTGCATAAACAAATTCTTTAAATCAAATCAGACAACATAAATAGCAAAACCATAAAATATTGAATTAAAAACAAGTTTGAAAAAAGTGGAATAAAGTTTGCAAACAACTAAATCAGAATATAGAAGCTTCTTTGAAGTTCTCACAACGTGAAATGAGAGAACAAAGTAGGTAGAGGAAATAGTAATTGAATAATGCAATGAGTCTCTCCTGAACCCAATAACATATGCCAAAACCAAACTTCAAAACGAAATTAACATCCTAGTATCGTTTAAGCTTTAAGGCATTTAGCGTTCTCTTCAGGGATTTTAAACTAAAAAAATATTTATTTAAAAAAGTTAAGTATTTAAATTTTTAATATATTGGATATACATTTAAAATATAACATTTAAAATCGTTAAAGAATATTATAGAGACGCTCATTAACGTCTTCGTAAGCTTAACTCAATTAATAGTGATATTGCATAATTTATACAGAGATCAGGGTTCGGACACCCCACTTCTCCACATTTAAATGTGTGAGTTCCAATCACCAAATTATTAGACAAAAAAAAAGCACCGATTAACATTTCCTTTATCATAATAACAAATTAAAGCCAGAGTATTCTATAGTTTCCAAATTGCACAAGGACACATAAACTATATTTGTCGATGAATTTGGGAATCTTACCATACAATTTTATTGACCACTAGTCTTATAGTTTGGTGCCATCTTATATTACTACTATTAAATTAAAAAGGAAGAAGAAAGTACGGTGCACCATTAATTCATTGATTAAGATTACTTTTTTTAGGGTGGATTACAATTTCAAAGGAGAAAAACCAATAGACCAGTGTTTCAATTGTTTCAATAAAAAAATACCATTTTTTCAATTGTGCTTTTCCTTTCGGATATGGAGTCAGCAATCAGAAATTTATTAGTAGTCTATTTTTTTATTTTATTTTTGTAGTATGATTAGAGAGTGTGTCAATGCAATATGTCTCAATGTAGCATCGCAAATCAATATTAAACAATGTTCTAAAGAAACGCACGCAAAACGTAATTGTGAATGATTCTTGGGGACTCAATAAGGTCATATTCCTTCTGCACTACCATTAGTGGGAGTTTTTTCGTGCTACGTCTTCAATTTATTTATGTGGTAAAACTTGATTGATGAAATGAGCTTTCTTCATGGAATTTCATGAGAAAGTAACATTGACAATAATATGCTAAATATATTCATTTTAGATTTAAATATACTCTCTCTATATTTTATGGAATTTCATGAGAAAGTAACATTGACAATAATATGCTAAATATATTCATTTTAGATTTAAATATACTCTCTCTATATTTTATTATATATGTCATTTTAGAAAGGAAAAAAATTATGTTTTTTTTATTATTGTCACTTTACAATATCAATGCACTATTTATTAATGTTTCTTTACTTGTTAAACGGTGTGATGAATCTCTAGATTGTATACACATGATAAGATTGAGGTTCTTGCATTATTGAGTATGCGTTCTACCTTTTTTTTCTTGTGCACTGGGTTAATTATGTGTTTTCTTATTACATGGTTAATTATTTGTTAAATCATACTTTTTATATATAATATAGTAGAGCTTTATTTTGCTGCTAAAAAGATATTCAATGGAAAAAAGGGTTAAAGAATATATCATATTTGTGTTTGTGTGTGGCTATTATGCTAATTAAGTACAACAAAAAACATTTTTACTTGTTCAAAAAAAAAACATTTTTACAATTAATTATTTACAAATATATATGCGAAGACTATTCTTTCGACCTAAATAGTCAATGAAATAAGCATTATCTTCTTTACTAGTAGTATACCCTTCAAAAAATAATTCAAAGTTAAAAATAAAAAGTAAGAGGTGTATTATGTAAATTCGAAACCAAGTGAGGAAAACAAATTTGATATAAGAAAGAATACACATGACTATTGACGTAAATAAGTAAATAAAATTATAAAACGGTACCTGGTAAAGAACACTCTAAGTTCATTCTTAAAAATTGAATAACCTTTGGAAAATGTCATGAAAAGGATCCTATCTGAAATTCCGGCACACTAGTGACCTAATGTTTTACACGATGTTTCAACACCAGACACAAATAGAATGTCGTAGTTAATGTTTAAACATCGAGCTAATAGAAAACCAACACAACAAGGAAAATGTAAAGGACATAAAAGTAAATGGTACAGTTGGTTTGTTAACCCAGTTCGGTGACAAACACGCCTACTCTGAGGGCTACCAAGGCAGGAAGGAAATCCACTAGTGTAGTCCTAGTTCTAAGCTCTCAGCAAACTCCAAGTTTACAACTTATCACCTAGAACATACTCGTATTGACTTCAACTTAGGAACTCCTAGATCTGAGATCTCATCTCACTTCCACTCAATCACACACCCTGTGATTTCACGATTACAATCAATATGTTGAAGACACCTTCAAACACAAACTAACTCTGTACTTCAAAGCTTAGGAGCAGTATACAAACTTACAACTCAATAAAACACAGTCCTAAACTTGCATCAAGGTGATACAAGAAAGACTCACAATCAACAAGACTCAAAACCCTAAAACTTTATTTCTCAACGACAACTTCAATAATGAATTAGGTTTTGCGTCCTTGTATAAATACTCTGAAGCAATACGGGCTTGAACTTCTTGTTGGGCTTCAGAAACACTATGGATCCAAGAGATGACCCGCTTCACAATATTCAGGAACAAAATCAAAGTTTCCTAAAAAGTTGGAACATCTTTAGGAATAACAAATGCACATCAAAAGTTTCCTAAAATATTGTCACTACTTTATGAAATAATCACACATCTGATTCTGAATAAAAAGCACGCGTCTTGGCCAACAAGTAAATAGACATGAATTCCTTAAAACGATAAAGTGCGCATTAAACATGACACATAATCAGGGCACACTGAACCGTGCCAACATGTTGAAACATTGTGTCCAACATCTTGCTTGAATATTTGTTTTAGCAATAATTAAGCCAATATACAAATATCCAACAATCTCCCCCTTTGGCAAATTTTTGGTTAAAACAAACTGAGGCCATATAAACAAAGTAGAGATATACCACACAACCATTTCTTCAATCGACAAGAGTATACAACCATGAAGAAAGGTAAACTAAAGAGATACCACAATATAATTCTTCAGCCAACAGTAAAATCATACAGACATGAAGAATTATAACACAACTCCTAAAAACCACTTCCATATATTCACAAAAAAAATCTTCAAATGGAAATATAGTAGATAAGAAAATTGTGGAGTATCACTAAAGAAGATCATAGGCATGCAGCAGCGGAAATAGAAAAGAAAAAAAAGGAACTTGCCTCACAGATAAAACAAAAACCAGAATGGGAAAAATAAATTCTCATAGACACAAGCAAGAGATACTTGGATGTTTCAACATTCAGTTACACATTCTGCCATACATCTTAACACAGCCAATCACACAATATAGTATTACTCCCCCTCAAAGATGCAACCAAAGAACAAAAATATTTCTACTACTCCCCCTGAAGTTATGCATGCATAGAAAATAAATAGAGATAGATGTCCCAACATCAGGCACAACATCATAAGAACCAACAAGTGCCTACCATAATACTTCATCTAACTCATCTAACTACTCCCCCTTTTTAGCCACAAAATAATGTCAAACAAATTCGTCATGCATGAAACAATCAGAGAGTACCAAAAAAATAGAGTGCAGAGTACCATAGAATATTACAGACCAATGCACACTAGGTGCACAAATATCTAGGCCATAGCCCATAAAAAGAAAAAAGGAACCATAATCCTGAAAATACAAAAAAATGGACCAAAATATTAAGCAACATCAGAACTGATGTCAGAAGCTTCCTCTTCATCCTTATTACCAGCATAATCTACTTCTTCTTATTTTTATTTGTTTGAATCATATATATATTTACTATTTGGGCTTACTCCAACATTTCCCTTGTTGAGGGATCCTGGCACCCCATGCTCGCTCCAAGTTTCTCCATTCATGGCATGATTTGTAGAAACAGTATTTGGTGTGCAGCTCCACTAGAGATTTTCTTACTCTATGCATCCTATTGCGGTTGGTGGCGCTACTAACATGGAACGTGGTTATTGTGCATCATTGTCCCGTCCTGTTTAGGTTTGACTCAGTCTGAGGTAATTATGAGCCACTAACCCACTTAATGGATTTGAGAAAGAATCAACTTCCATTGGTCGACCGTTCCTAGGTTTGTTCGAAGTCAAACCGATCCAAAATAAAACCGGAAACCAATCCAAAAAAACCAAAAGGCAAAAAATCAAATATTTTTGAATGCCTTTGGATGTTGTTTTGTAAAAACCACTCACATCGGATCGGACTTTGGATCCCCTTTTCAAAATCAAACCAAATCAAATGAAACCGCATAAGTAAATTTTATTAGTATTATATATTACATTAATATATTGCTCTAGTTTTTAATCTTATAGATAGTATTAATTTAATTTCCTCAAAAAATTATTAATTTAATATATATTGTTACTATTTCATACATCTCCAACATTCATGTAAAAAAAATACATTTCGAACATAATAGATCATTTTTTAATCTATAATAATAAAAAATTAATTTAGTTAATGTTATTTTTTGCATCAAATATAGTATTTTACCTCCTAACTGAACCCAAAGTATTAGGGATCATTTTCTCTGAGAATCGGGGGGTTACCACACAAAAATAACTATTATTTTATTGTGTATATGTAATATTAATAAAAAAAAATTACATGTTGTATTTTGGATATCTAATAACCGATCCAAATCAAACCACATATTTCGATTGATTCAAATCAATTTTCTTTTAAACAGTCATCCAAACCGAACCGAACCGCATGCAATTTTCATTTTGGATCGGATGACGTTTTACCTCATAATCGATCCAAACTCTTCCAACATTTGCTTAATCTTCCATCGGTGGTTGTGAGGTTTCCTCGCGTAAAGTTCAATTTTCTATATGTTGATATCGGCTAACAAGGATAATTATATTTAGGTTTACCTTTAACAAAAAAATCAAAAAATAATTGTTCCTAATATAATTGTAACAAATGAGCATGAATTCGCTCTATTTTTTCATCCTTCATTTACTATCAATTCATAAGAGAGATGAACACAAATGGTAGATTTTGGATCCATTTTAAAATGGATCGAGCTAATAGTTCTCAATAATCTTTCATTTATATCTATATTGAGTTTTTTCCATCATGTGTAAATTTGCACATGTTAAACAATTTAAAATAGTGAGTTTATCTTGAAACTTGTGCATTTTATATTAAATGTATAACTTTTTAATAAATTAATGTTTTTCAATGAAAAGTTACTACTTTTAGTTGTCTTAACATGTGCAATATTGCACATGTTAAACAAATCCATATATATATATTTTTTATAAATTGACAATTAAATAATTCTATAAAAAAAAATTCTAACTAATACCCACAAAAACTTGTTAAAAAACCAAAAATAATAAAATTATTTTGAAACTTGTGTGGTTGAATAAAAGGATGGATATGATCAAGTTATAATTAAGACTGAAAAATTGGTTTGGTCATTGGGGGTGTATAAAGTATAGAAAGTGACAAACTCATCAATTTATACAGCCCAGAAACATTAATATTATTTTTATTTATTTTTTATCCTATGATAACTATTATGATAAAATAAATTCCACAATCTTATCATTATTTTGAGCAACATCATCATCAATGGCTCTCTCAACTTCCTTCTCCAACTTCTTCTCATTCCCATCACCACCAACAAAGTCACCACAACCACCCTCTCTTCTCTCTCCATTCCCATCTCACCAAAACCGCAACAACAAGTTCATACCACTTGTTCTAAGCCGCAATGAAACCTCTTCTTCATCAATCACATCGTCATCGTCATCATCATCATCATCATCATCATCTTCACCTTCACAAGAACTACCACTACAAGATATGTCTTCAAGTTTCTCAGCATCAAACTCTATGTTCTTAGCATCACCATATAATGTTCAAGTTATTGTTGAAGATGATGAGCCTGAAGAGAGGTTGCTTAATAGGTTTCGTAGAGAGGTTATGAGAGCTGGTATTATTCAAGAGTTTAAGAGAAGAAGGTATTTTGAGAATACACAGGATGAGAAGAAAAGGAGAGTTCGTGATGCTGCTAAACGTAATCGTAGGAACAGGTTTCCTAGGTATGTTATTATCAGATTTTCATGTTTAGGATAATCTGTGCACGAAGAGGAATTGACTGTTTGGTTTTAGTATTAGTTTAATATGAAGCACGGACATTGACACGCCGATACCGTTAATTATTTAAGAAAATCATATAATTCAGTGTAATTATGTGTCGGTGTTGTGTAAGACACGCCATGTGTCCGACACCGGGACACGGCTTATTCGAAGAGTGTCGGTGATTAATTTTTTTTTTTTTTTGTGTGAACCGGGTATCTCTGGTTGCAACTGCATACGCTAATAATCCCTCGAGTCAGATATGATTGTAATGAGTGACAAAACTCTAACTCGAGAGATTTAACACTGATGCATTCTCAAAACTAAATTTGAACCTAAGACCTTTGGTTAAACTAAAAGAGATTCTTTACCAACTCATTCGAGTATTCTTGGGTTAGTATATCAAGATTGGATATTGAATATTAACAATCTTTAATGAGTGGTTAATAGGTATATCAAGATTGGATGGCTCCTTAATCTTTGATTGAAGTTCAATAACCATGAATTTGAACTTTATTAAACACTATTTCAAGTGTTACAACTGCAGGTAGATTTGAACACATGAGAATTATGGTTAATTACTATCAAATTTAAGGATAATGAAGTTTTGTAGATGTATCTGTTAACCAAGTCCAACACATCACTAACCATGAGTGTGAATTGTGTTAACCGTTTATAAAGTTGTCAAATTTAGGTGTTCTAAACTGTTTTTCAAATAACATTTGGTAAGCAACCACTAGCACACAACTGCGTTGACTAATCTCTGGAGGTAGTTGAGATCCATTTATGGAATCAACCTCTCCTGATGTGTGTTTTCCGTATGTACTTGTCAAAAATCAACCCAAGTATCTGCTACTTGTATCACTATCGTGTTAGGTAAAGAGTTTTAGCGTAATATGGTCAATCATTCTCATGTTTGTTGGAGTTCAAAGTCAAGATGATGGAAGTAGGAGAATCATCTGGTGTTTTGATTTTTGACTATTGACTGGGGAGTTTTGATAAATCCAAATAAGCTCTACACCTTCTTCCGAATGCATCTATAATACCTTCATAGTGGTATGATAATGATTGTGTGAAAATTTTACCACCATAAGTTGAAACATCAACTATGAGACATTGCTTTGCTTGTAAATGTGTTCTTCTGGTCAGATAGATAGCAAGAACTACTATGAAGGTAGTTCCAGGGGACCAAATATATGACATGAAGAGAGTTTTTAATTTTTTTTATTTTAACTTTAGTACATATTGTAGTTTAATTTATTTTGTTCGGGTTATCAAATAAAGATAGAAAAAGGCATATATATAAGTAAAATTAATAGGTTGGGGTCAGAGGTTTAAACAGCAGTTGTAGTAACAGTTTCATCATGATTCTTGATATTGTGGAGAATCACAGTCAAATGTTGTTGATGTGGCCTCAATTGCAGTTTTGTTGCGAGTTTTGCAACACGGAAAACTGATTTATCTCAGTTGGGGTCGCAGACCTTTATTTAAAACCTCCAGTTGGGGTGTCATGACATGGGCATGCCTCCCCTTCTCTTCGTTTGACAAAGATAATTTGATACCTGTGTCTTGCATCATTTTCAGACGCCCTATGGGAGGGGGGAAGTCACCAAGAGGACAGTACAACAACTACAGGCAAGATGATCCACCGCCCAAGAAGGAAGAGGATGATGATAACTGGGATCTACCTGAAGAGGATGTACTAAATTTTTAACTGCACAATTCCCCACATTATGTATGATTTTTCATATTTTACTTTGAGAGGCTTTGTCTGCATGTAGGTTCTATAATGTGAAACTGAAATCAATTCCTTAGACTTAATTATTGTATTTTTCAACATACATTTCATTTGAGAATGATATTTATATTAATACAATATGTTCATTTGTGCATTGAAAATTTGATCTTCCCTCGATAATTTATGATGTTGAATTTACCTGTCATGTTCAAGTTATAAATCCCCTATAATGTTGAATTTACCTGTCATGTTCAAGTTATAAATCAAGGATAATTTATGTGATAATAGAAAATGAGTCTTCATAGGATGATGAAATATTCTTGTTGTATAGAGGATCCCCAAAATGAGAGAGGATAGCTTGTTCATAAATATACAATCTTAAAGGTGACATGCATTAGGAAAACAAATTATTTTAAGCAGTGTTGTCAATGGCGGATAACGGAATATGGAAAAAGACCAAAAAACTGCCATATAATCATGCCATTGCGGCCTGTAGTGTCGTCATGGACAGCATCTCTTCATAATTTTCCTAAAGCAGTTGTCCAAAAACCAGCCCTATCATTCCACCTTTACACAACACTGGTTTTAGTTTCTTCTTTTGTTTGGACTTGGGAGTATTTCTCATCAGGCAACACCGTTAAGTGTAAATGCTGTTTATTGCTGTAGTGATTAACCTCTCAACTGTTTTTCAGTTACTTTTTCATATATATGGTCTTTTTTCATGTTTGCCTTTTACAACCTTTTGTGCTGAACATGCATTCTCTATCATACTATCATTTGATACTAATTATTGGAAACTTTTTATTCTCCTTTGTCATTACTGAAATCCTTGACCTCATTAGATTGTAATTTAAAACTAGACTGAATGATACAAGTGATAGACCGAGTGATCATGCTAGGATTAAGTGTGATGAAAAAGCGGGAAGATGGTATGAAACTATAGTTTTAGACATGTAGTAAAAAGTTTTTACTGAAACTATGGATTAAGAATTAGGTCATGTTTGAGCCATTGGCTTAAGTTTAACTGATTTGTAGCTGTGCTGAAAAATTGGAAAAAGTAAACTCATCAATTTGTTCTGAAAAAGCCTCAAGTCTAAACTCATGAGTATACCAAACATAATATTTCCTTTTCCCAGCTATCCTATTACAAAGTATCAAACCATATGCTTAGCATTTTTCACCAAAGCACGGTTTACATTTAACTGAGTTAAACTAAAAGTGAAATCTTCTTGTTCAGCTAAAGAGAAATCTGCAAGCTGTTTTTTTAATATGAATTCTCTGTGAAAACTTGAGAACTGTTTGTTCTTCTATGTATATCTTCATCCTATGCACTTCTGTGGCCACCTCAAAGTCATTTTCTCTGTTGCATTGTCGTTTTTTACTCGTTTTCTAAAGCGGATCCAATCATCTAGAACAATCCTCATGTCATGAACTTTGCTTGTGAGATCATCACAACAGTTAGCATGGATGGTATAAACTCTTTCAAACATATCATTATTTAGCTGACAAAATCCGCCAAACTGATTTGTATCTATGTGATGAACACGGACGCCATACGCGTCAGCTATGTCTTCATTTTGTGTTATAGTTGTACACAAGGATTCTTCAGCATTTGATCTTAGATACAGAAACTGGCTCAATTTCCAATGCTTTAAGAATTCCAAGGCTGCTTCATTTGCTTTCATGAAGAAGACCCCCCCTTCTTGCATGGAATATGCTCTTTCTCCATCACTTGAGAAATTGCATGAAATACTTAGTTCATACGAAGGATCAAAGTTCTCCAGGGGACTTCTAAGCCAAAGTACATCTGTATCCTGCAGCAAAACAAACGCGGTTCAAGTTGATTTATAAACTCTATTCTTCTGATTCAAACAAGTAAATAGTCGTTCTGATCCTTCATTGTGAGTCGTCAAAAAAGTCCCTGATTGTATAAAAAAATTACAAAATAATATCTAAATATCTTTCGTTAGTTAGTTTAGTTATTGATGTCTATTCGATTAAAACTTATTAGAATCCATACCGTGAAAATTATGTTGTAACCCAATTCAATGACATCTAAGAAAACATTATTTCTTCTCCAACTGAATACACTGTGATCTGGGCTTGTGATAGATTGTCTTTTGGTGGAAAAATAAGGTTCAAAAGTGGAGGGATGGATGCAATGGGGATGCAACAAACTGCAGTACTCAAAAGCTTGAGGGTCCATAGTTATGATAACCAAGTGATTCAAAAATCTTTGAGTATCTTTGCCAGATTTGAAGCTTTGTAGGAAAATTTCAAGCATTGATCCAGGTCTTGCATATGATTCATCTACCATTGTTAGGATAATTGTTCTGTCTGACATGGTTGTTTTCCTCAGCACTTCAATCAGTTCTTGTTTTTCTGAAGGATCCTGATAGGAAAAATAAAACAAGTTAACTAGGGAGTATCTAAAAAAAGTTCTTGTTTTTCTGGGTCAAAACTAGTTGAATGGTTAATTTCAACTTATTTTGCAAAAATATTGGATTAAATGGATCAACTCCATACTTTATTCATTTTGCCACCCCTACTTAGTACATACCACCTTAGCGATATATAGAAAAATTACATACCAAAGAATAATTTATCAACAGCCATTACTATTTCTGGTAAACTACCATTTTTACTTCATTATTATTATTTGAGATTTGTTCCTTTTTTACTTTTTCTTTTTCGAATGTCATTACCATTTTGGTTTTGAATGATTGTGCGATCCTATCCATTACTTATTTTTAGCAAAATCCTATCCAATACTTATTTATACATGATTTTTTGTTTTAATGATAAGGTATATACTAGAATCCGTTTTTTCTCTACTCCATTCACAATAATATATATAAAAATTTGACTCTTCTTTTCCCACTATATTCATTTCGGATTATAGAATCTGAACGATATAAACACCACATAAAAATCTCTAAAACATATTAAAACATTTCAGATTTTAAAATCTAAATAACGAGAGAAATTTATATAGTGGAAAAAACATAGCCTAATTTTTTTTTTGTCAAAATGACTTTTTCGTACATACCCCCTCTTGATCTTAGGTTGGCCCCCTTAGTCGGTCAGCATTCTAGCCATGTACATTGGCTAACACACTTAAAAGAAATCAAATCCATTATTTATATATACACTTCTAAAGCTCTATATTGATGAAAAATAATTATGTACGTTACGATTTAAAGTTCTACCAATTTATGAATATTTTATTATTATCCATAATGTTTGTTTTACCATAATTTTTTTTATCATTGGAATCAAACTTAGTACCCAAAACTAAACACTTATAAACCTTACGCATCAACTACTTAATTTAAACCCGTGATATAATATAATTAATAAAGTAAAGTATCTATCTCATATTCAAACACATATTCTCTATATACAAGAGTTAAATTAAAACACCTAACCGATTTTTGTTACAATATAATGTATGAAATATGAGTAGTGATAGGAGCACTGAGACTAAATCTAACACTCTTTTATAAACACTAATAAGATAGAGTGTATGTTATGTTCCACCATTTTGGTATTGAGTTTCACTATTTTGAAAATGAGTCTCACATAAAATAGTGGGACTCGCATACTTGACAATCTTTAGGAAAATCTTTTTATTTTTCAATTGCAACACTCAAATTCGTAACCTTATTTCAATATTTCAGTCCGATTCCATTCAAACCAACATATTGTATCATTCAACATCTAAAAAAAAAAATATATATAGTATTCAAATCATGCTTAAAATTCTCAAATGATAAAAGAATGCGGTTGCTTGAATACACACAACACTGTGACTGATGCTAATCAACAGAAACCAAATAAAATGATCAAAGCTTGAGTAGAATTACCTTCGTTTCAGCCCTTTTAACTGGTCCATGATAGTGTAACCGAAGGAAGCACATCAACATAATCAAGAAAGCTGTGAGAGGAAGAACATATGCAAAGTTTCTCAATCCCAAAGGTCTCATTCTTCTCATTGCAAATAATAATAATTCAGGACCTCACTTGAAAAGTTAAGTCTTGTGTTTAAGTGCTATTCAAAAAGAGGTCAAAGTGTTAGAGAAAAATGAGTCATTTACATTAAAGCTAGAATCAATCCAATCTTATAAAAGTAGAAAGAGACAAATTATGTATTTATGTCTATAGTAGAGATTGACTAGAAAAGCAGATCGTATCAATTTTAAATAGGAAAAAATGGAAACGGATTATTATTTCAAATTCATTAAGTGACATAAGAAAAATATCGACAAACGTCAAAATTTCTATACAAGGATTTATTTTGACCCAAATAAAATTATAGGCATTTTTTCACTTTAAAGATTTATTGAATAAATTATTTATAAGTTTTCAATTATGACCACATATATTATTGATTAAACGAACTTAAAAAGTATCTTTCAAAAAAAAAACGAACTTAACAAGTAAACATTTGTTTATAGTTGAGACCAGAAGGAGTAGGAGCAGGGAGTAGAAATGTTTATGAATTAAATTTAAAAATGTTGAAAAAATATTTAGATTCGGAGTAGGAGTAGGGAGTAGAAATGTTTATGAATTAAATTTAAAAATGTTGTAAAAATATTTAGATTCAATTAATATACAAGTAATCAGTCCCATTTTTTTTTTCCATATACACGAAAAGATTGTTTACGGTGTAAATCAAATTAAATTAAGTCATTACTTTACATACAAATCTTCGTACGATAATAGTTTTGTGTTTTCATAAGTTGGCTCCATTTGAGAATAAGAGTCCGTTTGAATTTATTTATTTTTGAGTTTATGCCAAATAGTTTATACAAATAAATAAATTTTTATATACTATTTATAAGCATGTCAAATTAGTTTTTTTAAAAAAAAAAACAGCTTGTGGAGATACAATTTTTATTAGTGAGAATTTATGAATTATTATAAAAGTTTATTTATTTGCATAAGTTATTTTTCAAAAACTGAAAACTAAGTCAATCTAAATGGTCCCAAGTATATAGAAAGGCATATATATATGAAAGTATGGTTTTAGATATTTAGTAAAAAAAATGAAAAATTACATGGATAGGAATTAGGAAGCAACTTGTTTTGTTCATGGATTTAGCCATTGGCTTAAGATTAACTGATTTGTTGCTATGCTTAAGAGGAGAAAAACTAGAAGTAAGCTCATCTATTTATACACTATAGACTAGATTGATTAGGTGGGTGATTTCATTCCTTCTAAAATCTAAATGCAAAAATTATACTTCCAAACTAAAATTATTAAAGAAAAAATTGTCAAGAAGAATTATTATACCAAGTATAATATTTTCTATCCTATAACAAAGTACTAAAACATATGCTTAGCATTTTTCACCAAAAAATGGTTTACATTAAACTTAAAGAGAAATCTGTAATCTGTTTTTGTTCATCCTATGCACTTCTGTGGCCATCTCAAAGCCACTTTTTCTGTTGCATTGTCCTTCTGCACACCATTTCTAAACCGAATCCAATCTTGTAGAACAATCTTCATGTCATGAACTTTGCTTCTGAGATCTTCACAGCAGTTAGCATGGATGGTATAAGCTGTTTCAAACATATCATTATTTAGCTGACAAAATCCACCAAAGTGATTTGTATCCATTTCATTAACAAAGAAGCCATATGACTCAGCTATATCTTGATTTTTTGAAACAGTTGCACACAAGGATTCTTCAACATTTGAGCTTGGATACAAAAACTTGTTCAATCTCCAATGCTTCATGAATTCCAAGGCTTCATCATTTGCTTTCATGAAGAAGATTCCCCCTTCTTGCATGGAATGTGCTCTTTGTACATCACTTGAGAAATTGCATGAAATACTTAGTTCATACACCGGATTGAAATTCTCCAATGGATTTCTAAGCCACAATACATCTGTATCCTGCAGCAAAGCAAAAGTCACATGCAATCTCAACGAGTAAATAGTCATTCTGATCCATAAATGTATGAAGTCTTGTCAAAATAGTTTTTGAATGTAGACAAATTAGAAAATCATATCTAAATTTGTCATTCGTCAGTTAGTTTAGTTATTGAATGTAGTTTATAAAAATATACTAACAAATTAAAAGAGATACTTGAAAATTGAGTTTGTAATTTAAAAAATGTTAACACCTTAAAAATTTATGGACCAAAATGATCGTTTATTCGATTCAAACTTATTAGAATCCATACCGTAAAAATTATGTGGTAGCCCAATTCAATGACATCTATCAAAACATTATTTCTTCTCCAACTGAATAGACTGTGATCTGGGCTTGTGATAGATTATCTTTTGGTGGAAAAATAAGGTTCAAAAGTGGAGGGATGGATGCAATGGGGATGCAACAACCTGCAATATTCAAAAGCTTGGGGGTCCATAGTTATGATAACCAAGTGATTCAAAAATCTTTGAGTATCTTTGCCAGATTTGAAGCTTTGTAGCAAAACTTGAAGCACAGATCCTGGCTTTGCATGTGATTCATCTACCATGGTTAGGACAATTGTTCTATCTGGCATGGTTGCTCTTCTCAGCACTTGAATCAATTCTTGCTTTTCTGAAGTATACTGATAGGAAAATAAAAGAATTAGAAGTTAACTAGGCAGTATCTCAAAACATTTACAAAGAATCATCCTCTATTTAAATTGCAAATAACATTAATTAATAATATAAAAAAATAGTCGTTCTTGTAACTAATATTGATAACACATAGAAGCCTATGAGAGTGTGTGGGTGGGAAAAAAAACTTTTAAAAAGGTGGGTTAAATGGATCAATTCATCATACTTAACTCATTTTTGTCACCTCTACTTGGTCCATACCACCCTAGCAATAAATAGAAAAATTACATACAACAACCATTTATTAACCGCCATTAGTAGCTAGTATTTCTGGAAAATTCACATAAAATGAACCATTGGTAAACAACCGTTTTCACTTCATTATTATTAAAAAATAATTTTGACTTCATTGTTATTAAAAAAAAAAACATTTGACGAATCATCATCATTATTACTTATTTGTACTTTGTTCCTTTTCTACCTTTTCTCTTTTGAATGTCATCATTGTTTTACTTTTCTTTAAAAAATAAACATTTGTTCTTTTTGTTAATACTCCCTCTGTCGCTAAATATTTTGAAAAATAAACATTTATTCCTTTTGTTAATACTCTCTCCGTCCCTTAATATTTGATACAGTTAATTTTATTATGCATGTCAATGCATAATTTTGAGGTTAAATATTTTGAATAATATATTAGAAAAAATTATGAAAATTTGATCTTTTGAAAATACTCATCGAGACAAATATAATGATATCTTATATGATATTATTTATCTTTGTATATTAATAGAAAAATATGGTCAAAGTAAGTTAGGTCAAAATCACACATTTTCAAATAGGTCATCTATTGCGGGAGTAACTTTTTTCTTGTCAAAATGCATGACTTTTTAATAATTTTTATTCCAATTAGAATAAGAATTCTAGCCATACACTTTGACCAGCCCACTTTAAAGAAATCAAATTCATTATTTACACACATGTTTATAGCTCTATATTGATTAAAAAAAGTGCAACAGTAAACTGCAATTTAAAATTTCATTTATTTATGATTTTTTTTTGGTCAACTTTATTTATGAATATTTTATTATTGAGTTAAATATATTTTTAATCATTATAAATAATATTAATTTTTTTGTTTTAGTCACTTTAAAAATTTTCACGACTTTTAATCCTTCAAAAACAAGTATTAGATTCAAACACCAAACCCTTCTGAGTTACCATGTAATGTGTGAAGTATGTTTTTGTGGTTGAGTATAATTTATGAATATGGCTCTATGAATAATGTTAATGACACTCATTTTTAAACTCTTTTTCTACACGTGGACTTCGGCATTTTAAAAACGGATTCCACGTAAAGTTGTTGAAGCTACGTGCATTTCAGTCGATCATGAGTTGATGTTATTAGCTCTCTTAGTTAACTATTTACAGGCCCAACCAATGACTAAATTTTGTTGAAAAACCTACCTGACTTAGGAAAACCTTTTTCTTTCGATCACAAACTCAAATTTATAATCCCTAAAAATACTCAAATTTATAACTTTATTATTAAAATATTTCAGTCCAATTCCATTCAAACCAACATACGGTATTCAAATCATGCTTAAAATCTTGAAATGATAAAAATAAAACTATGGTACATTTTTTTGAAGGAAAAAAAAAATCAAATAAAAACTATGGTACATGTATGTATGCATTCATCATTGAAGCTAATTAACAAAAATCAAATAAATATGAGTATCTACAAACATTTGAATAAAATTCATATAGGCTTGAGCAAAATTACCTTCATTTCACCCATTTTAATTGGTCCAGAGTTGTGATTTCGAAGGAAGCACATCAGCATGATCAAGAAAGCTGTGAGAGGAAAAACATAGACACCGTTTCCCAATCCCAAAAGTCTCATTCTTCTCATTGCAAACAATAATTTAGGGTCTTTAGGCCTTTTACTTGAATAGTTAGGTCTTGTGTTTAAGTACTATGGAAGAAAAAAAACGTCAAAAAAAAATACTATGGAAAAAGAGCTCAATGTGTTGAGAAAAAAAAATAGTCTTTTACATTAAAGCTAGAATCAATGAGATCTTATTAAAGCATAAATAGATACATTATATATTTATGTCCAAAATTTGACTTTGAAAAAGCAGGTTGAATACATTTTTATTTTTTTTCCTAATGAATATCAATCAATTAGTAGAGAATGGAAACCTTTTGTATCAAATTCAGTAAATGACATACAAAAATATTTCTTTACGAATTGATATGAATTAAATCTAATTTTTTAATAAAAATAGAAAATTTGGATTTAATTTATATATACTTTTAGTGTAAAGAATTTTACAATGACAATCAATTATACCATGATTAAGAATAATTGATATTTTTTAATCAAATAGTCTAGTGGTGAGATTCACACACTTCAAGGGTAGAGAAGTAGAAAATTCAGAGTTTCAACCCTCCGTTCGTGCACATAAAGTATATGGTATCTACTAATTAAGCTACACTTATTGGACAAGAAAAAAGTTCGGCTTTAATCATATGTAATTATTTTTAAAATCACATGTATGAGTAGTGATTAATTGACCAACTTATTGATTGTGTAAAATGATTTTACACTTTTAAAAATTAGACTCGCTAACAATTACTTTATATTCTTTAAAAAAAACACTTTTTCTTTACATAAAAATCTTCAAAAAGAAAATCACTTTTTTTTCCTTCGATTATCTCCACTTGAAATAATTCGATTAGAGGATTAGAGGCACTGTCCGAACTAAATATACATAAATCTCTCAACTTAGAAATAACTCCAATAAAGACACATATTGCTCCATTTTTTTACAGGTTAATCATTTTTTACATGTTAATGAGAGAAGTACATATTCTTATGATACTTTTGAGTTCATATATATCCTAGAAGTATCTAATTAGTTTAATATATTTACTACCATGGGTCAAATAATACCTCAATATTTTGTATACATTATATTTAATTTCGTAGTAATTCATTTTCTTAAATTAATCAACAACTTATTTTATGTATAACAAATTTAAGAAAATTTTACGATCATCATTCTCACCTCGAAAAAAATCCTCTATTTTAATTAATTCATTTGAACACATATTTTTATTTACTTATTTTATTTATTATATTTAATTAATTTGGCTTGACATCAATAAGATAATCATTTATTTTTTGGTTTATTTTTATTCTAATAATTTATTTTCATATCAATTTCTTGTGATTGATTTTTATAGTACTTATGGGATATGCTTTATTTTATTTTAAGTGTATGATGATTTATTGATTATATTAATTAATTAACTAAGAAAAAGGAGGTGAGATAGTAAATGTTACTAATGTATGATAAATAATTAAAGTAAGTGATAAAATAAAATAAAAAATAATAATAATATAAACCCAACTCTTGACTCAGGCCCGATTACTTGAACCATTTCATTCTTTAAAATTCTAGTTCCCCCACTCAAAGGAGGCTCCCCACCATCATCTTAACGTATGTTTCTTTTTAAAATCTCTTGCTTTTGTACGTACTCTACAAACACACAAACACCAAATAGCTTTCACCAAAGTCTTGCACTTTCTCATCATTTTAAAGAGCCATCAAGTTTCATCGTAAGCCACTATCTTCCTCTTCAAACTCGTGTAAGTCCCCTACTAGGTGTTCCTTCATATTATTTTTATGTCTCTTGAAGTTTTGTCTTGTCCCTCTTGTGAACTCTCTCCCTTGTGTGGGACTGGAAAACTTTCTATAAAGAAAAGCGTCTAAGGTAAGGGTTCTAGTCTCGAAGATGCACTTAAATTTGATTTGATGGATGAATTAATGAAAATGTTTGGTTGTGTGTATATTGTTTGATTATGTTTCCTTTTGCGTATGATATTGGTGACTAATTTGTTTGTTTGGTAAATAAATTCTCACAAAAATTGTCATAAAATGGTTGTACAAATATCATTTTTCATTATGAAAATAGACGAGTGTGTTTTTTAAAACAGCTCCACTGACTTTGACAGTTTGACCATTGACAAACACTTCATGGAATTGTCATTCTACGTTTGTATAAAATGAACAACAATGATGAAAAAAGTGAATTTTATTTTGGATGTCTGATTGATTAATTATAGATTTTAGATGATGAAAATTATACGTTAGAACGGTAATTTTTATATTTTTTTTAGTGGAGTCATTAGTTATATCTTAATATTTCCTTAAATCAGCTTTAAATTTCTATATTTTTATTGTTTTTGTGAAGTTTTTAATTAATAATTTTATAAAAATTAAAAAAATTGATGAGTCAACCTGTCCACCCGCCGGTCCGCCATAAAACGGAGCGTGGTGAGATTTTCAACCCTACATCTCTAGTTGGCGTGCTCCGTTCCACCCCTTTATAGATGGTTATTGATAGGGTGGGGGCGGGGTAGGTTGGTTCGTTTTGTCATCCCTAAATAAAAGCAGTTTGATATTTGGTTTTCAAGTATGCAATAATAAAAAAGGGGACGTTGGTAAGCTCATCCAGGAGAACGGTCACGATGTTGTTTGCGACTGTGTATCGGGGACAATGTCTTCTTATTTTACCGAGGATAGAATTGAGTATGACTGCTCTTCTAATGGAGCAGCTGAAGGTGTTTTTAGAAATGGAGAAGGTACTTGTATATGATGCTTTGCCCATAACTTAGGTTCTGTTAATGTTTTTTATGCTGAGATTTTTGTTGTTATTCTTGCCATGGAAACTGCTCAAAGTAAAGGTTACACTCATTTATGGTTGGAAACTGACTCTCAACTGGTTTGCTTGGCACTCAAATCTTCTGCAAATGTTCCCTGGGTCCTTAGGAATAGATGGCCGAACTGTTTGTTTTTTGTAAAGAATATTAAATTCATTTTCTCTCATGTATATAGAAAGGGTAATACCTGTGCTGATGGATTAGCTAATTTAGGTCTTAACTCTCTTTTTAATGATTTTGTTTGGTTTGATACCATCCCTGATTTAATCAGGGGAAGTACATTAGGAATAGTTTGGGATTACCTAATTTTAGGTTTGTTAATTTCTAAAAGGTTTTGGCCTAGTCCTCCTTTTTCTTTCTTGTACTACCTTTACTTTTTGGTTAATATATTTTGAATGATGCTCTATGCATCATTTTTGCATAAAAAAAGAGTATGACTGCTCTCCTTGTCATCGGAATCACGAGAAGATGGAGGTGAAGGAGGAGGCTTCCTTAGGGGATCTCGTCCTTGTGCTGTTGTGGCATCTCCTAACGTCTCCATTGGTTCTCCCTGTTGTTTCCTGTGTTGCAAGACTTTGATCTGCATTGCTACTTCGGTAGGAATCTTCTCTTGAATTCTCTCAACGTGATTGAGTCTGACACTTTGTGGTTGAAGAAGGTTGAAGATGTTTTTCAACAATTCTTTTTGGTTCCAAGGTTCGAACGACGTTTGAGGGTGTTGTAAGAACTTTGGAGTTATGAGAAGTTTGAGAATGTGAAATAATTAGTTAGGTAATTGAATAGAGAATTAATGATGTGAGAAATTGTTGTAATTAGGTGAGTTGTCTGGAAATTAGTGTTTAAATGTTTTGGTAACCCTATAATGATGTTTATGGACGAATTGGGTGAGTTTGGGGTCGAAATCGGAGTCGGGGAAGCTCCCATGGTGAAAAATCACAAAATCTGCGATTTCTGCACAGTTTATGCACTGAGCAAGACCGTGTGTATGACAAGCACGACCGTGTGTGTCCCCTCTACCTTTTTTCCTTTCTCCTACATTTTGAAAGTCGTACGGTCGTGCACTTCCTCCTGCATTGGGAAACCTTCTTTTTCTTCATAAAATGAGTTCCGAAAGTAAAAATTAAGATCCCGTGGCATTTTACTTAGACAAGGGAAGTGTGTTTAGGTGTTTTAAAACTGATTCTCTTAAGGTAATGATGAGTGTAAGCCAAATGTTAGATAGAGGAATATAAAGTTAATATAATTGAAGTTATGGTGCTATTAATTATGATAATCGATGATGTTATGGGTGATGACAACGGTGAGATAAAACCTTAAGTTATTATGAAGTTATTGTTATGAAAATTGATGACGTTATAGGTGATGATAATGGTGAGACAAAACCTTAAGTTATAAAGTTATTATTGATGAGATGAAATAATATGTCATAATGTTATCATTGATGAGATGAAATAATATATTATAATATTGTTTTTGATGAGATGAATAAATGTGATAATGGTGAGGATAATATTGTGTCGTGGCGTCGTTAATTGGTGAGATAAATAATGTTTTTGGTGAGTAAATATTGTTTATGGTGATGTCATTGGTGAGTTAAATATTGTATATGGTGTTGATATTGGTGAGATATATATTGTGTAATGGTGTCGAATATTGGTGAGATGAATATTGTATAATGGTGTTGACATTGGTAAGATGAACATATTTTGAACTATGTATCATTGGTGATGATTTATTTTATATATTGTATTGGTGAGTATTTCCTCATGCATCATATCATTGTTAGAAAAATTGGTGAGATTGGTGAGTGTATGCTCAGTATCAAAACTCTGACATATAATATTGGTGTTTGAAAATGGTGTGTGTTGTGAATGTTGATGTTTTGAAGTGATAAGTGTTGTGAATTATATATATAAGTGATGATGACTGCAAATTTTACTATTATATAATGTTGTTTAAATGTACCATATATATTTTTAATGAATGTATTCTCACCCTTGTTTTGTTGTTATGTGTTTGGGGTGTTTGTACTTGTGGGAGTACAGATACTCAGGTTGGGGAGTTTTAGTTGCTAGGTATTGGTTTGGTGACGTTGGAAATTTTCTTCCGTGTTTATTATTTCTGAAAACTATGTAGACGATTACGTTGCTCTAATTCTTTAACAATAGGGTTGGGGTGTTTCATCGTTTATTATGTTTCTTGGAGTTGATTTTTGGAACTATAACTTTACTTTGGATGGATGTTGAAATCGTAATATAAGTTATTTAAAGATGATTAGTTATTATGCTACCTTGATTAGATTATTTGTTTTACGGAAAAAGTTAATTGTTAAGTATGTGTAACACCTATTTGAATAATTATACCTTTTAATTAATAAATAAAAGTTGGGGTCGTAGAGTGTTACAAATCTCCTTGAAGATTTGCGGCGGAGGGACGGAGAGAAACACCATTGTTAATCGTCGGAGCGAGAATTGGATCAAAACGATCCTGAAGAGTCTGGATTGCGGAATAAAGCGTTATCGAAGTGGTGGCATTGTCCGTGTTGGTGTTCTTCGTACGTGTAGATCGAGAACCTGCCATCAGATCATCGAATTTGAAGCGATTACTAGTGGATACAAAGCGGTTACAGCAAAGGATTTGAAGAAATTCCTTGAAAATCGATAACCGCCCGTCCTTCTACTGCCAATGGTCTGTCCAAAAACAGCGCTTAAGGATGAACCGGCTACGATGCTCATGCAAAGGGGAGCATATAAGGTGAAGAAGATGCTCTGATGAGTTTTCAGGTGACGGTTACGGTTACAGACGAACTTTCCGGTGAGAGTGACAGTTACAAAGAGGGACAACGGTACCTGCAAAACAGACAAACACTCTAACGCTCAAGTCGATGTTTGCTCAAAGTTTAGGTTTGAGTTTATGAGTTTGCATAAGGTGATTGTGTACATGGTGTTGCAGAGGTGCCACACTTATATAATCATTGGAGGCCAGTAATGATCGTTGGATGATGAGATGATAGGTGAGGTTGTCATGAGACCCCGTTCCATGTTGTGTTTAGCTCAAATAGTATTTTATGGACGCCTTCAAGAGGCATTGAGCTTGTCAACAAGTCTTGAATCGTTGGCCGATGTGGGGCCTTTGCTTGGTCAGTATTGGACCGTTGAATCCTGAGGTTCAGTCCAGACCAATTGTATTGCAAATTAAGTTAACTAGAAATAAGCACTTTTGATTAGCTATGAACTTGTTACACCTAGAGTATAAAACAAAGTTTAATTAATTGACAAACAAACAACAACATATGCAATTAATTCAATTTAGAGAAACTTAAGATTGCTTTTTAAAACCCTTTTTGATAAAATTGAATCTATCAAAATTAATTTTTTGTAAAAACAATTTTCAAACATAAATTAAATCGATAAACCAATGGAATTTAAAAATAGTTATGGGATAGAGAAAAAGAAAATGGAGATTCATAATGGTTCTTACATCGTCTTCGTCAATGGCTAATCCACTCCCCAAGACATAAAGTCTATATAGTTTTTCTTCAATATGAATACCAAATATTTGATACAATGTGTATACAAAGCATTGCTCCTTGGGACTTGAAGACCACCGTTTACCTTCAATCAATCAAAAATTCTTTGATGAACAACTCAATTTTTAACCCTCAAGAATCAACCTCTAAACCTTCAAATCAATCACACTTGTCCAGGTAATGCGACGAGTCAATCAATCCTTGAGCCTCATTTTATATGATCGATCCTTCAACCATTTGAGTCTCCTTTGATATGATGAGTCACTCAACTCTTAAGTCTACTTAGATCCTATGAGCCACTTAACCTATTATCCTCCTTTGATTCTTGACAAGTTGTCAATTGAAGATGGATAATTTGATTTTGAGCTCCCCAATTACCAACTAAGGTGAAAGGACCTCAATTCTTTACTTTAGATAACCAATTTTCACCAAATTGAAACTTTGAGAAAATTCACATCCTAACGTACAAAGATTTCTCCAATCTAAGTAATTATAAAAAAATGTAAAATCATAAACAATTTCAAAGAGATGAAGGAGATACGTGTATGAGAGAAGAATGTGCGAAAGTTTCATTATTTGAAAAAATAGAGTAATGTTACTAATATAAATTTTTTGGAGAAATAATTATTGAAGTTGTTAAAAATATAATGAGTAAAAATAGGAATGAATCAATTCTGTCAAATTTTCATTGACTAGTGAATCAATTCACATGATTTTCTACATGTTATTTTATAAAAGTAGGACAATGAATCGATTATGTTAATTTGACATGCTATAGTGAATAGGTTCAAAAGACATAGTGAATAGAATCATCATATGTCAAAGTGAATATATTTATTCAAAATAGTTCTTCATTTTTCAAAACAAGAACAGAGTGAATACGTTCACTTTCAAAGTGAACAAACTCGCATTTTTCAAAAAACATGCACAAAAAAAAAATTAATTTATGATTTGATACTTTGGAGTTACTTAGGTACACATATTCTAAATCTAGTTTTGATATCTAATAAAAAAAACAAAGCCTAAGCTATGTGACAATCTATGCACTTACAATTTCTTATTGTTTATGACTGCTACGTGTATTTAATATATAGGTTATACTTCATTCGATTATATTCTTGAAAATAATGACCCACTTCGTATGTTTTCATGTGGCTACTTGTGCAATTATTCGATTATATCCCTCGAAAAAGTATCAAAACTGAAGAGAATGTGTGATCAACATGTAACTGCCACAATAGTTTAGATTTATTTTACATTATAAATAAGTTAGATATTGTTTATGTGGTTGACATTTGTGTTTATGTATAGAGTAAACTTTGTACAATGTATTCGCAAGTTTATTTATGTAATTCCGCAAGTTATTATATGATTTTTTCTATCTTTGTGAGTTTTTCAAACTGAAAAAAACTCATAATTTTTAACGCTTTGAAACACTTTTAGGGCAGAGGGTGTCATAGAGGGTCATAGTTGGTGGCTATGCCCTTTGGAGAGAAGATCGAGTTACGAGGTAAAGCTCCTAAGAAAGTTCGATTTGATGGAGAGTCTTCTTTTTTTTTAGCAATGATGGAGAGTCTTCTAGTGAAGGAATATTCAATCTTGTCTAATGTTTGAAAAAGTTGGACTCTGACTAAGGTGTTTGCTATGTTTGCAATACTCTCCTTTTAATACTATTTTGCTATAAAAAAAAAATAATAAGTGTGATGATTGTGGTGGAATAGAGCGAATATTAGTTTTTGTTTTTTATCTTGATGTCATTTTATTTTTCAGAGTATAAACAATGTATTTAAAGAATTATTCATTAGTTGTCCTCGTTATTAGAACTTAAAGGTTTTGTTGTGAGGCTATTCTATGTTTGACAATTTGAGTCTTCACAGGCCGAAATCTTCAGATTTAATCAACAACAAAAGAACCACATGAACAATATTTCATCATGATCTTCATCTAGGTTCATCATGTATGAATGTATATGAGTTTCTCGGTTCATCATATGCATGTCATATGAATTTCTAGGCATTATCCATGAGCAGTGTCATTTGCACTAACATCAGAATGTTGTTGGATAATGCATTTCCATATTTGTCTTGGAATGCGTGCAGGAGATAGAAAAGTGGATTCTACATCTTCATGTTCATGCTTTGAGGGATTGTATGGTCCATGTACAGTACCAACTCCCATACGTGTCTAACTCTGATTGAGTGAGACAAGATTTTCTTTTTGCTTTTGCTTTTTGCTTTTCACCTACTGTAATGTTCATAAAGTAAAGCATGTGTTGAGCTGAACATTGTGATCATCAGAATGTTCCTTTTGTTTTACTTAGAATGATTTGTAAGACTTCCATTTGATGTAATCAAATCCTAATAGTGAAACAATAATGAAGAGCAGTGATTGTAACATCTAGGATGATATTCTCTTTGGAATATTCCTAGTACTTCAATGTTCATAGTCTTGAATGAACATTGAATATCCTTTTTGACATTAATCTTGTAAATGTCTTTATTGCTTAATTTATCCATTCTGATGCCTTTATTGCTTATCCATGTCATGTGTGTCTTGCATGTTCTTAATAATATTCTTGAGTTTATGGGCATTGTATAAGAACAACCTTCTGATCTCTGAGCAACATTCTGAACTAACTTTCTGAACTCAGAGTTAGTTCATAAATTCAAATGTCCTTTGATTTCTTGTATCTTGGTATGATTTAAACATTGTTTTTGTCTTAGTTAAACACTCAAGAGCATAAGTTAAATACCAAGAAATTAATCAAAGTCCATTAATTCCTTAATCATCAAGGTTTATCATCTTTAAAATTAATTAGGGATTTTGCCTCAACAAGGTACACATATTCTAAATCTAGTTTTGATATCTAATAAAAAAAAACAAAGCCTAAGCTATGTGACAATCTATGCACTTACAGTTTCTTATTGTTTATGACTGCTACGTGTATTTAATATATATGTTTTACTTCATTCGATTATATTCTTGAAAATAGTGACTCACTACGTATGTTTTCATGTGGCTACTTGTGCAATCATTCGATTATATACCTTGAAGAAGTATCGAAACTGAACATAATGAGTGATCAAACATGCAACTGTCAGAATAGTTTAGATTTATTTTACATTATTAATAAGTTAGATATTGTTTATGTGGTTGGCATTTGTGTTTATGTGTAGAGTAAACTTTGTACAATGTATTCGCAAGTTTATTTATGTAATTCCGCAAGTTTATTATATGATTTTTTTCTATCTTTGTGAGTTTTTAAAAATGAAAATAAAAAAAAAAACTCATCATTTTTTACACTTTGAAACACTTTTAGGGTAGAGGGTGTAATAGAGGGTCATAGTTGGTGGCTACGCCCTTTGGTTAGAAGATCGAGTTATGAGGTAAGGCTCCTAGGAAAGATCGATGTGATGGAGAGTCATCTAGTGAAGGAATCTCACATCGTGTCTAATGTTTGAAAATGTTGGACTCTAACTAAGGTGCTTGTTATGCTTGCAATACCCTCCTTTTAATATTATTTTGCTATAAAATAAAAAAAAATAAAAAAAAAGTGTGATAATTGTGGTGAAATAGAGGGAATATTAGTTTTTGTTTTTTTTATCTTAATGTCATTTTTTTTTCGAGTGTAAACAATGTATTTAAAGAATTATTCATTAGTTGTCCTTGTTATTACAACTTAAAGGTTTTGTTGTGAGGATAGTCTATGTGAAACAAATTCTAACTTGGAACATTACATTTCTCCCTCCATGTATGCGCGTTTATTTGAGTATTTGTTGACCACTTAAATAAAATATAAATAAAATAAAATTATTAGTATATCCATATCTATTAATTGGAATGATTATTATTTCAATCATTAAAGTTTTTCATTATTATAACACCTGTCCACCTTGTATAAGTTGATGAAGATTCAAAGTTCATATCTAGCTGTAAAAAAAAGAAGTTCAGATGTTCACAACAGAGACCACCTAAGCACGATTATGTTTCTTTAAGATAATTTTTCCTAAATAAATTAAAGAGGGATTGATATATTATTATTATTATTATTATTATTATTATTATTATTATTATTATTATTATTATTATTATTATTATTATTATTATTATTATTATTATTATTATTTGTACTTTTATAAGGAAAATATAATATATTATTATTTAGTTAGTTAAAACTTAAATATATCATAATCAGAATATTTATTTTAGTTTAAACTTTAATTAAACATATTTTAGAAAATGTATTTTTTAACATTAATTTAATTAGAAATTCAAACATATTGGTATATCAAATGAGATCAATTAACTGAATCATATGTTTGACAATTTGAGTCTTCACAGGCTGAAATCTTCAGATTTAATCAAAACAAAAGAACCACGTGAACAATATTATTACCAAAAAAAAATAAAAAAATCACGTCAATAAGGGTTGCCCTTTGGAGATTGTGAAGAGGCACTAGATGATAAATAATGGACAGTTGAGCAATTTTACTCATTGAAAGGAACGTGGCATGCAACAACTGGCTCTAAATGGTTCCTTGTCTGACATTAACACACCTAACATGCAGATTGGAGTTGTATGAGAAATGAGAATGAGATCAGAGATTTCATATTCATTTATCCTACTGTCAATTGTCAATATGTCTTAATTTGTCAAAATAAATATTATTGTACATTGATTTTTATTAAACCCACAAAAAAATGTGTAGTATATAAATGTGTTAAAGTTAAGTATATCAGTGTGTTAGGGTTTTTTTTTTTTTTGAGGGAATCAGTGTATTAGGGTCTGTTAGGACTTGGTGTAGCAAAAGAAAATAACTGAGACCAAATTAATAAAAAAAATTTAAGGCGAAACCAAATTAAGTATCGGTTTTTTTTTTTAAATAAGTATAGTTTTTTTTAAGGATAAATTAAGTATAGTTCTATAATAAAAATAAACTTGATTAAATATGTATAAGCAGTATAAAAAAGTGGGCTTGTATTCACTCCGATAAATAGACTAGTAGATTTCATAACTCCGGGTTCTAATAAGCCGGAGTTCGGCCAAAAATAAATAAAACGCGACAAAAATTTGTTCATTTTCAACTACTTCCAAATTATTTGTTATTTGGTAAACTCATTCACCATTTTATAACAACAAATAAAAATAAGATGATATTTTGTTTTTTCTTGTCTTAAATAAAGTGATAATCCACTGAAATTAAACCCACACACAACTGTGAGGTTCAGGATTCAAACCCGGATCAAGATATCCAACTTTGCAATTTCGACATTTGACAGTTGAGTTAGGACTTCTAGACAAATAAGATGATATTTAATAACAAACAAAAATGGTATCGAGCAAATTAGTTCGTTTAATAATTTTTTAGAAAAATGATATTTGTACAACCATTTTTTAACAATTTTTGAAACAACCGTCTCTCTCATACTCACATGTTTTTTATTCTCTCTCTTTTTCTTTCTCTCTCTATTGTTTTTGTCCAACAAGAATAAAGAAAAAATAGTTGTCACAAAGGTTGTATAAAATTGGTTGTACAATCATCACTTCTCAATTTTTTATAGGTTAAAATCGTATAATCCTATTCACGATTGCACCAAAAAAGTGTCATGCTTTGCTTACATGTGATCAGACAATTCAATTCACCAAGTAAGACAATCATTTCCGTATCATTCGGCTAAATTGTTTGATAATAATTTGTAAAAAGAAATGACGACTGTTTCTTTCAACTAATCTAAGATCTAGAGATTATTTTTTTATGGAAATAACCTTTATCACATTTATTTATAATAAAAGTAGAGACATATGAAAGTAGGTTAAAATAAAGATAAAAACTATCATGAAACAGACTATCTTAGCTAAATTGTTATAAGATAGAGTCTAAACTTTATGAATGCAGGAGCGTTAAAATTCTTATAAAATTTCTTTTTATTGTCAGTGTGATCCTACACTGAGTTAGAGGACTGCGATACTCAATTTTTAAGTAAAAGATAAATGCACTAAACATATTTCTTACCTTACAAAAGAAAAAAAAATATTCTTAATATATATTAGTTTTAGTTTGAAAGCAAAGGGTGGAAACCTTCAAAAGTAATAAACAATAACTTCAAGTTGATGATGTTGATTGTGAGTGGGGAAAATATATATGTTCATTGAGATAGGCAAAAATGGAAATGAATTCTCCCTAAAAAAATTATCTCCAATATCTCATTTTTTATATTAAAAACTCATCTCACCTCTTTATATTCAATTGTAAGATTGATAACATGATGAGACACGCAAGAAAAGAAAAAAAACTTGAAATAATCCATTCTCTAAAAATACGAGTTTAATTATATCATCGGTGTATAAGAGTGATCAACATATACAAATTATATGTTACCAACTAAAATATTGTGAAAAACTAACCTCTTTCACTAGACTAAACCCCATTGGTTCACCTGCAATATGTTAATAACACATTAACTAGAAATTTTGTATGACGACAGTGTTTAGGACATAATCAACCAAAAGTTGATGCAATACTTAATAATAATATATATGCTAGTACTATCAATCATTAAAGTTATAATCAAATTTATTTACGCACCATCTTTTACTTTTGATTAAATATGTATAAAAGTAATCATTAAGATGATATGAACAAAGAAATACCATCCCCATCCACTCATCTCAAAGAATAATCGAATTTCACTGTCTCGAGTCCCAAGAGTCATTAATCCTTGATTATTCTAAGAATAATCTTGTTTCTTTGTACTCCCTCCATCCCGCAATAGATGATCTATTTAAAAATGTGTAATTTTGACCTAACTTACTTTGATCATATTTTTCTACTAATATATAAAGATAAATAATATCATATAAGATGTCGTTAGATTTGTCTCGATGAATATTTTCGAAATATCAAATTTTCATAATTTTTTCTAATAAATTATTCAAGATATTTAAGCTTAAAATTATGCATTGACATGCGTAATAAGGTTAACTGTGTCAAATATTAATGGACGGAGGGAGTACCTTATTTTAGTTAGAAGTACTATGCTACAACTTGGGAATTACTCTTCCTAATTAACCACCCTGGGAAGACAAGTGTCTTTGTGAATAAAATTTCATCTACAAAGTCCAAACTATTTTATTTGTCTAACCCTTCGATTCTTAGATGAAAGGGACCTTAATAATTCGTAGTTCCGTTGAGATATATGCTCATTATGACGAAAGTTTTTTCAAACCATAGTTTAAAATTAAATTCTTTTGAACAATTCATCATAAATTAAAGTTCATTAACCATCTAAGTTCAATCACTTGGTCTTATAAGTTCAAGCAATACTGTAACATAAATTATGTATGCAACAAGTGGCTTTACCATGTGAATAATTCCAAAAAGGGATGGAACCATATACTCAAAAACAGTTGTCAAGTATTTATTTGAACAATAAACAATCATTTTTCTCAACAGGATTTGAATAATAAATAAACAATTAGAAATGCAAAAAACATACAAACATATAGATTTCAAAGATGAAAGCAACAAATATGGTATCCACTTTATTCATATAGATGAGGTGTCTCACTTTGTTCTGATCCAAAACAAACATAGCATTCACAAAATCCATAGCCTTAGAACTTTATAACCTATCTATCTCAACAACTTGTTTATTTTTCTAATGGGAGAGAGTTCTTTGAACCTTTTAGAAAGTGCAACAAAAAACATCAAAATGGAAGAAGAAGTTGAAAGAGAAGAAGAACAAGAAATAGATCCAGAAAGTAGCAATCCATTAAACCAGAGATTGATCAAGAGGAATAGAACACTATCATCAAGTCCACTTGCTCTTGTTGGTGAAAAAGTTTCATACATAGAAAGCTTAGATTATGAGTAAGAACTCAAATAAAGTAGGTATTGTTACTATAATAATATAGAAAGATCTTTTTTTGACTTTGTTTTATTTTTTGTGCAGGACTAATGAGAATGATCTATTCAAAGATGGTTGGAGAAGTAGATCAAGAATTGAAGTATTACAATACATATTCATGAAATGGGTGCTTGCATTTCTTGTTGGACTTCTCACTGGTATTATAGCTACTCTTATAAATCTTGCTGTTGAGAACATTGCTGGATACAAGTTTTTGGCTGTTCTTAAATACATCAATAGAGAAAGGTTAGTTATATCAATCCTTGTTATTTTTCATTTTTTAAGAAAAAATTACTTCAAAAATGTGATAATTTGAAGTTAGTGTATGATTTGCATTGATATGCATGGTACAGGTACTTGGAAGGTTTCCTATATTTCATGGGAATTAATTTCGTTTTAACATTTGTTGCTGCTATTCTGTGTGTGTGTTTTGCACCCACAGCAGCTGGTCCTGGAATACCTGAAATCAAAGCTTATCTTAATGGTGTTGATACACCTAACATGTTTGGTGCTACAACAATGATTGTTAAGGTAGAAATGCTTGGTTCACTTGTTTCTTACACTGCTTTAATTCTTTTGCTTACGGTTAATTCAGAAGAGTTTATTTGTAATGCAATCAAAATCTCATGCAGTGACAAATTTTACACATTGATGGTCGTTAGATCAAGATCGGATGGTCAAGATATCAAGCTATGTATTTTCGATTAAAATTCAAATCTTAAACTATCCAATCTTGATCCAATAGTCATCAATGCGTGATTGCATGGATTTTTATCTACACACATTCCAATTCTGTTCAAATAAAAGTTTTGGAAGGTTGGTAAAGAGTTTCTTGGGATCTTGTTTTTTCAAATCTAAGCAGACAGATACACTCAAAACTTCCAATTATCTAGAAGGATGATAATGCTTCCAAAATTTATTTACCAATGAACGTTTTCTTCCATACAAGTTTATGTTCAACTTTATTTAGTTTATCTATCTATAAAAGAGTTGCATACAGTTTTATTGATTGCAGCATAATTTTTGTAATGATGCATATATAAAGCAATCATGTTGACCAGCAAATATTTATAACCATTGTTGGCACATGGATGGATCGTGATACAACCATTGTTGGCTACAGTCATTTAGAGCTTGCAATTTGTCTAATGAGTGACAAAAAATGAGGGTGAATACCATTATCTGGATCCACTGCAGCGAAAAAACCCGCAATTGCACGTACCAACTGATCTCAATCATCAATATGAGATCAGTCGGCTAATAAATCACTGCCATGAAATCAACACTAATAATAAATAACCTTCACCGTTTGTTTCAAATTGGATGGCCAAAATAATAACTTCGGTACACAATTACTTCGTGTAAATGTGTAATCCAAAACCTAAAATATGAAGTTACAGATATGACTGGTCAAGTTTAGAGGTCTAGTTAATGGTAAAAATATCAAGCACCTATGCAAATGGGGTTCAAATTTGTGACATTACACAAATTTCCTTTTTTTCACATCACATTAGTATTTTCTAGTTTTTGTTTTTATCAACAAATGATCAATTCCTATTCGAGTCGTATCTCATACATTTGTTCTTGTAGATTATTGGAAGCATTGGAGCTGTCTCTGCAGGACTAGATCTTGGAAAAGAAGGACCCTTAGTGCATATAGGAAGTTGCATAGCTTCCTTACTAGGTCAAGGAGGCCCTGATAATTACAAAGTCAAATGGCGCTGGCTGCGATATTTCAATAATGATCGTGACCGTCGGGATCTTATTACCTGTGGTGCATCTTCAGGTGTTTGTGCAGCGTTCAGGTCCCCTGTCGGTGGAGTTCTCTTCGCCCTTGAAGAGGTAGCAACCTGGTGGAGAAGTGCTCTTCTATGGAGAACTTTTTTTTGCACAGCTGTGGTGGTGGTAATTCTTAGGGCCTTCATTGAAATCTGCAACTCCGGGAAATGTGGCCTTTTTGGTGCAGGCGGGCTGATCATGTTTGATGTTAGCAATGTTACTGTTAGGTACAATGTGATGGATATCCTCCCTGTTGCAGTCATTGGAATCATAGGTGGATTATTGGGAAGCCTTTATAATCATCTTCTACACAAGGTCCTCAGACTCTACAATCTAATCAATCAGTAAGCAACTATATACAACCTTAGTCTCAACATATTGCATATCATGAACATTTATGGTCACATAACTACTGGGGAAAAAAAGGACAAAATTTAGGTGTTTTTCGCATGGTTCTTAACTAAAAATACCTTTTTTTTTGTTATAACAAACTTTGAGAAGATTATGTATTTGAGGAAATCATGGATAATTTAGTTAAGAACAAAAAAGAATATTTTAAATCACACGAGTTCATTGTCTATACTAACCACATATGCATTACCAGAGAAGAACCTATTAAGCTTAAATGAAGTTTTGATATCCATTTTTTGTTTCATTTACAATTTTGGTCCCCCCATTTCTAAAGAAATTGGTCCCCCGGTTTTCAAAATAGTTGATATTTTTCCCACAGTAAAACTGAGTATATGACATGACATGTAAATGAGATTCTTCTGAATATGTGAGATTCTTCTCACCTAAATGCATTTGAGGTTGAATTTTGATGATATGTCAAGTGAGATACTTCTGTAAAACTAAGTATACGACATGTAAATGAGCTATTAGGTGAGAAGAATTCACCTTGTCGGTGAGAAATTACCTAGTCAGTGTTTCAAATCAAACTTTGTTGTTTTTGTGATATACATTCCAGTATATTTTGATGACAAAGAAATTAGTTAAGTAATAATCCACCTAGACAGTGCCATGTAATCACTGGAGTTGCCACATAAGCATCTCACTTGCCACTTCATCAAAATTTTGTTTGAAAATATATGTGGGGAAAAAGTCAATCATTTTGAAAACTAGGGTACTAAAATCTTGGATTTAGAAATAAGGGGATCAGAATTGTTAACAAAGCATAATAAAGTAACAAAAATTGCTTTAAAGTCAATCTATTATAGTGCCAGTTACTGTAAATGTTATTATAACATGTAAGTGCTCTAGTGCTCACATGAAAAAAAGAAAGAAAACAGCAAAGGAAAACAATTATGGCATCTAACTAAGTAAACATGTAGAATTGCAATACAACCAAATTTGGTAATTATGAATTATATGATTGCTGAGGAAGTATCTACCTTTGATGATTGCAGGAAAGGAAAAATACATAAACTCCTTCTCAGTCTAGCGGTAGTACTATTCACGTCAGCGTGTCAATATGGTCTCCCATTCCTAGCAAAATGCACCCCTTGTGATTCATCACTTCCAGAGTCAGAACTCTGCCCCACCAATGGAAGGTCTGGAAATTTCAAACAATTCAATTGCCCACCTGGCCACTACAATGATCTTGCTACTCTACTGCTTACGACTAATGACGATGCTGTTCGAAACATATTCTCAACTAACACACCTCATGAATATCAAACCTCCTCCCTCATAATTTTCTTTGCACTATATTGCATATTAGGACTGATTACTTTCGGAATTGCCGTGCCGACTGGACTCTTCCTCCCAATCATCCTTATGGGCTCGGCTTACGGCCGCCTTGTTGGTATGTTAATGGGACCTCATACAAAAATTGACCAAGGACTGTTTGCTGTACTTGGTGCAGCCTCCCTCATGGCTGGTTCCATGAGGATGACTGTATCCCTTTGTGTGATTTTCCTTGAACTTACCAGCAATCTTCTCCTACTACCAATAACAATGATTGTTCTCCTAATAGCCAAAACTGTTGGAGATTGCTTCAACCCAAGCATCTATGAGATTATACTGCATTTAAAAGGTCTTCCTTTCATGGATGCAAATCCTGAGTCATGGATGAGAAACCTCACTGTCGGCGAGCTTGTAGATGTAAAACCGGCAGTGATTTCCCTCCAAGGAATAGAAAAGGTAGCCAAGATAGTAGATGTATTGAAAAATACTACACATAATGGTTTCCCCGTGATGGATGATGGGGTAGTACCACCAATAGGACAGGCCAATGGGGCAACGGAACTGCATGGACTAATTTTAAGAGCACACCTTATCCAAGCATTAAAGAAGAAATTCTTCTTAAAAGAGAGAAGAAGAACAGAGGAATGGGAAGTGAGAGAGAAATTTACCTGGGTCGAGCTGGCCGAGAGAGAAGGGAAAATTGAAGAAGTGGCTATAACAAGGGAAGAAATGGAAATGTTTGTTGATCTACATCCTCTCACCAATACAACTCCATTTACTGTGCTAGAGAGCATATCAGTTGCAAAAGCAATGATCCTCTTCAGGCAGGTTGGACTTCGTCATCTGCTTGTAGTTCCGAAATATCAGGCATCAGGGGTGAGTATTTTTAGCATACTAGTAAATATCATTACTAGTCAAACATGAATTAGATATGTTAATATTTTTTCTAGTAGCATATCAGGTGCAACATAAAACTCATGGCTAATATTTAATTATTCAAAAAGATCATATGTGACTAACCTAATCATGTGATCTCACAGGTATGCCCTGTAATCGGGATATTGACCAGACAGGATCTACTAGCCTACAACATTCTGACAGTCTTTCCTCACCTGGCAAAATCTAAGAACAGACAGAAGAAAAATTGAAGATTTCCTAGTCATGGAATGGCCAACCGCTTTCTTGGGACAAGTTGGTTTTTAAAACCATTAAAGTTATTCCAAAGTTTTGTATTCTTGAATCAAAAGCACGGAGATGGATATGATACAAATGCGATGAAAAACTATATCCATTAAATTATTTCTATAGAATTTATCAAATAATGAAACAAAATTCCTTTTTCGATCATACAAAACTAGACTGCTACTAAATTTATCAGTTTCTTTCTTCTGTGCAAAATTGGGCGGTACTGAATCATGTGCTCATTTACGTCTAGCAGCTCCTTGTGAGTGTTTTTTCTTTTTCGTTCCTGGTTTCTTTTTCTGTGGGCCCCTCTTGAACACTGCTAGAACTTCAATGCTGCAAACAATTGGCAAGTGACAGATTAATATTGTTTTATTTACTTGCTTGGGGAGGAGGGGAACCTATAATAGTATGCTCAATCAACTACACAATGCAACCAAATTTACTTCTAAAGATAAAAAAGTTAATATTATAAAATATTAACTTGAGAGGGAAAACACTCCGCATAGGTGTGGCATGGATTATATGCATAGAATGCATTTTATGGAGACAAGAAAAACACTGCCTTGAGGAATCATCCTGTAAGTGTAATTAAAATATGAACTAATAAGTAGTTGTTAACTTTGTTGCATTTGTTCCATGTTTAGAGTACACACATAAAGCCTGTAGGAAGTACGGTTTGAATTACATATCAAGTTAAATTTAGGTTGCACAAGTATGCCATTCATATTAGTCCATCACTATGTTTGACTTGACGGATCAAATATTATCTAAACATGAGAAGTTTGACTCTTCCCTTCCCAGGAATAATAATAATAATAGTATATAGTAGTGTTGTCTTGAGAAAGGCGGAGACTGTAAAGGGTGGTAGGTGCTCACTCATCAATATGGTTACAAACAATGAGAACAAATATACCCTCTAAATGCAATTTTAAGTTACCCAGGTGTCCACATTATTCGCAATATTGATTTCGTTTTTTTAACAGAAAAAATATCATTAAATCGCAATCTTAATTTACTGATTCTTAGAATCTGGGTTTTGTCTTACTCAACTCCCCAAAATCGGCTTGTAAGGTCACTGCTGCTCAAGCATTATAAACACTGCCAAGGTAGGATAACAGGGATCTCAGCACACCATGACATCAAGGACTAGACATGTGGAGCATCCGGGTGGAGTAATATAGATTTTGGCCCAATAACAAATCTATGATAAATTCTGATATCACTTTAAAATATAACTTGTAAAAATCCACCTCACAACACCGGCTTGTAAGGTGAGGGCAGTTCAAACCTTTAAATCACTCTTTAGGTCATATCTCTAGCTACTGTGGGACTCCCAACACATCCCCCTCACACACAAAATTGGACATTTCAAGTGTGAACTAATGCGGGTGGAATAATAGCATCTCAATAGTAATATTGTTTCACAGGTCTTCCCCCTCCACAGACTCTACACTAGGTTAAAAGCTTTGCCCCATTCATTCCCACACACACCAAAACACAACTACACCTGTGATTGTGCACCAAAAAATAAAGGAATAGCTATGAGCAAGATGACACAGTACAGTCTACTACATGATCTTCAGAGTAAACAATGAGTATAAAAGAAAAATATAAGAGCCGTAAAAACTAGGCTAAAATATATTTTTGGTTCTTTATCTTAAATTTTAGTTTCAATTTGATCCTTTAACTTTTAAAAGTTTTAATTGGGTCTCTTATCTTCATTTTTGGTTTCAATGTGGTCCTTTCCATTTAAATTGTATTATAAATGGACCACATCGGTATACCTTTTGTAAAATAAGGAACCATTTCAGAACAACAAAAAAGGACCACATTGGTGTAAACTTCCCATAATAAGAGAACATTTCAGAACAAAATAAAAGATAAAAGACTCAAACGAAACTTTTAAAAGTCAAGGGACCAAACTGAAACTAAAAATAAGATAAGGGGCCCAAATGAAACTTGTAATAGTTAAGAGACCAAACTGAATCTAAAAAACAAGACAAGGGGTCAAAATTGTACTTTACCCTAAAAACTATATAAAGGTTTAGGTTTATGAAGATGAAATACAAATAGATTGAAATTCAGAGAATAATGTAAAAAGGAAGATTTATAACTCAGGAAATTTTTTTCCCAACAACGAAGATTGCAAGTAACAAATACTCTACGTATAGATAAAAATTGATGAGAACTTCAAGGAAATTACCTTTGAGTACCAGGAAAGAAATTAAAACCATGAGCTTTTTCCAAATACCATGCCTTACTTGACAACAATGACTTGCAGTCCTGCCATACAGCAAATTTTAGAGTTAGCATATAGAATTCAAGTTTGATATAAGTCAAACTACATCCAAATAAACATGAGTGCAAACATACCTCTTTAAAACTTTCCCATCCACAACTTATATAAATAAGGGTTTGTGGCACCAGTGGAGTAATGTTTGCCTCAGGTGATTTGCTTCTAATCTGGACTGAAGTTTCATTAGCACGTAAAACCCATGGTCTTTTCTCTTCTTGTACTGAGTTTGGGGGGCTACAGAAAACATGCACTAAATCAGACACTGACCGAGGGAAATATTTTCAAATTGATCAAACTTGATAAATTCACAAAATAAACAACCGTTCTGATGACGACAAAGCTTTACGCGCCACTAATGATATATTCTTCAATGCATCAATAAGAGATGAATCTAGTCCTTTTCTAGGAGGATCGATGACTACAACGTCTGAGCCCACAAGCCACGAAATAGGATCCTGTTACTTGCAAATGGTTCATGCAATGAGTTTCAAGTTTAGAGGTGACAAGAAAGAGAAGAAAAAAAACTAACAAACACTATGCTCTCTATCTAGGACTTAAATAATTTATCCTTTCCGTTCCGTATACAAAAATTTAAGATGTACTAATGATAGTTATGAATCAGAAAAAATATTTTCATATTAAATTAAAGCATGGAATATATGACAAGGCTTCAAATATTAGGTACCAACTTTTGAAGCATCTGCATGATGCCATGTGATGCTGCTGTCAACAGTGGCGGGCAAACGTTGAATAGTCTTCTCGAAAGATACCTTCGACTCTTTGTTAATCTCAATGCATTTAATGGATCTGTAAAGCAACTTGAAAAATAAATCTTCCAAATCAACTATAAAGCAGAACTATAAAATATAAATTTTAGAGGTTTAGAACCATCAGGTCTTGCCTGCACTTTCTTGTCGCGGCTAATGATAACCCAATGACCCCAGCTCCAGCATACAAATCAGCAACAGATGATTCATATGGAACATATTTCTGTAATTTCTGCAGCAAGGAGTCAAAAGCCTGATAAAAGAAAGCAAGAAAGATGTATTAGTCCTTTCATGCTAATGGCATAGAGACTGATATGAATACATTCATCACTGGATACACACATGCGTGCATATCAACACATGTTTTCACGGATCTCATACATCCATCTCATTCATGTGATTACCCTTTTGGTTCAATAATTTTAAAACTCAGGCAGCTAAAAAGTAAAAACAGAACCTATTGCGTCCCATGCATGCCAGACTGTCAGTCCCAAATATGAAGGCCAATTTCAAAGGCAATTTATCGATAACCCAAACCAAAGGCCCAGGCCAGGGAAGGTTTATACCAGAAGGAATAGAATGAGGCCCAATGGTGAAGGCTAGAAATAACTTGTTGATTTAGTTAGTTTTGCTGGAATGGATACTAGTGTATAGGAAATGGTTTTTAGGATGGGGGAGAGAGAGAGAGAGAGATCATTGTTATTATTACTGTGGTTGGTTTCTCTCGGCTGTAAGCCTGTACAGAGAATTTTTCCCTTTGAAGTCGTAGACTCTGGCTAACTGGAGGGTTCCATCCAGTGCAGTCCTTTTCTTTTCTAGTCAGTAATAATAACATATTTCCAATTTTGTTTTTATTTATTTACATGACATGTGTGTGTGTGTGTGTGTGTGTGTGTGTGTGTGTTTGGGGTCTTGTGTCCATGCTTTGATAGGTACTAATTTGAAAGATTTATTAAATGCATATGCAAATTTCCATGTAAAATCAATAAATCCACTGAATTAGGACTTTTACCCGTGTGTTTGCTTGGCCAAAACTGGATGGGGCCAATGAGACATCAATTCCACCAACATGTTCCCAAAAATCTCTTTCTCCAAGAAGATGTCTCCATCTATTCCCAAAAATTATCTGAGACAACGAATAAGCATTTTTCAAAGCATGAACCTTTTTTGGTAGAAACAATTATACAAGCATGTTGAAGTAACCATAGATTGTCTGGAAAAGTTCGGAAAATATGCATACAAGAAAGTATAGATAAACGTAGCTTATTTTGAATAACTATTAAAATGCATATATCATGTTTCAGGGACTCAGGATTCAAATATTTCTCTTCAAAAACATGTATTATCAACATCATTCCTGTCAACCCCCATTTCATAAGATATCATTGGCAATGATCACTAAAAAGCAACAGTATCCACTATCCATGACATAAATTTAAAGCATCGATATGATTTGTATTCAAAACCAGTACATGAGCCAAGAGCCCTCCCTTCTAACTGTAACGACAACGTCAACCGTTCCTGTATGAAATACAGCATATCGCTTTCCATTTTAATTAAATACCAGCCATTAATTAGTTTCATTAGAACAGTTTAAGCTCACATTTTTATCAGTAGTCTGAAAGTTGGCCCACACTGAATGAATTAAATGAAGCCCGCTCCGTGGCCCACCATTTTTCCATAGAAACTGCAATCAATCAAATGAACCATCACTTTTTAGGATGAAAAGAAAAGAAGCAAGAGAATCTGTCACAGTTAGGACAAATATGGTAGAAAGAAAGCAGCAATCTTACTTTTGCCAGTGCATTCAGTTTGTCTGAACCATGGGAATTTTCATTTCTTGAATTCCAAACCAATGTAACCTGAACCTTACCTGAAACATATAGTTTTATATCAAATAATGGTTAATTTAATTCCATTAACTAAATGAAAATACCCAATACATTTTTCCACATAATTCATGAGTCAGAGCCAAGAACTAACCACTCATATATCTTTGCCCAGCGGGAAGAGACGTGTTGTGTGTTGTCACAGCCATCTGTACACACCCACCCACTGTCAGTTAACTTCCCGAATTCAAAACTCAATCATTAACTGCATGCATCATCTAGGCATTTTATTTCTTAGGAACAGTTCACCTGAACATATCGCAAAATGCCAGTGCCTTCATCTTCAAGATATGGTTCAACATCTAATTCAGTAATACCTGGATAATGTTGAGGAAAGCTAAATAAATAAAAGAAGTTGGTGATAAATAAAAATATTATAATAATAATATAGGCAATAACAAAAAATGTAATACCTCGCCTAAGCAGCTCCACAGCAGCATTAATATTAGGATGATGAGCTGCGGATATTAATTTAGTTTCATGTCAACCAAGGAGAACATCAACGAAAAACACACACAACACAATGATAGAAAAATCCAGTGTTTGGAACAACTTAAACAAAAGTAAAATGCAACAGAATTCCGTCCATATTAGTGAAAAAAATATGTACTATTTTGTTAACGCCGTGTTTTAACTGTGTTATTATGGAACAAATATATAAAGTTCAAAGTTGAATTACTTCCAGCTTAAGAAATTTCTCAACTAAAATAAGTATTTAGTTCTAACTTAATTAGAAAACAAAAAGAAACAAGCATGTGGGCTACTAGATGAGATCCAAAGCAGTTACGATTCTGCTGTATTAGCAGTTTCAGATCTCTTTGTCCTTCTATTCATTTATTCATTATTCATTTTGTTGTATTTAAACAAGTCCTAATGAGGAAATTAGTGAGATACCTTCTCAATAAGTTGAGATGCCACAAGATGTTAATTAAAAAATTCATAATTATTGCAAGATCATGTTAATTAAAAAACTTGTAATTATTGTAAGATCATTTTACATTGCGACTCTTAGATTTTATATTGCGCCTAACTCATCCTTACAAAACCGGCTTGTAAAGTGAGGCCTGCCCATGCTTTATAAACACTACACAGGCCATATGTCTAAGAGATGTGAGGCTAAATCCACCCCCTCAAAGCCAACACAATGAAAGTGTTGGAGGCTGCAATGAAGGCAACTAGGGCGGACCGCAATGAAGGTGGAATTTCCAACAGCGACATCCCACAAATACTTGTTGAAATGTTCATAAAATTTAACATCATGTTAAGTTGTGATAGATTGCATTTTGGGGAGTTAAATCAGTAAAATCCTGAACTCTAACCAAGAACAACAACGGGGGATGTAGGTGCATAGAACAAGGGACAAGCAGATAGTTTGTTAGAAGAGTGAGAATAATTTCTTCGAATGGTGATGATCGTAATTCCATTAGTCACATGGTCTATAAGAGTATCTCCAATGCAAAGAGATTAAGATCAATGTTTGATGTTCTTAAGTTGATTTTAGTGGGTCCCAAGTTACCACATGTGATTCAAGAGCACTCGCGTATTTTCACTCCAAATCATAGTTGTGCTCTTAACTTACTTTAAGGGCGTTCCAAAATTCACCATTTTTTGGCCTAAGAACTGTCCTAGTATGAGAACATTTAAAATGAAAGTAAGCAAGAAAATGCAGAACATAGAATAGTAAAATGCAGACTTAAGGTATAGTGTATCATCACAGTGATTAAACACTAACATAAGTAGTGTTCTAATCTAACATATATACCAAAGGGACTAAAAACATATATAATGAAATTTCAAACCTTTGCATTCTGGAATGTCAATTACGTTATGAGTACCCTCCTCATATA
>Ga0315914_1000528_pt1 | contig 48986 bp, 26 predicted proteins | sample MpolenodulesMG_FD_203920 | JGI IMG/M metagenome (GOLD analysis project Ga0315914, IMG submission 203920) | Medicago polymorpha root nodule microbial communities from Los Angeles, California, United States - elongated nodules | ecosystem: Host-associated > Plants > Roots > Nodule | place: USA...
TGCACCTCGAGAGAGGCTTTGATACGCTAAAGAGAAACTTGTCTTTAGAAAGTAGGTCAAATATAAAGTCATGGTTTAGGGTTTGTTTGTGAAGGATTCGTCATTATGATGAACCAATAATCCCAAGACGCTCTTTATTTTTATTGTTACTTTATTTTAAAACAAAAATCCAAACTTTATAACTTCTAAAACTTTCATTCTAATCATTGTTAAAAGTTAATTAAATTCATAACTACCTGTCGGAACGATACTCTATTTTTACTACTTCGGTAAAACCGTACACTTGCGGTTTTTCTCATCAAGGAGTTTAGCCGCCCTAGCTCGCCTCGCTAGTAAATGCACTCGCCATGGCGTGCAAAACTATGCTTCTGCCTCTGCTGGCTCTTTGATCACTCGCCATTACGAGTTGGGGGCGAGTGAATATGCCTTCCTGCCTTTGCTTGCTTTTGCTACTCTCCATTGCGAGTAATTTCATCTTTCTGCCTTTTTGTACTTTTTTCTTGTTTTTCTTCTTTGCTCAATGTCTTGAGTTAATTTCCTGCACAATTGGGTAAAGTAAGATAAATAAAGCGTAAAAGGGCCATAATCACTTATCTCTCGGCTTTTCCCTTAATAACTTGCAAAACAAGTAACACAAGTGCCTTAAATATTCATTTGAATTACTACTTTCTGGCACTTATCAAACTCTCCCCAACTTAACTCTTTGTTTGTCCTCAAACAAAAGATTGAAAACTAAACAAGTTTAGGACAAGACACAAGTACAAAAAGGTTTTGAGAACTTTTTCAGATGAATGATTCAAAGTGAATGTGCGGGCAAGTCTGAAGTTTCCGACTAATCTGGAAATCCACTGCAAATATGAAATGAGTCCTAAGCACGAAGTTCATGTCAAATAGTTCAAGTCAATAATACACTTATTCACGAACCACACCTAACACACTTCTTTGTAAGTAAATAAAAACAATGAAATCAATGAGTGAGGGTTATGAAACACACATCCGACAATCAAGTTAACATCCAGATCAAGTTATGTGTCCATCCAAATATTATTTCAAAAGGCACAAAAACATGGATCAAAAGGTCTTTGAGGGTTATAACTTGGCTTGGCTACAAAAGAAAGGACATTTGTGGGGCAATTGAATTCAAATGGCCAAGCATAAGGGAACATTTCTTCTCTGTCTACACCCCAAAAATCCTTGATCTCAACTCCTTGTGAGTGTAGAAATACCTAACCTTGTAAAAGTCAACAACATATAAGTTTGAGCATAAGAAACATGAACATCGATGTATTTGACCAGGTGTCTAGTTTTATAATGGGTTGTGTTTTTAAGCTCCCTAGACAAGTGAGCAAGGGAAGCCGCTACCTATGCATAATCAAAAATCAACTCCAATTCTATGAAATTCTTCAGGTATGCCCACCAAGTAGAGCAACTATATGTGGACAACTCTAGTTCTATGAAATTCTATGAAGAGCGTGACACCCACCAAGTAGAGCAAATATATGTGGACAACCTGGTCTTCTTTCATCCGCATCTCTACAACATCATGATCTTCTTGAGCTTCAATTACTTCCCAAAGAAGCTTCTTAAGATTCTCCCTCAACCATCTAAAATGTGCATGAGCACCATTCGTTTTTCTAACAACTCCACCATCAAATTAATTGCATTAAACCTCGATAGAGGACCATTGTGGTCTAGGAGTATTCCCTAAATGAGGAGATGCAGCAAACATGACACATCATCAAGTGTCACTGTCATCTCCTCGATGTAAAGATGGAATTTAGACGTCTTTTCGTGCCATCTCTAAACAAAAGTAGACAACATGCCATTGTCAAGAACAAAATAACTGACATTCTGTAGCCAATGAAGACCAATGGCTTGTATGACATTGTGAACCATTGCTCTTGAGTCATATCATATTATCATTATCATGTATAACCTACAACTTTTTGTTGTTGTTCACGCAATTTAAAATGGAATGCCTCTGCTAAAATTAAAAACAAAACATTAACATCATTTTACATTAATTAAAAAAAAACATAACACATGTCGTATGGGCCACCAAGATAGTCATGTGGCTCCACCTCCACCTTCTCCTTCTCCTACAATTGCTTATCAGCAAACACGTTCTCCACCTTCACCTCGACCTCCTCCTCGAGCTGGGGCTCAGACTCTTTCTTCTGAGATAGTTTGAAGCCAACAATACGGAGGCCCCTGCGCATATACCTATGCCTTCCCACTCTTCCTTATGCTTTATTTCTCTCCCACCATTTTTGCCTAGCAGAAGAAATCATGGAAAATCTGTCATTTCTAATGCGGACCATGTGGTCCATATATGTATCATGCAAAACCACAGATACATAAAAAAATCCTCAAAATTGCTAAAAAGTGATAAACTTCAGATTATATAAGTTGAACAAGAAATAACCTGGTTCAGATAATAAAATCTTATTAGGTTCAGCCAATTAGAAAGAAAAAAAACATGAACCCAACAATTATAAATTGAGGAAACGAGAAGAAATCATGGAAAATCTGTCATTTCCAATGCGGACCATGTGGTCCATATCTGTATCATGTAAAATCACATATACATACACAAATCCTCAAAATTGCTAAAAAGTGATAAACTTCAGATTATATAAGCTGAACAAGAAACAATCTGGTTCAGATAATAAAATCTTATCAGGTTCAGCCAATTAGAAAAAAACACATGAACCGAATTATAAATTGAGGAACGAGACCTTATCTTATGTTTGATATTTGAAGATACTTGAAATGTGATGATTTTAAGCAAAAAAACCTTCAAGAGTCACCCAATGATGGAGTTTTGGATTTTGAGGTTTGTGAGAGAAGTTTTTAGGGCATGTTTATGAAAATGTTGAAACGAAGAAGATTTATGATTTTGAGTTATATATAAACGGTGTTCGGATTTTAGAAACCGAAATATTGTTCGGACAAAGCGTATTTTTAAAAGAAAGAAAAATAAGGTACGTGAGAAAGACACAAAGTGAATTTTTTTTATTTTATTATGATGATAATCTAGCAAGAAAACTCACTCCTAAAGTATCAGAATGACCCCGCAACGAGGTCCAACATCAAGTCCATATGAGATGCAAACATCGGCATAACTTATGACGCATCGCAAAAATCTAATCCCCATGTCATCCCAAAGAAACGAACACTCCTTCATATCAGGATTTTTTTAACACCTACGTGGTTCACCGTTCCTTACATCATGGAACAAATATATTAAACATTAATTAAAGAGAAATGATATTTGTACAACCATTTTGGTACAACTTTTGTACAACTTTCTCTCTCATACTCACATTATGTTTTTATTTTCTCTCTTCCTTTTTCTCACTATTATTTTTGACCAATGAGAAGAGGGAACAACAAAGTTGTCTCAAAGGTTGTACCAAAATAGTTGTTAAAATATCACTACTCTTAATTAAACTTCAAGAATTGCTAACGAATGCCCTCATGATACTCTACAAAGATCTTAAATGACAAATTTTTGTAAAAATTTGTATATTCAATATATTTGAAATTGAAATATTTGATATTTTAATAAATAATTTTTTTTCTTAAATAAAAAAAGAAATAATAATTTTATAATTTAGAATCTACAAAATTATACAATTTGTCCCTTAACTTAATTTCAGGTAACATTTTTTTTTTTATCTTTTTTTTTCTTTTCGATTTAATCTTTTATGTTATAATTAAGTAACACTTTCGTCCTTTATATTTTTATTTTCCCAATTTAGTCATTTATGTTATAAAATGTTAATATTGTTATCCTTTTTTTATCAAAACAAAATAAAAAAAATACTAAAAAAACTTATAAAAAATTTATCAAACTCGAATTTTCATACAAACATAACAACTCAAATTTCATTGAAAAATTTCATAAAAAGGATAACAATGTTGACATTTTATAACATAAATGCAAAAAAGTAAAAGATAAAGAACAAAACTGTTACTTAATTATAACATAAAAAATGTAATTGGAGAAATAAAAAGATAAATAATAAAATTGTTATTTGAAATTAAGTTAAAGGACGACATGTGTAATTTTTCATTTAGAATTCTGAGAGAGTACGTGGAAGTTACAAGTTAGTAGGATCTTTACCTTTTTTTAATCAATTTGCGTCGTTGGCAAAAACCTTAAATTACTTGCTGACAGATGTTAGAACATTTTTTCTAGTTCCCTAGTTTGTCGTTTGTCCTTTTGTAAATTACAAGGTACTTTCTGTTTCTGTCATATAAATTGCAAGGTACTTTCAAAGTTGGATGAGCTGAAAGACCCAAAGGTCAATGCTAATCTTTATTTAATTTTTCTCTTCTCTATTTATATTTCTTTGCGTTCAAGTCATGAAGTAGAAAATTCATTCCCTTCTTCTGGTATGTTACATTCGAACTTCTTTAATTCTTTTTCCTTTCTGTCTTTATAATTATATAGTACTTTCTTTTTATAGTTTATTTTATGTTTTTGGTTATGTAACATTATTATGTTACATTTATTTGAATACTATGTATGATATGATATGATTATGATGTTCATGTTTACAGAATTCAATTTGACATAGATAGATAAAAGAAAGAAAATGGTTGTTGGTGTAGTAAAGGTAGAAGATACTATTACTGAAGAAAATTTAACAAAATTACCAGTTACTGATGAAAAAGATGAAGAGGAAAATAATTTGTGTATTTCATCAATTGAAATACCAATTGGATGTTTGAGAAAGAAGCTTATTATTCTTGATTTAAATGGACTTCTTGTTGATATTGTTTCTTCACATCCAAAGGAGGTCACACCAGATGCAACCATAGCCAGGAACTCAAGTAAGAAAAATAACTGTTATTTTATTATTTTTTGTTGATTTTTAATGGACTAAGAATTTACTCTTGAAAAAAAAAGGACTAAGAATTTACTATTGACACACTTTTGCTGTAAAAAATTTCAATGTCACGAAATCACAACCGTTCATATTGTTTTGGTAACTCAACCGATCATTTAGTTAAATGTTTTAACTATGAAGCACAGAGACATACACGACACTATCCATCAATACCGATAATAATTTAAGAGGAATGAGTTGATAGAGTATAATCACATTTTTTTTACGAAAAAATATGATCACAATTGCTGGTCCTCGTGTTAGACATTAAACACACCTTTAATTTGAAACGTCGGTGTTACAAAGGTTAGTAACGTACAACTGATTTCTTACACTTTGACCGTGTATATGATTTGAATCCATGAATTAATGCATTTTTTATCACTTTTTTTTTCCAGTATTCAAGAGGCCTTTTTCATTATTCAGGAGGCCTTTTTCTCATGAATTTCTGAACTTCTGCTTTGAGAGATTTGAAGTGGCTGTATGGTCTTCACGATCAAAGTACTTTTAAACAATGTCCTAAGAACATTAGTTAACATTTTCTTAAATTAAGTATTAGGAGTTGTTATATTTTAACTCATGGTGTTTTATAATTATTAGGGAAACTGTTGACACTATCATTGATTATTTGATGGGAGACATGAAACAAATGTTGATTTTCACTTGGGTAAGTACTTCGGAACACTTCATAAATTTTATTTGATTTTCAAAATTTCTTCTATATTTTTCAAATAGATTGTCTTTTGGAGAATCTGTTTTGGTATAAGCCTTAGTATATACGTGCGAGGATGTTAAAATTGGGATTTTTTTTTCAGATTGAAAGGGAATTGCAAAATCGAAAAATCGTAAAATCGCAATCAAAATCGAATAATTCTATTCAACTACTTTTGTAGAATCGATATAGGATAGTAAAATCGAAAATCGTAAAATTGTAGTCAAAATTGATGGATTTTATCAAAACAAAAATAATGCTTAATATATGTTATAAATTGATTAATATATGTGATAAATGACTCAAAGTTTAAACTTACACAAAATACTTATACATAAATGACTCAAAACTTGGATGTCAAATATTCTTTAGTAGTCGTAATAACGCTAAGCAACCTAGACAAACTTACTCCTTTATGTATTTATAGAACCGAGTCACATGTATAAACCGGGTCAAAATTGACATGTATAAAAAAATTGCCAGAATCTTTCAAAATCATGTAAAATCTTGCAATTTTGCATGGATTATACGATTTTGATGCGATTTTAGTAGGATTTTGTTTATTTTGGAATTCTGCAATGAATTTGAATCATTGGAGGTGAGTAAAGTCGCAAAATCCTGGATTTTGGAATTTAAGTCAAGTTTATTACAACAATGTATGTGTTTATTAAATCTTGTGAGATTATTTTTCTTGTTACAATCTTGTGAGATTTGGAGTAATCATGTTGAGTTATATAGTAATAAACTAATAACCACTAATGTTGACTAAAGCTTAGTATGCTTAAAGCTTGTTACAACAAAACATTATGATTATTGACAAGAAGAGAAATTGCCATTAGTGATTCACCCGTGGAAAATAGCGTTACTTTGGAGAAAAGAGTCACCATTGGATTGAACGTCGTCTGTAGAAATAAAAGTCACCACTAATATGATTCACTCCACATGTTGGAAAAGAGTCACCACCTGATTGATCACCACTAATATGCGCTATTACATGTGGATTTGGTGAAGGCGTGTCAGTACACTCGAAAAGAAAGTAGTGACGCGTGGAGGTGTGCTAAGTGGTGGGTTGCGGCTTCAAAATGGCTGTCGAGGCGGTTAGTTATAGGGCACAGTGGTGGGTTGCACCGAAAAAGAGGCATCTAGTTTTGGCACAGCCAAAAAGTGTTTAAAACACACAAAACAAAGAAAGACACTAAAGTTGCACACAAAACTCTCACACTCTCACTCTTTAAAAAATAAAAAGAAGAAGACATATTTACATATTAATAAATAAAAATTAAAAATTGATATGTTAATATATAACAAAAAAAATATATATTTTTCACAGTTGGGTATGTTTGGATAGTGAGAGGAAAGAAAGTAAAAGGAAAGATTGATGAAAGAATGAAAGTGAATAAAAAGTAAAGAGAAAGTGAGATGATTTTTAAGTTGTTTGGAATAAGTGAAAAAGTGAAAGGAAAGAAATAGTTATATTTAGTAAATGACATAAATATCCTTATGATAAAATGAGTTATGTATTTATTATTTATTTAAGGCTTAAATATGTAAATCGTCCCTATAAGTTCGCGTGTTTTTTGTTATCGTCCCTGTATTTTTTTTTGTTCTAAAACAACCCCTGCAAGTTAATAACTTTTTGATTTCCGTCCCTCCCGTTAACTTCCGTTACAAAAACGCCAAAGTGTCTAACGGCGGCTGACGTAGCAAAAAACGTTTATGTGTCGTGACAGATGATCCCTGACTATATTACAGGGACCAAAACCAAAAACGAAAAGGTACAAAGGGACGAAATTAAAAGCACTTAAGTAATAAAATTTAAAACCCTTGCTGTTTTCATATATTCTCTCTCTCTCTCTCTCTCTCTACGTTTTTAGAGACCAATTCCAAAAACGAAAAATTACAAGAAGGTCTAAACGGAAAAAAAAAAACGACTTATAATTTTCACAGGTTTCATTCATCTTCTTCATCCTCTTCTCATGTTCTTCCATCTTAACCCATAAAATCTATCCTTCTTCAATCGTAACCCAGAAAAATTTCTCCTTCTCGAATCTTCATCTTCAAACTAAATTCATCAATCACCAAAAAATCATCAAACCCACATTTTCTTTAATCTTTGTCTACTATTGTGAATTATCTACCAATTGTAGATCATGTCAACAAGCAAGATTCGGAAAAGAGCTAGGACAAATACGGAAAGAGCAAGCACAAAGCTGATCTGGTGTAATTAGGGAAGAATTGAAAAATTAGAGAGAGAGAGAGAGAGAGAGAGAGAGAGAGAGAGAGAGAGAGAGAGAGAGGGTGAAGAAATGGGTTTTAAATTTTAAATTTTGTAAGTTTGCATTTTTTTATTTCATCCGTCTGTTCTTTTTCAGTTATAGATTTGGTCCCTGTAATATAGTAGGGATCACCTATAAGGTCACATGCGCAACTAATGTCATGTCAATGATTGCCACGTCATGCGTCGTTAGACACTTTGGCATTTTTTTAACAGAAGTTGACGGTATGGATGAAATTCAAAAAGTTATCAACTTATAGGGTTTGTTTAAAAAAAAAGTTAGAGGGACGAAAATAAAAAACACGCGAACTTAGAGAGACCTTTTACATATTTAAGCCTTTATTTAACATAATACGTTCATATTCACATATTAATAAATAAGAATTGATATGTTAATATATCAATATAAATTAATAATATGTTATCATGTCTGAAACCATAATTTACTAAATGAGAGAAGCAAAACTAATTTGAAAAAACAATACGCAAGAAGCATTAAAAAAAGTATAAAAAATGCTCCAACACAAGGATCTATTTGTCATTTTATTAATTTTGATGTTTATTCCATGTTTCCTTCCTGTTTTGGGCGGAAAGCTTTCTGCATGTGGGGTCCACCAAAAGCAAGGATTTTTCCTCACTGACATAGAAACCAAACAATGGAAGCTCACATTTCCATAAACTTTCCATCCTCTCTACTATCTATCCATTCCCTTTCCCTTGAAACAAACAAGCCCTAGAGGATACCTTTTCTAACGGTCCTTCATTTGGTTTCATTAAATTACCCATAAAGAACAAGTTTTGGCCTTTTATACACTTTAAAAGCTGAAAATTTGGATCCCAAGATTATCCTCTGCGCCCAGTGTAGTCACAAAATGCTGCAGTGGTAAATGTCAATTGCTACATAGAGATTGGACTGCTTGTTCTTTAACTTCTAAAATCTGATTTTCAATACAACTTAAAAGCATAATCATCCAATAATCAACATACGGTACACCCAATATTACGATCCTTAGAGTGTGTTTGAATATGGGAATATTTTGAACTAATGTAATGTTTTGAGGGAATTCAAATACTTTTAGGTGAATTTCATTGTTTGATAATAATTTGAAGAATTTTCAAAATAATCAAAATTTATGAGTAATTTGTTCAAGTTAAATTTAGAGAATTTCAAATGACACCTAAAAATCAAGAATTCAAATTTCTTCATTGTTATTAATTTTTCAAATTTTGCATTTTGGTCCTCTAATTATCCAAAATTTTGAAATTGACCCCTCAAATTTTTCAAAAATTATATTTTTGACCCCTAATTTTTTTGAAATTTACAAATTGACCCTTAATTTTAATTTTTAAATTTTGTCCAAAAATTAAAATTTATAAAAGTTTCCCAAAAATGATGACAATGAAATTTTTTATTACTTCATCCAAACAAAAGTATTGAAAAATGAAAGTAATTTAATTGGCTCATTCGAATTGCCTATAATTCTAAATTGTTTAAAATTTCTAAATTACCTCAACCAAACAAACTCCTATAATGACCGTGCATATAATGACTGTGCATGCTAATTCTTTATGGATTGGTGCTTCCATTTTTTATTTCTTGTGTTAAATATTGGTCTAGATTAATCTCATCCTACATATTCTTTGACAGGATATATCACATTGTACTGAAACAACTTTCAAAACTCTTGAGAACAAGCGCAGGTCACTAGTTTTTAAGGATTTAAGGAAAATTTGGGACAAGTATGATCCTAATCTTCCTTGGGAAAAGGGATATTACAATGAGTCAAACACATTGCTGTTGGATGATTCTCCCCACAAGGCACTGCTTAATCCTGTAAATAAACTTACCCTTCCTTTGTATTTTTCTTCATTTATCATGCTTTTTTGGGCTATCATGTCCTAACTTATGCTTAATGTTTTGATATTGTAGCCATTCAACTCAATCTTTCCTCATACATTCAGTTATGAGAATCAGAATGACAATTCTCTAGGTATGTTACACAATGACAAAAGGTTTTGCTTGATTTTGTCCCTTCTCTTTTAGCTTGGATATCATACCTTTTAAATAAAGTAAACAAATTTTACATTAACATCAGCATACTAAGGCCTGTTTGTATTGATTTAAATAGAGCTTATCTACTGATATAAGCACTTGCGAGATTGCTTGGGAGAGTTCAGTTTATTACATGTCTATTAGCAACTTTCACTTTTCAGTTTATTTTCATAAGCTCTCCAGGATTGCTTGTGCAAACAACTTATATAGATTATATATATGATAACAAATTGACTTTATTTTATCTTTTGTTATAGATATAGCTTATAAATAATCATTTACATGACAAAAGCTTATGCCACAAGCACTTAATTATAAGTCATTTATCAAAAAGTGATTTTAATCATTTACATATGTTCTAAAACTGACTTTTTTTGTTAGTTTTGCACTTTTGATTCATTATAATTTTTGCAATCACAAAAAATGCTCTAATTGGGCATTGTCTTTTCATGTTAAAGGGAGTACTCATTTTCATGCCTCCCAAAATTGCTATGCATTATTTTTTGGATAGGCAAATGTTAATAAGTTAATAATTATGTTAGTTTTCAGAGATCGGACGGACCCTGGAACTCGTATATAGAACTTATACTATGCATTATTAATAAGAAAAATTATTTTTTGTCAGCTGCCGGAGGCGATCTACATGAATATCTAGAAGGAATGGCAGGTGCTGAAAATATGGTGAAGTATGTAGAACAACATCCATTTGGTCAAGAACGGATCACTGAAACAAATGAATCTTGGGAGTTTTACCTCAATGTTATCAATAGTCTTTGTGCTTGTCAACCTGAAAATTGAAAACATGGTTGCATATTTGATGCCCCTTTTTGAGTAATGTTTTTCTCTTTTTGGATTACATGCACAAGGGCTGAAGAAATTTGCAGAAAAAATTTCATAAATTGATTTGCTAGATTGTTTTGTGATTACATATCTATCTATATTGTTCCTAAGTTGAACAGCTATGTAATGTAGTGTTAGCGTACCATAAGATTGGCGAAATCAATTTGTGTTATGAAACATGACATTCATGGAAGGAAGGAATGAGAGAAAAGTAACTTAACTATTTATATTGATGGAAATAAAATATAACAAATGATTGAAAGTTACCTATTAATGGGATGGTTACAAGCTATTATTATATTACTATCTACTACAACTAATATGCCACTAATATATATCTCCAACAATTTGTGTTATGAATCAAGATCATAATGATCGGCAAAAAGCAAGCACACGACCGCTCATGAGGGAGATACAATTCATATATAATGAATATAGATTGATAAAAGATAATGGATATGACAAAATGTGTGTTCCTATATATCAGTTGATAATGACAATGTACATGCAAAGTTCGGGGTTCGAATCCCGACACCACCAAAAAAGAAGAAAAAAGCATTTGATCTTTCAATCTTGAGGTGCACTAGTTTTCATGTGCACACACAATTATACTCCGTTTCAGTTAATTAAATAAAATGTCTGTTTTCATATTAGGTAAAAAAATTCTATTCAGAAGTCAACTGTCAAGGTTAGGTGGGAAATTTCAATATATTAACACATTAATCATTTGTTGAGTCCTACCAGCCTTTCTTAGCTTGCTTGAGTTTCGTATATATTAAAAAGGACTTATGTGCATCATTTAAAACTTATAAGGATAACATTTTAACAATTACAACTACGGAACCAGAACTGAATTATCCACTAAAATTTCTCCATGTTTAGTAGTTGTTGAAAACAATATTCATTCCGGGATCCCACTGTTGGGATACTTAACTATTGTCAGAGTTTTTTTTTTTTTTTTTTTATTGTATACATAGGTTTGGGTTGGGCACGCCAGTTAAATATCGTAGACCAACAAATAGTAGTTAACTGTTGTTGGAGATAAAAACGTCATTTTTGGATGTCTGGGAGCAAACAGTGAAGCCTAAAGGGCAAATTTCGTTATGAAATGGGCAAAAAAATGCATGTAGTATGTGCTGGGCCATTTGGGGAAGCCTCATTGGATTGGATCATCATTTTGGAATAAGACCAACCACACAATTGTGATTGGACACCACACATTCACCCAAAACCCTAAGACATTGAAGATCAACTTATTCATACTTAAATGTTGGATCATCATATTGGTACTTGAAGGTCAGCTAAAGCGAATTCACCATCATACCGTGGAATAAATAAGAGACATAATTTGAAATCCAATTGTTCTACCAAACCGAAATAGATGTACCATCACCTATAATCCATCTGCTACTTACCTTAAGAGTAAACTTAGAATTGCAATACTTGTCCATGCAAAACTATGTTTATGTCCCAAGGTTGATTCAAAGAAATTACAGTGAGGATAATATTTCACCTTATAAAGTATAGCAATGAGTGTATCTGGATTTTTCATAACTCTCCATCCTTGCTTACCTAGCATAGAAATGTTGAACGTCACCGTACTTTTAAAGTTAATACCTCCATCTTTTTATACATTGTCCCAAGAGAGCAATTGTATGCCTTTGTTTTGAGCTCTAGAGTGACCCCACCATAAAGAATTCATCATCTTTTCGATTTCATCAAAAAGACATAAAGGGAGAGTGAACATACTCATGAAATAGGTTGGAATAGATTGAAGAACCGATTTGATAACACTTCACGCCTTGCCTTTGAAAGACATTTACTACTCTAAGAGTTGGAATAAAATTGAAAGTTGTTTTCTTTCTTCTTTCTATCATAGATGGTAATCCTTATAACAAGTTGTACACAAAGAATGTTTGCATGCTATTTTGTTGAGCCTGCCATACATTTCAACTGCAAAATATTTCTGACTTTTGGAGATTAGCATCTTGACATGACGCTCTCTCATAGGTGGATAAAATATTTTTCATTTGTATAGCTTGAGTAGATGAGATATAATTGACGCATTATTGCAAATCTTAACTCCATGAATATCACCCCTAGCCTCTACTTTCCGTATAAGAGCGGATAAGCCTTATGCACAAATGATAAACAAATAAGGAGGGATAGAATCTCCTTGTCTGAAGCCTCGACTTGAAATGATAGGACCAACAATATTACCATTAAGAAGAACAAAGTAATCAATATTCCCTCCGTCCCATAATAACTGAGTCATTTGAAAAAAAATAGTGTCCCAAAATAATTGATCCATTTCACTTTTCAAGACAATATTAATTACTTTTTTCTAATTATAACTATAATTAATACTACTTTCATCACTCCTATTTCAATTTTCTCAACAAAAAAAAAATCACTCCTATTTCAGTATTCTATTTTGCATTTATGACAGTGTAGAATGCACCAATATTTAACAAGAGTATTTAAATCTTAACTTCATGAATAAATCATTTTTCTCTCTAATTCATTTATACATATTTCTTAATATGTGTGAAATGAACAAATGACTCGGTTAATCCGGGACGGAGGGAGTAATATCAACACACATCATGATCCATTTGACGCATTAATAGGAGAAACTCATTTTGAGCATAATCCTTCAAAGGTAATTTCGATCAATTTTGTCGTACGTTTTGCTAATGTCAAGCCTTAACGCCACATCACCCAATTTTCTTTGGCTCTGTTTGGATTGATGGAATAAAACAGAACGGAACGAAATGGAACATAATGGAATGAAATGGAACGGAGCAGAGCGGAACATATATTTCATTGTTTGGATAATGAAATAAACATCTCATTTCATTTTTATAAAGTGAATGGAATGGAATGAGTTATAACTTTTTTATTCCATTTTTACCCTTAAATTTTAATAATAAAGTTGTTTTCGATTAAAACTTTTTTTTAAGAGTTTTCCATTAAAACTTGTCAGTAGAAACAATTGAATTTTTTATTCTAATTTTTTTATTTTTAATTTGTAAGTAGAAACAATTTTTTTTTAGAAACAAACATAAAGGGATTTAAATTGAAATAAAAATGTCTTACAATACTTGACCAAAAAGATGTTTTACAGTATAAAATTATCTTTGAAATGTTCAAATATATACGGCTACAGCTCCCCTTAAAACAAACTGACATATAACAGTTACAAACATTAATATATAGCATGAGAGCAATCGAAGATTTAAGATATATAGCATGAGATTGGGAACAATCAAATTATGTTTTTTTTTACTGAAAATCATCATAAATCTAGCTTAGACACACACAAATAAGAACTGAGAACAAATTGGCTAAAAAAACAATAAGAATTAAGAACCACCCATATACGTGTAAGGAAGAAATAGAAAAATAAATTCACGTGAATCATCAATCAAACCAGCCATGGAGAAAAAGTAGCAAAATGAATTAATAAGAACTTGCACGCATGCAAACTGAGAAGAAATGGAGAAGAAACCATTGAACTTTTACAAATCCAAACAATGGAATCTTATTCAATATCATCCCATTTCATTTCATTCCATCACATTCCATAAATTCAAACATAGCTTTTGACCTCGTGTAGGGAACAATTTCTAAAGCTGCCATATCATTTAGTTTCTGAACTTGATATAGGAAATCAAACATGTGGACGTCTTTTCTTCGCTCTTTGCATTCATTTAATGATAAATATATATACATTCATAATTATTTCTTTAACCTAAATGTATACGAAGCCTACATGATTTTGAAATCAAATGAAGCATATATAAAGTGGTGAAATCTAAATAAATTTTGTCTTATAAAATTATATGTATTAAAGTGAACGTTGAAAAGAGAGTGTTATTAAATCTCTTCAGATTATTATTTCCATATAGCATTAATGGAGCTTTAGAAAGTGGTTGTGAAATTAAAAATTGGTCTATGTACTTGTATACTAATACAGATATAGATGAATATCATACAAAGAATACTTTTGTCAACAAATAATAATGTGAGATTAGAGTAACCTATAAATATCCACCTTTCACATGCATCTAAGAAATTATATGACATACGTGTGCAGTCCACCATATAATAATAACGGGTAGATAATATAGATTCATTATGTGGCTCATGCGCACAGTTGTATGATTAACTATGCTTTTGACCTTTCTGTATTTTTAACTAACATATATTTCATTCCCTTGAAAAAGCTAAAATATATTTCATTAATCTTGGGGTTGGTAAACTATATGAAGATCATATCATGTGATTCGGAGATATTGGAAATCTGAAAATTCTTAGAATCATAACAATTTTAGGGATTAATAACTAAGATTCAAAGTTAAACTGAGAAGTTTAAATATTAAATCTTATTAAACACATCAAATATCAATAATTTAGCATACAAATTTTAGAACTAGGCAAACTCAAACCAGACCTTATTGCAATAAACAACACTAACTCTAATGAACACAAGGTATATGAATTAATGATTTGAAACCTAATTGAAGCTTAATTGTGATATAATTGAATTTGAAATGAATCTTAATACAAGGAACCACAATCAAATTGAATGGTTTCAAACACAAAATTCATATACAAATAGTAATGCAAAAAACTAATGATATGAAAGAGAAGAACACAAATTTATAATTGTTCCCCATTTCGTCTCGCTTCACGGTACCTCCACTCTTCTTGATAGAAAACGCCTATATCAAGGACTTCCACTATTGTTGAAAATTGTTTACAAATTGTTATGATTACAAATAATTCTCTCAGTAACCCTAATCTTCAATCCTAAGCAACCACGAAACCACCGATCTTCAAGTAACCCTTGAAATTGAAGATTCTCTAAGTCATTGAAACTTAAGCTCCCATGCAATCCTTGAAATTCCTTCACCTTGAATTCTTCTTTGTTATGCCTGAAGCTTTGATCCTTTTGAACAAAGGACCCTCACAATTCACCTAGGAGGTGGAAAGAAAAAACAAATTGAAGAGGGTGATTTATGAGCAAATTGACTCTAAATCACTCATCTCAAGAAGAAGATATTAATTTAATTATGTACTCAAAATCATAAGCATCAAACAATTCTTTTAAATTTAGGAAAAATTACACCTTTAGTCCCTTAACTTAATTTCAGGTATCAGTTTTGTCATTTATCATTTTTTTTTTCATTTCAATTTTATCCTTTTGGTCCATTTACATACGGATTTTCAAGCTTCAAATCTAATATTCATATGCAAACATAGATGAAAGACCATAAATTTGAAGATTGAGAGGCCATAAGAAAATAAAAACATGAATTTTAAACTTGGAAATCTATATGCAAATGGTCCAAAAAGACAAAATTAAAATAAAAAAAAGATAAATGACTAAATTATTATCTAAAATTTACTTATGGGACAAAAAAAATGTAATTTTACCTTTAAATTTATGATATCACAAATTAGTCTCTTAAATTACGTGAATCAATTTAATTCTTCCGTCAAAATATTAGGTTTTCTTGCAAAAAAATCCATTAAAAGTTTTATTTTTTTGTCAAATAGTCTAGTAGTTAGAAATTTTCATTTTTAAAGAGAATAAGTGGGGTGTCCGGGATTCGAATCCCGACCCTACATATATTATGTAATATCCCTATGAATTGAGCTATATAATTTTTTTTTTTTACTACGTACATATGAAGTGACTAAAATGAAAGACCTATCGACCAAGATCGATAATTACATTCTTTTTTAATGTGTGGAATCGGTGGATATTTAACAATCCGTCTCAATTGTAGCAGTAGCGGTGAATAGTGATGCAATACTAAAGTGGTACTATATATCTGCAAAGTGGCAGCATGAGACCAAACCATTGCAGCAAAAACTATGCACATACAATTCCAAAAGGTTTCATCTTAATCTTAAATTTAGTTTTTGTATATGTTAATGGTCCTTTTCAAAAAAATATTGCTAAAAAGAAACACATAGGAATATAAAGATTTAGGACCACACTTCTGCTTAAATGTATCAACCAAAAAGCACATAACCAACAATATTGATGTGGTATAGTAAATAAGTCCGGCCACTATCTAGGTTGGTAATACAGCAGAGCTATTAATATTCCATTTCCTATAACACTATTCAATTCCCTTTTTCACAAGGTCCAAAATTAGAGCTTTTTAAGATAATTCAATAGATGTATTAATGTTTCACTGCTCTACAAATGCAATTCTCCAAAACTATTTTTAGGTAAAATGTAGCATTCATGTAATAAATACTTCACTATCAAAATAATATGAGCCTCTTTTGTTGGCAAAAGAATTAGTAGTATAATAATAATATCAAGAAACTCAAATTTTAACTATGGCATGGTTTTGGTTTAGAGTCTTACATTGGATTGGATGAGATATGATTTGAAAATCCTTCGAATACTAACTCGTAATTACACCCTTAAAGTCCCATGTTGATGCATTATGAAATGAAAAACTATTTAAATTTATATTCATCCCGCAAATTTAAGATGGTGTCATAGCTTGTTTAATATCCAATATTTTTAGTCTTATATATTGAGTAGATCGTAAAAGTGTTCAATTTTGTACTTAAACCATGATATTCTTTCACCTAATAGATTAGTCTTTTGTGTTGGATTCTCCTCATTAACCTAAGTCGTAATAAATAGTGTTTTCATTACAAATTTGACTGCATAAGATGCTACTTATAAGCTGGATTAAGGCACTACACTGAATACTAATAGATGAGTGAAGCTAACAAAAAAGAAATGACTATCATCGAGTCAATGCTGATAAAGTGAAAGTCATTGTAGACTTCGACTCTTAAAGATCGTGATAATATAATGTTAGAAATTCCACATAAAATAGATAAAAATGTTCACTAAAAATGTTCCTTATAGTGCACCCACAATAGTGGTTGCAAATCTCACAATTTAGATCTGTCAAAATTACCCAAGTATGGGAGGAAAAGTGAGAACCCATCAAAGTGATATTCTGCGTAAGTGAGATATGTATGAGAATATTTGATCATGTGCATTTGATCCTGCCGCTTTAAACTGAATATCTCTCTATCTATATCCACTTTTTCTTATTCGATTCTCTTTTCTATTGGGTAATGAGTATACAAATCCACTTCTCCACCTGTTTAATTTCTTTCCCTCTGACAAAATCCACATGCTAAAGAAGAGAGGTTGAAGCAACAGACCCACCCCACGTTCACATGGAAGTGGTAGGAAGGAAATGACCATATAGTAGCATATATGACCCACACATTCACATACACAACTTTCACTTAACCTTCTTTCTCTTGTTTCTTTATTAAGGAATTTGATTCTTTTAACCCTTCCTATCTCTCTCTTCTCCTATGGGTCCATTCATTGAAAATCATCAGATATATTTTTTTTTCTGTTAGATAAAGATCAAACCACATGATTTACAAATTTTATTTTATAGGTTTAATTTATTGAGTTTAAAATATGAGTTGACTAATCTTCATTTAGTAATTTTGACATACTCAATTTTAGTGACAAATTGACATACTCAATTTTGTAGAAATAAAGTCATCTAAAAACTATATAACGTCAATCGTTTGATTTTAATTTAATGGTTCATATCCCACGAGTGTGATGATCTGATTTACATAGAATCTAAGCATTCATGCAATACGTCTCTGGTTGTTGGGTGGAGATCAGACGGTCCAAATTTGAATAATTTTTTTTATTAAAAATGAAAACTCGATACCAAATTTAAAGTGTTTTTTTGGTCAAGTAGCCTAGTGGCTAGAGCTCACACAATTTAATTGTAGAGAAGTGGAGTGTCCGGGGTTCGAACCCCGGCCCTTACATATAAAATGCAATACCTCTATCAACTGAGTTAAATTCGCAGGGATTCTAAATTTAAAGTGTTGGTTGTCTGATCTCGATTCAACGATCACTGATATATCGTGCGAGTGAATGCCTAGAATTTCTAGACGCATCAAATCCATATCCCATATTTTTGACATCCCAAACTCGAACATCTTTATCTCTTTCTTACGTAATGTATGTACTAAAAAGTAGTCACCACTTCGTATATTCTAAGCAAGCTATTTTTCAACAATCATATATTTAATAGTACACCACAATTCCTTCCTAACACAACACAAACACACTCTGGCTTCTGGCTTATGTAGCAGCTGCATCTTCTTGAGATAAACAAAAAAACAGTAAAAATAAAAGTATTCTTCTGTTTTGTATCCAAACACAGGCAGAGAAACCAAAAACATTTCTTCTTGGTTCTCTCAAATGAATCTCTTCAGGTATTCTCTTCACTTTTATCCATTCTCTTTCTTCTCTCTTTCATTATATTCTTCCATCCAAGGACATTTTCTTCCTAGTTTTAAATAGCGGTTACGCTGCAAACTTTTATATTACGGTAAATGTGCCAGATACAACCGAAATTGTTGTTGCATATCGCAATTTAAAACTATAATTCTCTTCCGTTTACACGGATACACATATAAAACACAAAATGAAAAATAAAATTTGCATTATCAAACTTTATCCAGCAAACATATTCAAATTATAGTCAATTTACTACTGCGATCTTCGCATCGGCATCACAACTGCAATTTCAAATGCATCGCCCGCATTTTCCTTAAATATAAAGATTTTTAGCATGACCTTAACCGCGACTACAATTTAAAACCATGGCATTGTTGCTACATTTCAAATTATGATTTTGTTGAACTCAAATTCTTTTATTTGAATTGAATTAAAAAATTCAAACATTTTTTCTTCTACATTCAATAGGTGCATGATTGTTTGAAGCTGTGAATCCAAAGATTGTTTGAAGGGAAATAAAAATGTCAAAAAAGGGTTTGAAATCTATGAAGGATGAAAAACAAGAATTGCAGAAGCAGATTGGTTGCATCACTGGATTTTTTCAGCTCTTTGATCGCCACCGTTTCATCACAGGACAACGCACTACCAAATATATTCAGAATGCATCTTCTTCAGGTATTCAATTATTCATATCTTTGCATTTTTTATTTTTTGGTATACTAATTACTATATTGTTAGAACATAAACCCGATTGAAAACGCAATTAGCGAAATACACAATGTTTGGTAACAAGGTTCGGACAATTGTGTTTGCGTCTGCAGGGCCGGTCCAACACATATACATGTTTAAGGCGAATTTTTAGATGAGACTCTTTAAAACTCATATTAGTACTTTAGTAAAATTACTTTTTTTTATGTTTACTTTAATTTTTGATAAGTTTTAGATACAAAATCATAAATTAAGCTAATGAATTTCATAACAGAACCAACCAAATTTTTTTTTTTTTGAGACAATATTAATTTTCGATAATGTTTTATTAATTCTAGTTGAATATGAAACTTTTTATCAAGTAATTTCTCTTTTAATATTTTTTTGAGGTCTAAAGTGATTGTCTTAGTAGTCTTACCTTTGGATCGGCCTTGAGCAACTGTGGTCCTCTTTCAATCATATTGAGGGTTTATGGTGTATAACTTATATTTTAATACTACGCTTCACATTACAATAATAGTAACCATGAGTCATTTTATTTTCATACTCGATCTTGTTTTTATTTATCTGTTTCTTAGTATTATAGTATTATTATATTATTATTAGTACCATTGTGAATTTTTATACTTTCGATTTTTCCCTTTCCTTCTATATATGTAGATTTTAACAAAAGCACGACAAATTATGAAATTTGTTTGACAAGGGTATTAAAAGGAAAAAGGTTGGATGTAAAGGACACAATTTCTTTAGATATTTGTCGTATATTTTTGGCTGGCTTAATCAAAAGGTTCTCATATGATGGAGAAATTTCTTAGGTATTTCTCATATTTTGAGACAAAGCACACGTACGCTAGAAATTTTGGATATACACTCCCAATAATTACCTTTTACTAAAAAAACAAAAAAAAAACATTGTGCTCTTCTACTCTTCAGTACTGGTCTGTCACTCACAGTTGATGTACTACAAGAGCTTCTTAATTTTAGATTTTGATAAATAAAAAAAAATTAACGCATACATAATTTATTAAAAAAATTAATATTACAAAATTTGAGCTGAAAATTAGTTTTTAGAGAAATAGTTTAGGAGAATAAAAGAAATTTACAAAATCGATTTTGATTAAAAATAAAAAAAAAATAAAAGACTTGAAGAAAGTTGTACTTTTTTTGGCGATGTCATTATATATTGAACAGAGTTCCATAAGGTTGAAGAACAAACTTTCAATCAAATGAACTCTAGGAATTCCGGCAAGTTTATACTTACATAGTTTTGGGAAGAAAATAGTTTTGATATGATTGATATGAAGTCAGCAACCATAATTTTTTTCCTGAAGACTTTTGTTTTTGGTTCTGAAGATGTTTTACTTTTTGTTTTTTAAGAGGTGTCAACATAGGGATAAGAGCTTAACTTCGTAACCTCAAATGACATGGTTCAAAATCCACCTGACCATTCAAGTCTTACCAATTCACGAGATTAGTCTTCGCACGATAAAATATTTGTTTATACAAAGAAAAATTGTGATCAATTTGGCTTACAAAAGTTTTATAGGAAGTTTCCTGAATAGTTTATATAATCTATGCAACTAGTTCCAAGATACAAAGTTGACTAATTTGCTTTTAGAAGTCAACTCAACCGATCCTCAAAATATGATTCAAATAAATTACATAATGATTTCTATTACATGTTCAAATACATAATGTTCTCTCATTTAAGAGTTAGAAAGGAAATAACATAAATCAACTTTTTTTCGTAGAGGAGTCACCTTAAGCACAATAGTAGTTTTATATGGTGTTTGACAACTTTTCGTTGTCAAAATAACTTTTATGTTTTTCGTATGACACATCGCACTATTGAAGTAGTTCAAAAGTTGTCACAAAATGGTTGTACAAATATCATTTCTCGTTGTATTTTCTAACTCAAAATTGGCTTGTGAAAATATTTCGCATATATTACTTCTAAGTTCTTTTTCCAGACTCAATTTTCTTCCTCTCTCAGGTGTAACCAATAATGGCAACAAAGAGCTTGATAGTACAATGCAGAAACCAAAGGTAAGATAACTATAGTTTTAGTCTAAAAAATGTTGGCAAAAATCTTTAATAACATATGACTATGAATGCAGACAAAGAACCAAAAGATTGCAAAAGAGAAGCAACAATTCTCCACAGAATCATCAGTAACTTCTGTCTCTTCATCATCTTGTTCATCTAGCATGACATCCCATGAGTCATCATCAACCAGACAAATTCAAATTTCAAGAAATCCACATTCAAAAGTATCAATTGATTTCTTTGATATTGTCAAAGATTCAATGCATAGAGAAGCTAAAGGGTTATATGTGAAAACATTAACCAAACAAGAAATAAAGGGTCATGGTTATGCATTGAACCAACACATAGACTCTCCAAGGCCTATTCTAGTTTCGAAGGAACAATTACATACTCTTTCGAAGTCGAGAAAAGTACATTGGGACTCTCCACGACTCTCTTATGATGCATTGAAATCCACTACAAGGTCTAAGGAGGTTCCTAGGCTTTCCTTGGACAGCAAGCAAGGATCAATTCGAGGGATTGACGGAGGAAACAAGGCTCGCAACATGTCTAATGGCTCACAAAGAGGATATGAGAGGAACTTGAGCACAATGGTTAACAAAATTCAAGAACCAGAAACATCGAAAAGATCATCTAGTGTTGTAGCTAAGTTGATGGGACTAGAAGCTCTCCCGGACTCGTCGCAAACTGGTCGGACTTCTATCTGCTCTGCCGATAAAAACGAGATCATAGAAAGAACTAGCACAAGTGAAGAATACAAGAAACACCAAAGTTCGGTGTCCCCGAGGAATAGGAGGGATGATAATTCAACCACAAATGGGAAACCATATTCGCGATTTACGCTAGAATCGACAACTCCTTGGAGGCAACCTGATGCAAACCAAAATTCTTTGTTACAAGATTCTTCAAAGGGAAGTGATTCTGATAAAAAAGCATCAAAGCCTTCTCTTTCTGTATATGGAGAAATTGAGAAAAGGTTGGCGGAACTCGAGTTCAAAAAGTCCGGAAAGGATCTAAGAGCACTTAAACAGATTCTTGAAGCAATGCAGAGATTTACAGATTCATCATCTGACACTAGGAGTGATAATGCTAGTCTAAGTGAACCTTCTAAAGTTCAAAGTCCGAGAAGACAACAAAAAGAGTTGCCCTCGGCTTTTGTCACTGCTGAGCCGTCGAATTCTATCCAAGGTAGTAAATTACCAATTGTCATCACAAAACCAACAAAGATAACTAGAAAAGCCAATAATCCTCCTTCTACAGAACTGTCAATTCATGATAAATCTCGTCTCAGAAAATGTTCTCCAACAAATGGAAGTTTGATTTGCAAGCAAAAAGCTAAAGGTATTGGTTCAACCACAAAAATTACCACAGAACCGTTTGGTCAACAAGTTCCTTCAGCAGATAAGAATAATTACTTCAGAACTTCAAAATTGATGCAGTCATCAAAATCTCCTCAAGGACAAAACACCATAGCTAGTCGAAGACTAGAGAAGAAGTTTGGAGTTGAGAGGCATTCTGCACCGAATAATCCATCATCGGATTCCACGATTAACAGAAGAAAACATAATAGCCAACTTGTGGAGTTTTCTACTTCTTCAAGTTCAACATCAACACGAAGTTTCTCTATTTCGCAGGATAGAGATGAATATTTTAGTGAGATGAATTCTCATTGGAGGAAATTTAAGCACCATGTTAATGTCATTTCTTCAGATTTTGGCAGCAACAGAAGCTTGGCCACTCAAAGTGACATAGAAGTAATTCAGCTCGATCAAAATGTAAGTATTGCTTCCTTGCATTGTTAGTTAGATTTTGCATCAAAACCAACTGTTAAACATTCTTTTTGTTTTTTTGTTGGTCAGAATACATTTGAAGAGTTGAGGATGGAAAACTCTAAGGCTGCTATAATTGTGACAACTGAGCAGCCAAGTCCTGTATCTGTTCTTGATGCTGCATTCTATAAGGAAGATCCGCCATCTCCAGTGAAAACGAAATCGAATGTGTCAAAAAATTCAGGTGAGCAACTTCAATTGAATTCTGGAAAATCTAATTCATGGTTATCAATATTTTACGATACATGTCAGTTGTATCTCGATTCGGTACAAAATTAAACTCAACGAATATGAATCCTTAGTTTGTTGTATCTATTTGGTACATGAATCTCTTGAAATGAATAATCTTGGTTCATTCTAATGAATCACTACTTAAACCGAGTGTAGCCATCCAAATTTTTGTTAATTTTTCAATGCTATCAAATAGAAGCCTTGACGTTTCATGGCGGATATTTTGCCTTAAAATGGCAGATTTCTTTTCATTCCGCAATAAATAACATGGAAACGTTGTAGTTTCAGACACTTTTCTTTTGTCATTTGATTAATAACTAGAGTCTTGAACTATTTGAAGGTTCGAATATATGATATATCAACTTATAATCTTGCATGTTACTTGTTTTTACTTTAAAATGTCATTTTCGTTAGTAATTTATCTTACAATTCGTAATAAGATTCTTTTTTTCATGATTCAGAAAATGGTTATTCCAAATCACGATATGAATCTTGATTTGATAATAACCATGAGCTGAATGCATTGAGCATAGGAATCATTAAAGCCAACATAACATTTTAGTCTTTACAAAAATCATCGTCAAAAGAATTTCGAGTAACCTTATCATTTTCTTTAAATCTTCTGGTTGTAGGTGAAGCTCTAAGCACTGATGATGATAGTGAGGAGAACTCAGTGGTTCAAATTCTACAAGAAATTGAATGGACTGATGTAAAACTCATCAATGTCAATAACATCAAGAATCCTGATCATAAGTATATATCAGAAATACTCATAGCATCAGGCTTAATCAGTGATCGAAATTCTCATTCACCAGGCCACATCATTAACCCAAAGTTATTCTCTGCACTCGAACAAATGAAGACAAGTAAGTCACATTTCATTATCGAAGATGATGCGAAGCAAATTTCTAGGGTTATTGGTCCTGAGAAAATGCAAAGAAAGCTCATATTCGATGTTGTTAATGACATTCTAGTTAAAAAACTGATATTCGAAGAGTTAGCAGGTCAAAAGCTAAAAGGGAAGAAGCTTTTTGAAGAGCTATGTACAGAGATAGATGATTTACAACCTCAAAATGGGAATGAAAGCTTTGTTCATCATGAGGATGAGAATTTGATAAGTCTTTTGTGGAGAGATTTGAAGGATCACAACACCATTTGGACTAATCGTTTCAGTGAGATACCGAATATGGTGTTGGATATCGAGCGGTTGATCTTTAAAGATTTGATAACTGAAGTTGTGAGTGATGAACTAGTAAACAATTTTGGTGGTCATTGCAGGAAAATTCTGTCTCCTAAGTAGGAACTTTAGCTTAAGATTTTGAGGGTGGAAAAATAATCAGTTCTCAATATTTCACATTTTATCTAATCTAGCTATACATATAGTTTGAAAGGTGTAACAATATTTTTAGTTGAGAGTTTCAGTTTTTGTTTTTCTTCATGTATTTATTATAGTATATGTTCATCAATACATGTAGAAATACAGACAAATGTACATATTCAATTTATTATCAGTATTGACTTTCACATGGTTAATGAAATATTCCAATAATTTTTACATATTCAATTTTTTATGAAAGTATTCTTTTTACATTTTGCTGAAGTGGTTTAGGATTAAATTTCATTTTAATTCTGCTGAAGTTTTTTAACAGTAAATTTCTCTTAATTTAAACTCCCTATTCATTAATTTCGTGGAAAAAACTTAATTCACCCAACATGGGTTGGAATGTACTCAGTAAGGAAAAATGCTATTTTTTGTCCCATTTGAAGTACATGTCGCTTGAAAATATTTATCACTACTTTTTTATCACTACATGTGAACTGACATGATCAAAGATGTACTTTGACTTTTGTTGATACCATGCGTAAGTTGAGACTGAAATACTATTGTTTATAGGACACATTCATCGTCATCTTAATCAAACTTGAGTAATGTTATTATGTAAGTAAGCCTTTAAGTCAATTTGACATCTCCAGTTTGGATTTTCAACTTAATAAACTCATTCTCAATTTGAAAAAAGATTTGTTAGCATTTGTTTACAAAATATCATAAAAAAAATAAAAAATTGATATTAGGCATCAATGTTATGTCCATTTTGATTTGAGTCATGTTTGCCTTCTTACAACAATCGGCAAATTCAACATTTCATTTTGGTTACTACCATCCTTTGATTTTCATGCAAGGACAGTTAAAATCTTCCACCTTTTTATTTTCAATATTTATATTGTTTTCCAGGTAAGTGAGAAAGAGGAGGAGAAAAGGGAAATGTTCATTTCTAACCTTAATTCATCAATGTCGAAAAAGTTTAATATCACTTGATCACAATATGATAATGAGAGAAACAGAGGAGGGTTAGCCTTAGTGAAACAAATAGCACACTTAGATCGTGTTTGGAACCGAGATGAGATGGCCTATTCACATACCAATGCATATTTCACGGTGAATTCGGAAGGCTACAAACTGGAATGGTGGCTGGACGCACATCTTAGCCATAAATCTCAATGTTGCTCCAGTGTAGAGTATCATCAAGTTGTGCTTAAATGCCTAGATCAGAGGGTTGGATGGTCAATATGTATTTCTTGTCAATTAGTAATTAAAAGAGAATACTTTAATCAACAACTTCCTAGAAGCATGAGAATGCCTTGCCAAACTTACTGATGAATGCAAATGATTTATCAGTACCATCTGAAAACAACAAATTGCAAAGGCAAAAGGGCAAACGAAGGCTAGGTGCACATTCGGAGCTTGAGTCGTACATGGAAAATAATTCCGTGCAAGACATTGATATGGATTTTTAAATTAGCGGATGACCTCAATATCAACATCAATACATACCAAGATCTGAGATGCATAAGTTGAACCAGCACCTATTTAGATTAAACAATATAAACTACGATTACACGCAATTCGTAACATTTATCAGACACATCTGCACAGAATTAAAATGGACAAATCATATCCACATGATGAAACTTACTGAACGAATGCAAATGATTTATCGATATGATAAGTAACTAATCACTTGGGGCACCGTCCCTTAAAAGCTAGCTTTCAAGAGGGAAGAACTAAACCACTTAAATACACTGCCGAGCATCCCAAATTACTCGATGTGGAATTTGGATGCCCCATAATGCCCAAGTCACTATCACAGCACTACTGGAAAAGAACAAATTGCAACAGCAAAAGCAAATGTGAAGGGTGAGGACAAGAAGCCTAAACGGAACATCCCAGCCATACATGGGGAAAATAACCCTCAGAATATGGATGTTTGAAATAGTTGAAGGCATCAGTATTAACATTAATATTAATATTTATAGCTATCAAAATCTGGGAAGCATAAGCCAAAGCAGCAATTAATTAGATTAAAAAAGTATGCACTTGGCCACACACAATTCTCACCATCCATCACACACTCATCTGCCACATTATTAAAATGGACAACCGACGATCACATATATACAGAGCTTTTTCTCATTTTTCAAAACCAAAACCTAACTCTCTTCAAACGCCTGCATCACTGCCCCTTCCCAGAGAGGGAAACTGCAGACGAGGGGGGAGGGGCTGTAGAGCAAGGTAGTAGAGAAGAGAGGGCCGTTGCAGCTGTGTGCAGACTATGCAAAGAAACTGATGTAGGATAAGAAAAATTCAATGGATCCAACCCAGAAGCTGGCTTCAGCGCAGGACATTGAGGATCAACATATCCCTTCCTTCCATGGCCAAAACCTGATCCCACTGGCAATCCACCACAGTTTAGGGACCATAACTCACTGGATCATGCAATCCTAACTCCTAAGACATGCCATGCAATTTGAACAGCGATGCCTCTAATGTAACCCTCTCAACTTTGCTACAGTTCAGAAATTGATTTTTTTATATGCTAAATTCAATAAGATCATACAGAGTGCCAACAAATTTCAATGAAAAGAATCATTAATTGATTTACCATACAATTGACATGCACATACCTGAAAGATTGCTAAACTAGGAAAATGTCTAAGCAGAAAGTTAGCTAGATTTCAATATCCCAGAAGTAGTTATCCCGATATCTCATGATCAAGTAAGTATACAGAGTCTAATAAAGCAATCTATTTTACAACTGAACAAGCTGGTCTGGGTTTTCCAAAGATTCCCTCAAAATTTTCTCGGCCCTTCTTTTCCTGTCATCCTTCTCATCTTCCATCGCAAACCACGGCAAAGTCTTTTTCTGCTCCTCTTTTTGTGGAATCAAACCAATTGACCTTCCTAAGAATTTATTTTTGGTCCCAACCTTAAAACGTACAGTAGGTTTCTCTTTGACAGGAAATTTTGTCTGGTCTTCCTTGGAATCACAGGATGCACTGTTAATTGCTTCAATTGCCGGAGCAAAGGTCTCTAATACTGAACCAGGTTCATTTTGAACTAAATTTTCTACAACTTGAATATCAGAAGAAACATTATTAAAGAATTTAGCTGGAGGGGCAACAGAAGAAACTTCCTTATCCTCAATTTTCAAAGGTGCAGCAAGGAAAGGGTTACTTTCTGCTCCTACTATCTTTGCCTTAGCAACTGCAGGGTCAACCATGGTGGAGTTCTCAAACATAGTTGAGACCATCTGCTGCTGTGAATTCAAAAGAGGCCGATCCCCGTTGCCATTTTCTCTTTCATGCTCAAATGTGGTGGTACGAGGCTCTGTCCCTCTTCCATTCACTGTAGTAGACTGCAAATAAGTTTCTGGATCTGGGAATGCAGGCAACCACGCCGGAATATGCTCATCAGGAGGCTCTTCTCCCCTTTGCAAAAAACTGGGAGGCAGCACACGTTCTTTCACAACCGGAAACGGAGGAATTGGGTGTGCAAACATAACCGGTTCAACCTCATTAACAAACTGAACAATTTCCCTAACAACGCCCGAATCTTCTAGCCAGTGATCAATATCCGAAGCACCGGTAAACCCCTGCATCGACCCCATATCTTCTAACCCTTGAATGACATCAAAAACATTGCATTCATTTCTACCAGCAAGATTAGCATAACAATTCGCAGACTTCCCAATGTTCATAATATACCGAGCAGTAACATCAGACATTGCCTCAAGCGCCGACTGCTGAAATCCTTGAAAACCCTTACTCTCGCATACTTGCGCTACTGCAACCTTCGCAATAGATTGTGCAAATTCATCACCGCCACCCACTTTCTTCCTCCTCCATGTGGTGTTAGGCTGTTGTTCAATCTGTTTTCCAGTCTTCCCATTGCCATTGCTCATATTCAGCACTTCATATCACTTTAAAACCCAACAAATCATTCCCTAAATCACTATTATTCTTCATTCACAAAACTCATTAGCAACTAAACCTCACCAATGTCCCTTCTGAGAAAAATTCCAAAAACCAAAAAACTTCAGATTATACATAACACGAACTCAATGCAGAAATCATAGCTGACTAAAAATGAAAAATTTGAAGAAATGTTCAAAATTGGACATTGAAAACCCAACAAATCATTCCCTAATGATTGTTATTCTTCATTCCCAAAACCCATCATAAACTACACCTCACCAATGTCACTTACTAAAAAAAAAACGAAATTTAGATTACCCATATCACGAACTCAACACAGAGATCACAATCAAGAAAAACCCTAACTGACGAATGTTACTTCTGAAAAAAAATCCAAGAAAACCGAAATTCAGATTACCCATATCACAAGCACAATGCAAAGTTCACAACTTTCACGTTTATAACTAGTATATCAATAAATAACAAACCCCAATTTGATAAAAATTCAAAATTTGGAATAAAGATTGAAAATTTGGAATAAAGATTGAAAATTTGAAATTGAAAAGAAAAAGAGGGAAAAAGAAGCTTACCGGTGATTGATTAGATCTAAGGGTATAGGGCGATTGAGAATTGATTCAGAATTTCGAAGATGGTGAGAGTGGGTGCAAGATCGAGAGAAGAAATTGGGAAATTTAGGGTTTGAATTAGGTTTTTGGGTTAAACCCTAGAAAAGCCTTCGAATTTGAAGAAACGATTCGAAAAAAAGAAGAATTAGAGAATGAAGTTGAAATTTGAAGGAAGATTATGATTACGGACTCGATGCGATTTTGAGATTTGTACCCTCTTATTATAGTAAAATTTAATTCTGGAAATTTATGTTGGTGTAATAATGTTAGAAAAATTCTCTAAAACGGCGTCGTTTTGCTGTGTGATGGTAAATATCGTAGAGAATGGAATAATGTGAGAAAAGGGGGGAAGTTTGAAAAATTATTTATTTCATTCTTTCTAAATTTTAATTTCTTTTATATAATTTAATATATTTTCTAAAAAAAAAAGAACTTGATGTGTAAGGGTGTTCAAAACCGAACTGATCCAATAAAAAACTACAAATTAAACCAATTCAAACCGAAACTGCAAAAAACCGCATTTAGTTTGGATGTATTTGGATCACTTTTTTACTCAACCGCATGGTTTGGTTTGGTTTGCGATTTTCTTTTTACGAACCGAAGCAAACCAAACCAAACCAAACCGCAACATAAGAAAAACTTTAATTAAACATATGTCACCTAGATCAATACTCATAGAAACTCAATGGAAACTTTTATGAAATGAAATATTTTTTCTCTTGTTAAGTCTATTCTTTGCTTTTTATTTAAAAAATGTATTTATGTGCTATTTGAACTTTTAAAGAATGATAAATCTTAATCTTTTATATTTCTTACATAATATAATTACTTTGTGTTCACGTTTTTAATTTGGTTTATGTTGTTTGGTGAAAATGAAATAGTAATGTGAAATGAAATTAAAAACATTGTCGAAAATATTGCGGGAAATATGTTGTGTTTTACCTTTTTAACTGAATTTTAATGTTCAAAACTAAAAATTGTATAGTCTTAAAAAAACCGCACCAACCGATTCAATCCAAACCGCATTGGTTTGGTTTGGTTCAGATTTTATTTTAAAAGTCAACCGAACCAAACCAAACCGCGTGCTTTTATTATCTTGCAGTTCGGAAGACTTTTAACCTCAAAACCGAACCAAACCGCACCGCAAACACCCCTAGTACAACTTATTGTGTGATAACTTTTGAGCTAGTGTGATGAGATCTTTCAGCTCCTCTTATGACCTAAATGTGGCAACGAGAGCTTTGATTGGTTTGATTTATGTATTTAAAATTGTAACGACCAAGGTTTTTAAAACCAAAAGTTTAGCCGATAAAAGTCTCTTACAACAGACGTAATGTTGTTGTGAAAGAGTTTATTGAGTAAACTTTTTGTTTTAAAAACTCTGATTGTTACAAAAATGGAGAAAAATCAAGAGTCGAATATGATTAAGTTCGATTATACTAATTATACATTGTATAAAACTCTCATGAAGACATGTTATATACTAAATGATTGTACGATAAGTTTGATGCTAACTAGAAGATGATGAATGGAAATATAGGTTCTATAATCACACAGTGGTTAGATTTGAGAGTATATCCTAACATTGAAGCCAAAAACATATGCTAAAAAGCCAAAGATGGTAATTCAATGTCATATTAGGCCCTGTTTGATAAAAATAGGAGATAACTGATAAGATAGCTGATAGCTTATAACTGATAGTTGATAATTGATAGCTTATAGCTGATAGCCGATGACTAATAATTTATAAGTTAATTGAAGTGTTTGATAAAATTAGCGATTGAACTAGATGATAAATCTAAAATGACATAAAAGGTCGTCTATAATTCATAATGAAATATATATTAATTAATATTTAAGTATTTAGTAATTTATTATTTTTTAAAATTAATTTAAATTTATTAAATTAATTCTTATTGACTAAAATTTTATTTTATATTTATTTTAATTAGGTGTTTGTACTTCATAAAACAATTACACGAAACAATAGGCCATTGTCGGAAGATATTCTTATTTTTATTTGAAGGAAGAAGAATATATTGTTATATGCATTTGTTTAGAATAATTATTATTTTTTCTTTTTTTAACAAATCAAAATAAAATATATACTTAAAGGTGCTTCCAACCGCAAAAGGTGTGCAAGGAGGAAACACATCAAAATGTTACATAATTACAAAGTCGAGATGTTCTTTAAAGGACCAACCAAGAAAAGAAACTAAAACAAACCCATACAAAACAACGGGTGTTTTCACCAGTCGTATAAGAATAAACTAAAGCCGACTGTTTTGATTTCAGCCATAAAAAAGAATTTAGTTTGACTTTTTCAAGGAGAAAATATGTGGTAGCGGTCGCGTTTTGGAACACACGATTGTTCTGCTCCTTCCAAATCACCCAAACAGTTGCAAACCAAATTACAGTTAAGAATAAATAAGAAGATATTGGCATACCCGCCATCTTAGTAAACTGAGTAAAATGATGTCGAAGCTCACCAGAAGGCACCGAATAGATTCCCAACCAAGACCTCACACTAGACCATAGCTCGCTAGAAATATCACAATGCAAAAAAAGGTGAGTAGCTGATTCAAGAACGTCACAACCAGCCACGTACATGCCATCCGTTGGAAGAAGAATACCTTGGTGGACCAGATTATCTCTTGTAGGAAGCCGATTACAGAGAAGACGCCACACCATTATTGACACCTTTGACGGGATGTGTTTCACCCAAACATCAGCAACCTGTGACCTATCTGTATTTTCTCCTGTTGTTGTAATATAACGGTATGCTGCTTTCACCGAGTACCTGTGAGCCAGATCTAACAACCACCTCCAGGAATCATGAACATTATCCTGCAAAACAATGTTATTTAAAAGAACAGCACACTCCCTCACACTATCCCCCTCCCACGCAAACAAACGGCGCCTCCACACCCACGCCCGTCCATCACCAGCCCACCCCAACCGCCACATCTCCTCCACCTTGCACTCCTTATCAACGGTCAAATCAAACAAACGAGAGAATTTAAACCGCAACGGAATATCCCATATCCAATTGTCATACCAAAAAAAGGTATTCCGCCCGTCGCCTACCACCCTCCGTATATTCTCGTCAAACCACCTCCCAACCCCCTCACGCACTCTACATATCATTTTCCACCACACTGATGCATATCTATCTCCTTCCCTAATACAACCCCCTACCTCCCCATATCGAGCTTTTAACACCCGATACCACAACCCCTCTCTATCCACCATCAACCTCCAACACTACTTCCCTAACAAAGACAAATTAAAAGCTCCCACTCTCCTTACCTCCAATCCTCCATCCTCCTTAGGTAAACATATCGAGTCCCACTTAATCCAAGCCAATTTCCTAATATCCTCACCACCACCCAAAAAAAAATTTTAAAATATAGATTCGATAGAAGAAATTATACCTGCAGGGGCTTTGAAAAAGGAAAGAAAGTAAACCGGAAGAGAGGACAAGACAGACTTCAAAAGAACCAGACGACCACCAAAAGAGAGTAATTTGTTATTCCACGACAACAGACGAGCCACAATACGGTCGACAACAGATTTCCAAAAGCTCAATTTTCTAGAATCTCCGCCAGGTAAGCCCAGATAAATAAAAGGAATCAACCCTCTTCGACAATAATAGATACTTACAATTCTTGTAAAAATAATATAGATACTTACAACTCTTGTAAAAAAAATTATAGATACTTATAATGAATAATATCTCTTGAAAAAAAAATACTGAATGTCATATGTATATTATTTACAATGGAAGGTATACTGGAATGAAAAACTTATTAAAAGTTGTCGTAACTCGTGATGAAGAAAAAAAATGGAATGTATATATATTCTATGGAAAAATAACGGAAGGCACATTCAGTGAAAAAGATTTGCGCAACAGGACTGTTACACGAAGGCAATGAAATAAATACTAAAGGGGTAAAAGTGGGTTTTGATTAAAATAATAAGGTGGAAACATAAGAAATATTGATAAGCTATAAGTTATAAGCTCAAACAGTACTTGAAATGACATCTGAAAAATAAGCTATAAGCTAGTAAAATAAATTATAACCTCGTGGTGAAAAGACCGTTACCAAACAGAGCTTTTTTTGTCTGAATTAGCTTATATGCTATCCGCTATAAGCTATAAGCTAACTTTTAGGCCTTACCAGACAGAAACTTAGTGTTTTTTCACATTATTTCGAATATGTTGGCAACTACTAATATTAAATTAAAGGGTCTTGTTAACAAGTGTCCTAAGGACATTGTTTACGGAACCCACAAAAGGGAATTATGTCTTAAAAATACAAGTCAAACACTTGTTAAAGTCATAATCGTATAATTTCCAATGCAAAAGTTGCTATTTTTATATGCTTAAACAATGCCCTTAAGGCACCTGTTAACATTTTCCTAAATTAAATTAGACAATGAGTTACAAGCTTTATTATTGCTTAGTTCCTTGCTAGATAATTCGGAAATTTTTGTTGTGGACACTCACTAATTCATCCATGCGGTTGAACCGACCAGTCCGGTCCGGTTTTAAAAACATTACATTTAACCCTAGTAATCCCAACCACCAAAACACCATCACTATGCGTCGTTTCTAGTTTGTTGTTCCACAGTTTCCAACTTTATAACATATCACCCTTTCTTGTTCTTTATGTATCCTTCCATTTTCATCAAAGATACAACTATCACATTAACACATCACCATCATAATTTTACCTCTCACTTCTCTCTTGATACATTACTCTCACGTCCTCCTTTCCAGCGATCTCCTGCACTTCGTCTTTTGGAAAAGAAAGAAAGAAAAAAAAGAGGGGTAAGCAAATGATTTTGGGTTAGATGATGAGCCGGACAGTGTCCAAAAATCGGGCCTGGTTCAGCGGATCTAACGGTTCACTCAGGTTCCAGCTGGTTTTCCCCGGTTCTTAGCACTCCCGGTTTTTTGTGGGTGTTTGGACCGGTACCAACTCTGGTTCCCGGTCCAACCGGTTGAACCGGCCGGTCTGATTTTAAAAACATCGAGATATATATGAGTCAGGATTTATTGACACCAGATGTAATTTAAAAGACTTACACCATATTTAAATCGTTTGATCTAATCCATCCAATGGTCTCAATAATTAAACATACAAATTAAACATAGTCTTTTAATAGGGATGAATCAAAATGTCGTAGCAGCTGCAAACTCAAAAATGTCTTGCGATTTTGCAAACATCACGATGCCAATAAAAGATCGGAAAGAAACTTTAGGAATGAAATTTTAATTGAGAAACAAAAAGACTAAGAGAAATGAAAAGATTGGATACGAGGAAGAAAGGCAAGGAAATGTAAGGAAAAGACAAAGGAATAAGATATGAAAATAAATGATGAGGTTTGTGATTTTTTAAAGCTCTTTGAATTTTTTGCTGAATTTCGTAAGATATGCTATTATGGAATGGAAGAAGAAAGATCGGTAATTACACAACTTTGTCCATGAATTTTCAAAAATCAGTCAAATTCGTCCCTAAATTTTGCTAAATGTCTATTTTATCTCTGAATTTTACAGACGTCTATCAAAATGGTCTCTCCGTCCAAAAGCTCCGTTACTGATGATGATGTGTCCCCTTGCATGTTGTGTTGGTATCAACAATGAATCCACATGTACAATGACCAATTTGATGGAAATGGTAAAAATTGCAGTTTTAACTTTTCAGTTGTCATTTTTTTGTGTTTCCATTTATACCTCTCTATTACCCATACCTTTCCTCGTCACATTTCACTCAGACACAATTAAAAGTCTCTGACCTTTTTCCTTCCTGCTAAAACCTTCATCATCTTCACCTCTCCAAAATCATCATCATCTCTGGCAAGGAACGTTGGAAAAGATTCTGTTTTGACATAAGATTTCGTCGTTTCTTAAGGTAACATCGTTCCTGTTCGTTTTCCATTCAGTCTTGTTCGGTTTCTCTCTCTTTTTTGCGTCAGTTTTTTGTTGATTTTCGTTTTCGTTTTGGACTTGTTTAATTTATGCTTTTTGGCTATGTAATGACTTATGAACATCAAATGTAAGACTTATGACTTGATGGTTTTGTAATGTTCTTTTTTGGCTATGTAATAACTTATGAACATCAAATGTATGATTTATGATGGTATTTTCAACAATCAAAGTGTCTGCCTTTTTACTTTTTACTTTGTTCTGCAAATATATGCACCAAGGATCACATTGATTTATGTTGTGATAATTCAAGGACTTATTTGATGGTAATTTTCACTAATTTAGGGATTGATTTGATGCATACACAAACAATAGAAGGATCAACTTTATCAAAAGATTTTGACAGAAGGGTTGAATTCATTCATTGACAACCTCTTTTCATTACAACATTACACAAACTTGCCACAATACAATAACATTTTATACAACTCAATCAAACAAATTACTCCTATCAAGATCTTAATCAACCTAAGCTCACTTTTTGGCTTCTCCATCAACCTTGCATTTCTTCCATGACCAACACCATTGTTTTTAAAATAACCTAGTCCTTCAGCTTCATCAACCCAAACAAAAAATTGACAATTTTCACCATCAAACAAACCTTTGGCAGAGGGCAAGCATAAAAAGGTCTTCTTGGATTATTGACAGTGTTGGCTTTTCTTACAACACAAATCCTATGACACCAACATTCAAGCACTCTCACGTCACCATTGAACATAGAGCTTGAAGATGAAGACCGACTGTTGTAGTTGTTTTTGCCCATACGCCCACCACCCATCATTTCTGAACAATAAAGCTTGAACAATAAGCATTAATTTTTGAATTTCGAATTCAATCAAAAAAATTAGGTTTTTAAGTTTTTTGAATCGGGGAAGAACTTTGTCATCAATTAATGGAAGAAATTTTGGGGATTTTTAACTCTAGGTGCAACTTATAAAATTAGGGTTCCAAATTTATATATTTGAGGAAGAAAGAGACATTGAGAAGAAAGAGACGTTGGGGAAAAAAAGACGTTAAGGAATTTGCAACTTTCTGTAAATCAATCAATTTGGTCCTTGGTAATTTCATCATTTTCGGCCAAATTAGTCACTGCTTACGTGGCATCTGACATGGTAAGTCTTGTAAGAGGTTAATAGTACATGTCACCTTCGTTAACATGCCAACTTAACAAATGGACTGATTTGATTGACATTTTGTAAATTTGGAGACTAAATAGGTATTTCACAAAAGTTGAGGACGAATTTGGCTGATTTTTGAAAATTCAAGGACGAAGTTGGATAATTACTCAAGAAAGATCATAAGAAATATTTTAGAGATCTAGAATTTTAGAGGTGAAGTGTTCGATGATGACTTGTTTCAGATAAGAAATACAAGAAATAAGTAGATTTGAGTTTTTTGTTGAGAGGTAGTAGATTTGACTTCTCACCAGGGAAATGTTAACTAGTGCCTCCGAGGCATTGGTTAAGGACTTTAAGTGGTAACTTTTTATAAAAGTTTGTGTAATCAGTGCATTGGAAATTGAAATTTATGACATTTTAAAAAAATAGTTTCTTTATTTAGCATGCTTAAAGAGTGCCCCGGGGACACTCGTTAACAAGACCCTTATTTTTATTATTAATAGCAACTAAATAAAAGTATGAGAAATGCTAACAACACGGATTCTAACACACACTTTCTAACACATTCTCTTTGATTGGTTAAATTCACATAGGTCCCACCACATTACATTATGTGGGTCCCATATAAATTTGATGGATCCCATGTGAATTTTAACCAATCAAAAAAAGTATACTGAAAAGTATGTGTTAAAAGGTGTATTCCTTTCCTTCCAAATCACCCAAACAATGGTAAAATACGGTTAAAAGTATGTGTTAACCGGGTATTTCAAAATACGGTTTCCAATCCCCTTAACCTCATTGAAAAAGTAAAGCTTAATTCTTTCTTATGGTTGAGGTCTAAGCTGGTGGATTTTGTCTTTTCTTACCACGATTGGTGGAAAACCCATTCCTTGTATGGGTGTTCTCTTGTAATTTTTTCGTTTTGGTTGGTGCTTTAATTTTGGCACCGTAACTTTGTAAATATTTGTTGGTGTTTCTCCTTTTGCACATCTTGTGCGGGATGCAACTGTTGTAAATTTTGAGTATATTTCAAAAGTTTCAAATATTTGGTGTCCCATATTTTTAATTGAGAAATATAGAAAATTATTTTAATAAAAAATTATTATTATTATATTTTAATTATAATGTTTAACTTAGTTTTGTAATATATTTTTAATTCCAAATTTTGTAACTTTCTTTCCACTAATATCTCTTGATTTGGCTATTATTAAGGCTTCTTGGTTTACAAAAGAACTATGTTTGGCTGATGCACGTACAAGCAAATAGCTGCACTTTTCTCATTTGCTTTCATCAATATTGAAACAAAACAATTATCCCCATCCCTCACAAATCAATCCTGGGTTACATCATTCTTGTGTTTATCAGATTCGAGCTGTTCTGTCATCTCTGATATGATTCATATAAGAGAAGAACATGTTGTATCTGGGAGGATATGCGCTTATGAGACGGATAAATCCTTAAGGACAGTGACTTCGTCATGCCTCATGTTATATAAAGGCTTACTATTTGGCAGGTCATGAATTCTTATTTGTTTACTTCACCGTTACCGACTTCAAATCACCGCAATTTCAAGAACATACAAGTTTACTTGATATCCCTATTCTTTATTCTCTTTAATATTTAATTGATGCTTTTATTTATATGATGATTATTATTTATAGAGATAATTTATTCCTAATTTATACGTGTTAGAATTTCAAATAAAGTTTGAATTGAATCAACCATCTAGAAAAAAAGTTTTGCCACAAAAAAGGACGATTTCTGTACATATGGACACACCTGACATCCAAGAACAATACGACACAAATAGACAAAGAGTGCCAGGTGCTTTAACATGTTGTAGGTTATAACTAACATTTATATAAGCATCATCAAAATAACTTAGCAAATTAAAACATCATCAAAACAAAAAACTAATGCTATAAGCAACTTCATTCTCCCTCTTTTTCATGATGTCAAACAATGTTGATGATGTTGGCTTAGCTCCCCCTGAATCTTAGAATACAAGAGACCAAAGAAAACACACGGGATATATCTATGTACAACCAATCATTTCATAATGAGAAAACAAGCATCTATACAAGCATTTGAACTCACAAGTCATATGCCAAATGCAAAACATTTGTATTCACAAGTCACATACCATATACCAAATGCAAACAAACAAGGGAAACAAGGACATTGCATATAAACCACATTGTTATAAGAAAATCAAGTGCATAGAAACCACAATGTCATAAGAAAATCAACAAAAACAGTAGCATAAACCATAAACTAACATAACATAAACAAACATCAAGTCAACATAGTTGTCGCGTCACTTTTTGGAGATCAAGGCTATTTGGTTAGCTTTTGACTCACTAATTTATTCATGACTAAACTTTTAATTTTTTTTAGAAAAGAGGGAAAAAGTTCGAACTACCCCATATTGAAAAGATTTAGGGTTCAGGGGTTAGTTATATTTAGCGAAGGTGTTAGCACCCTAAATATCCATAGTATCCTATGGGAACCTCTTGATTTTATTTCATTAATTGTGTTATAACTTGCTTGCTTTTAAAAATGGAATTTAAAGTGATAAAAAGAAAAAAAAAGACCTATTTTATTTACATTTTTTATTGATTTGGAAGGACAAGTGTCCTTTGTCTACGTACCCGTGAGGGGATCAAAACCTCGTAGTTCGGGGTAGAAATTGACGTTTGATTTGTTTTGTGTTTTTTATTAGTTTTGAAAAAGTTTTAAAATAAAAAGCCAAGTGGCAAATAAGAATTGGGTTGTATTTTTTATATTGAAAGAGAATAGACTCAAAGTAGAATTAAATTGATTAAGAAAATAAAAATAAAAAAGGATTACTTGATTGAAAATCAAGGTTTATTATGAAAATATTTTTTGTGATTTTTGATGTTATTTGCATGTTTTTGTTATTTTGAATAATAAATAAAACCTAAAACTAAAAACAAACGTAGCAATGAAATAAAAACATGAGACTGTTGTAGTGACGTTGGATCACCACAAAATCTCTTAACCTAAATTAAATTTTTTGCATTTTTTTTATAACATAGAAACAAAATAAAATAAAAACCTTGAAACCGAAAGGAACAGAAAGGAGTAGAAAAAGAAGAACGACTCGTCAACACAAGTCGAAGGAGGGAGAAGAGAGGAAAAACACAGGAAGCATCAACTGTGAATTTTGGTGTTCGGAATGCATTGTATGAGCTCTCTATTTATAGAGAAAATTTACAACTAAAAAGTGAGAAACTTTGGAAACAAGTAATTCACATATTTGATTTAGCACAAAAATATCTCAATTGTGTACCAAAATATATCATATTGAGTACAAAAATATATTATTCAGTACCTAAATATGTTATTCAGTACATAAATATATATTATTAAGTATCAAAATATATTTCAGATCAAACACTAAAATACATTAGATTGCCTACAAAAATATTTCAGATTGTGTTCCAAAATGTTCTAGATTGCGTTCTAAAATATTTTCGCAAAACTTGAGGACTAAGAAAACACTTTTTAATAATGATTAAATTAATTAATTTATCATTTCCAAACAATATTTTTCTAGTGCTTACTTCGTTCACACAATTATGTACCCCCATTTATTAAAGATACACCCCACTATATAATCTTAGGTCAAAAATTGAGATATGACAATAGTCATTCTCCCCCTTTGACAACGTCAAAAAAGGGAAAGACATTGTACGAAATTTTTTACAAAGAAAATGCCACATGCATAATTGTTAAAAGCAAATAAAAAGTGCATAACGAAAATCCGAAATCATTGAGCATCATTGCCATCATGGTTTAAGGTGCCGGCTTGGTTTTGGTCAGGGAAAGGTGAGTTGAAATAGTGAGTGGGTGATACTCCAATGGTTGTGGTTGTCTCCAATCTCTGAATTGAAGTTCCCATTTTCTGAAAGTGATTATCCTGGACATCAAACCTGCGATTAAGCTCCCCGAACTGGACATCCTGAGCATCAAATCTCTCAGTCATAAACACTTGCAGATTTCTCATTCTCTCCATCACATCATTCATGTTGGCCTATGTAGCATAATAAGGATCATAGTCCTGATCATTTTCATCCTCATCAAACTCAATGATATATATTTAGCAAGTGTACTAAAAACTATCAAAGTAATAAAATTAAGTTCGTATCCACGAGGACCGTGTTAATCTCAATTTAGCAACAAGGTTATTAAATAGGGTGCGTAAAGTTTATTTTAGTGTCCGAGGCAGTAGATTTGTGTGCATAAAAAGTAAATAACAGAATATAAGAAGGTTTTGGAAAAGATACGGAGAGATGAGACTAGGTCTTTCGAATCCTCTGAGTTCTCCTAATTGGTACACTGCACCTATTTCCTATGAATATTTCTCTAGTTTCACGATGGTTAATTTTTTTTTGAAGAAGCTAAACAAACCCCCTCAAATTGGCACCAGAGAGAATCGAACCTGAGACCTTGAGGAGGAGCACATTCCCAGATCCTAAGCCTATACCTCTAGGCCAACCCAAGTGGGTTTTTCACGATGGTTAATTAAAATAGCCCTAATCAATACCTTGACTTAGGACTCTCTTCTCAGATTACAGTCCCTAATTCCTTAGCTAATCTAATATTCTTTAAAGGTGTTAAGAACGTTAGCCTAATATCACAAATAAAGGATTATCCATTCCTAAACTAACCTTGTTTATTTGAACAATTCAATTAGGTTTAAGTTGAAAGCTATGGTCAGTAGTCATTCATTCTCAAGAATTCATGTTTATATGTGATCAATATATAAAAAGCATTAAGAACAATTGAATTGAATAAAACTAGATTGATATTCACAAGAAATAGAGTTTCACAACAACATGTTTGAATTAGGGTTACATCAGAATCATCTCAGACCTAACCTATAAGAGATTTAGCTACTCATAATTGAGTTTACAAATAACATAATCAATGAAAGAATTAAAACATACATAAACTGGTAAAGAATGAAGGAAATCACCCCTTTCTTTAGTCTTCAGGTCTGCAAATCGCACTTTCTCTCTCCAGAATTCATAACCCTTGTTTTATGCATTGGCTTCAGCTTAAATAGGCACAAGAACACGCCTAATTGTGACATGATTTAAGTCAATCGTGTCCAAATTCCTTCTCACCAAGCCCATGGGTCATACTATCATTCTTCAAATTGTGACACGAAAATGCTATTGTGTCCCGATTCCTTCAATGTCGAATGCACCTCATCATCTGTTCCAAATCGTGACACGTTTTTCAGCAATCGTGTCACGATTACACTTTAATCACAATCTTCACTTTTTCTTTCTTTTCTTGCTGTTTAAGCTTGCTTTGGAACTCATAATATCATGAATTTACATTAAAAACTACGTAATGACAAGGTGTCATCACTCAACATCCTCCATTTCCGCATCACCTTCCAGCCCAGCCTCCTCTCTTTCAACATTGACCCTCATAGCCTCAACCACATTTGGGTCAGTTCCTTCAGGTACAACGATATGATCGTAGAACCAAGTGCTCACCAGCTTCACCCTATTATGAAGAAATTATTGACAATTTCAAATCAAGTTTAGCTGATGATCTACATGAAATTTGTGAATTGGCTATGATTTATTTATTACCAGCTGATTTTGTTGAGAAAGTTTTAGGCTTAGAGGAAATCGAGGAAGAATTCGGAAAATTAAGCCACGAACAAGGTGAAAGCATGATTGCTTATGTGCCAAGGGAAACTTACAAGCCAACTTGGGATTTTGCATTTTTTAACCAACTATATGAGGATGGGAAGTCACTTAAAACCTCTTTTCATTTAAGTCGAAGTGGATGAAGAAACAATGATGAACAAAGTCTTAATAAACTGTGGTGCTGCAATGAATTTAATACTAAATCTTGCCTTAAAAAAGTTCAACAAACTGAGAAAGACTTAGTACCCCATGAAATTGCTGTCACATTCTTCAAAGGTAAAACTTTGAAATCGAATGGTGCTGTTTCTTTAAATTTAAAAATTGGGTCAGTATTTTGTCCTACAACGTTCATTTTTCAAAATCTAACTACAATTTATTATTGCGACGAGAATGGATACTTGTTGGTGGTTCTATTCAATCTAATGTACATCAATTATTGGTTATATGGGATAAAGAAAGGCATGTATAACATTTGATAGCGGATGAATTAAACTACAAGAAGGAAGACACCGAGATAATAAATACTGGAAGGTTGTTGAAGAAATTGAATCCTCAACCAAGTTCCAACATAACATAGACGAGTAAAGCGACTTGGGTTGCGATTTAGCAAAAAATTGGATCATTATATGATCCACTCAAACTTCATTGCTCAGATTTCAACTTAGATGGCCAAAAACAAATTAAGAATAACTTTTGAAGCCAACATACTGAAAGCTTTGGTAGCTAGTCTCGAAGAACGAACCAACATACCACAAATTTATGATGATATGGTTTTGAATGAAGAATTAGGAGACAATAGGCTATCGAGGATATATCCGATTCAGAAATTTGCGCAGAATGAAGATCAGAAAATTCTTAGGAATACGATTTAGTTGACTGTATTTTTTATGATTCCCCTTTAGAGTTCAAATACAGTTGGTATGAGGAAATATGGGTTGCAAGCTAAAGATCCACTTGGCGAAGTATATTTGGCTGAAGAGGGTGAAACCCTAAACCTACTTACATTAGTTCATTATGGAAGAAGATATATCTAAAACTACATTTAGATGCCCGAATTCTTTTGGAACTTTCCATGATTTTATAGATGACTTTATGCTGGTATACATTGATGATGTTATGTTTAATTCAAAATCAAAATTAGACCATTTCTAACATCTTAGAACTTCTTTCGAAAGAATGAAGAAGTTCAATTTCAAAATAAATCCGATTAATGTGCTTTTGGTGTATCCACAAAGAGAAATCTTGTATTTTTTATACTATAAAATGAGTAGAAGTCGACACGAACAAATCAAACGCCATTTTAGAATGTGCTCCCCCACAAAATAAAAGGCAACATCAATCTTTCCATGGCAAAGCCAATTATCTTTGAAGACAATTTTAGAATGTGTGTTAACAAAAGTATCTCAATCTAAGGATTAACTAATGCTTTAAGGAAACTTTTTTTTATAGTCACAACTTGGCGATGGCCTATTTTTTCTTGACGAAGGAGTTTATTTGAGAAGCTTCAATTTCGTGTTATCTCGCTTGGCGACGAAACATCTCTCCAGACGAGACAACTCTATAAATTTTTGGTGTTTGTTTGACATCGTCATGCGATGTAACAAACTATCCAAATGACAACATTTATTTCTAGACATTTGTTTTGTTCCAGACTGGCAAGAGCCCAATAGTACACAACCCAATGAGCCAGGCCCCAAGGGTACACAAGGACATGAATGGAGAGGGAACACTCGAAATATTAAGGATATTACCACACAAGAGCACGCCTTGTGTTATCTTCGCCGTCCACATCATCTCTAACCACTTCCTTGGATTACACCGCATATCACAGAGATAGTTAGCATTATCATCGCCTATACAAGGGTGACTCAACGTCACCCTAAAGGCCCACTTCACTTTTCACCACTTTTGCACATAACCACCTCTCTCAAATATTGTCTTGAGCGTTGTAGTGTTAACATGTTTGCAGACACCTTTCTCTTCCACTGTGAAGACTCGACCTATGCCACACCAGAACACCGTGAACCACCGTTCTAAATTTGTGATCATCACAGGACATATCATAATTAAAGGATATTTTTCATTAAGGAAACCTAGGTATACCTAGACACTTTGAACCGGGGAAAATGGAAAAATATCTATAAAGGCATATGAAATTGACAAATCATCCTTGTGAACAAGAGATTAAATATTCAATGGTTATTACTATTCATCTTGCAATGATGAAGCAGTTCCAAAAATTATATCAATTAAGAATTATATTAATGAAAACATTAAGAATATAATTTTTTTTATAGGGCAAGAGCAAAATAACCTCGAAAAGAATAGTGTTCAACTATGCTGGTGACTTACTCTAATATTCTGTCAATTGCTCATATATCATTAAAAAAAGGAAAAAATTATATAAAAATTGGCGAGACATAAAACTTGACCCATAAAATCCATGTGAACCAACCCAAACGGATAATATATAAAAAAGAACAACACACATTTGATCCAAACCTAATCAATTCTAACAAACGAACGTTAACGTTTGTGAGGAGCAAAGGGGTTTATAATTTGACAAATGAAATGATCGTCAACACGAAATTAGATCACATACCATCAACTCACTGCAACAATAGCATGAAGCATTAACGACTCTTTCGAGTCCACACAGTCCCATTTCAATCAGAGAAAATTGATAGTTGGGATTGGAATCGACCGCCAACACGGTAATTAGTGAAACCACACACATTAATTGTTTACTGCGATCTTCAACAAAGTGACATCCATTTCTGGCTCAACAACAATATCGAAAGTGAATTAGAGACAAACCGATATTGTTTATGAACCGTCCGTTAGCACGGATCAGATTCACGTACCAACCGCCCCTGCAATAAAACAACAAAGTATCACAACCCTCTCGAGCATAACAAACTCTGATCGCAACGAAGAGACATCTGAACCATATCCAGACGAATCAACACGATAGTGCAATGAGTCTCTAAACAACAGAACCAATAACACAAATGTCTGATGTGGCCATCGGGTGTTAGCCTGCAATTTCGACAGGCTCAATTAATGCAGTCAGCATGTATTGACTTTTGTTCTCAGTAATTAAAGTCATTATCTTCAACATAGGGATTTTGACAGGATATGGACTTAGCGTTTGTAAAAAAGCCTTGAAGTTCGACAAGATGCGAGTCAGAGACGAATTTTGTCGAAGCCAAGTTGTTGCTGTCGAAGGAGTAAGAATTCAAAATCAAAAGCAGCAATTTCCTTAGTGAAAACGTGAGGGACAAGCAGCTTTCGATGGAAGGAATGCTGTTCGTGGCAATTAGCTTTTGTCCAGTTAGTTTCACTGTGTATAAATAGTAGTTTTTCATATGAAAAATAGATCGCAAATTACTTATAGAATTCTAAGCACTCGAAGTACCAACGTCTAGCGAGAAAAGAGTCATACAGAATGTATGTAATCTGATTTGTCAAACCACCTTTACATTAATGCAATGCAATTTACCTTTTCTTTAAGTTTTTGCGTTTGAAACTTTTAAATCTTTTTTACTTGCATTTAATGCGTTTCTTCTCAGTCAAGAGACAATTATTTTCTTACAAAACTTCATCCTGTTCCTAAAGCAACCTATGAACTTGGTGAACATTCATACATTTTTTGAAAAAACTTTGCACAACATGTCTTAGGATTTCTAGTTTGATTCTACTTGTAATAATCAAAGCTAGACTTGTAGTTTACCAAAATTACCGGTAACACCGGGTAAGCAGCTGTTAGGGGAAACAAATGGATTAGGGATTTTATGTTTGTAAAACTTGAGGAGGAAGAAACTGTTATATAATGAGAAACAGAGAATGAGGGATTAAAAGATTAAGAGAAAGTGAAATTGCATTAGCTATTATTCATTGAGGAATCAATATACACAGACAAGATGTTCCTCTAATACTTGCGCACCAAGTAACTTGTAAAGGTGTAACAAAACTAACTAAAATCTAGGAAAACGGTTAGTTGCTTAAGAGACAAGTAACTAACCTTAACTAACTAAACAAACATATAAATGGTTTGAATTACAAACTAACAGCAGCAACACTGTCGTTTTTGCTAATTCAATGAATGAGTCAATGAATTGTCGTAAACTTTCTATATGAATTAGGAGTTGTTATTAGGTAAAAGAGGTTTTGAGTCAATGAATTGTCGTAAACTTTTTATATTGATTTGAACTTGAACGCGATGATGAATAAATGCAATTGTGTAATAGGGAATCTGAGATCATAGTATAGCATAGATAAGGGGATTAGAGTCCTAGTTGTCTTTTATTAATCATTAGGTAATCTTATTTTAATCATTCAACCAAACCACAATAATTTTTGTTTTGCGAATAAACACAATTTACTTGTAGACGATATTTCTTTTATCATTACTAGCAAAAAGACGGGCACTCACATGCCCGTCTTTCCGCTATTTTTACTGCGCTAAAATTTGAAAATTATGAGCTATGTTTTTTTTTTATGAAATTTTGATTTTGATTAAAACTAAAAATATAAATGTTACCAACAATATAACAAAAAAATATAATCTAATTTTTTTTTATGATACCAACAACAATCTTTATTATAGAAAAGGTTGTTTAAAGGTATAATTGGAATAATAAAAAAGTAAGAATACATATACTCATCTAGTTTATTACACTTTTTAAATGATAAAAAAAAATCATATATATATATATATATTCATATCGTGTTTGTTACATTTATTTAATATTTAAATTTATTTTTATCTATTTTTTACATGTGTTAGTTGTATTGAAAGTTGAGGGCATTATCGAAAAGAAAAAAAATCAGCCCAAAAATGCTGAAAGGGGTTGTTTCCTTTATATATAGTATAGATTACTAGTAGTTTTGGTTTGGTACACTTTCTAAATTACTATCAAAATCTATCAAGAGTCAAAACGTTTATATGTCTAGTTTATCTCATTAAAAATTGCTAACTAACCATGAGAAGAAAAATCAGTGTTTATCAGATGTGGAAGAATTCCTTCGTTGCAAGGAAGCTCTTTTAAGATTAATATTGGTTCCAACCATTGAGGGCCTAACTAGTATTGGTCTTCTTCAATGGATATGTATGAATCTGTGACAACCAATATTGGTTCGAACGAGTGGCATTAACCTTTGGTATTTGCAATCATGACTCACGAGTAATATGTTATCACAATTTTTGTCAGACTAGAAACTGAACTTATCAATTTTTGGCATGTCTTTACTCACAATTATCTTTTATTCATCATTATATTCTCATCAAGACTAAGAGATATATGGAAAGCAGTCATGTGGAAACAATGCTAGTGTTACCCTCCCCCTACAAACTCTTTCAAGCTCAATATTGAAGGATCTCACCGTAGTGGGAGAGGTTTTATTCAGGATCCAATGGCTGTTTCATTTGAGGTTTTACATATAATCTTGGTCGAGCAAGTCTGGTCCTAAGACTTTTGGGGTTTCAGGCAGCCGCCCTTCGTGCTCATGCTCAGAGCCACCCTTCATGACGAGTACTAATGGTGTGAACTTAAGGGTGAAGGAGTTGATGCGCCATCTCTCACAATTGCAGTTTCTCATTATCTTTCTATCTCTCTTTTCATATCACATCACAAATCTAACTTATCACATCTATCATATCACTCTCTCTCTTTTGAAAGTTTATACATCTAATACAGTGTCCATCAAATATTTTCCAAAAGAAAAAATAGCAACTCGTAGAAAAATATTATAAATAATCCATTTCTTATAAAAAAAAAAGCAACTCCCAAAAAAATTATAAATAATCTTGATGTGTTTTTTCCTCAGACTTTCAATATTATCCGTGAAAGGTGAAAATTTTATTTAGTTAAGAACTATGAGGAAGATTAATATTTGTAGCTGATATCTTAATTTATGATAAAATGTGACACTGCACAATTAAATGAACAATTATCTGAAGACATCTTAGGGTGGTGCATGGCTTCGCCTAGTGGCGAGCAAGTCCGGTCCTAAGACTTTTGAGGTTTTGGGCAGCCGCCCTTTTTGCCCATGCTCAAGGCCACCTCTAATGATGAGTACTGTTTTGGATTGGTCGAAAAGATCTAAGGCCCATTTACTTAGGTCCAATACAATTCAAGTCCAAATACCGCATTTGACAAACATTACTCGCAACACACCCCTTCCCCGCGAAGGGGGTGCACGGAGCAAACGAGACCAGTTCAAACGAACTGCAACGTCTCTTCACACGTTCCTGCGAATCTCTCTCCGACGGTTACACTTCCAACGATTTTGTAACCGCCAGACACACGTGTGCCATTACAACGACTCTGCAGCCACCCACCTCTATATATAGGGGACTCTTAACAGTCCCCAAGGTA
>Ga0315914_1000529_pt1 | contig 48971 bp, 15 predicted proteins | sample MpolenodulesMG_FD_203920 | JGI IMG/M metagenome (GOLD analysis project Ga0315914, IMG submission 203920) | Medicago polymorpha root nodule microbial communities from Los Angeles, California, United States - elongated nodules | ecosystem: Host-associated > Plants > Roots > Nodule | place: USA...
CTCCATTTTGATATATATTTATATCTTGAACGATGTTGTTATCTACACTAAAACAGCCAATTGCCTATGAATGAAGCTTCATTATTTTTCCCATTTCATATCTAGAACGATGCTATCGTTTGATAAATTATTGTTGTAATGGACGTGCAAAGCATATAAATGGATGTGACAGATCTAATTTCTCTTTATTTTGCGATTCGTTTTGGGATTTGGGGGCCTTGTGTTATTTTTATTCTTTGATTTCAATGGATCTGTGAATATTTTTATTTATTGAGATTTGAAAAATGTTGCTTAGCAAACATAAAAGGTTGTGGATCAGCATCAATGTGTTTAAACTGGAAGGAGACTCCTTGGTTTGTTGGGGGAGTGAAGCCATTCTTGGCTTGTTTTGTCTTTAAAAGCTTTTGAGAAAGAACACAGACACCGAAGGACGGAGAGAAAGAAAAAGAAAGAGAGTTGGGAGGACAGCTGCAGGTGGTGAGTTAATGTGGAAAAGAATCTAGTGTTGAGTGTCTATGATAGAAGCATGTTCTCTACTTTATCTAACGGTCAAAATTTGCTTTCCCATAGTGGGAAACAAGTTTGCTTTCCCATGCTAAATGCCACCTAACAAACCCCGACATACTTCTATGTAGTATGCTGCAAAAGAGAGAATCAATTGTTGACGTTTAATGTTTCCTTAATTAATCTCATCTCTCTATGTATATATTTGGTCAAATGAGGTTGAATTCTTAGAAAAATAATTGTTAGGAATTGAAAAATCTCATTTTAAGTTGTGATGTGGTGTGGTAGGAGGGTGGGGTAACCACTAACCAGGCTTCAAATGGCATGGTTTTTAATTTAAGGTTATTGTTGTGCTCGTGTTATTTTTCCAAAAGTTGTTTGCTTTCACATGAAGCACACTTTATTTAATGGTAGTCTCTGCCTGCCATTGAAGAGTACATTTAATTAGACTCCTCATAATGAAGACTAAGAACCAGTTTTATGTGGTATGATATTGTGGTTATTTCTTATTTAATTTTTTTGTTGTTACCATTGTCTTATTGAATTGTTTGCAAATAACTTTTCTAATAATTATATTATCAAGCTATCCACATAGCAAAGTAAATTAAATATCTCTCCAAAGAGAAAATACACAAAATTTTTTATTATGTGCAAATTTGCACATATTTTGATAATAAACATTTATCTTGCATCTAGGGCCGTTCCTACGAATTTTGATAATAAACATCTAAGTGAAAAGAGACACGTAATAAAATAAAAAAGTATTTTTTGAAAAGAACAATGTTCTATTTTAATTTTTTAGGGTTAATAGTGTTTTATCCCCTGGAATATAGGTCATTTTCGAGTTTACCCCCTGTAAAAAATTTGTTTTGGTTTTCGTCCTTGTAATTTTATTTTTTTCAGAATACCCCCTAATAGGCCATTTTTAGAATTTTTTTTCCAGAAATTTTTGTTTTTGAATTGCCTATTAGGAATTTTACAAGGACGAAAACCAAAACAAAAATTTTACAGGGGGAAACCCAGAAATCACCTATAATATTACAGGGGGTAAAGCACTCTTTACCCAATTTTTTAAAAGATAAAGACAATGTGAAAATCAATACCGTATACATGAGGATCCTCAAACCACCCTCCCAAAAAAACACTCACCTAACACCAAAAGCAAGAGGACCCAATTCTAATAGGCCTAAAACAAGACAACAGAAGAGGAAAAGGAAATCAAACCGGGGAAGAAGAAAAAGGAGAGTCCGATGGAGTGATGGTAATGGAACGTGTGGTATCAGAGAGAAAGAGAATAAGAAATTTTTGATTTTAATAGGATAGTACTACTGGGCTATAATTTTTTTTGAGTCTCATACCTTGGGGAGGCTCAGTTCCATTGAACTCATTGCACACCCCAAGGTCCGGTCCTGCTTGCATCACTTATAAGGTACATATGGCAGTGTCTCATTTCCAACCTCATTTAATGCTATCTTATTTAATTTTTAGCAATAATTATTAAATTTTTAGAAAATAAAATATTCAAATTAAACCAAACATTCCTTATGTTTGATTGACTAATCGGAATAAATAAAAATATGATGCAAATACAAAAAGCATGCAATTTGATTGGATTATTATATAAAAATGATACATGTTACATTATAATTGCTTTAAATAATATAAGATGATGATTTAATAAAATTGGATTGATTAACATAATATGTAAAATTATAGTCGAAAGAAAAATAGGTACGCCAATTTATTTTAAAGAAATAGTTACGCCAAATTGTAGTTGTAAAAATGTCTTCCCTAAAAAGGTCGTAGAAGAAAAAAATCCTCATATAGAGGTCTGCCCAAAAAAGCGTTGTTGAATAAAAAAAAGTCTCATATAGAGGTGTTCCCTAAAAAGGGTCGTAGAAGAAAAAAAACCCTCATATAAAGGTCTTCCTTAAAAAGGGTGGTAGAAGGAAAAAAAATCCTCATATAGAGGTCTTCCCTAAAAAGGGTCGTAGGAGAAAAAAAAATCCTCATATAGATGTCTTCCCTAGAAAGGGTCGTAAAAGAAACAAAGTTTTCATAAAGGTGTTCCCTAAATAAGGTCGTAGAAAAAAGAGAAAAAAAAACCTCATATTGAAATCTTGCCTGAAAAGGGTCGTAGAAGAAAGAAAACCCTCGTATAGAGGTCTTCTCTAAAAAGGGTCGTAGATGAAAAGTCTGTCTCAGAAAAAGGGCGAAATAAATGAGGAAGAAGCCAACAACAAAATTACAAAGTACAAAAAACTTTAGAAGAAAAAAGAAGAGGAATTTGAAACACTAAAGCAAATCGGAATAAAAACTGCATTGTCTCAAACAATAAATATTCTACCAGGAATTTAGAATGTGATGAGGGCGCCTTGAAGGGCTCGCCCTGTTAAGATTACATCAGAATTAGATCAACAAAGAACCATATTCAGGACAAAAAAATAAAGTTAAGCTACGGACAAAAGTATTAGGGCGCCATGAAAAGATCGCCCGATAAAAACATCAAAATAACAAAGGATAAGGCGCCATTAAAAGACATCGTCCACGCTCTATGATCAAGCCATCAATATGGACCATCAATTTCATAATTAATCACTTCACCTTGTCCAAAGGCTCGTGTTTGGGGGCTGTGGACCATCAATCTATCCTTAAGGGCACAAATGTCCTCCATAAAGGCTCAAGCGCCCTCCAGAAGGGCCATGAAGTCCTAGGTGCGTCCCTCTAAGGGCGCCACCTCATCAAGCTTCGAGAACGCTCTAAAGTGACTTAGGGCTCAAGTTGCTTGTGGCTTAAGTCACATAATTACCAGTCCACAAAAGTCTGCAAATACCCCTCTTGAGAGCATTCTCAAGCCATGACCTAAACAGTTCTAGACCCTAGTTTCAGATATTGTAATCACTGCAAGTACAATTAATTATACAGAAAAAAATTATCTCATGCTTGACACAGGTATACACACTAGTTAAGAAGTTTAAAATAGTAAATTTATTTTGAAACTTGTGCATTTTATATTAAACTAAATCCTGACTCACGCAACATGCGGGTGTTGTTTTATTTTGTTTATATATTTGTATTTATCATTTTTGCATATACATACAAAAGAAACTAACAACTAACTTCATATATATAATATAGTGACTAACGAAAAAGAGTTAGTGTGCAAAAGTGAAAAAGAAATGATAAAAATAGCAAGCCTAAAGTAACTGTTATATAAACCAAGCTTGTAAATAAAATAATTAAAGACTTGACCAATAAAATAAAATAAAACAACTAAAAATAAGGGAGTAATGGTTTTTGAAATTTCAATTCTCTAATTATTAAAAATTATAGATGTCATTGTACCAAAAAAAAATTATATATGTCATCTAAAGCACAAGATTGATCCAATGGTCCACAACGAATGAAAAGTAGAACGACTTTGACACTAAAATTTTAAAAAATAATATTATTTTGTTGTACGTCCTTTGAACACATTTAAAAACAACCATTCTATTTTCATATTCATTAAATGACTGATGTATTTGACTATATTATATTTCAGATACATCAATTTTTCAATGAATTTTAAAAAACAATATTTGTTTATAAATGTGATCGAATAAATTATATATCTATATCTATTTCTTGTCAAAAAAAAAAACTATATATCCATGTCTAAATAGAAGTGTGAATTAAATTGAGAGTATCTAGACCTCAATGTTTTTTTAGGTCTTGACCTCAAAATCTTAAACAATTCTGATCATTTGTATGGGCGATGGGAGATGATTAATGGATTTTTTTAAAGGTCATACTAAAGTTTAAGATGTTGAATGCATCATTTTTTGGATAAATTTTTAAACAAAAAATTATCAAATATTTTAAAAACTCATTTTAGCATTTTTTTTTTTTTTAGGTAACATGAATCCAACTTGGAGCAATGTGTATATTACTCTTGGAACTTGTGGGCGTGTTTTTATCTAAAAAAAAGAAAAGTAAGGGTAGTGTTAACTTGTGTCCTTAGGGTACATGTTAAGAAATCTAAAAGAAGAAATATTTTTTAAAATTTTGTGTTAAAAATTAAATGTAATGCACACATTTCAATAAAATATTTATATATTTGATTCATTAATTTGTGCCCAAGTTAACATTTCCCAAAAAAAAAAATACTGGACAGAACAATACAAGACATAACAACACAACACGATAAAACAAAACATAACAAATTTTTATGGTATTGAATAACTTTTGGTCTCATTAGATTTTGGGTGGGCAAAATGTTATTCTTGTACTCCCTTCGTCTGATAATTATTATCTCTTTGGCATTTTTTATCTTTCTCAAAATAATTGTCACTTTACAATATCAATACAACATTTATTATTATTTTTCATTATTATACCCTTATTTATTGAATTTCATCGAACTTAACTACTCCACTAACTACAATTAATAAAGGTGTTTTAGTAAATGTCACTAATTTTACCATTGAAATCAACACAATTAATCATTTTCTTAATAATCACGCACAAACCTTAAACGACTAATATTGTGAGACATAGCATTTTAAACAACTTATACGTGAGATAAAAATTATGATGTGGTTTGGTGAGGGACATGAATTTATGTTTTCGTCATGTCCCTTGCCTCTGGTTTGTCCTGTCTCTGAAACAGTTTTACAAATCAAACACCGTACAACTTAAAATTAAATTGTCCTATAATGTTCTTCATTTTCTAGTAAATCAAATGCACCATGTATGTTTCAACGTACATCTAGGATCACTGTTATAAGCAAAAGTTAACATTTTAAATTCATTCAAGAAAAAGAAATGGTATTTGTACAACTATTTTTGACAACTTTTGGTAACAACTTTTTCTTTCATACTCACATTATGTTTTTACTTTATATCTCTATTTTTTGCTTTTTGTGTCAATACATCATTTTTTTATACCAATACATCATTTTTATTGTACAATTTTAGTTGTCACAAAAGTTATCATTTAAATGGATGTTCAAATAACACATCTTTTAAAAAAAAATATACACCTCCTTCTAGTATACTTTATTGTTAAAAAACTTGCATTTAAAACGTACGCAGTGAATAAGTCTGACACTTAATTTTTTGGCAAATGAAATAGTCTGGTATGTTCTTTAAAAAAATTAGCCGACAAGCACACGGATCAAGGCTTTAAGCTCACATTCACAAGGTAAGCCGTCAAAAGACTACCAGTTTGTGAATAGAAATTAGAATTTTCAATTTCAACGGGTTTCCATTCGGTTTTTATTATAAGAAATTTTTTAGAAAATTTAGTTCTATTTATAATACAATGTCATAATTTTTAAAGAGTGTCATAATACAATGGTTGTTTTATAATACAATGTCATAATTTATAAAATACAACTTCAATGTCATAATACAATGTCATTACATTAATTAATAATTTTTAAAGCTGTTATAACCGGTCTAACTTTGATCTAGCTTATAGTCATACTTTTGAACCTTTAATCTATAACCGAGTCGGTTCAATTTATCTGAGCATTGTCATGGCCTTATTTTTTTATCAGCCAAAATAATATTAAAAAGACTCCCTTTGAAGCACGAAGTGTGCCAAAAGGGTAAAAAAAACACAAACAAATCTCGTGATTGTCCTTGCTTATTTAAGCTTGCTTCTGTCCACTCTATTCTAATAAAACAAAAACTCAAAGGATAGTGCTCTATATACTTAGTAATGGAGATTGCACTTGAAGAAGATATTGTTATTGTGGGAGCTGGAATTGCTGGCCTCACAACATCCTTGGCACTTCACAGGTACTCTCTTTATTTCCCCAGATTTATCCTATTTCTATATATTGAACAACTATATTTTTCTTTTGATAATCATATTCTTGATGTGAATTTTTTTTTATTTTTAATGATGAATTAATCTCTATGAAAAACCTTACGGTTAGTGCTTTTAAAATAGGTTTTACCCATCTGGCCGACTTATCAAAATGGTTGTAAAAGAAAACATGAAAAAAGGATTGTATTTTTTTTGCCCAGCCCACTGAATCTGTATTTAATATGGGTTGGCCCTCCAGACTTTGGTTCGACCTATTTAAAAGTATAAAACAATTTTATGTTTGAATTTTTTTTTGGACTGGTATGCTTAAATAATAAATGGGGCAAACTAAAAAAAGTCCCTTTTTTTTTCTCTCACTCAACGATTGATCATGTGAGTGTGTGGCCCTCAGCTCTTCTTGTTCGTACTAGTGAAATCAATCATTGACAGTGATGTTGAAATTGCAGATTGGGTGTACAAAGTTTGGTATTAGAATCTTCAGATAGTTTGCGAGTCGGTGGATTTGCTTTAACTTTATGGGAAAATGCTTGGAAGACCTTGGATGTTGTAGGTGTTGGAAATATCCTCCGCCACCAACATCTACAACTTCATCGGTAAGTAGAAACTACTACATCTCTTTCTTAGTTTTATATATAAACGATACTCTCTTTGTCTATAATTATAAAAACCTTTTGAAGAAAAAATTGTCACTAAATATAAACTCATATACAAATTATTAGGTGGTATTTTTTTAAAACATAACTCCGATTAATACTACTAACTTATCTTAAAATATGAAAAGTTAAATTAAAAACACATTTAAACCAAAAACAATTTAGTAATATTCATATATAAAACATACATATTAACTACTTACTAATTTTTTTTTAATATACTTGAAATTGGTCGGATAATTAAGTACGGATGGATATTCTGACATCATAATTCAACAATAGTTTAGAATGATTAAAATAATTTAAATATGGGAAATGCTAATTTGTGTTCTTAAGGAACAAGTTAAGAAACTAAGGATAAAAACATTTTATTGGAAATTGTGTATTTTATATTTTAGAAATTTAAAATCAATCTTTTTCAAGACAAAATTTATGTTTAATTTCCATTTTTAACTTCTTAGAGCATCCACAATGGAGACCCTCACATTTGAGGTCTTAAACGGGTCTCACACGGACACATTATTTTTTTTTTTAATAATAGTACCTAATAGGTAATCGACCACTCCAATGGAGATCCTCTACCAAAAGGTCTGAATGGGTCCCACCAATAACTATTTATTAATGAAAAACAACAAAAACAACTGAAATAATGATTATTTTATTGAAAAGTGGTGTGGGGTCCACTTAAGATTAGTGGTCTTAAGTGAGACCTTGAGTCTTAAGAGACCCCCAATTTTTTCATTGAAGGTACCTATTAGGTACCGGGTCTTAAATGGTAAAGACTCTATCAATGTGGATGCACTATTAGCTACGTTTTAATTTATGGTTACTAAAAGGAGTTTAATAGAGATATTGTGCCGATGTAAAATAATTTTACACCGTCGTTCAATAAAAATTCACCACCTTATCATGTAAGCATATGTGTAACCGCTTTTTAAAATAACCAACATGTTCTCATTTTTTATTGGACGTCTTCGTAAAACTAGCTAATTTATATTGACAATGCATTTTATTTTTTTTCCGGTAAGAGAGAGGGCACAAGCCTACAAAGAAAGAGAAAAAACAAGACAATTAAATGAACATTTCTAGGCATAAGTTCCAAATATGCCATCAAAGAGGGGACTATTGAGTTCATCAAGAGCGGTCTCAAAAATAATAAAATTTCAAGAATCCATTGTAAGGCTAAAATTTGCATGCTGATCAACACTCATGTTACCTTCTCTCCAAGTGTTTTGAATCTATTGTGCCAATTACGATTCAAAATATTTTGAATATGTTGAATGAGCACAAAGGTTGTCTCATTCATTTTGCAATTATTTGTAACCATGTTAATAAGCAATTTTGAATCACTTTCAACGCATAAGCCAACTCTTGACCCAAGTACATACCCCACATCTCTACATGAAGAGCATCACCTGTGTCAATCTTGCGAACAAAACTATGATCCATCTGTCGTTACCATCCCAAAGCATGCCACAACAACCCGAATGATCTCCATTTTTTTGCACGCCTGGACGATGGTTGTGTGATTATCTAGTATCTGGAAAAAAAAAATTTTGTCCTGCCACTTTCATAAATGGCAACAAGTAGTCATGAAAGTTGTCTTTCACTTAGAGTTGGGCACTCCGTTCCAATGCTTGTTGAGGTTGGTAAAAATCCACTTGCTGCAATCAAAGGAAAAAAAATGATATCTATGTAACCATAAGGTATAAGTATGGTCCATACCTAAGTTGCATAAGTGTTGTCTCCGGGCGCATGAAGGGTAGTCTCATCCTTAGTTCCACAACAAGGACAAGTCGAGGATATGTCCACACCCCATCTACTTCGATAACAATTAGTTAAAATAAGATCACGAGCAACAAAGCAAATGAATGCTTGAATACAACGAGGACCCTTACAATTTCACAAATTTTTCCAATTCCCTCTAGTATTAGCATAATTCTCATCTTTCATGTCATGAACAATTTTGATCGAGAATCGTCTTGTACTCGTGCCTCCTCAGTCAAAAATATAAGTGCATGTTTTCCTTCTCTAATAAATATAATAAGAGTTTAATTATTGCACACTAACAGTGTAAACGTATTTTAAACATTCTTCAAGTGATATGTTGTCACGTTAATAAATGGTTAATACATGTTTATTCCTTGTAATATAGCGATTTCCGGTTTACCTCTATGTAAAAAAAATTGTTTAAATTCCAACTCTATAATTTGAAGATTCTTCGATTTTGAACCTTAATAAATTTTGACTACACAAAATCGATGATATAACAGGAGGAAACCAGAATTCTCTCAAGGAAAATACCTTAAATACATATGTAAAATATTATATACTAACATTGTATATTAATTAAATTCATATAATAAAGTATCGCAACTGTTCAAATATACATCCGTGCCTTGTTGCAATTTGAAATGTTTTGTTTGATAGGTTTCAATTTAGAGAAATGGTAACGGCACACCTTCTAACACATACTTTCCAACACACTCTTTTTGATTGGTTAAAATTCACATGTGACCCACCAAAAGTATATAGGACCCACATGATTTTGTGGGACCCATGTGAATTTTAACCAATCAAATAAAGTGTGTTGAAAAGTGTGTGTTAGAAGGTGTGTTGCTAGCAATCCTCTTTAATAATTTGGTTTGACATATACACCCCTGCTCTGTTGCAATTTTAAATGTATTGACTCTTTTCTTTAAGGAAGGTTGTATTGTTTGATAAGTTACAATTTAATAATTTGATCCGACATATATAGATCTGCCTTGTTGCAATTTGAAATTTGGTTCTATCAAATAAGTTGCAATCTAATAATTTGATCTGACGCATGTATTAAAAAAGAAGTTATACATTAAATTAGCTTTTTTATTAGGGTCTTTTTAACAAGTGTCCTAAGAGCATTGTTTAAAGAACCCATAAAAAGAAATTATGTCTTGAAAGTGCAAGTCAAGTACTTGTTAAAGTCATAATCGTATAATTTTCAGTGTAAAAATCCACACCTTCTAATAACACATCTTCTAACACACACTTTTCAACACATTCTTTTTGATTAGTTAAAATTCACATGAGACCCACTAAATTCATATGGGACCCACATGCTTTGGTGGAACCCATGTGAATTTTAACCAATCAAAGAGAGTGTGTTGGAAAGTGTGTGTTACAATGCGTGTTGCTAGCATTTCTCGCTTAAACAATGTCCTTAGGGCACTTGTTTACATTTTTCATTTTTATTAATAATTTGATGTGACGCATGTATTGAAAAAGAGGCTGTGCATTAAATTAGTTTTTATTTTTATTTTTTAATAGATAGATAAAACAGTAAATGATTATTAAAATTCACATGTATACAAGTAGGGGTGTTCGTGATGCGGTTTGATTCGGTTTTAAAGTTAAAAATCATCTCAACCGCAAGATAAATAAGTATACGATTTGGTTTGGTTCAGTTGACTTTTAAAGTAAAATTTGAACCAAACCAAACCAATGCGGTTTGGATTGGATCGGTTGATGCAGTTTTTTAAACAATAATTTTTTTTTGTTTCCAACATTAAAATCAAATTAAAAAGCTAAAACACCACATATTTTCAGCAATGTTTTAAATTTCATTCAACATTACAATTTTATTTTCATCCAACAATGTTCCCAACTACGTAAATCAAATTTAAATGCACACAAAAACTAATCCTATTTTGTAAGAAATACAAAAGACTAATTTTTTTTATCATTCTCTAAGAGCTCAAGTAGTACATAAATACATTTTTGAAAGAAAAAACAAAGAAGAAACTTAACAAGAGAAAAAATATGTAATTTTATTAAAGTTTTCATTGAGTTTCTATGAGTATTGGTCAAGTGATATATATTTAATTGGTGTTTTTCTTATATTGCGGTTTTTGTTTGGTTGGTAAAATTTAAACCGCAAACCGAACCAAACTGTACAGTTGAGTAAAAAATCGATCTGAATAGATCCGAACTAAATATGGTTTTTGCAGTTTCGGTTTGGATTTGTTTGGTTTGCGGTTTTTCTATTGGATTGATTTGGTTTTGAACACCCTTATATACAAGCAGATGAATCAGAAGAAAAACAAAAGTAGATTAATGAGAGTTTAATCCCAATTACAAGGTTAGACCTAACAATTGAAGTAATTTAATATATGACTAGACTTTTGACCCGTGCGACGCACGAGTCTTCTCGACTATGATAGAAACCAATAAATAATCTTTAACCCGTAAGATCATGGGTCGATCAAAAAACACAAATTAGATTATTAAAGATACAATATTACAATCAAATGAGAATAAAAAAATTATAAAGAAAAAAGATAAAAAGAATACAAAATTATATTGTTGCACGGGTCAATTTAATTTATTACTTTTATAGTTAAACATAAAAAATTAATGTAGTTCATGGTTCCTAACAAATTATTTAGGGTAGCCGAGTTTGCATGGAAATAAGGGTATTCTGTTTGTAAACGTATTAAATAAGTATACAACAACTTGTCAAAAAAATAAAATAAAAAATCTACAGAAACAATAGGTTAAGTTGCTGCGGGCCTAATAAAATTAATAAATAATAAGGATAAGGATTAAGATATCTATTAAATTTTTGATTTGAAAAATATTCACGGTTATCAGAGAGAGAAATGAAAAACATATATGATGCAAATTTAGAGAAAAATTTAGGATAGAGTTGTTGCAAACCTAATAAGGGAATTAGTGGAGGGAAAGAATTAGGTTAAGTTGCTACAGACTTAACAAAATTAATAAATAACTAAATTTTTGACCCGTGCTATGCACAGGTTTATTGTAAAGGGATTGACATACGAATCATAAAATGCAATATATAATTGGTAAGAGTGATAATACATAGTAGACAAAATAAAACACTTCATAAAATGTATGAAATCTGAAAATATTATAAAAGAAAATCCGGTAATCCTATCAATAATTCGGTAAAAGAAATATGAAATTTTTGGTACATTGGCATGTAGTTTCATCACACATTGCAAAATACTTCCTCCTATACAACGTTAGACGTTACATATACATTGGTATCTTCACCATCTTCATTAGTGATCAATATCTTTAGTCCTTCTTTGGATGTAACTTTCGAAACAGCAACATACAACTGTCCGTAAGAGAATACAGGTGTTGGTAGATATACACCAACATATTTAAGCGACTGCCTTTGACTTTTGTTAATTGTCATTGCAAATGATACAGTCAAAGGAAATTGTCTTCGTTGGGTTAAATTACTGCAAACCCAATAAAGCAAATGGGATGGAAAATATTAGGTTAAGTTGTTACAGACCTAACAAAATTAACAAATAAGGATAAGTGTAGAAAATATTGTCAAAAATAGGCAAGATGATATGAATGAAATTGGTGCGACACATTTTTTAGATGAAATTTGTTAGATTAAATTACTGTTAATCTAATACAACAAATAAGAGGGAAAATATTAGGTTAAGTTGCTGCAGACCTAACAAAATTAATAAATAAGGATGATATTTATTAAATTATTTTTTAGGTTAAAACCAATCGATAACTACCACTTGAATCAATTTTTGGTGTAAGTTAAATTAGCTTTTGTGTTTATAAATGGTTCGAAACATTTACTAATTTTTTTTGGTTATGTAGTTTAGTGGATAGAATTCACCTTATAAAGTGAATAAGTAGTGTGTCTGGGGTTCGAACCCCGGCCTCTACATATAATAATACATTGTCCTACCAACTGAGCTATGCTGACGGGACAAAACATTTATTTATTCAATCAATAAATCAACATGTTGTTTATTTTTTGACCGAATCCAACAATTTAGTTCTATCCTTAAAAAAAGTTGTGCTTTCAAATTCGAAAAAGGTCCTTTCAAATCAAAATCGAAAATGGCGAACATTGTAGTTTTTTTGGCAAATTCTATTATACATCAAAAAATTTGAATGCACCAATACACCAAATTCTTAAATTAATAAAATGAGTTTTTTTTTTTTAAAAAAATAATTATTTTTCATCATTGATAATTACAATAATAAATATTATTTACCAAAAGTTTCGACGAAATAAAGTTTACTTTTTTTGAATTTTTATTACTCATAATAAAGAATATTGCTTATTTTTTATGGGAAAATGTTGAGTTTAATATGATTCTCATAAACAATGAAATGATGTTTTTTCTAATGAAAAGATGTTTTCTAAAATATAAATATTATTGACAAATAGTAGCTTTTTATTTCATAAAATGATTGTTAATTTTATGGAGGAAGAGTACCGGTACACCTCAATTTGTAAGGTGTACCGTAGAAGTTCCCGTTTTTCTTACCCTCTTAAAAAAAATCTTAGCTTGTTTTTGGTACAATAGTATTTTTTTTTTTACAGAACAACTTAGCTAATGTTAATATTTAGGCATTTATAAATTTATAGAGGAAGAGTACTGGGTGTACCGTAGAAGTTCCCATTTTTCTTACCCTCTTAAAAAAAAACTTAGCTTGTTTTTGGTACAATAGTATTTTTTTTTTCTTTTACAGAACAACTTAGCTAATATTAATATTTAGGCATTTATAAGTTTATGGAGGAAGAGTACTGATACACCTCAATTTGTAAGGTGTACTGTAGAAGTTTCCGTTTTTCTTACCCTCTTAAAAAAACTTAGCTTGTTTTTGGTACAATAGAATTTTTTTTTTCTTTTACGGAACAACTTAGCTAATATTAATATTTAGGCAAATTCGTAGAGGGGTGAATTTGACCCTTTTTCTTTCCCCATGCCTTGTTGTTTCTTGATGTAAATTGTTTACACATTTTTGCTGGTTTTTGGCACTTCTTGTGCTGTAATTTCCTGCCAGTTCAGTAATATTTTTCATTTTAATTTCTTAAAAAAAATATTTAGGCAAATTTATAAAATTAATGCCTGAGATATTTATAATTTTATATATATATATATACATATATATTTCTTTTTGGTCGCTAACCCTTTGATTTTTAGGGAAAATGGTCATAGTAATCTGAAGTTAGGTCGAAAGATAAGTAAAGTCTAACTAAAAATCGTTCTGCATAGGAATCAAATTTAAATTCTTCGGAATAAATCATTATTGGTGAAACTCATTAACCAATTAAGACCAATCATTTAATTATAATTTGTATCAACATATAATTTATTTATTAATATTAAATTACTTTTATTAGTGTCAACATAGTATGACACATTATATTTAAAATAATGAAGGTAGAAATAGAGAAAAACAATACACCAAGACCATATACTTAAACGCCACTAGAGGTGTCATCTTAAATGGCAAATGCTATAAACTCCTAATCATAAGCATTGTAATAGACACACACTTATTTCAGCTTAAAATGAATTTTAGCCACTATACTATTTGATAAAAGCAAATTTTTCCTAATGAAGAAATTATTTTTTATAAAAATTAAAGATTTAATTTTCAAGGCAATAAATACACAAATTTTTATAAAATTTTACCACTTTAGATGCTCAAAGAGTGTTCGATACACTCGTTAGTATTTCAAAAAAAAAGATGGCTAATGGTATGTTTGGTATGGATGGAATTGTGAAGAGAGAAGTTGAAGAGATGTCATATTTGTTTGTTATGAAGAGAGATTGCAGAGATTTTTATGTTATAACTCTTTTTTATTTTCTAGCATCTCAATCCTTTAACCACTAAACAACACCTTATAAATTTTTTCTACCTCTCTTGTGCCAAACACCATCACAATTCTACTCAATTTATTCTCAACCTCAATTCTCTCTTATCATCTTTCTCTCATGAAAAATCATACCTTAAAAGACCGAAACTAAAAACTTGAATTGAAGTGCAGGCTTGTCACTACTACTTTGATTACAGGGCAACAAACTTCAACTACGTCTTTCAAGGACAGAAAATTAGGAGAGAAGTAAGTACATCGTATATTATATAATAACGTTAACATTCACACCACGCCTTTATGAATTTTTGTAAATATCCTGCTCCAATTCCATTATTCTTACTATGTATCATGTGTTTTTATGTCATGCAGTGGACCCTATGAAGTTCGTTGTGTTAGAAGGCAGTTATTGTTAGAAGCCCTTGCTAGTGAGCTTCCAAGTGGCACCATTAGGTACATGTCAAAGGTTATTTCTATTCAGGAATCTGGCTTCTTTAAGATACTTCATCTTGCTGATGGAACAACCATCAAAACCAAGGTAAACAATATTATTTGTGACATAGTAACATATACAATAAGGCAAGATACACATTCCTTGTGATATTTTGTGGTCACAAGTATCACATATTCCATTGTGGTTGACTAAATGTGTGTCGACTATGTGGTGGCAAAAATTGACTGCGGGTGAATTTATTTGTGAAGTTTTTAGTCCATTTTAGTTGAAAACAAATTGAGCAAGAAATTTAAAAGGCTAAATTGCATATTTGATCCCTTAATTAATTTATGAGTTTCACTTTGGTCCTTAATTACTAAAAGTTTCGTTTTGGTCCCTTAATTCTATCTCTGTTTGTCAAATTGGTCCCTTATGTTAGTTTTTTAATATCTAATATTCATGATATGATTTTAGCCATTTGATTGCAGGTCCATCATATAAAACCATGAACCACCAACATCTAAATTTTTTCTACTTTCCTTCATCTTCCTCCACATCTTCATCAACTTCATAAATATTCATAAAAAAAACCACAATACAAATTTAGGCTTAATTGCACTTTTGACCCCTATGTTTCAAGAAGTTGCGATTTTGGCCTCCTAACTAATTAAAATACAAAACAACCCCCTATGTATTTGATCTTTGGCAGTTTTGGCCCCCTAGACCAATTTTGACTCGGTCAACGCTGACGTGACACTTCAAAGCAATGCACACGTGGTGGATTTAAAGTGCCACGTCAGCGTTGACCGAGTCAAAATTGGTCTAGGGGGCCAAAACTGTCAAAGATCCAATATATAGGGGACTGTTTTGTATTTTAATTAGTTAGGGGACCAAAATCGCAACATCTTGAAACATAGGAGGCCAAAAGTGCAATTAAGCCAAAAATTTAATAAGAAAATCAAAATGAACTCTTCATTTTCTAATTTTTTTTCCAATCTGGCAAAACTCAGATCTAGAAGAAATTCTACTATCGAATTTTCTCCACCAAAACTCAAATCTAAAATTTTTGAGTGCAAAGAGGAATTTAAATAAACACTTATTTCAAAAAACAATAAAAAAAATATATGACAGTGATGAGAGAAACAAAGAATGGGGGAAAAGAGGAAGAATGGCCGTAATGGAAACAAGAAGAAGACTGGTTCACGCTCCATTAAGACATTCATTGTTAATCAAACACTCCAATAATACACTTTCCTCTGCTATAACACAAAAAACCATGATTTAATTCACAGTAAACAAATCTCCATATTCATATTCAATCAAGAACAATTAAAAAACAAACCAAGAACTCTTTGAGATCAAAAGGAGATCAAAGAGGGTTTGAACAAAGAGATTGAAATATGGATTTTTCTCAAAATTGATTTTGGTTAGGTTTGAATTGAACAAGAATCTTTTGAGGGTATGAAGAAATTGAAGAGAGGAAAATTGATGATGGTGCAAAGAGAGTTTTCCTCAATTGACCTCAAAGAGTTTTTCCTAAAATTGGGTACTAATTAACGAAGAGGAAGAAGGCTAGGCACAAAGAGAGTTTTACTCACGTTTGACAATTTGTTCTTCTGAGTTCAACTTTTCTTGGTTTGAAAGCTTGAAATTAATGGCTTTTCTGGGTTTGAAGTTAATGGTTTTTTTTGGATTTGAAGGTTTGAAGTTCATGAGTTTCATGGCTTTGATGCAGGAAAGTGGAAGAAAAGAAGAAGAAAAATATGGTGGTGGTAGTACATTAGTAGATCCAGTAGACCTGCAAAATGTAATGGTTTCTTTTCTTAACAAAAAGATCAAACGGTTAAAAACAATAAATTAATGAAGTCTATGGTGGACCTCCTACAATGTTGATCCACCTTAGACGTTTTAAGTTAAAATTAACGGAATGAGACCAAATTGACAAACAGAAATAGAATTAAGGGACTAAAATGAAACTTTTATAAATTAGGGGACCAAAATGAAACTCATAAATTAATTAAGGAACCAAATATATAATTTAGCCAATTTAAAACTAAGTTTACATTTTGAAAACAAAAATGTTCAAATCTTAACTTTAAGTTAGAATCTTTTTTGCAGACAATAGTAAATATATTTCTACTCGAAAACATTTAAACATATCAAAATCAGTTTTATGTCTCTAAAATTATATTGTGAATCTAATGATGTGCTAATATAGAAATCAATTTTATGTCTCCAAAATTATACCGTGAATATAAAGATGTACTAATTGTGTGATATTTAGAGTTTCTGTCCTTCATGGAATAATATTTACCTATAAGAAGAAAACAATTTCAATCATGAATTCAAATTAGTATAACTTTAGTTTATACATGGATGCTTGCAATTTAAAAGGTATTGATCGGTTGTGATGGAGTTAACTCTGTGGTGGCAAAGTGGCTAGGCTTCAAGGAGGCCTCTTACACAGGAAGATATGCAGCCAGGGGCTATTCAGAGTGCAAGACCAATCATGAGTTGGAACCAATGTTCATGCAATACTTTGGTAAAGGTTTTAGAGCTGGAGCTCTTCCATGTAATGAGAAGGGTGTTTATTGGTTTTTTACATGGACTCCTATAAGCCAAGGTGAATGGTGAATACTCTCTCCAATATTTGTTTTCTCTTCACTGCATTATTTCTCAACATTAAATATAGTTGAAGTAGTTAACATTTGTTTATATTTTAGATCACTAAACAAATTTTTATAGTTGCTTGTATTCAAGAATTAATGGAGAGAGTACCCTTTTCTTTTGCATATCCAAATTAAATTATTTGTTTCAACCCCTATATATTTGACTTGCCTTACAGAAAAAGAGCTACTACAAGACCCGGCTAAACTGAAAGAATATGTGTTAAACAAGTTAGAGAAAATGCCAAGTGATGTTAGATCTTTCATAGAAAACACTGAGGTAGATGCTTTCCATTCAGCTCCATTGAGATATAGAAATCCTTGGGAGCTCATAATGGGAAATATTAGCAAACGAAATGTTTGTGTTGTTGGTGATGCTTTACACTCTATGGCACCTGATCTTGCCCAAGGGGGGTGTTCTGCTTTAGAAGATGGGGTGGTTTTAGCAAGGTGCTTAGCTGAGATATTCTCCAAGAGATTGAAGGAAGAAGATGAATACAAAAGGATTGAAGAAGGTTTGAAGAAATATGCAAAGGAGAGAAGATGGAGATCCATTGATCTCATTGCTAGATCTTATATTGTGGGTTCTATTCAGCAAGGTGGTTCAAAATTGGTCAACTTCTTTAGAGATAAAATTTTGGCTACATTCTTAGCCCATCAGTTGTTGAAGAAGTCAGATTTTGATTGTGGACAACTAAAATAGCTCTAATTAGTGACACAATAATCTTACAATAATAATTAGTGACACAATCATCTTGCAATGATAATGCACCTATGTTATTTACTTTTGAAGATTTTCTTTTCAGCATGGTTTATGTTGATTAAAGAATAACACAGTCCATTGATATGTAATGAATGATGGTAATAAGCAAACCGTGAAAGAATAAATCAGAAGCTTCATGAATGACAAGACACCTAAATCAATTTTTTAGTATCATTTATTAGATTAATATTTTATTTTTTTTGGTTTTAATATTTTTAATAATACGTATTAGTTTGATTTTAATATTTTATTTCTATTTCATGTGTTTCAAACATGATTTATTATTCTCTTCAAAAAAAACATGATTTATTATTATTTTGTAATGTTAATTTTTAGTATATTATATTTTGCATCAAAACCTAGTATGAACTCTCTCTCTCAATAAATCATTAAGATGAGTGTTATAAGTACATTCTCTTTCTAACATCTATCATTTTATTTGATAAAACTCATGTATGTTTTATATTTTGAAAATAAGTTTCACATAAAATAGTAAGATCCAAATGAGAGTGTTATTGTTAAATGTAAGAATAATTATGTAAAAGTAACACATATTATTGTTATAACTACTTTTCTTAATATCTATGAAATTTATGAGGGATCTTATAATAAGAGATAAAAAAAATTGTGTTTTATCGCATCTTTGTGATATTAATATATGAGTACTCTAGGTCAATCTTTTGTGAAAATAACTCTAGGTCACACTTTATTTATTTTTCCCTCGAATTTCAGATTACTCGAACCATTTTTCCTAATAGAGTAGATGGTTCACACAAATACACTTTAACGGAATGTTTTCCTTCGATCTTAAATATAAGAGAAATTTTTTTTTCAAATTTATTAAGCAAATTGTGTATCTAATTTAGATTCTAGACAAAATACATCATCTGTTCCTCAAAGACAATAATGAGAAGCCTAAACAAAACCCCACGGGAAAATGATTGGAGGGAAACACAAAGTAACAAAATGAAAGGCATTGATTAAAAGTTTGTATTTTTATTAAGAAAAAAGCAAAAAGAGAGCAGAAAGTGACAAAATCACAGTAAAGCGTGACAGTGGCAGCTCAATTTGCTTTGTTAGGCTATAGCTATTAGCTACACTTCTCTTCCCAAAACCAAAGTCTTGTTCTTTTCACTTCACCACTTTTTCTTCCAAATGGGTCATCTTCATTTCCTTCATTTTCTCCTCTAATACCAAAAAAATTTCATCTTTCTTCTTTTTCTTTTACTGGGTTGGTGTTGTTTTTCATCCATAGAAGAAAAAGAAGATGTTTTCTAGGTTGATACGTCCTCATGACCATGAAGGAAGTGTTGTTGTTGTTCAGGAAGATACAAATCATCATCTTCATACTCACCTTGCTGCTGCTGACCCTTGTCTTGTTCTCACTTCTGATCCAAAACCTCGTCTTCGCTGGACTACTGACCTTCACCAACGCTTTGTTGATGCTGTCACTCAACTTGGTGGTCCTACCAGTAACTCATTTCTCTCTCTTTTTCTTTATAAATTTTGTTACTTTTGTGATTTTGATGCACCCCATTTGGTTAATTTATTCATTTATTTTTGCCATTTTTAGTTTGACATTGATAGAGAACAATGGTTTTTGTTTTTGAGGAGTTTTGGTTTTGGTTTAATAGTTGAAATTATTGAAGCTAGGAAAGGAATGAACTTTATAGATTTTTTTTTAAATTGTGTGAAATTTGTTGCAAATTGCTGTTTGGGCTTGATTTTCATTAATTTTTAATCATTTTAATTTCATCTTGAATGTGTTAGAATCGTGATGAGCCTCGTAGCTTTTACAAAATCACGATGCTCACTATGATTCTGACCAATCTATGGTGATACCAAAGATGCACTTAACAAGGTGTTAAGTTCATGTATTGTCTATGCTGTATAAACCACTAGTAAGTACAACATCTAGGGTTTAACACAATTAGAATGTGGGAGGTTTGAGGTGTTAAACTTGTATGATGTGAAACTCTTCTGTTTGTCTTCAATTTCATGTTTGTACAATGCTTTGCATCATTCTTGTACTTTGTCACCATGTGAATAATTATGTATTTGTCATTGTAATATTATGCTTACTATCCATGTACATATGGTACTGTCCTTTCTTAGATAGATTTATTTGTACTACTGATCTCTCTATGGTAGCTAATGAGTGATTTTGGTCCCCATTTTTTTTTTTCCGAATTAATCTCTCAATTTTTATCTGTTACAATTTAGTCTCTCTACAGCCGACCCCACTTAGTGGGATAAGACTTGATTGTTGTTGTTGTTAGCATCTCTATAATTTTCCTAGTAAAAATTCTCAAATTTTCATTTTCAACTCAAAATATTCTCAAATTTAACTGCTTAAATTATATTTTTACAACTTTTTCCACTCAAAACCAACCAACCAAAATATAAAGTTCCACTTAAAATAAAAAAATCTCAAGGTTTACCCTTTTCAAATTCTAATGTCACTTCATACAAAATCATTCAAATTTTATTGGTTTTCCTCTAAAATTGGTCGAACAGCTTTACTAGACAGACTTTATTGACTCAAAATATAATTCAGGGACCAAATCAGGCATAATCCAAAGTCCAGATTAGGGTTTATAAATGGTACTCCTTTGGTACTTTCTTAGCATGATACCATGGTCTACGATTGAGCCGAGGAGAATGCTTTTAGTAATTGACACCTTGACCTTATTAAGTCCCATGTGGGAGAAGGGGTCTTCATTTGTATGCCTTCAGAATTTTTCTGAATATCATTGAGTTATATTATAGGGGTTCAGTCCTCATAGCTTTCTTGGTTGAGCTTCTTTTTGTTTTAACACTGTCTTTTATTTGTGATGGTGGTTTTACGCTTTTATTTTCTCACTTTGTAGTGGGAGTATGTTATGAATTATGATTTGTGAATATTTCTAGGAATTCTTATAAAAACAACTAATATTATTATGCGAATAATATAGGCCTCTCTAACTCTATTTATTGGGGCATTCCTCCATCTGATAAACTCTTCTAATGCATCTATTGGTCTTCTCACATTTATTATAATTTGAAATTATCATTTGCAGAAGCCACACCGAAAGCGATCATGAGGACCATGAATGTCAAGGGTTTGACGCTCTATCATTTAAAGAGTCATCTTCAGGTTCATTTGTGTATCATTGTTGCAACAGTTATAATATTTAGTGCAATAGAAACTTCATGATGCTTTCTTTTTTCATTTACACTATTTTTTAATGCATTGCAGAAGTATAGGCTCGGTAAGCAAGCTGGAAAGGATTTTGACGAGGGATGCAAAGATGGTACATTTATCAATTTGAATTATATGACACTTATTTGACATTATTAATATAATTTTATTTAATTATGTATCACTATTAGAATCCTTTTCAATAGATTGGTTGCATTACATCTTTATTGTTTATCTATGTTTGTAATTTTAACCTCTTGGTTACTGTCTATGGCTCTATGCTTTAACTAATTGATTTTTTTTTTTTTTTGGAAGGGTCATATCTTCTAGAAAGCCCTGGTACTGAAAACTCATCTCCAAAGTTACCAGCTTCTGATGCAAACGAGTAAGAATTTCATTGTTTCTCTCGAAACAATTTACTTCTCCCTTTATATCTGAGTGACACTTGATGACCGAACTGAGAATTGCAATGTCATGTCGTATATAGGGGCCATGAAGTCAAGGAGGCATTAAGAGCACAAATGGAAGTGCAAAGTAAGCTACATTTACTAGTGGAGGTAAATTTCTTTTTCATTGTGTACAGTGTATTATTTTGTTTTGTTTATATTTATTTTAGAACATTTTTATTGGTATCTTAAATTCTAGACGAGACATGTTTATGAGCAATAGCAATAGAACATTATAGAGTTAGGGTAGCACCTATTGTCTAAAAATGATCGAATCTCAACTTAGGTAGTTTGGACATGTGTGGAGGAGTTATATAGATTCTGTAGTATGGAAAGTAGATCAGAGAAGGACAGCCCAATCGCCAAAGACAGAAAAAGGCAAAAGAAAAAAAGACTATAAGCAAGTGAAACTGTGAAGAGTTAGAGGTTAATGGCGCGCCGTAGACATGATTAATTATGAAATATTACGGTGTTGGTTGATCTGTGTATCCGGCCCATCATGTGGATAATGCTTGGCTGTTTTTGTTGATTGGTATTGTAAGTAGATTGTGGGCCTGATTGTACAGCAATGATTGATTTTTTTTTTTTACTGTAGTTTGTGGCTTAGACGTCATCAACTTTAACAACTGGGAATGATTAATAGAAGTTAAGAATTATGTTAGCAACAATTGAATTTTCTTATTATGTCTTGTAGAAGTTAAGAATTATTATGGTATTGCAGGCAGAGAAGCACTTGCAAATTCGCCAAGATGCAGAACGGAGATATATGGCCATGCTTGAAAGAGCATGTAAGATGTTGGCTGATCAATTTATCGGTGATACAACTATAGACACAGACATCCAAAAATTTCAAGAACTACCAAGTAGTGAGCTAGGTGGAAATGGAATGCATCTTTCAGAAGTGCCATATATTCTCCAGCCTCAAGGGGCTAACTGCTCCACAGAAAGTTGCCTAACATCACTTGAGAGTCTCAGAGGGCTGACACTAGAAGGATCACCTAGTGGGACAAAAAGGATGCTGGGCTTGGACTCCATGGTATCGCCTTTGATCTGGAGTGAAACTAACATGAGAACTCAAGGCATTCACTTAGCCCAAGTCAATCCTCAAGGAATAGCAAGGTATGGAATCTAGGTAGAACATTGTAAAGAGGGGACATTGTGTTTCAGTCCTAGTTTGTAGGATTAATTAAGTGCTTAAATTCTTGTCTGTTCCTGTCTTGCTGTCTAAGTTGATGGGAATAGAATTGGAATCAACTTGTCTAATTTTGTATATTGAAAATACTTGGTAGCTTAATTTGGAACATTACAATTATTTCAGCGTTTTTATACGGACGGGTTCTTTAATTACATGCCGCAATGCTTTGCAATCTTTATTTTAGATCGGTATATTTGGACCCGTTCAGATGTGAACAACTGCATTTTTTTAAAAGAAAAAAGAGAGGCTAAAACACTATAAGCACTACCAAGAAGCATAAGACGTAAGGAGGTTGGAAAAACTTATCATACATACGATCTTTGAAGAGTTTTAACTAGTTTAATTTCGAGTTGCGTCGTGCCCCTTTCATCACTTCTCAGATCAACATTTCAAAGATTAATTTTTTCAAAAAATAAAAAATTTCAAAGATTTCATGTTATATTATCTAACTCATCACCCCAAGCTCCATTTCCACTCGTTTTGAAGCAGCCATGAGAACATACATGTCTATGTGCCCCATCATTAAGCTTGCTGTGTTGCATGTATCTATTGCAAACTCAATGCCAGCTTGTCTCCTGACACGCCCAGCCTCCATATTCTTTCTTTCTATGCCTCTATAACATAAGTCTGTCATACAACTCCCCGATGCCAGTTTGAGTGGGTTAATTTAACTTTTTTTAATAAACAAAAGTCTGTCATACAACATGCAAAGCAATGCACATCAAGGTTCCAGCTCCCTGTAGAGCAAGGATACTTGAGCACCACTCAATGCACAAAGTACCTTTAAGAATGCCTGACCTACCCGCTTTAATATGTATTCTTTTATGTGAAATTTTCTAATTATATATCACTATCAGTTCTACACTGGTGTGCTGCATGAAGTTAACTTAGTTCCTTTTTAATACAAATTATATTACAAATATCCATTTCAATAGCTGAATCAACCAAATTCAGACTCCACATAAAAGTAATTGAACAGTGTTAAAATTCACTAAAAATTGGCTACCTTCACTCACCACACCACAAATCATTAGGATTTAATTTTCAGACGTACAACTCAGAACAACTATCATGCTCCTGTCACTAGCCAAGCTTTGGTTGATTGCACAACACAACGCAATAGTGGAAAATAACTTGTCATAGTACTAATTAATATCGCACACAAGATTTAAATTTTACAACACAATCAAGGAAAGTAGCATGTTCAAATACAAATTTTGTGTAGATAATAAGTCTGTATTTAAATGTGAATCAAGAAACAAACTTTGAACTTCATAACCTTTAACTAAAAATCAAACTTACCATCCTCTTTATTCATTCACAACAATATGCAAGCAGTAGTTCAATTTATACACAAAGCAATTGAGTTGACGAATCCACTAATTAGTTGAATCCAGCAAGCCTTCCTTCACTGCCAAGAATTTTTTTGCGTGATTAAACTAGTGGGTGTCAGTTGAAAGGAAAGAAAACAAACTAACATACAAAAAATGAGGCAATTCAGTTTCAGTACTCACGATTCCATATTAATTTCCATGTAGTGATAACTACTGGGAATTCCTTTAGATAACTTGGCAATTGGGTGGGATGTTATGCGCATTAGCATTGATTTCCATTGGCATGTTTGTTAACTTCAACTCAAGCAGGGTGTTGACATGCTTTAGTCCATCAGGAAGCATCTGCAGGCGAGGACACATTCTGATTTCCAATTGTCTGAGACACGGGAGTGCTCCTGGCTCTATAATCCATTCCTCTAATTGCTCCAGCTTCCAAATTTTCAAGACATGAAGCTGAGGAAAGCTTCGAGATTTGCATAACAAAGATTTGCCGATGTAAGACTCTGCGTGTAAACACAATGTCCGAAGATTTGGAAAAGCTTCCAAAATTTGCATGGGGTCTTCCTTTAGCTTTGAATGTGATAGTGTAAGTTCAATGAGGCTGAGAGGGAATTGAGACAGAATAGATGAACTGCTTAAGATTCCCAGCAAATATATGTCAGTGAGATTAATGTTATTCTGGAACAACTTCAAGTGTAACATCCAAGGTGTCCCTTGTTCATCTCTTGATTTTAGTCTCAGTGATTGAAGGTTTTCTAATTTTGCAATCCAATCAGCCACTGCCTCTAGTTGATCTGTCATTGCATCTTCCTGTAATGACATTTGTTGGCATGCTAATCCCAATTTTGTGATATTGACCAACGTGTCCAAGCCATCCTTCACTGGAGTCTCCTCATCTACAAAAAGACCCCATAATGTCTGGAGATCATGCAAGAAATTATCTCTTAGCTGAGGTAGAAAAAATCTGATGCGAGAAAAGCGATCCTTTTGTTTAGGTGGGAATCTGCTGTGGAAAGTGTCGCTTAGGAATAAGTGTCTTAGGTCCATCTCCCAAATGGAGTGAGGTAGAGTATGTATGTAAGTATGTTTGAGATCAAGAGTTTGCAGCTTCAACAACCTGCTTATAAATGACGGAAGTGACTCTAAGTAAGTCCATCTTAAACCCAAATACCTCAGTTGCGAAAGTCTTGCTATGCTTTTAGGTAACTTGGGCTTGTAAACACATTCAAGATCGAGAACCCGTAAGAGTAGAAAACAATAGCTTGAAATACATCCCTTCATGAAGTAGCCTACTTCTTGACCAGGTTTACTTCCCTCCCGGGTATCGAAGGACAGAAAGGAACGAACATCCTTGTAGTAGGTTCTCAGGGACGATGAATTGGTCCTGCTAGTAATGTCAGTGTCACCATGAATATGATAGTACCATATATGATCAGTATTAAGATGATCAGTCACCCAGCGTAAGATGGAGTTTTTTGGGCCTGCATCGGAAACTGTGGCAGTGTGGGGTTTAAGAAATATGGAGTCGTTAGCTTTTGTCCACCAGAGTTGTCGCAAAGCGTAGGGGAGACGGCATGTTTTGACCTTGCCATTGCGCTTTCTCTCGGCAATTTGAACGAGGTTCTGATCTATCAACTTTGTCAAGTACCGTTCAGCTACTTGCTCTGGGGGCTCTTGATGTTCCCCGTGATGCACCCGCTCCTCTGCAACCAACAAAGCAACCAGTCTTCTGACAGGAATCCCAAATTCAGCAGGGAATAGGCCAAAGTAAAATAGACATCCTGTTAGATACAGAGGTAAGTTACTCTTGATTGCTTTAAGCGTTTCAGACCAACTTTGAATTAGATCTTCATTGAATTGGCCCCCCTCCACCATGTTTGACCATTCCTCGTGTGTGACATCTTTATCTGAAAGTAAACAACTCATTTTGAATATCTGTAATGGCAGGCCCCCACACTTCATCACAATTTCTCTTCCAACCTTGATTAGCTCCGGGGGAATGTCCACCTTCAAATGTCTTGTAAACAGCACCCAACTACTTTCATCGTCTAATAACTGTAGTGGGTGAATAAAGGTCGTATCTTTGGCTACATCTGCATTGCGACAGGTCAGAAGAATTCTGCTGCCCGTCGACATATCGGGTATGGCCTCTTTTAAGGTATCCAACAAACACACCTGTGAAGTTTTTTCTATGCCATCAACAACTATTAGATACTTTGTGTTCGCCAAGGTTTCGAGGACTGGATCACTTGACCAGTCTCCCTTAATTTGCTTGGTGGCCTCCTTGGCAATTTCATCTATGAGTCGTTGAGCCTCGTGACTTGGAGGCACTGACACCCATATGTGACACTTAAAATGATTGATAACAGCCTTTTCTTCAAATATCAACTTTGCTAGTGTTGTCTTCCCCGTGCCTTCTATTCCAACTATTGAAGTAATGCAGCGACGTTTCTCATCTGATAATAATTGAGCCATCAAAACATGCACGTCATCGTCAAATCCAACCACGCCAGATTCCTTAGCAACGAGAGACAATTGCGTAGTTCCACGCAATATATGAACCATGGATGGTGATGAGAACTCGGCATGGGTCTGAAATTGTACCAAACCATATGCCCTTCTTCTTCTGGAGACATCTTCAATTTTGTTTCTGATGACAATGATCTCTTTACTAATAACACGCCGGGTCCAGTACTTGTAAGTGTAGGTTAGACTTGACCTATTCTTTAGTTCCGTATCATAGTGGTATGTGACAGATCCAATTTCTTTGGCAATACCTTGCATTTGCTCAACCCAAATTCTAGATCTTCTATCTATTTCTGTCATATCTAGTACGTCTCGAAACAGCACATACATCATGTATTTTTCCCCTCTGATTGATTGGACTTCCTGTTTGAGCCCCGCGACAAGCTGATACGAGGAGGCAGCTGGTTCTGGATGTTCCTCCGCAGCACCATAATTGTCGCAGTGTTGTTCAATAATCTCTCTCTCTTCTTGCATTGGGTCCAAAATTACAAGCTCTTGTTGTACTGTTCCTTGTTGAATAATAATATTTGCAATGCCATAAATGGTCTTTCTGTGTGAGATACTAATAACGTCCTCCAACAAGCAGTTGATGTCCTTGGCAAACTTAATTCTTCTGCTCCAACAACCACCCTTACCACCACCAGCAGCAGCAGCAGCATCAAGAAGGGACTTGCCATTTTGTGCCACGAGTCTCAGTTGACCAACCCATGCTTTTTGTCTTTCGTTCATCAGGCCTTTTTGACTTTCAGTAGTAGTAGTATCCCTAAGAAACGCTTGCGTTAGATTTAAATCTCTTTGCAAGCACTTCAAATTATCGTCCACGGACCTCCACAAATTCACATTCCAGACAATAACTTGATAAAGTGGATAACTCAATTGGAGTAGGAGTGCTGCCTGGAGAGGGAGAACCAGGGACACCATGATAATTACCAAACCAATCAAAGTGTACAAGAAGATGCTCGAAGTCAGCAGTCTTGATAAGATTGCTCTTCTTTTTGGATTGGTCTTCAGTTTATGCGCTCTGATCGGTCCACGTTTTGCAACAACTCCAAAAGCTTGAGAGATTACTACAATTAAGAAGACCACTGCCCAGCCACCATTGCTCGGAATAAAAAAAGAAGCAGTATAAGAAATAGAGAAAGGGATGAGTTCTGATATTATCAAAATTTCCACTGACAAGTCTTGAACGGGTACTGTTGTTGATCTTTGTGTTGTTGTTTCATTCATGTCTCCCACTCCCACGACTCCGAAAGTCAAACTTCTGCCAAGTGCATCTCCAATTTGATTCCTAGTATGCTCCATCTGCTTCTTAAATTCCGCTGAGGAAGCATCAGGATAAAGGAGTAAAAGGACCTTCCTCACAAGACCGAGACTACTACTCATTTTTAACCATTTTTCTCTTCTCGCAATGAAATTTCCAGCAACACCTGCCGTGTAATGACAAACTTCGTTCACCTCTTCCAACCACACGGTTTCTCTTTCATTTGTTGACTTCAATTTAGACACAATGTTTTGCAGGTCTTTGAGGCCATCTTTTACTTCTTCCACCATCTCAATCACCCTATTACTGGTTATTAAATTTTGACGACTAAGAATGTGATCAAGCTTCTCCATAGCTACTACTGTGGTAGTGGTTGAACTCCAACTGGAACTAGAAGGTGGTGGAGTTTGAACGGTGACACTGACGACATCTGTGTTTAAGTTCATTCCATGAGAGACATCTCTCATCCTCTTGAGGATCTTCTCAAGCTCTTTTCCAACCTTGTATTTGTCATACCAATGCAAAACTCCCCACCTCCTCCTCTTCACTGATTTTATCACGAACGTTTCTATCACATTCTTTGCATCCAGAGCAACGTCCTTCAACTTCTCTGCCCATTCTGTTAACGCTTGTTCCTGTTCGGCTTTCCCGCGCTGTTCAACCTGTTCTAACAATCCCAGCATTGACCTCAGCTCTTTCTCAATCCACTCTACGTGCCTCACTGCATCCCCCAACACGGCATACTCTTCAATCAGGAATTTAGCAACCGTTGATACCACCAAATCTATTGCAATATCCGCCATGCTCGATGATGGAGATGCGAACTCTGCTAATTAATTTGCTCCACTTTGGTTTTCAAACCCTCCTTTAGTAATTTAGTTTGCGCAAATTTTTGTTTCTTTCTTTGGACTGGGAAGAAGACCAAGAAGATAGTTTGGAGTACGTCTGCATGAGTTAGCTAGGTAAAAAGGACGAAGACTGTAGCTAATTGCTATGAGATAGACATATATTTACATTATTAACACAATTCAATCAACGGACGTAAATGTTTGGTGCAATATTTTATAGTACCCACCAACTTCTTTGTTTGACGCTATTATACTCACCAACCTGAGAAATTTACTTTTCCCATATTATAATAGAAGATACCTTTGCATTGATCCTTTCTTTAAACTTCTACTCCTAATGATTTTAGTTATTAGAAAGAAAAAAAAAAGACTTGCCCATTACTTTTTGTCTTTGTTTCTGTTTTTGTTTTCTTTGAAATTCACTCAATTCAAGATAATCATATTCAAGGTGTATGAGATATTAAATATGAGTACCTCTTTAAACCAAACTTGGAACTTTGGTTCACCACATCTTGAGAGTTTAGTCTCTTCTCTTTCGCCAGACTCAACCCATCTAGTATAAATTATTTTATTGTAATTTAAAATTACACATTTCATTTAATTTTGATGTATGAAAAAAATACGAAATAATTTTAAAGTAATAGGCACAATTGGTTTGTTAACCCAGACTTGAGAGGCGAGTGTTTGTGCGATTGTGTTTGGCATTTCTCTTTTTTAAAAATGAAAGTTAGTGAATTGGTGTTGTTTGTTTCTTTGTTTGGACTTGGAAGAGGATGTGAAGGAAATATTTTGGAATCTGCATGAGATGGGAAGAAGGGGACGAAGATATTGGTTGGTGGTGGATGTACGTTATTGACTGGTACATCCTGCTTGTTAAGACATCTCTGTCCTATTAATAACATAGTCTATAAATCAGATGTTTCGTGTATTATCAATTCATACCATTTGGCATTTCATTAATCATATGACATGAGATGTTGACATTTTGTGTCAAATTAGTTTTTTTTTTCCTTTCAAAATTACATTTGTGGTATTAATAAACGATATATTTAGAAAACCAATAATACTTTTTGTTTTGAAGAGGAAAAAATGTGATATATTACTACTAGTGGACTATCTTCCAGCCCAAGATGTACTAGAGAAGAAAACTGAAAAATAAATTAAAGGTTAAGCAAAAGCGTAAAGACATTAGCCAATTCCCAAGCATAAAAAAGGGATTTGGCATCAATTATGAAACGGATACGGAAAAACAGGAAATTTTAGCTTTAAACCATCAAAAGGAAAGAAACTTGGTATTCTCCGAAAACTGAAGAGGAGTACTTTCTTTGCCACGAAAAATCCTGTCATTTCTTTTCTTCCAAATCATCCAAGAACTCGCAAACCAGATCAATAACATGAAAGAGCTCCTTGATTTTGAATAACCTAAAGAGCTGCCAAACTGTAAAAAAAAATGATTCGTAATAATAGACAAATTCGTTGAATGAACTCCCAACCAATTTCGAACAAGTTGCCAAATTATATCAAACACATTGCACTCCAAAAATAAACGATTCTCTGTTTCCAACAATCCACAACTACCAACACACAACTGCGACTCCTATGCTACAATACCTCTTTGGAACAAATTCACTTTAATTGATAATCTATTACGGAAAAAAAAATGTCAAGCAAACACTGACACCTTCAATGGGACTTCGTGCCGCCACAAAAGATCCGAGGAAATAAATGTATATAGAAATTTGTATAGAGGTTTTATAATTGAAGACAAGCAAATGTTTCAAAGAGTTTTATAGTTAAGGATTTAATAATACATTTAAATATAAAATTTTAAAGAGGTATATTATTTGAAAGAAAAAAAAAGATCAACACATGTATAGCCGCGCAATCCGAGGAGAGAAAATATGGTAAAAAAATACGAAAAATGTAGTAGTAGTTAGATTGATATTATTATAACTTGTTAAAAAGATGTGTTTGTAAAGCATTTTCTATATTTTATTTTTTAATCAACATAATGGTAATAGCAATTTGAGAGCTAAGAGTATGGGTTCCAACTCCGGTCACAATGTTTGGTCAAACAATTTCAACATGGAACACATTTTCCAATTTTAAAAGTGTCATAATATTGATATATGCATGAAGCTGACAACAGAACTACTTCAATAAGATAGGAAACCTGAAAGCATGGACTCTGTCATGCATTAACAAGTTACTTTTAATTAATGTCTTCCCGTTGATTTCCACTATTTCGTTATCAAATAGTTTTGGCGTTGCTCGAAACAGATTAGCAATCAAGTAGAAGCACAAAATCAAGTAATGCTACTCGCTGGTAAGACGGATGTTTGTTTCAATATTTATTCATTCAATTCAATAGCGGTCCTACTTTTCTTTCTAAGCAAACAATTGACAGTGATATGTTTTTTTCAGTTGTTGCCAGTTTGATATATTCCCGAGAAACAATATCAGACAATCAGAATACTCCGAGTCTGGCAAAAGTGTGGAATGTATTGGAACTTCGGATTCTGGTTGCTGTGAGTCTCGTCTTACAAATGCTACTCATCTTTTTGGGAAACCGAAGGAAGTATGTAGTTGATAAAAGGCTAAAACTGTTGATATGGTTCACCTATCTGTCAGCTGATTGGATTGCTACCGTTGCTCTGGGAATTCTTTCCAAACACACCAAAGATCATAAGGCAGACCCCAACTTTGTAATTATGGCGATATGGGCGCCGTTTCTTCTTGTCCATCTTGGTGGCCCTGATACAATCACCGCTTACTCCCTTGAGGACAACCAACTATGGCCACGACATATGCTAGAATTACTCTACCAGTTAGCAGTTGCAGTTTATGTTGTTTACCGGTCGTGGAACACCAATCCCCTCAAGTACGTCACCATTCCTGTTGTCATGGTGGGAATAATCAAATATGGCGAGAGGACTTGGTCGTTGCGGTCCGGAAGCAGTGACGGATACAGAGAATCAATTCTCCCTCCTCCAGACCCAGGACCAAACTATGCTAAATTCATGGATGATTACACCGCTAAAAAAGATGAAGGATATCATGTTACCTTACATGAAATTAATGAAACTACTCCCTTAGTATTGGATCATAATTCTCGAAATGAATCCAATATACCAAATCCAGATATTCCAGATGGTCAAGCTTTACGTGATGGATTTAAATTTTACAACATTCCTGAGTGCCTATTTGCAGATCTCATCTTTAGTTTTCAAGACCACAAAAGCAGCCAATTTTTCTTTCACAAATCTAATTGGGAAAGTGCTTTTAAAGCGATTGAGGTTGAGTTAGGATTAATATATGATATGCTATATACAAAGGCGGTGATAACATATTCCTACCGCGGCATCTTCCCCAAATCTGTGAGCTTTTTCTTTACACTCTCTGCATTCATTACCTTTTCTTTTCTGATATCTAAACAAAATGTATATATTCAACTTGATAATAAAGGAGACAAACACTGGAACTATGACTTGATTATCACTTTTGTGCTTTTCATTGGTGCTATTCTTCTTGAGATATACGCGGTTATTGTTCTGCTTTCGTCAAGTTGGGTAATGAATTGGCTGAGCAAGCATAAGAATTGGCGAGTGAATCTTATCTGCAAGTTCATCTTCTTTTGTCAAAATTGGTTTAAACTCTCACACACTATCAGGTGGTCTAATCAAATGTCACAATTCAACCTCATTAGATTCTGCTTGAAAGATGAGCCCGTCAAATGCATCAAAATTCAGAAACTCCTTCAAATCTATAACTTTTTTGAGAAGTCTTACTATCAAAAAACAAAACAAGCCTCGGAGGGATTGAAGAAACTAATTTTTGACCAACTTAAGGATAAGTCTGAAGAAGCAATAGATATTGAATCATGTAAAAAATTATGCGCTTACAAGGGTGACCAAGTTCTTAACAAATGGAACTGTCAAATTCCTGACATTAACCGAAGCATTAAGGAGGTAGAGTTTGATCAGAGCATTCTGCTTTGGCATATTGCTACAGATCTTTGTTATTCATTAGACGATGAGCCTCAATACTTAACTCCCGTTGCTGTCCAAAGTCGTGAAAAATGCCAACTGTTGTCTGATTATATGTTATATCTTCTTGTTATATGCCCTTTTTTGTTACCCAATGGAATAGGACAGATCAGATTTGAAGACACGTGCGCTGAGGTGGATGAACTTTTGAAAGAGAGAAAATACATAAAGAAAAGAAGTCAAGTTTGCAAGGTGATACTCCGAGTGAATACAGTTATTCCACCATCAGAAGTTAAAGGTGATAGAAGCAAATCTGTGCTGTTTGATGCGTGTAGGCTTGCCAAATCGCTACAGTCTTTAGAAACGGAGGAGAATTGGTCAAAAGAAAGGAAATGGAAAATGATAAGTCGTGTTTGGGTGGAGATGCTGTGTCATGCAGCAAGCCAATGTCGAGGGCTTCATCATGCTAAGCAGCTTAGCCAGGGTGGTGAGTTGCTTACCCATGTCTGGCTTTTAATGGCTCATTTAGGCATAACAGAACAGTTCCAGATTTCTAAGGGTCATGTTAGGGCAAAGTTGAAGCTCTCTTAAAATGTTTAGTGAGTATTTAGATAGAGTTCTTGTTACTTCCATTATTGTTCTCTTTTCATTTCTTGTGCTTTTTCTCTAACTCAAACATCTCTTTTTTGCAGTGTCAAAGATGACTAATCATAGGAATGTGCCTTCCCAATTTGTGTTCAACTAATGTAATGATGTAATATTGGAATTTCTTGAGTATTTTGATCGGTATGTAGAGCTTGGTTCTGTTTGGCACTGTAAAATGCCGAATTGTTTGTAGCTGCTTTAACTATGAGTTCTGAAAATAAATTAATGTTACTTTGCCTTTCTTCCCTTTCCTGATTAGAGTTCATTATATCTTTTATGAACTGATTGATTAAGGCTCTGTTTGGGAGTTTGGAAGGGAGGGTATGGAAGGGCTTTGGAGGGAGGCGAGTAGAGGAAAGTCTAGAAAAATTTACACTGAATTTGAGTGTTTATAGAGAATGATAAACGAATGATTATGATTAACATATTTTTTAATTGAGAGTATTATAACAACACATATTAGATTTGAAGAATTTATCGAACTCCTCTAAATTCCTCCCCCGTTACAATTTTTGAATTCCCCCATTTTGGAGGGTTTTGTATTATGAAGAAAAATAAATTCCTCCATTCAAGTTGAGGGGCTATCATTTCTTCTATTTCCCTTTCCACCTTCCTTTTATCCAAAGTCTTCCCCTCCTAAACTCCTACACACACGCTTAAGATCAGATTGTGAACAATGGAGCCTATTTTATCCAATTTATTGATGCCAACTCAGCGACACATCATTAAGGAAGGCACCACATCATTTAAATAAATGTATGATTAAAAAATTTAGTCGACTTTATTAATAGGGAGACCAAAAAGTTGGTTTTAAAAAAATGGGACTAAAAATTCAAAAATATATAAATAAGGGGATCAAAATTGCATTTAAGCCAAAATATTATTAGATGTACATATGAAATAGACGTAGACCCACGAGTTGCGCGGTTAATTGCTAACATGATTACATACTATTTAAGGTTGGAAAGTACTTTGTTGCCTCTATATGTGCATCAACCGTGATAGATCATAGATATATAAGCATGTTAAATGTTGTAGAGATGTTTGAGGTAGTTGATATTTCTTCCACAGTGTGAGTGTTTAAATTAGTATGTAACCGCCAAACAAATAAGCTTTGTATTCCGTTGAAGGATATATGAAAAATTTGAGCGTTGAAAAATATGTCAATGAGCTGGTGTAAAAATTGAAGCACAATTAAGAAAAGGGCGATGTAAACAATAGAAACGTATGGAATTGGGAGGCCAACAAATGTATATTTGTGAAGTAGAATAACTTTCAGGGAATATTTTAATAAATTATAGGGTTAAATATGTTTTTGGTCCTTATAAATATATCAACTTTTCGTTTTAGTCCCTTTAAAAATTTTCTTCAACTTTTAGTCTGTAAAAAATTTCTCATCTTCACTTTTGGTCTCTTTTAAAGTAAACTCATATGTAAAATTCATATTTTTGCAGAAAAATTCATAATATTATAAGAATCTCTTCCAAAAAAAATTAATTTTTTTTAACAAAACATGAATTTAATATGAATTTTTATATTTTTGAAGATTAAAAATTCATATTTAATTTATATTTTGGTAAAAAAAAATTATTTTTTTCCTTACAATTTTATTAAAAATTACAAAAGTTAACATAAAAATATGGACAAAAAACAGTGATTAAAATTTTTATAGGGACTAAAAATATATTTAATCCTAAATTATATTATATCTTATATTTATCAGATGTGAAGTAGATTTTACAAGTATCACTGGAGACCGCTATTTTCTGAGTTTTTATGTGATATTTTCTTTCTCGTTCTAAATTGTGATTACCTTTTCATGAATAGGAATAGGCATAATTCACTTTTTGCTTGTTTTTCTGTTTTATGGCCTTCTTATTTAAATTATGGGTAGGGATGGGAATAGGTTAGGTCGAGTTAAGTTTTGTAAGGCCGACGGTCGAGTTAGGCTTTGCAAGGCCGACCAAATTCTTTTATGGCCTAAGCCTGGTCTGCGGCCTATCATAGACTTACTTTTTAGGCTTGAATTTGACTTTTTGAAAGTCTGTTACGGCCTACTAGCCTGTCTAAAAGCCTATTTCATATGAACATCTTTAAATAAGCAATGTGAACGAAGTTTAAATAGTCTAGCGAACTAATAAATAAATTAAATTAAACTCTCTTTTGATAAGCAACACGAGTTTTTAAGGAATTTGACTATATATTGAATCATATTTCAATTCTATATAATAATACATTTAAATATGCAAAAAAAATTAATGTATACTAATAAGCTTAAATTACGGTAAAGGTTAACAAATTTTTATTTTAATTCAAAAAGCAAAATATAATATAATAATAAATAATATTTTTCAAATTTACTTAAATAGGTCGACCTAATAGGCATAAGAGGCTTTTTGAATGACATGTGGCCTAACCTTTTAAGTTAAGGGTTAAATATGTTTTGGTCACCATAAATATACCAACTTTTTGTTTTAGTCCCTCTAAAAAATTTCTTCAACTTTTAGTCCCTATCAAATTTTCAATTACTACTTTGGTCCCTATTTTAAAGTTAATTTATCTATTTTTTAATGAAATTGTGCAGAAATGTGTAAAATATTTAAAAAAAATCCCAAAAAAGTAGAATTTTTTAACAAAACACAAATTAAATATGAATTTTTAACCATCAAAAATATAAAAATTCATGTTTTGTTAAAGAATTCTAAATTTTTTAGGAGAGATTCTTATAATAGTATGAATTTTCTGTAAAATTTTATTAAAAAATATGAATTCTACATATGAGTTTACTTTAAAGGAGGGACTAAAAGTGAAGATGAAAATTTTATTAGGGACTAAAAGTTGAAGAATTTTTTTAGAGGGACTAAAGTAAATAGTTGACTTATTTATAAGAACCAAAAACATATTTAATGTATTTGAATTTGTGCCTTAAGAACACACGTTACCATTTCCCTTAAATTATCTATGTGCATGTGGCCTTTGATATTATTTTTATAAAAAATAATGGGGTTATGCAACCCAAACAGCGGCTCATAGTTCGACTAGTGACCCAAAGCATTGACCGAGTCAACTAACTACCAGTACGGTTTTTAAAACTTTGGTTGTGGATATATACAAAGAATTCATGAAGATGAACTTCAACGAATGACTGGGAAGAGAAAAGCCATCGAACTGCTGAATAATACTCATTTCATTCAATGAAAAATGATTTCTAAATTAAAGTGATAAGGACTGTGCCACTTTCAAATGTATATATGGGCACCAAAAATAGCAACTTGTTAAGTGTTAACTAACTATCCTTTAGCTTACTGCTAACTAACAGAAACTGCCTAACTGTCTAAATAATATCAGCAAAGTAAAACAAAGAATTAAAAAGGATAAAGGAATAAAAAGTGGGATGAATATTTCTCTAATACTGGGTGAAGGTCAAATTTCAAGAGTATGATTTGAATACTAGAATATGATTAATGAGAGTTGAGTGAGGTGATAAATCGTTTATAATCCAAAGACTAATTCAATCAGTTCATAAAAGACATAATAAACTCTAAACAGGTAAGGGAAATAAGGCAGTGTAACATTCATTTTCAGAACTCGCAGTCAAAGTTGTGTTGTGTCAAACAAATCACCATTCTACATTATCGTACAGAACCAAGTTTTACATAAGGAACAAAAGATAAAAGCCAAATTTCAATATTACATCATTACATTAGTTGAACACAAAATGGGAAGGTACACTCCTATGCTTTGTCATCTGCGATACTGCAAAAAAGGCATATGTTTTAGTTAGAGAAAAAACGCAAGAAATGAAAAGAGCACAATAGTAATGGAAGTGACAATATTACCAAAACAATTAATGGAAGTAACAAGAACTCTTAGCTACTCACCAAACATTTTATGAAAGCTTCAACTTTGCCCTTACATGACCTTTTGAAATCTGAAATTGTTCGGTTATACCTAAATGAGCCATCAAAAGCCAGACATGAGTAAGCAACTCCCCACCCTGGCTGAGTTGCTTAGCATGTTGAAGTCCTCTACATTGGCTTGCTGCATGACACAACATCTCCACCCAAACATGACTTATCATTTCCCATTTCCTTTCTTTCGACCAATTCTCCTCCGTTTCCAAAGACTGTAGTGATTTGGCAAGCCTACATCCATCAAATAGCACGGACTTGCTTCTGTCACCTTTAACATCTGATGGTGGAATAGCTGTATTCACTCTAAGTATCATCTTGCAAACCTGACTTCTTTCTTTTATGTATTTTCTCTCTTTCAAAAGTTCATCCACCTCTGCACACGTGTCTTCAAATCTGATCTGTCCTATTCCATTGGGCAACAAAAAAGGACATATAACAAGAAGATATAACATATAATCCGACAACAGTTGACTTTTTTCGCGATTTTGGAGAGCAACACGGTTTAACATTTGAGTCTCATCATCGGAAGAATAACAAAGATTTGTAGCAATATGCCAAAGCAGAATGCTCTGTTCAAATTCTACTTCTCTAATGCTTTGGTTAATGTCATGAACATGACAGTTCCATTTGTCAAGAACCTGATCACCCTTTTGAGCACATAACTTTTTACATGCTCTAACATCTGTTGCTTCTTCAGACTTCTCCATGAGTTGGTCAAAAATGAGTTTTTTCAATTCGGGATGAACCTCTTGTGTTTGTTGATAGTAAGACTTCTCGAATAAGTTATAGATGCGAAGGAGTTTCTGGATTTTGATACATTTGATGGGTTCATTTTTTAAGCAAAATCTAATAAGGTTGAATTGTTGCATAAGATTAGACCATGTGGCGGTGTGTGAGAGTTTAAGAACTTTTTGAAACCAGGAGATGGATTTGTGGAGAAGATTAGCTCTCCAATTATTATGCTTGCTGAACCAAAACATTGCCCGGCTTGAAGAAAGTAAAACAATGACTGCATATATCTCCAAAAGAATAGCCCAAGTAAAAAGCACAAAGGTGATAATGTGGTCATAATTTATGTGTTTGTAATTGTATCCTTTAGTATTGAGGTCATCATTTTTGGGTTTGGGTCCTATCGTATGCAGGTGATGTTGGTTTATGTTTACTTTATATATTTTACAAGAAAAGGTAATTAATGCAGAGAGTGTACAGAAAAAGCTTGCAGACTTGAGGAAGATGCCAAGTTTAGAGTATGTTAGCACTGCCTTTGTATACAGCATATCATACATCAATCCTAGCTCAACTGCAATTACTTCAAAAGCATGTTTCCAATCTATGCTCTGAAAGAAAATTTGGCTGCTTTTTTGGTCTTGAAAACTAAGGATGAGATCAGCAAACAGACACTCAGGAATTTTGTAGAATTTGAATCCATCATGTAAAGCTTGAGCATTTGGAATATTTGGATTTGGTATTTGGGTTTCTCCTCGAGAATTATGATCCAATACTGAGGGAGTAGTGTCATTCACTTCATCTAAGGTAGCATGATATCCTTCATATTTTTTAGCAGTGTAATCATCCATGAATTTTGCATAATTTGGTCCTGGATCTGGAGAAGGGAGATTTGATTCTCTGAAGCCTTTGCTGCTTCCGGACCACAACGACCAACTCCTTTCACAATATTTTATTATTCCAGCCACAACAATTGGAACTGCGACATAATTAAGAGGGCTTCCCTTCCATGATCGGTAAACAACATAAACTGCAACTGCTAACTGGTAGAATAACTCAAGCGCATGTCGATGCCAAAGCTCATTATCCTCGAGGGAGTAGGAAGTGATTGTGTCGGGACCACCAAGATGCACAAGAAGAAACGGTGCCCAAATGGCCATAATTATGAAGTTAGGATCTATTTCAGGAATTTTGCTGTCTTTGGAAAGCATTCCCAGCGCGACAGTAGCAATCCAATCAGCAGACAAATAGGTAAGCCAGATCATCAAATGTAGCCGTTTATCAGCTATATACTTCCTTCGGTTTCCAAAACCGATTAGCAGTATCTGCAAGAAGAGACTGACTAGCACAAGAATCCGAAGTTCCAATACATTCCACAATGGTGACAAAATGGTGACAGCTGAAAAACAAAAACAAAAAACATTTGCAGTTGTTATCAAATTTGCATAGAAAATAAAGGAGGATTACTGTTGATTGTCACAGAAACAAACATTAGTCTTACCAGCGAGTAACTTCATGTTTTGTGTTTCTATTTCATATTTCTTATTGCTTTTCTGTTTCAAGCTTCTTCTTTTTGTTGAATATTTATTTGTTTCAAGCTTGTGATTTGACGAATTATACAACAGATAATGGTTTAGTTAAGCACAAGGAAATTAAAGTGACATTTTTGTATATCAACAACATAAATTATTTAGTTAAGCACAAGGATTTAAATTGACATTTTTTTAATTCTCACAAGGAACTTCCCATTTTGGATCTTAAATGAGTGTAGTATGTAAATATCACCCACTTTACAATTTTCTAATGATGGTATTTACTTTGTCCCTCTCAAAATAATAACCGATCAAAGTTTGTGTACGATTTTTAAAGAAATGGTTAATTGTATTGATTTCAATGATAAAATTAGTATAACTTGATAAAATATCTTTGTTAATTATAGTTAGTTAAGTAGTTAAGTTGGATGAAATTCAATAAATAAGAGTATATTAGTGGAAAGAAAATAATAAATGATGCATTGATATTTTGAAGTGATAATTGTTTTAAGACCGATGGAGTAGTAAGAATTTAATCTCTCCAACCCAATCTTTTATCAAAATTATCATACGAGTCTCACAAATAACTTTTTTTTTTGAGAGACAATAACTCTATTATTATATTTCAACAAAATTCAAATTTTAATCCAATTTATTAAGTGTGTATGTTTGACTCTATCCAGTGAATAGAGACTACGTATTTTTATAGTCACTCTTCTTTATAAGTACTTAGATTTGTTCACTCCACAAAGAGGTGTTTATTCAGATTTGGTTGAATAAGTACTCTTTTGACATTTCTTAAAAAATTAAAAAGATTATTGATAAATTTTTTATAGAAAAAATTAGTATTTCCTAAAATTTCTATAAGTTGAATATATTGTGTTTTTAGGATAAAATTTCCTTTTTAAACTTCTAGAGAAATGCCCTTTACATTTTCTATTTAAATTTGTGTTACACACAAGTGAATCACACTAAAATGTATACTCCATCCAGTCATATTTATAAGGAAAAATCTATTTTTTAGATTCATTGAATACATAAAATATTTGTGATATATATTATATACCAAATATATAAACTTTTTTTTTGAGAGAACCAAATATATAAACATAAAAAAAAATAGATTTTTGCTTATAAATATGACCTTGGAAAATATACTCTTACCTATCATGCATGAGCGCGCACTAGGTAATAATTAATGAGCAATGCTATACTTCAAGAAAGATTTTATCAAGAAAATTTCAAGAATGACATGGCAGAATAACCACCCTTAGATTTTATCAAGAAATTGTCCTGAAATTAATGTTAGCCAATAAAATCTCTGTCTGGCCGGAAATCATGGGGTGGTGGGTGTTATGTATTTTTTTTTTTTATGATAGGTTAATAAATGAGATTGAAATCTAAGGTGATTATTGTGCCATGTCATTCTTGAATCTTTCTTGATAAAATCATTCTTAATATCTAGCATTTTTCATAATTAAAGTAAACCAATGTATGGAAATTACATGGGAAATAAATAGGATGGAAAGTTCGTTGAAAAATGGCTTTCGCTTCACCATTTGATTTGCCCCATGAAATACTGCTAGAAAGGAAAGATGGATTTTCGAGGGCCCCAGTCTCACATCCCCAGAATCAAATCCGTATCAATCGAAGAAAGTGGGAAGAAAAAGATCAAGTTTGCGTTAAAATGTCTCTCACACATCAACGTGGAAACTTTGGGACGTTATGGGCTCCATCTGCTTGGCTATGGTGGTTAGAACGAACATCAAAATTTAAAAGCAAAGAATTAAAGAATGTATTGGTTTAAAGAAGTATGAACGTTTTGAATGCTTTAGAGCATTAGTATGACCCCTAAAAAGAAAACCATTGGTGGGACCATGTTTTGATCAAATTCTCATAATCTTTACACACTGTTTTTCTTCTTCTTTTTGACTTGTTGACATTTTGTCGATTGTAATGATTTTAGAGTAATACTTTGGCGTGTCAAGAACGAACCTCTTTCCCTTCCAAAAAAAAAAAGAAAGTACTTCATTCGTATTAAATATTAGTGCTTTAAAGTTTGTGTATAATTTTAAAAAAATAATTAATTGAGTTGATTTCAATTATAAATTTAGTACTAACTACGTTAAAAAAATTCATATTTGTATTAAGGGTCTTGATAACCAGTATCCTCAGGGCAATGGTTAAACCTCAGGACAATGGTTAAATTTTTTTTTTAAAAAAAATATAAGATGTTACTTTTGATAAAGTAATGATTACACAATTTTTTCATAAAAAACTTACTTGTTTTCGATGCTTAACCATTGCCCTTATGCACTGGTTAACATTCTCCTTGTATTAACGTTGTTTGTAATCACTATTGTTTTTACTATTTTATTCTTTAAAAAAGAGAGTTAGTTTATGTTTTTGACATGTTATTTATTACTTATTAAAAAAATTTATAATAAATAGACGTATGTAGGAAAAGAAATAATTAATGTAGTTGAAAGTAAAATGGTCTTAAAAAGAAACAAAAAAAATTCTAAAAAATGTCTTATAATTAGTGGTGGAAGTAATACGATTTATTAAAATACTATTATTAATTGTATTTAGTTGAATATTTAAGTTGAATGAAATTCAATAAATAAAAATATAATAGTGAAAAAATAATAAAGGTTGCATAGATATTCTAAAGTGACAATTATTTTAAGACAGATGAGTAAATTAAGAACAATAAGATAAATATTTAAAATTGAATAAAATGATAATGTTAGTAGTTAAATCATCCTTTGGTGGAAGATTATAATGTGAACTTATTTAATCTGATACACTTCTTTTATTCAATGTGGTGTACTGCATGATAAAATGTGAAGTCATTTAATCTAGAGTAAATGGTCAATTTATTATTGATTCTGCAACTCGCTGTCACAAAGATCCCTAACTTAGGATTAAATAGAAAGTAGTCTCTGAATGTGCACTTCCGTTATCGCTTTAGTCTTTGGCGTTGAATAACTTTGTTAACTGATGATGTAGCAAAGGTTTTATGCTGACAAAGAGTATGAGGCGTCATATGGATTAAAGTGAAAGTAGAAAATTGTCACTTTGGTCCTTGAACCGAAAATTAATATCCCAAAAATCAAGATCCCTGAATCGAAAATTAATATCCCCAAACTCATCCCAACGTGTTGCTCTTCGTCAAGAACTGGGTAATCTTCCTCAATGAAGTTGTTATGTGGTTGCGGAAGACTTGTTGTTAGGTCCTTGATTGCGCATACTAACTATCAGTTAGGTCCCTGACAATAAACACTTACTATCACTAAGGTCCTTGAAAGTAAACACTTACAAGTACAAAATAGGCCAACTATGATCCTATTTTATATCAATTTATCAATTCTAGCAATATGAAGAATTGTTTCAAGCTTTCAGGTATGATTATGAATCACATTTTTCCAAATTCTGTATTTGTAGATCTTGAATTCCTTCATTCTTTCTTCTTTTTAATCTCAATGTTAACTTCAAATTATATTATTTTCTTTTTTAAGAAAGATTATTAGCTTCAAGAATACATATTCAACTAAACTTTAATTGATTATTTACAAATATTCTCCTAGTATATTTATAGGAGCATGTGCATTTCTGTAGTATGATTGGAAAACAGAAACTTAAGCCACTTGATTCAATATTTGTTTTTATATTAGCTATTATAATAATCATTGATATAACGCCAAACCTGTTATGTGAATTATTAGCTAATATTTAATGCTTGATGTCACATTTCTAGACATGTTGTGTGATCATAAAATAGCAGCCATTGCATGGATGCATGATAAACATTGTAGGAGTGGAATAACAACCATTGCATGGAAGCATGACAAATGTCGTGTGCCTGCAAGTGTTTATTGTTTGGGACCTTAGTGACAGTAAGTGTTTACTATCATGGACCTAACTGATAGTAAGTATGCACAGTCAATGACCTGACAATAAGTCTCCTGCAACTACAGAATAGCTTCATTGAGGAAGATGACTCATTTCTTGAAGAAGAGCAACACTTCGTTGGGGGGAGTTTGAGGATATTGATTTTTGGTTCACGGATATTGATTTTCGATTCAGGGACCAAAGTGACCATTTTCTATTTTCATTTATTCTCCGTGACACCTCATACTCCTTGTCAGCATAAAACATTGGTCACGTCATCGGTTAACAAAATTATTTAAACCGGAGACTAAAGTGATAACGAAAGTGCACATTCAAGGACTACTTTATATTTAATCCTACATCATGGACCTTTGTGGCAGGGAGGTGCAGAGTTATGGAACAAAGTGACTATTTATTCTTTAATCTAATACACTTTGCTTGTTGTCTGATAAACATTTTTTAAAACACTTTCATTCATTGATTAAAAGTCCCACCAAATTACGTGGGTTTTATTGAAATTCCGTGAGAGGCATATGAATTTTGATAAATAAAATAGAGTACGTTGGAAAATGTGTATTATTACTAACACTATTCTTAAATCAATAATTAGGTAATTATGAGTGGTTATACATGCACACCCATATCTAACATACACATTTAAACCTCCACATAAACATATGACATGTGGTCTAGACCCCACAAACACTTTGTCTCTCTTCCCTTTGATCCATCTCTCTCCTCTCAAATATGTGGGGGTGCATTGGTGTTATGAAAATATGAGTGGTCTACCAATCATTTTCCGGTAATTATTATTTTTCAAGCAAAGAAAGAAACATTCATTTGTCTATTTTCCCTTGGTTAGAAAGTTGAAAAAGTTTTGTGTTGTTCTTCCCACCATAATCTTCTTGGTCGTTGCCCACCCATGCGTTGAAGCATACGTTTGCCTCCAAATCCAAAGTATATCTTTTTTCCAAAAACCCAAAAGAAACAAAGGACAAAAGTAATTATGTAAGTCGAGAGCAAATTAAGCATGGCTGAAGTTGTACTTGAAGTCGTTTCAGACGCCCTATCTAAAATCCTGATTGAAGAGTATGCGTTGTTGGGGGGTGCAGCGAGGCAAGTAGAGTGGATTGAAAAAGAGCTGAGATCAGTGCAAGGATTGTTAGAACAGGTTGAACAGAGCACATACGACCAAAATGCACAAGAGTTGAATGACTTGGCAGAGAAGTTGAAGGAAACTGCTCTTGATGCAAAGAATGTGATAGAAACGTTCATGTTAAAATCAGTGAAGTGGAGGAGGTGGGGAGTTCTGTATGTGGCTGACAAACACGATGTTGGAGTAGAGCTGTTGCAGATCGGCAACAGGATGAGAAACATCTCTCAGAAAATAATGAATTACTTAAACACTGATAATGTCAGTGTCTCCGTTGAAACTCCAGGAGAGGCAATAACATCGTCATCAACCACCACAGTAGTAGCCCCAGCAATGGAAAAGCTTGATCACATTCTGAGTCAAAATTTAATTACTGGTAATAAGGCGATCAAGATGGTGGAACAAGTAAGAGATGGCCTCAAAGACCTGCAAAACATTGTGTCTAAATTGAGTTCAAGCAGTGAGAGAGAATCTGTTTGGTTGGAAGAGGTAAAGGCTGTTTCTAATTACACTGCAGGTGTTGCCGAAAATTTCATTGCCAAAAGAGAAAAATGGTTAAAAATGAGTGTTTGCGGTCTAAGCAGGAAGAATCTGGTCCTTTGTGAAGGAAACAGTTCCGAAAATGAATTTAAGAAGGAGATGAAATATGTCAGGGCTCAAATTGGAGATGCACTTCACAGGAGTTTGACTTACGAAGTTCAGGGGAAAGACACGGGAGTGGGACTGGGATTCAAACAATGTTCAACACCTGTTCCAGATATTCCACTAGAGATGCTGATAGTTGTTGAAATCCTACTTATAGTTTATTGTGTTGGTCAATATTTGCCCATCATTGGTAAAGCCCCACTAATGTTCAGTATCGTTCTGGCACTACTACTGCTACTACTGCTACTGCTCAGGGGCCTTGTCTATTATCCTGGAAAACGAGGGAGAACAACGCGTAGACGCAAATCCAGTCAGAAAATGAAGAAGAAATTGAAGGGGGAAGGAAAAAAACTGCTTCAAGGCATCATGCTTTTCACTTTTAGTTATGCAGTCAAGGTCACCCAGCCCATGTTGATGTCTTTACTTATGGATGCAACGTTCACTCTCGTTTATTTACCTTCTGAAATTTTTGCATGGACTGTGGATTTGCTGAGGTCTTTGACGAAGAACTTGGAGTGTATGCAAAGAGATATAAATCTAATGCTTGTGTTTTTAAGTGATACCAAAAGTAGCGTGGAAGGTAGCCTGAATGAAAGACAGAGAGTATGGTTGGGTCAACTAAAAGACATGGCTCAAAATGGTCAGTCCCTTGTTCATTTATGTCCTACAGCTAAGGGTAAGGGATTGGCTGCCATACTTAGCAGAATTAAGTTTGCCAAGGACATCAACAATTTGTTGAAACAAATTATTGATATCTCAAACAGGAAGACAATATATGGCATTGCAAATATTTTCCAACAAGGAACAATGCGAGAACTCGTATCTTCAGGTCCAAGCATGGAAAAAGAAGAGATTCAGATTGGTGGTACGGGTGCCGAGGAACATCCAGTCACACCAGAAGCCTCCGGCTCCTTTTTTCAGCCTGCACTCAAAGATAAAGTCAAGTCACTTAGAGGGGAAATGGAACTGTTGGATGCTCTGTCTCTGGATGTACAAGACATGGGAGATCTAGATACAAGATTCAGAATCTGGGTGGACCAAATGGAGTGTATTGGCCGTGAAATAAAATCTATCATTGTTGAATATGATACTAAATTGGAGCACAAGCCAATTCTCATCTACATTTTCAAGTGCTGGACCCGACGCATTATTAGTAACAAGATACATGAGATTAGAAAAAAAATAGAAGATGCCTCCAGAAGAAGAAGAACATATGGTTTGGTGCAATTTCAGACCCATACCGAGTCATTGTCTTCCACGGTTCAAATATTACGTGGAACGACACAACTGTCCCTTGTAGCTGCTGAATCCAGCGTCGTTGGATTTGATGATGACGTACATGTGTTGATGACTCAATTACTGTCAGATGAGAAACGTCGCTGCATTACTTGGATAGTCGGAATTGGAGGCACTGGCAAGACAACACTAGCCAAGTTGGCATTTGAAGACAAAGCTGTTGTTGATCATTTTGAGTGTCAAGTATGGGTGTCTTCAACTTCTGAGGCTCGGCAGCTTCTACAAGAAATTGCCAACGAGGCTACCAAGCAAATTACACCAGACTCCTCGTTCACCTGTAATAATCATGACATTCTCCAAACCTTGTCGCACACAAAGTATCTCATAGTTGTTGATGGTATAGAAGAAATTAATTCCCAAGTTTGCTTGTGGGATACCTTGAAAGAGGCCATACCCGATAAGTCAACCGGCAGCAGACTTCTTTTTACCACTTGCAATGCAAATTTAGCCCGACATGCTGCTGATACTATAACATTTGTTCACCCGCTACAATTATTAGACGATGAAAGTAGTTGGATTCTGTTTACAAGAAATTTGAAGGTGGACAATGTTCCCCAAGAGGAACTCATGACGGTTGGAAGAGAAATTGTGATGAAATGTGGGGGCCTGCCATCACAAATTTTGAAAATGAGTAAATTGCTTTCACAAAAAGATGTAACATATGAGGAGTGGTCGAGCGTGCTCAATCAAGATCAAGTACAGATTTGGTCTGAAACGCTTAAAACAATCAATGAAGACTTACCTCTATATCTAAGGGGATGTCTATCTTACTTTGGCCTATTCCCTGCTGAATTTGGGGTTCCTGTTAGAAGATTGGTTGTTTTGTGGGTTGCAGAGGAACGGGTGCATCACGGAGAAGACCACGAACCTCCAGAGCAAGTAGCAGAACGTTACTTGACAAAGTTGATAGATAAGAACCTCGTTCAAGTTGCCAAGAGAAAGCGCAATGGCAAGGTCAAAACATGCCGTCTCCCCTATGCTTTGCGACAACTCTGGTGGACAAAAGCTAACGGCTCCATTTTTCTCAAATCCCGAAGTCCTTCCACAGATTCCAATGCAAACCCAAAAACATCCATCATACGCTGGTTGACAGATCATCTTAATACCGATCATATCTGGTACAATCATATTCATGGCCATGGTACTAGGAACAGTTCAACTTCTCTCAGAACCTACTACCGGGATGTCCGTTCCCTTTTGTCCTTCGATACACGAGAGGGAAGTAAACCTGGCCAAGAAATAGGCCACTTCATGAAGGAATCTATTTCAAGCCATTGCTTCTTACTCCTGCGGGTTCTTGATCTTGAAAGCGTTTACAAGCCCAAATTGCCTAAAAGCATAGCAAGACTTTCACAGCTGAGGTACCTTGGTTTAAGGTGGACTTACTTAGAGTCACTTCCATCATTTATTAGTGAGTTGTTGAAGCTACAGACACTTGATCTCAAACATACTTACATACATACTCTGCCACACTCCATTTGGGAGATGGAACTAAGACACTTGTTCTTGAGCGAGACTTTCCACAGCAGATTTCCACCACAACAAAAAGATCATTTGTCCCACATCAGATTTCTTCTACCTCATCTAAGAGATGATTTCCTATCTGATCTCCAGACACTGTGGGGACTGTTTGTAGATGAGGAGACTCCAGTGAAGAATAGCCTGGACAGATTGGTCAGTATCACAAAATTGGGATTAGCATGCCAACAAATGTCATTACAGGAAGATGCTATGACAGATCAACTAGAGGCAGTGGCTGATTGGATTGCAAAATTAGAAAACCTTCAATCACTGAGACTAAAATCAAGAGATGAACAAGGGACACCTTGGATGTTACACTTGAAGTCGTTCCAGAATAACATTAATCTCACTGACATATATTTGCTGGGAATCTTAAGCAG
>Ga0315914_1000530_pt1 | contig 48939 bp, 29 predicted proteins | sample MpolenodulesMG_FD_203920 | JGI IMG/M metagenome (GOLD analysis project Ga0315914, IMG submission 203920) | Medicago polymorpha root nodule microbial communities from Los Angeles, California, United States - elongated nodules | ecosystem: Host-associated > Plants > Roots > Nodule | place: USA...
TCATCCTATACAATCAAAAGACAAAATCAGTACTATTTAAACAAATCATTCACACATCACATAACCATTGTTAAACAAACCTTAGGCAGAGGGCAAGCATAGAAAGGCCTTCCTGGGTTACTGACAATGTTTGCTTTTCTTACAACACAAATTCTAGGACACCAACATTGAAGCTCTATCACATCATCTTTGTACATAGAGCTTGAAGATGAAGACCGGCTGTTGTAGTTGTTTTTTGCCCATACGCCCACCACCCATCATTTCTGAACACCGAATCTTCAACAATGACCACTGATTTTTGAATTTCGAATTGAATCAAAAAAATTAGGGTTTTAAGTTTTTTGAATTGGGGAAGAACATTGACATCAACTCATGGAAGAATTTTTGGGGATTTTGAACTCTAGGTGACAAATTATAACATTAGGGTTTCAAATTTATATATTTGGGGAAGAAAGACCCGTTGGGAATTTTCTGAAAATCAATCAATTTGTTCCTTGGCAATTTTTTGAAAATCCATCAATTTGGTCCTTGGAAATTTTCTGTAAATCAATCAATTTGGTCCCTGCTTACGTGACATCTGACGTGTTAAGCCTTGTAAGAGGTTAACGTTACACGTCACCTCCGTTAACAGACCAACTTAACGGAGGGACTGATTTGATTGACATTTTATAAATTCAGGGACTAAATAGCTATTTCGCAAAATTCATGGACGAATTTGACCGATTTGTTAAAATTCAAGGACGAATTTGAGGTATTAGTCCTAATTCAATCTTTCATGATTTTAGAACAATATCAAAAAAATGTAAATGAGTAAATTAGTTAATGCCAAACTTTGCAAGAGCGCTAGCCATGTAGGTGTTGCTAACGGAATAAGTGGATAGAGAACGTAATGTCTTAATGTAAGACGAGATGATGAAAAATATTTGAACAAGTAACACTCCCTTCCATCATTCTGATGGTTGAGACACAATTGTTTTTTTACAATGATTCGTTGGAATTTGCTTGATTAAAGAAAGGCGATGGTAAACACTCATAATTCTGCGCATCTTATCGAACACTTAAGAAATGACATTGTAAAGAAAATCCATGACGATAACGAAGAACTCCTTCATAGAAGCTTTACACACAAAATGGGCAACTGGTCCATCACAATTAATCTTAATTTAATTAACAAGAGAAAAGGATGATCTCACTGATTGAATATGTTTTGTGGCAATAACTATTTGATAATGTGTATGATCTTCGCAAAAATATGAATTTCAAGGATACAGTTTAAATTGAGAACAAAATTACAACAACGGTGGCTGGATTGGCAACCCTTTTGAATGAGATTAAGGCTCTGCGAGTTAGATTTTGGAGGAGAAGGGAGGGGAAGGAAAGGCTTATGGAGAGGTAAACTCTTGTTTGCGAGCTTTAAAAAAACAAGAGAAAGGATTTGGGGGGTTTTGAATGGCTTCATTTGTCAAATTTTAAAGTTCCCCTAAATTGGGGGTTTTGGGAGGGTAAACATACAAATTGACAATTTTGCCCTCATAATAATTCAAAATTTCAATTTTAGACATGACCAAATTATTATAATATTTTTTTACAAAAACAACTTATTCAAAACAGCTTATTTTTACACAATAGCTTATAATGACCTCTTTTCAAAAAACAGCTTATTCAAAACAACTTATTTATCCAAAACAGCTTATTTATACAAATCAACTTATTACGATCTCTTTTTCACAAATAACTTATTCAAAACAGCTTATTTATGCAAAACAACTTGTTACAATCTCTTTTTCAAAAACAACTTATTCAAAACATATTATTTATCCAAAACAACTTATTTATACAAAACAACTTATTACGATCTCTTTTTCAAAAATAGCTTATTCAAAACAACTTATTTATGCAAAACAGCTTATTTCGATCACTTTTTCAAAAACAACTTATTTATCCAAAACAACTTATTTATGCAAAACAGCTTAATACGACCTCTTTTTCAAAAACAGCTTATTCAAAACAGCTTATTTATACAAAACAATTTATTATGTCTTCTTTTATAAAAAAAAAAAAACTTATTCAAAACATCTTATTTATGCAAAACAGCTTATTACGACCTCTTTTCAAAAAACAACTTATTTATACAAAACAACTTATTATGGCCTCTTTTCAAAAAACAACTTATTCAAAACAGCTTATTTATCCAAAACAACTTATTAGATCTCTTTTTCAAAAACAGTTTATTTATACAAAACAATTTATTACGATCGTAACAAGTTGTTTTGCATAAATAAGTTGTTTTGTATAAATAAGCTGTTTTTGAAAAAGAGATCGTAATAAGTTGTTTTTATATAAATAAGTTGTTTTGAATAAGCTCTTTTTTGAAAACAGGTCATAATAAGCTGTTTTGTATAAATAAGCTGTTTTGAATAAGTTGTTTTTTGAAAAGAGGTCATAATAAGCTGTTTTTTGAAAAGAGGTCATAATAAGCTGTTTTGGATAAATAAGTTGTTTTGAATAAGGTGTTTTCGAAAAAGAGGTCGTATTAGGCTATTTTAAATAAGTTGTTTTGAATAAGCTGTTTTTGAAAAAGAGGTCATAATAAGTTGTTTGGGATAAATAAGCTGTTTTGAATAAGTTGTTTTTGAAATTTGAAAAAGAGATCGTAATAAGTTGTTTTGTATAAATAAGCTGTATTGAATAAGCTGTTTTTTGAAAAGAGGTCGTAATAAGTTGTTTTGTATAAATAAGCTGTTTTGAATAAGGTGTTTTTTGAAAAGAGGTCGTAATAAATTGTTTTGTATAAATAAGCTGTATTGAATAAGCTGTATTGAATAAGCTGTTTTTTGAAAAGAGGTCGTAATAAGTTGTTTTGGATAAAAAAGTTGTTTTGAATAAGCTGTTTTTTGAAAAGAGGTCGTAATCAGTTGTTTTGTATAAATAAAATGTTTTGAATAAGCTGTTTTTTGAAAAGAGATCGTAATAAATTGTTTTTCATAAGATAAACTTTTGAATAAGTTATTTTTTGAAAAGAGGTCGTAATAAGTTGTTTTGCATAAATAAGTTGTTTTGAGTAAGTCGTTTTTTTAAAAGAGATCGTAATAAACTATTTTGTATAAATAAGCTGTTTTGAATAAGTTGTTTTTTAATAAGATATCGTAATAAGCTTTTTTATTTATTTATAAATAAGCTGTTTTTTTTTTTCCTTTTCTAAAATAGATCGTAATAATTTGTTTTTTATGAGATAAGTTTTTTTTTTGAGAGAATTTATGAGATAAGTTGTTTTGAATAAATTTCAAGATAAATTACAATGTATAACACAATGTATTCATTCATTGTAAGAGAAAAAAGGGTAAAATAATAAAATTATAACATAAGCCATCTATCTCCTTTCCTTGTTGATTTCTTTTACTCCCAAATAATGGGAAGGTTTTCCCTCCTTTCTCCCTTCCCTCCCTTTCCTTCCCTTCCCTTCCCCTCCTTAGCCTTTCCTCTCCTTCCCCTCCTTAGCCTTTCCTCTCCTTCCCCTCAAAACTCGCAAACAAAACCTAAGGGTAGATAAAAATATCAGCTTTAATACAAGTAAAACTAAAACCTTTCTAGATTACCAAATTATGGTCACGAATTTTTTTTCCAAAACTCTGCCATGGTAAGTGAACAAATGCCAAGATTTATAGGGAAACTCCTCAAAAGAGAAATAATATTTGGATAACTCTTACTCTCATTGTATTCTCTTTTTTTTTTCCTATTGTTTTTGTCCTAACAAAAGAGGCGAGAAGAAGGGTGTCCAGAAAAAATTCACGTTATTTTGTACAAATATCATCGCCCTACAAAATAATGTTAATTAGACTGAATTTTAAATAAAACATGGAATTGAATTTCAGTTTCATTCCACTACATTTCTCCTTCACTCTTCTCCATTCTACCTTATCAATTTTAAAATCTAAATAAACATAACCTAAAATAATATGCTTGGGGACGTGCCCTTCCCTCATCAAGTGCAGCATTTGGAATTTGCTTTTCCGTTAATTAATAATTGAGAGTTTACACTGAGTATTAATATGCTGTTATATTATTTTCATTCTTTTGAAAGTAGTTTAGGCTTTGGGTCATGAAGAAGAACATAGAGAAAACGTGCTGCTAGACTTGAAACAAAAAATCTCCCAGCTAGGTTCCAAATAATTATATAATCTACTTAAAATGGAAAATAAACTCATTCTAAGAATTACATTATCAGGAAATAAATATCTTGTATTCATCAAACTGGAAGTTCAACCAGGGTCAAAAAATAAACATCTATTATACCACTTCTATCTATGGACTCACCGTCAAAAACAAAAACAAGTGAGACGCATGATACCCAAACACTCCAAAAATAAGCACGCACCTATAGTTATTACCATGATGACAAAAGTACAAGAATTCATTCAAGACGACAGCAATTGCCGTTTTAATATCAAGCATATTACCTTCATTACAAAAAAGTTGAAGAAACAAAAGCAAAACCTCAACACCCAAATAAACCCTCCACAAAGAAAGGTCTTTACATCTTACAAGCACGGTCATTATTTACTAGTGCATGCACCCACAAATTTGGTTTATGATGTACACAAAAAATACTATTCAAACACATTCCATTTTAACAAGACAAACCTTTGAATGTTGGTGGATGCATTAGCGACCCCAGAAAAGGGAACATCGCGACCAATTGGAGAGCTTGAGCAGACATGGATAACAATGTGGAGGATCAGAATTGGAGAAACATAGTTTCTTGGTACCATATGACTCAAAAAAACTAGGAAAATAACCAAAAATATCATATAAAACAAGTCTGCCTGCTGATTATATGTAATGAGTTACTGTGGAAAAATAGTCAATTGCAAACAGGGCTTGAAAAGGAAGCCAAATTCACTCCACAGATTTTCAGATACGAACAACGAGAAGCATATATCATATATCATATATATAGTACAATCAAAGGATCTGCTTGGGTATGAACCTATGAAGGATGGGTGCACATTACAGGAAAACAGCTTCACCCGATGGACCCATATGGACACAACTTGAACCAAAAGCAACCTAGAAACGTTTTGGCAGAAGAAACATTCATATGGAATGAAGTCAACTTAGAACCTTAAGAAATTCATACTTAAACAACAACGCAAGGGACCCGCTACTATTTCCCTTGAAATTTATATAACCTTTTCAGACTATCTAGATTAAAGCATGACATATAAGTTCCAAAGCCTTGAAAAATGGTTGCATATAAGGCATTGAATTAAGTGAAAAATTGTAACAGTTGCATGAGCTGTAGAACTGAAGACATCAATGATGTTAAACTCAACCATTCAATGCTTGGTCAGTCTCAGCACTATCACCAGAAGGATTTACGCCAGTTTCATCAAAACACATTTCATTTGAAGCAAGTTCTGTGTCCAAATGTGAATTCTTTTCCCCTTCATATGCAAGTTCACCATTTAAATCAGATCTTACCTGCAAGGAACTCTCACCAGCATGATTAAGAACAGAACCAGAGACATCTACATTTTCATCATTCTCTTTGGCATTGTTCCCCTCAGGCAAATTAACTAAAGGACCAGCTTCATGAACCTCGACATGGGTATCATTCATATCAAAGTCTTTACAAGACAAAGCATTTTCCGCCACTTGAGAATCCACCACAGGATTTTGGTCAAGACCTGGTGAATTACTGTTCATATCCATTAAAGCATGATTAAGAGCTGAACCAGAGACATCTACATTTTTATTATTCTCTTTGGTATTGTTCCCCTCCGATGAATTCACTGAAGGACCGGCTTCTACAACCTCATCACGGACATCATTCATATCAAACTCTTTAAAAGGCAAAGCATTATCCGTCACTTTAGAATCCAGCACAGGATTTCGGTCATGCCCTGGTGGATTATTATTCATATCACTTTCAGTGTGAGCAAGAACTGAACCAGAGACATCTACATTTTCATCACTCTCTTTGGCATTGTTCCCCTTGGACGAATTCACTAAAGGACCAGCTTCAAGAACCTCGACATGGGTATCATTCATATCAAATTCTTTACAAGACAAAGCATTATCCGCCACTCGAGAATCCGACACAGGATTTTGGTCAAGCCCTGGTGAATCACAATTCATATCAGTGATATCTTGATTAAGAGCTGAACCAGAGACATCTACATTTTCATTATTCTCTTCGGTATTGTTCGCCTGAGATGAATTCACTAAAGGACCAGCTTCAAGAACCTCACCATGGGCAGCATTCATATCAAACTTTTTTAAAGACAAATCATTATCCACCACCTGAGAGTCCGACAGAGGATTTTGGTCAAGCCCTGGTGAATCACAATTCATATCAGTGATAGCATGATTAAGAACAGAACCAGATACATCTACATTTTCATCATTCTCTTTGGCATTGTTCCCCTCGAACGAATTCACTAAAGGACCAGCTTCAACAACCTCGACATGGGCATCATTCATATCAAACTTTTTTAAAGACATATCATTATCCACCACTCGGGAATCCGACACAGGATTTTGGTCAAGCCCTGGTGAATCACAATTCATATCAGTGATAGCATGATTTAGAACAGAACCAGAGACATCTGCATTTTCATTATTCTCTTCGGTATTGTTCGCCTGAGATGAATTCACTATAGGACCAGCTTCGAGAACCTCAACATGGGCATCATTCATATCAAACTCTTTAAAAGACAAAGCATTATCCACCACATGAGAATCCGATATAGGATTTTGGTCAAGACCTGGTGAATCACAATTCATATCAGTGAAAGCATGGGGTTTCCCCTCAGAAGCAGGTTCAACCATGTTCTTTACAGTAGCTAGGTCAGAACATGCAGTTGCTTGACCCAAAGCTGGGATTTCATGACTATCTGAGTGATCCGATGGAAGACCATTTGTAGAAGTACCGTTTGGTGAAATGAGTTGACATTTGGGTGATGGATCATTGATGGGAGAAGACATCGATATTTTAATTTTCTTTTTGAGTACCCCATGACTAGAATTAGAAGGAGAAGCACAGTTTTCTGAAACAGAATCAGATATTCTTTCCTCAGAATGAGATTTGGAGCACACAGTTCTGCCAGTTAAACCTTGATGGCTTATATTGTGAGAAGCATCACTACATTCATTGTTAATCTTATTGGCGAGATTGGAACTAGCATCCTCACTTCCATGAGGATCTTGCAAAGCGGGTGAATTGATATCTAACCCATTGACCACAGCAGGCTTAATAGAACCCACGTCTCCATTCTCAAATTGCTCAGGATCTGTTGGAAAAGAAAAGTGAAACAGAGTCAAATAATTTGCTGAAAATTGATAAATAATAAGTAAATAAATAATCAACACCTTCACCGGTGGTATTACCCTCAAGTTTTCCTTGCTCTGCTAGAAGCTTCTGTAACATATCAATGCCAGGGAACACCAACATATTCAATGACCTCATTTCTTGCCTAAGTGGTTCCTCAAGATGTGTGAAGCCAAAAACTGTTGTCCACGTATGAACAAGTTCAGAAATTGCAGGAATAACCAGCTTCTCAACCTTCAATGAGCAAAGAGCCTTCCAAGAAGTAGAGATTGAGATAAGAGTGTGTCAGTTTCATAAAAAATTGAGATTGAGATAAGAGTGTGTCAGTTTCATAAAAAATGTACGCAAAAGGGCATATGCCAACGAAAATTGTATAAGGATATCAGATAAAAGAGCAAAGAAAAGGAAAGTTGTGAAGGTTTACGAGTTCAATAGCAGAAAAAAGCCGGCGGCACATTCCCTGATTCCTATATATGTGGCGAGTTCCAATGAATGGCATCTCTGCTAACTTAGTCCCATGGAACCTAAGACAGGATAATAATGACCAACAAGTAAGTTTACTCTCATTTTGCTCAGTAAGTAAGTGAAACATAAATAGTTCGTACATTTTTGTCCTAATCTCCGTATATAAAAGGGAAAAGGATCCACTGAGTTGGTTAAGTGAGGCTCTCCACAAAGTTCTGCAGAAATATAAAATAAAATGACGGCGGCGGATGCATAATACCTGATAGATGCTGCAGAAATTATTTCATCACCCCGCTCCAAAATAGCGGTATAAAAGCCAGTATAATTCAACCGACTGAAGTTTGACCTATAAAAAATAAACAGAAAACCCATAAAGGTTAAAAATATATATATGCATCTTACAGCAAACAATATCAAGAAAGTATTCATGCAGTCAAAATCATGAAATGAACCCCGTGAAATGTATTTAATAGTATAAGACAAACAAGGAAACAAAATAGTCATTTAAATAATAAAAGCATGATGACCTAAGCCTCAGAATATATACAAGTACTACAAAAAATGTGATATCACTGTGTGGAAATGTAGAGAAAAGGACAATGACATCTTCGAAAATGTTCATCCATCCTTGTCTGGAGGATGTATTTAACATATGTTGAACATAATGCATGTATCAAGCCATCTAGATTTCAGATATACATAAACAGTTGCAAGGATGGGCTACACACCCTATAAAAATCTCACTGCTCTATGCTAAAATCACACCCCATTTTCTGCATCATAAGAGAGTCTAAGTCACCCAAGATTTTATCTGGAATACGATTGTTTTTATGGCTTCACAGTGGTGCTTGACATATGGCTGTTCTGAGGGGGTTTTGCCTATCCGATTTGCAGAGATTGCATAGCCTTGCTGCATCCTAGAACTTTTATGTATTACCTTGTTTTTTGCATTTATCAGTTATGGACAGTATATTATATTCTCGAGCTAGTTGTACTTTTCCTCCTTTTTTTGAAAAATATTTTTCCTATGACAAAATAGCTGCATTGCATTGCAGACAGAATATAAAGCAATAAGGTATCGCATACTGATTGTTACAGAGCAAGAGTTGATGATTTAATTTCGAAATTGATAGAAATGGAACATCAAGCCTAATGCTGAAGCTCGTGGCAGATCATTCTGCAGGTGTTGTTATTTTTTAGCAACAATTAATGTACTTGTTATTATAATTTTGATAAAATGTTCAATCCCCTTTGAAACTACTTAAATTAGCAAACAGTGTACACGGAAGTATTAGAAAGAAAAATGATAAAAAGGAAGCAGACAAACTATTTACAGTTTTACGAATGCCAAAGAATATAACATAAGGCATCTCATGTACCAGACAGTATATGGTTCAGCCATAATGTGATTACTAGTTCTTACCCGCTATTATATAAACTATTACGGATTAAATTGATCCCACTCCTCCTATCAACAACAGGTAAAAAGCATTCGTCCATCACAGTCAGTGCAACAGCCAGCTTGGAGTTGCACTCAACCCTCTGCGTGACTCCCCTACTAGCTGCTTCCGAATCATCGTTTGTTCTACGAACAAGACACCATGTAAAGCCTGCATCAAGTTCATGCTTGGTACCAAGGTACTTCTTCAAGTTCTCAAAAAGCTGAAAAAGCATAAAGAAAGAAATTCAGTCAGGCCTTAGCTCTACAAAAGTTCGCTTTGGTTTTGCTGCTTCTTTTGTCAACTCAGTAATACAAATATTAAATACATAATTTTGTAGAAAGAAGATATCTGTAACTCTGAAGTATACAGTCTATAAACTAGGGCACAAGAACATGCAAAGGGTACCTCTTTGCAGCTTTTTCCACAAAAGGAATGCTCTGACATATTGGAGTTGGCAAGAAGGGCACCCATATCCTTAGTGCAGCGGTCATGATCTTAAAAAACAGAAGGTTGTGTATTAAACAAAATCAAACCAAAACAACACAATGGAGCAGGGCAAAGCGCATATTGAAATGAAAGAACTTCAAATCTAAACAAGGATAAGTTCAATACATTTTTTCTCGCACAAGTCACAAGTACGTAGAGCATTTACAGTTGCATCATCTTCTTTGTCAGTAGTTGCACTGGCTAGTCCACAAAATTTGCATGTGCAATTTGGACAACGCCATTCCCCAGGAGGGAGCATCTGCAACAGAATAAATGAGTTCCTCAGAATGAAAATAATCCTCACCAATTATGTTGCCAAACTAAGGCATCAATAACATCATTGTCAGTGATAAACTATTATAGATTGTGGCACACTGGACACTACCTATATGACGGGACTCATTCAACACCCCAGAAATAAAAATAAGAAATTGAATTATTTACAGCAATACATCTCCTATTGATCAACCACAAATCCATGATACCATTCCAGGTATAAAAACTACTGGTGATTCTTTCATTAACATCACTTTCTTGACAATGAACATTCCGTCCCAAAATGTCATTAAGCAAAAGGTGCCCCAAAATACCAATTCTGAACATGTCCACTAAGATATATATGGCAAAATATTATAATCGAATACAGGAAAAGGTTAGCATGATCCATAAAGAATAGTGCCGGGTTTTCACTCTCCTCCAGCTGTCTGAGCAACAAAGTTTCCAATAATGAGATTTGACTGGCTCTCTTCCACCAAAACAACTATCAACAAGAACTATCCTAATAAAGCCCAACCCACCAAAGCTTTTTTTAAAAAAAAAAAAAAAAGAACCAACAAAAAAAAACTTACAGAGATCAATAACTTACCCAATTAAAATTTGAAAAACCATAACATGCAGTATGCCCAAAAGCAAAAATAAAATGAATACATACCTGTATATCCAAGCAACTCTGATGAAATGTTGATGGACAACCATCACAGCAGATTAAATCTCCTCCATCTCCACATATACCACAGGTATCATCATTTGGATCGTTACCATCAACATCTACTGAATGGAAACTGATTTTCCCAGAATTCTCTTGTTTTTCCCACGCATCTATCTGGCACTGTAGAAGAGAAACTCCAGAATCTAAATATATGTTCTGATATGGCTGAGGCAATTTGCTTCCTGCATGAAGCTCGAACTTTGAAACTGTGAGGATCTTACTACAGCAGCCACAGTGAATGCCTTCTCTTGTGATCCATCCCTCCAGCATTACTTTCTTCCTCCTGCGGTACTGAACCTTCTGACTTACCTGTACTACCCCTGAGTCAACCAACCAGGAAAGCACTGTTCGTTTGCCCGTATATGGAACAAAGTCATCAGATTCTGAATTCAATCCCTTGTTGCGAACTAATAAAGTGCACCTTCCATGTTTTCTACTTTTCCTTCCATGTAGGTTCTGAGGGTCATTTTCAGAGAATGGTTTCTCAGTTGTAGCATTCTGGCTTTTAGAGCTACCACCGGTAACAGCATTTTCAGTCAATTTAGCCTTTATCGATTTACTTCCTTGTTGCTTGATAAAGGAGCTTAACTTGTCTTCATTGCTATCACTATCAATGCTATTCATGTGATGCTTTTTGCCAGAAGTTCTTTTAATCTGCCGTTCTTTTCCGCTATCCATGTCATCAATTCTTTGCTTCTTCTTCTTCATCTTCAAATCTTTCTCCATCTTCTTCCGAGTTTTCCTTGTTAATTGACTGAGCACGTCATCAGCAATGGGAGCAAAAGAAGAACTCTCCCCTTTGGCCGCTCGCTCATCCTCAATCAGTTGCTTTTGAAGTGCATCATAGGCCTTGATGATGGACCAATAAGCTGTTCCCCCAGGATTAATGTAAACTGCATCTAAATAGTCTCTATTCCTCCGTGGGCGATAGTCTATGGTCCAGCCTTTATTCAGAAGCATCTCCCGTATTTGTTCTCGTAGTTTCTGCTTTTCTGTGCCACTACCTCGCCTGATTTTCCCTTCACTTGACTTTGTAGTTGGGAGCTTGTCATGTACAGGAGTCTGTTCATTTTCAGAGGTTATCTTTTTTGAAGGTGTGTGAGCTTTAATATTTTTCACTTCCAAATTCATTGATGTGTCATTGTCATCTGAATCCTGCTCCTTTCCCTTGCTGTCCTCCTTACTTGACAAGGATTTTCTTGTTGTTGTCTGTTTCTTCTCTGGCCTAACAAGTAAACCCTGTTTCTCAGCAGATTTTGTTTCTAAGTGTGATGAAGGATGGATCGGAACACTCCTCTTAGAAGTGCCCTCAGCCCTTAAACTTTGTTTGCTTTCTACTGGTTTACGTTGTTCATAGCGTTCTACTGACGCACCCACCTTCTTCTTATTAACCATCACCTTCAAAACACCATTTTTTCCCTGAACCCTAATGGACTCGTCGGGTTTAAACTTCTCCTTCAACGAGGACAGAGGAGGCTGAGTTCCATCCCTTTTCATCTTTATCCTACTATGTTCACCGCCGTCTCCGGGATGCAAGCCAATTGCCCTGTCATAATACGCTTTTTTTCTCTTATCCAGAATGTGTCTGCTTGAACCAGTTTCAATTTCCCTATCAACACTACCTCTAGCAGGGTGCATTGTTCCCATAAACCTTCCTCCTCCTAAACCAACCCTGTCATTATCAAACTGCCTCCTCATCCTTTCCTTACCCACTCCATCATACTCATCAAAATCAAACACATCCAATTTAACTTTCTTCTCCCTCCTCTCCAACCCATTCCCCTCAACCATACCATCCCCATTACGCCGAATCTGCTCCATCCTCTCCCTCTTCCTACTAATCTCCCCCCCACCAACATTACCACCACCTCGCTCAAGAGCACTCAAACTATTACAAACTCGAATTGTCTCCGGGCCAAGCCTCCTACCAGACGGCATCACTAACTCCCCACTCGATTCTGAATCACTCGAATCAACCTCCACCTTCACCTTTTTCCTTATTTTCTTGGAATCAAACTGCTTCCGCGAACTCGAACCACCAACACCAACACCACCACCCAAACCATCCCCTTTCTTCCTAACAATCAAACACCCGGAAGAGCTTCTATTCTTCACCACAACCCCAGAAGGACTACCAATTCTCGTTCCCGGTTCCATCCACCCAACACCACAACAAAACCTAATTCCGCAAAAATTTCATCACCAGTAATTAACCACAATTAAGCGCAATTAAGCACAAATCCCAAAACCTAATCCAACGCAAAAATAAAAAACCCTAAATCAAAGTCAACAGAAATCTCCCAGATCTGAAGCAAAAACTAATCGGGGAAGAAATGGTAAGCAAATTGTTTCGGTCGAGAATCTTACCTCACCGGAAAATTAAACGCCGATGAGTGAATCAATTCGCCGGCGAAAACAAAACTGATCGGAGAAGAGAAACGCAAGTTAGAGAGAGAAAGGGAAGAGAAGAAAATTGGGATTGAGAATTTTGCTTTATAAAACCATGGTGCACTTTCTCTTTTTTATTTATTTTATTTTAATTTAATTATCTATTTATGCGTTTCTTTTTCGTTTTTTGTTTCTTCCATGGAAAATGAAAATACAGTGGTAGAATTTATTTATTTTCCCTCCGAATTAAGGAATTACTGATGTTGTGGACGGTGGAGATGGTGACACGTTGTATGTTGTGAGTTATTGATGACGTGGCGAGATCTGAAGAGTTGTAAAGTGGAGTTGGTGGCTGTTTCTACAGTTTTGGTCGTACTGGGTTTGAGAAATCGGGAAAACCGAGGGAGGGAACTGTTTCTACGACTTGTGACGATGCTCATGTCTCACGAGGATTCATGCATGATGCGTGTCTCATGGAAGCATTTGTGTATTCTTAAATTTTTATTATTTTTTTTTATCTATGTTACAATTTTGATAAAATAATATTATTATCATTTTGACAAAAGGAAAGGAAACAATAGATGATATACAAATTTTGTTGTAACGGTTTAATAATTTAGAATTGGATCGTGAAGTAAATATAATCTGAAAAATAAATAGTTGTAATTATTAGTTATTTAAATTCAATTATTAAGATTATTGATATCCTATTTCTCATGCATACTTATTGTAAGTATGCATTGTCGCAATAAGTATTAAAAATTAAGTAAAATATTGATCTCGCGAGGACTATTGTGGATAAGTTCAAAGTTTTTTAAATGCTAAGTTCAATTATTTAAGATCTAAAAAGACAAAGTTTTAAGATGTTAAAATAATAAAGTGCACTAGTAAAAAAACATATAAAAGGAATTAGAGATTCAATTGAAAAGGGTGGTTTAGACTAGGCTCAGTTATGATAAAACATTACTACGATTTACATAACTATAGTTGTTTGTGTCGCTCTGAGCTATAGTCGGTTCAAAGCATCTTTAGTCTTTGAGATGCACAGTATTATATCTTGATATAGCTATTATGTCTCACAGGACTGCAGCCGTTTATTAACTTCTCGAAACTTTGTGATACATATAATTATATCTCTCATAACCGGATTTATGGCAAACCAAATGGTCTAATGGGAGATGGTCACTCCACCATCGTGTTAAGCTACGAGAAGTCATCGCACTTAAGAGTCAGATCGACGCTCCCTTACCCTGTCGCTAGATAAAGGAATTGTCCTCCAATAGATGTTCAATCATTGTACTTGAAACACACAATTTTTTAGGTTCGGGTACCCTGCCTTTTCATACTGAGGTATTGGCTAATCAGGTCTTATTGTCATATGACAAGAATTCTATAATGACCATAGTACTGAGCAATAGCGTGGCATAGCTATAGACCTACAGTGATTCTCAACGCTATCTGTGACAATTTGTTATACTTGTGATGACCATTATCCATAATTTTTTTAATGAATTAATTAATTTTATAGTTATACATGGAAATTTGTTACAGTCTGTGTTGACCATTATCAAAAATTATTTATTTTTTTAAATCAATTAAATTAAATTTAACAAAATGACCAATATGCACATAAAATTAAGAAGATTATGAGTTTTATGGAAGACAATTATGAAATTTTGTGGTACTTTAATTTTTATATATTGTTAGTAGATTTTTTTTTTGAAAAAAAACAAAACGATATTCATTCATTCAAATAGATAGAGTGCATCATATACAAACATCGTTAAAAACGTAAATGATGAATCTGTGAACAAACTTACAACACCCAAGTTAATATCATACAACGGCAAAATGTCTACAAATAATATGATAAAACCTAAGTCACTGAAATACCATGCTCCCGGATCTGCAACGTCAGACGCCTAAATCATTGGTTGAATTTGTAATTAACTGATGTCGATCTTTCAATATGAACTAAACGAACACCGCGACAAGACGAGAAATTAAACGTTGCCCAAGACGACGAACAACACAACGCCGCACTTAGACGACTAAATAAAAAAACACAAGGATAAACTTGATATATGTAAAAATCATTTATTTAGATTGAAAGAAAAGAGGAAAGAAAAAGTAGAGGAGTGATTCTAGGTCAAAGAATGACCTAAAACCGGGTGAAGATCATCTCCATTTCCTAAATAAATGGAGATTGTCAATTACTATAGTTTTGAAGTAAATATATGATATAAATGCACATATTTCAAGAATTGAAAACATTAATATCATATATTTACTTCAAAATTATAGTAATTGACAATCTCCATTTATTTAGAAAATGGAGAAGATCTTGACCCAGTAAAACCACCCCCTTCTAGAGAGAAATTGAAGTCTTTTTCACGGGAAAACTAAAAATATGTTTTTTATGTGATTCTAGTTTTCTGAAGAGTTAAATTTTATTTTATAAGTTAAAAATGTCACAATTCATCATTTACGTTTATCTTTCACCCATGTCAGCGTTGATGGAGACCCCAAAACCCTCCCAATCCGACACATTCGTCTATCTTCTACAATCCGCTATCAAATCCAGAGACACTGTCACAGGAAGATTTATTCACGCTCGAATCATCAAACACGGTCTTCATCTCAGCGTTTTCTTGATGAACAATCTTCTCAATTTTTACTCAAAAACCGCCTCTTTCAACGATGCACATCTTCTGTTCGCTGAAATGCCACAAAGAACTACATTCTCTTGGAACACCCTACTCTCTTCCTATGCTAAAGGGGGCAATATAGAAACCGCATGCCGGTTGTTTGATGAAATTCCTGAACCAGATTCTGTCTCCTGGACTACCATGATAGTTGGATATAACCAAATGGGTCGTTTTAATACTGCCATTCACACGTTTCAAGAAATGATTTCTGATGGAATTTTGCCGACTCAGTTCACGTTTACTAATGTTCTTGCATCATGTGTTGCAACTGGAGGTTTGGATATTGGTAAAAAGGTTCATTCTTTCATTGTGAAACTTGGGTTATCTGGCGTCGTTCCTGTTGCCAATTCGCTGCTTAATATGTATGTAAAGTCTGGTGATTCATTAAGGGCGAAGGCTGTTTTTGATCGTATGAGGCTCAGAGATAAATCAACTTGGAATATTATGATTTCAATGCATATGCAGTCTAGTCGATTTGATGTTGCTCTTGCCCTCTTTGATCAAATGACTGATCGAGATATTATCTCGTGGAATTCAATCATCGCAGGTTACTGTCACCAGGGATATGACAGCAAAGCTTTGGAAACGTTTTGTGATATGTTTAGGAGTTCGTCTTTAAAGCCAGATAAGTTCACGTTGGGCAGTGTTTTGTCAGCTTGCGCTACTCTTGAAAGCTTGAAACTTGGGAAGCAAATCCATGCATATATTGTAAGAGCTGATATTGATATCTCTGGGGCAGTGGGGAATGCCCTTATCTCAATGTATGCAAAATCGGGCGCAGTTGAAGTTGCTCGAACAATTGTAGAATTAAGAGGTACTTCTAACATTAACGTTATAGCATTCACATCACTTTTGAATGGCTATGTCAAAATCGGGGATGTAAACCCAGCGAGAGAGATATTTGATTCGTTGAAATGTCGCGATGTAGTTGCGTGGACTGCCATGATTGTAGGTTATGCACAGAATAGCTTACTCAAGGATGCTTTGGAGCTATTCAGATTGATGATTTCAGAAGGCCCAAGGCCAAACAGTTATACCCTAGCAGCTGTATTGAGTGTCTTTTCAAGCCTGGCTTCTTTGGATCATGGTAAGCAGCTTCATGCAATGGCAATAAGATTGAAAGAAGTATCATCGGTTTCTGTCGGTAATGCTTTAATTACCATGTACTCAAAATCTGGATGTATCAAAGATGCAAGGAAAGTATTCAATCAAATATGCACTGAAAGGGATACATTGACTTGGACTTCCATGATTATAGCTCTAGCTCAACATGGTCTGGGAAACGAGGCGATAGAACTGTTTGAAGACATGCTGAAATTTAACTTAAAGCCTGATCATATTACTTATGTTGGCGTATTGTCTGCCTGTACGCATGTGGGATTGGTAGAGCAGGGTAAGCATTACTTTAATTTGATGAAAAATGTTCATCACATTGAACCCACCCGTAGCCACTATGCATGCATGATTGATCTGTTTGGACGTGCTGGATTGATCGAAGAAGCATATAATTTTATAAAAACTATGCCTATTGAACCGGATGGTATAGCCTGGGGTTCACTTTTGTCTGCTTGCAGGGTTCATAAAAATGTAGACTTGGCTAAAGTGGCAGCTGAAAAGTTGCTTCTTATTGATCCCAACAATAGTGGGGCTTACTCCGCGCTTGCTAATACTCATTCAGCCTGTGGTGAATGGGAGGAGGCTGCTAAGGTTAGGAAGTTAATGAGGGACAGGGCAGTGAAGAAAGAACAAGGGTTCAGTTGGGTTCAAATTCAGAACAAAGTACATATTTTTGGGGTTGAAGATGCACTTCATCCACAAAGAGATGCAATATACAGAATGATTTCAAAAATATGGAAGGAGATAAAGAAAATGGGCTTTAATCCGGACACTGATTCTGTGTTACATGACTTAGACCAAGAAGTGAAGGAACAGATCCTCAGACATCATAGTGAAAAACTAGCTATTGCATTTGCATTAATAAATAGTCCAGGGTATACTACACTGAAGATCATGAAGAACCTTAGAGTTTGTAATGACTGCCATTCTGCCATAAAATATATCTCTATGCTCGTCGGAAGAGAAATTATAGTAAGAGATGCCACACGTTTTCATCATTTTAAGGACGGTTCTTGTTCCTGTCGGGATTACTGGTAGAAGAAACAGTAGAATTTCATTTAGAATCTAGCCACATATTGATATAAGTAATTTACAAACGTATTGACCAGACAATAACAGAAACGTTAACAGGAGCATTAATTGGTTTCAAGTGAATGAATGCAAGAATATTAGAGTCCAGATGAAATCTCATATTTCAGAGTACCCTCTTAAGTAGTCTGCAAAGGTTCTAACATTTAAGTGTTTCATATTGATTGTTGTTGAGTTAATATGGAATTAGTATTTGCTGATAGTCACCCAGTTTAGTTGGTAGGTTTGAGGTATTTTCTCTATAAGAGGCATTAGAGCATTTTGATGAGCATTAAACAAGTATTGGTGTCGGGTTGGTGGTTCTATTTGTAAAGCATACAAAGTAATGAGATGGAAAGTTACAAGAAAAATAAAGGTTCAGTTACTGAATGCTGACTTTACAAGCAGTCTTTTACAAAATATTACTTGCAATTTTTATTTTATTATCTAATAGCTTGCAAATGAAAAGAGCATACAAGTGCTGGAGCATATGCAACATAGCCGAGGTGCTCCCCCAACTATGCTGGTGTAGGACACCCTGCCCTTGGCTCACTTGGGGATCTTCTCTCGGGCGAATTATAACAGTATGATGTATATCATGTCTTCATCACCCATTGAATGGATTATCAAAAAGAAAAAAGAATCGGTAAAGATGTTTGATTTACAAGGTTTTTTTTTGGTATGACAAACCTAAAGAGCTACAACATGGACTCCAAGTGGCAGGTACATTGGACTACTTTCTACCTAAAGTACTGGTTTTTGGCTACCTTCTTTCCAGGAAAAAAGGATTACTTTTTTCTCCTTGTTAATTCCCTTTAACCAAAGTTACGGCCTAACACGACAAAAAAGGTCTTGGTGCTATTTATGTGAAAGTAAGGCCTTGTGACAGTCACACAAATAGACTTAGAGGCTTTGGTGCAACCAATGCAACGTGAAAATGTCACGCTGAGCATGAATTCAAAATCCTATTCACTGAGAATTGTTAAATATATCAATAATTTGTAGTGTATCTTGACATTTTCCTGTTTTGAACAAAAATATCCTTTCGTATTTTCTTTTCCCTCACAGCCCTACCTTTCTATCTTGACACTTTCAAGGAATAATTTTTTCCAAAATGGAAAAATGTTGTGGGTAAACTCCAAATTGTAGGGGTGTGTTTAACAATTATCTATTTAGAACATGAAAATGTTGCCCAACATTAGAGGCCCTAAAGCTGAGGTTTCACTAGCTTGACCTTTGGATTAGGGGTGTGCAAAATGTTTGGTTAACTTCACCAAATTAGTGAACTAGACCTTATCACATCAAAAAAGAAAAAAGGCAAAACTTACTAGCTCATAACTTGCCTAGGTTTGAAAAGGATAAGTTTAGTTTAGGATACTTTAATTTTTTGAACAATTAGGATACTTTAATTATTAATATTAGAGAGATACAAAGATGATACGCGGCTGTTTGTAGTTGGTAAAATTATGGGTTGCTTTCAGTATTCATAATTGAAGTTTACTTGTAAAGTGTCACAATATGATTAATAACAAAGCAAGCACTTGACTATGATGACATTCATTGAATTTGTAATTTTGTATAGCCTATCCTTTTCCACGTTTCTTTTTCATTGATGCCACGTAGGAGTTTGTTGGCACTAAAAAGTGTGGACCCATCTCTGCTTTATAGAGTAACTATTAATGGAGATATTGAACAGAGATAACAATATCTACAATCTCATTTATTTTGCCAATATCTACCACTCTCTTGAAGATATCTATCAAGTAGGAGATATTTCTATGAAACAGCAAAACCACATGGCTCTGCCGCTAGCTGTTATTTCCAAGTATTTACCCTTTGCAGAACACTGAACATTATCACAGCAAAATCTGGATGATGTTATCCATTAAAATGGACAATAGTTATCTACGGAGTTGACTTATTTTAGCTTATCTTGTGACACAAGACATTGTGAGATTGTTTGAGAAAGGTTATGAAAACAACTTATGACATGTCCATAAACTTTACATGATAGCTTATGAAAACAATTTATAACTTGTATAAAAACAATTTAACTTTATTTTATCTTTTATTATAGAAATAATTTATGCATAAACACTTATGCTATGGATGCTTTATTAAATTGTTTATCCGGGCTCCAAAGGAACAATTTTTTGCTTCCTTTCTATAGACATTCCAAATTGCACAAGTATCTGATTACATGACTTAGCCCCATTTTTTAATAGGTGCATATACCTCCATTTTTTTTTCTTTCTGATATGACTTAGCTCAATACTCAGTTGGTAAGAGGGGAAAGTTAAGATAAATAATGGACAAAAGCTTCTATATTCCAAAGAAGTCTATCAAGTTTTACATATATCAAATAAAGCATGATATCATCAACCAAGTCTAGCTACTTGAAAACATAACACTGTATAGTAGACGGATCTGCAATTCAGAAACTCAAGGGAAAACTTTGGTTAAATTTATGTTATAGTGTCAGTCTACTATGATTTACACATCTGACATTTTCTTATACCATGTGACATGGTATGACATGTGACATGGTATGAGAAAAAGGGTGCCAACAAGCTAAATTACATCTATGGTAGTTCCAAAAACTTCCATCGCATCTGGAACATATTTCTTTACCGTAAACTCAAGCTATAAACAAAGAGACCCTTTCAAGTACAGTTACATTGGCACCCTCTTTTAATGAGAAAATGTATTTCCAGATTCTGTCTAGAGATCAATTGCATCAACCGGAAGCGAGGTCGCCCTTTGAAGCGAGTTTGGAAGCAAAGCTCTTGCAAAGAAATCCTTGGCTGTGACCATTTGCTCAGAATTGTTAGGCTGACTCATTTCATAAACATAATTTGGAATCATTTGGTCAGCCAAAGTGTTGCATTTCTCAGCATCAACTGAATAATGTTTCTTGTAAGCCATAGACCTTAATAATGTGTTATTGTGTTGTATCTTCATGTGTGATACCTTGGCTGGCGGCCTCAGAAATCCATCTTTTCCATGCTCTAATTGATGGTCTCTAAGCTCTCTTAACTGCATTTGGTACCTTACTTTGAGCCATCTCAATTCTTGCCTTATATCATTTTCATAGCCCAAGAGTAATAAATTTTCTGATGCTGCAGGGCTAGAAGGAGGCTTTTTGGTATTAACATCAATTTGGTCATCCACATTAACACTTCTCTCCTCTTCCTCCTCCTTTATGGTTGATATTTTTGATATGTCATGAGATTCATCGCAGTGTATATCTTTCAATCCTTCATGACTTGACTCATGTTCGTCTCGCTGAGCACAAATATCTGCATAATGAATGCCATTGGATTGACTTGGTAGTGCACCTTCTGTAGCAGTGTTTGCAGACCCTTCATATTGGTATGTGATCTCCTCGAATCGGCCGTGAACCGCGGCACATCCATTTTTAGAACAATGAAAGAATTGAAGATTCTTGGCACATGGATTATTTGACGATACATAATCAACCAAGGTATTATTTGCAGCACAATTAAGGCAGAAACTTGCACTTGAATCTTCCGGAATTTCGTCTATTATTGGTCCCCTTTTCCATCCTGGTACCAAAGTTGCAATTTCATTATCTATCATATTTGCTAATTTTGTTACATCTTGGTCAGTTATGTCAAGCTCAGCTACCATTTCAGATGCAACACTCAATGCGGTATCAGTCTCCGTGTCAAACGGGAAGTAGATGTTTCGAACTCGGCCTATTTAGAGGGATGAAATTGTTAAGTTGGTTTATGTAGCAAGTACAAAACCAAATGAGAAGAACAAAACAACACAATATTGAATAATCAAAGACCGAAACAAATTTAACGGTAAAGTAAGAAAGAGAAATGCCGTTACCAACCTTCCTTATCTGGTATTCTGATTCTCAGAAAGATGCCATCATCTCTTCTCCTACCTTTGATTGAGGTGTCAACTTCATCCAAATTATCATCCTCTTCACAATCAAAGAGATCAATTTCACTTGTTTCAAAATCATCTTGATAACCACCAAGATTATCAGTGTACACACTCATTAAGGCATTTCTAACGCTATAATTTCCATTCATAGGTTGCTGTCTAATTGTTGGTGATACTTCATGGCAATCTCTTTGATACTGCAATTCTTTGAAGTTAGATTCATAATCATCAATTTGGAGAAAAGGGTCCTCTAAGAGTTCCTTAGCTGAAAGTCTAAGGGATACAGTTGCTAAGCATTTCTCTACAAACTGCTTAACCTCTATATCATTTACTTTGTAAAGAGCTTCTGGCATCTTTCCCTACATAATAGGTATGCTGTTAGTGGATTAGAGCCAAAAATTAACATAATTATATGTATAATCAATTATGGCCACTAATTGGTTGTAACAGAATCTAGCAACCTATAACAGACTCTCAGATGCCGCAGCATCTGTATGCTGTCTAAATGCTACATTATTTTGTTTGTATCAAAATGAAAAAATACAAAGAGAAAAGTAAATCAAAATGAAAGAAAATGTTTTAGGGTCTTACAGAGACAACTTTTTTGTAAATTTGAGCTGGATGGTTGCATTCACTATAAGGATATTCAAAGGTGACCATCTCCAAAATGCACATTCCAAAAGAGTATATGTCAACCAATTCATTGTAATCCTCTTCATACACTTCTGGTGCCATAAACTCAGGTGTTCCTGAAGTGAAACAAGTTAGAAAAATAAGAAAATCTAGTGAATCTAGTGAAATAAACTGATATATTTGGCAGATAACAAATTGAAAAAAAAGGTAACATGTTATATTCATAGCTTGGGTTAAAACTAAAGCCTTTCATTCTGCTTTACGCACCAACACAGTGAACAGTCGATTTGCGGAGAATTGCAGCAAGGCCGAGATCACCAATTTTGACTTCTCCTTGGTTACCATTGATGAAAATATTATCACACTTGAGATCTCTATGGATCACAGGAGGGTCATGGCTGTGGAGATAGACAAGACCTTCCAAAATCTGCCTGCACCAATACTTAACTGCTCTGATGTTAACTCTTTTATGTTTAAGTCTATACCTGTTTAGACAAGAGAATGAATATGAGCACTCTCACATTACAAGCCAAAAACAAGGAGCTAAAATAACTTGAATATAAAGTCTGTTTGGATCGAAAGAGCTTATAAAATCAATTTATGACATGTCCATAAGCTCTCAAGGATAGTTTATGAAACCAGTTTATAACTTCTATGAAAATAATTTGGCTTCATAGAAATATCTTACATATAACCAGTCATGTGATAAGCGCTTAATTAAACTGTTTATCTAAACAGTTCCTAAAACATTGAAGAAAATTATATTGATGAAAAAAAAGGAGGATTAGACTAACTGTCTAAGAGTCCCAGATGTGAACATCTCAGTGACAAAGTTAATGTTTCTGTTGGTAGTATCAACCCATGAAGTGTAGAACTTCATGATATTCTTGTGCTTCAATGTCTCAAGAAGATGAATTTCACAGTATAACCTCTCAAGGTCTTCAGAATTTTGCAAAAAATCATAAAGCTTTACTTGATTCCATGCTACTTCTATTCCTTCATACTCATCAAATGCTCTATATCTGCACCAAATGAATATGGCCTCATGTCAAAATAATAATAATAATTAGTGAACACAAAATCTATACACTGTCTTGGAAAATACTAATAAATGCAACAAATGAAGATTTTGTTTTGGAAAATACTAAGGTGAAAACCAAGAGATTAAGGATATGATACGTACACTGTCTTGCAAGCTCCTTTGCCAAGAATTTCATTGTACTGTTAAAATGGAATTCAAAAGACAGAATCAAAACAAAGAATATGAGAGTTTATTAAAGAACTAAACAAAGGTGAAGAGTAAAAAGTGAGATATGTACTCTTCCATATCTTCCAGTAGGATCAACTTCTATAAACTCAGAGTCCTCTGCCTCAATACTTGCAGCAACATTCATGTTTTGTTTCTTACTATCTGTTATGTTCTTTGCACTAAGGCTTTCACTTGCTCTTCTGTTAGCACAAGAGAGATAAAGAAAACTAGAAAAGAGAAAGAAGTAGATTTTTCAACGTAAATAGAAGAAAAAATAGAGAAGACTTTTGATAACTAATCACTCGTGTTTTAAAATAAGTGTCGTTTTTAGATAGCAAAAAATAAAAAAAAGTGTTGTTTAAGTTTTTTCAGGCAATTTTTTAATTTTAATTTTTTTTTTTGGTCAATTTTCAGACAAATTTATTTCAGGCAAAAAATAAAAATGAATGGATGCAACAGTTTTACAAAATTGATGTCATTAACATGACTACTTCATCAGTCTCATATTATATGTATCATTATATTTTCATTTCAAATATTTTTTGTTATCAAATTATTTGTCATTTTATAATTACAAACTATATAAATGTTACTCTCATTTATTTATTATAGTAATTGTAAGTTTATGGTTGAGTGTTGACAAATAATAAATGAAAGTTTAATGATATTACAACAAAACTTTAATCTTAGAGATATGTTAGGAACACTCTCTTTCTAGCACTCTCTCTAACACTCATTCTGTTATTGGGTGAAACTCATATGGGTCTCACCACTTTATGTGGGATCCATTTCCAATGTGTGGTACCCACATGAATTTCACCCAATAAGAGAGTGATTGTTAGAGAGAGTGTTAGAAAGAGAGTGTCCATAGCACTCCTCTTAATCTTAACCTATTAAATTGCATTTTGTATCGATAACCGATGTATTCCCTTCCTCTCAAAATAACTAAGTCATTTGCAAAAAAAAATTGTCAATTTTTTTGGGACCAATTTCACCTTTCAATGCCCATTTATATGTATGAAAGGACAAAATGCTCATTTATTATAGGACGAATGGAGTAATTCTTAAAAAATGTGCACATGTTAACCGGACAAGTTATGAGATTTGAAAGGAGACCAACACCGTAGGATCTTGAAACTTTAAATTTTGATGTTTCATTTCATAAAATTGTTGTAATATTTTAAAATAATTTATAAGACTTAACCACACTTTTTTTTAAACCTAATTTTTAAGATTAAAAAATGATTCTAAAGTGTTTAAGATGACTCTGCGTATCAAATAATCACGTAATAAAAGATGGTGGATAACATTTGTGGTAAATACATAATTGAATATAGTAATAAATAACTTACAAAATGATGCCCATAATAACAATTAATGGATAAAATTGAACTAAATTAATCAATGTAACTTTGAAAGAATGAACAGTACCTATTATTTATTTATTTTTTCTTTAAAAGAATCTTTCTCTTTTTGAAAGATTTTAAAAATCTTTCTTGAAACACAATTTGTATGGATGGAGTATTTGGTTTTATGTGGAGGTAAAAGAGTGAGAGAACCTACAGAAGGTCCATGAAAAGGACAAGTATAATTGCAAAGTGGAAAGTACCCTAGACAACAAGGCAAAGATTTCACAAGGTAGGAGAGTGATAACTCATGCATCCCCACCATGCTTGCCAGACAAAACCCTGACTCTCTTTTTACATCTCATCACGAGCTGTAAAACCATTATTAATCTCTCAATGCAACAGCTTGCATTACATGAACCAACCAAAGTTATTACTTTCCTATTTAACAAACATTTTATGTGGTGTTCTACCACATGAGGGGAATTTGGGTTCTTTGCATTTATGGAAAGATTATAGCTTTGCATCATTAAAATATGTATGATAAAGAGTGAACACTAACAAGAAGATACTCTTGATCATATTCTTTTTTAGTTGTAGCTTTTAAGAAATGGTTTAAAAGTGGACTCTTAAAATTAATTTAGTATAATGGATTAATTTGATTTTTGTTGTTATTGAAAACCTGCTATATATAACATGTATGTTAGTTCATGAGATCCACCATTTGACCAGAACCATATTACAAATCCCCTTCTTTTTTATCACCAAACTGTTTTATTATTTAAATAGCCAACCTCATTTTTAAATAATATATATTGTGACTTTCTTTTGGTGTTAGAAAATTTAGGCAGTATTTTAAAAATGCATATAAAAGTTATGAAACCATTTTAGTTAGGCCTTCGCATGTCAACTAGCTTCTCCAATTGAGGGACTTGCTTATCCTTTGTTATATGCTCAAAATTTGCTTTAAATGTGTGTTTGGTTTCACCTAAAGATGGTCAAATTGATTATCCTTTTATTAATCATACATACGTTTGAGTGAAAAAAAAGGTTGTTGTTAAAAAAAATAAAATCATCATGTTATCAAATCTTTATTTTACTAAAATTGACAAAAAGTAAATTTTGTTATTGTATTTTAGGATTGCGGGTAGTGGGGGTCTGTTGCGTTCAGACGACAGTTGAATCAAAGCTTGCATAAAAAAGTTGGAGTGTCCTCTTTGTGAATTCAAAGTTTCCTATTTAAATGATATCTTCGGAGCTTCACTTTCCCAAAAATGTTTGTTTAGCTGTTTAATTTTCTTATCTTCTAAGCTTTGACCCTGTTTTTAACATTTTTTTAGGGTAAATTATACCAGGGGTCCTTTAAATTTGAGGTTTCTAATAGATTGGTCCTTTAAGTTATGTTGGTCACACATAAGTCGTTTAAGTTTGTGGTTTGTAACAAATTGGTCATTTAAGTTATTTTGGTCACATATAAGTCTTTTAAGTTTATAAACGTTTTCGATTTAGTCTTTCTGCCACATCATATGTTTGGTTAACATAAGGACTAAATTGAAAACGTTTACAAACTTAAAGAATTTATGTGTAACCAAAATAACTTAAAGGACCAATCTGTTACAAACCACAAACTTAAAGGACTTATGTGCGACCAAAATAACTTAAAGGATCAATCTGTTACAAACTTCAAACTTAAAGGACCCCGAGTGTAATTTAGCCCTTTTTTTTAATATAATTGTATTAAATTGAAAAACTTATACTACAAAATCTAACATGAATCTTTCTTTTGAATAAAAACATCTTCCAAAAATAAACTTAACTGTGTCAAAGTCATGTTTGCCCTATGATATTTTTTTCTTCCACTACTTTAGTAATTTTGATTTATTTACTTGTTTATTACGAGTTCTATCTTTTTAGGGTTTTCCACCGTGTAGGACAAGTAGTCTACAGTGTTAAGGAGTTTGGACCAATGATGTGAGGGCTAGTGGAAATAATTGACTAAAAATCAGGTGAATTGCTGGCTGGCCCCATGTTCCCTTGCCTCAGCCACTGAGAGAGATAGAGCGGGGACCACTACTAGTTAATTTAGGCTTCAACTCATGTCTCATGCATCCTTAGATTTTTGCTAGAGAGATGCTCTCAAACCTTTAATTTTGTTTTTTGTGTTTTTTCTCTTTAATTTTGCTACATCAACTTGTATAGAGATTTTTTATTTTATTTTTTTGCAGGGAAAACTTGTATAGAGGTTTAAAACATTTTTTTTAATGAAATCTTATCTTATAAAATAAAAAAGGTCATAATAATAAAAATTGTTAAAAAATTAAATACAGGTTTGTATATATTTTTTTTATAGATTTTTAAACTTTTGCTTGGTTTATGATTTGACGAACTAAATTAGTTTTTTTAAGAATATTAGTTGAACATTTATAATTATTCTGTCATATTATATATTTATAATTTATAATTACATTTTTAGACCAACAACTTCGAGACCTAGAGTTCAGCTTGGCTGTTTGACCCTTAAATTGGCATTGAACATGTTCAATCTGCATTTTGTTTCTCAATTCTTTTCATCTATCACATTTTTATTTTCCAAAATAAAATTAATATAACCGACCAAACTTTTTTCTATTTTTGAATATAATTCATACCCTAGCATAAATCTTAAGTCTTCAAGTTTTCTTTAACGTAAAAAGCACTTAAACTTATCTGTATAAATGACCAGACAATAAATTGAGGGTATACAAGCGAAACAAATCCAAACTCGTACAAACAATATTTATAGAGAAAGAATGAAGCATATATCTTTAGATCCGCGGGTAATATATGAGATTATGACCATTGTTGTGTGTACATAACACCCCCATATTTTCTCTATTCCCCTGTTTTCAGCGTTTGCTGGTACATTGTCCACACAAGGTTCTCCCCCTTCTCATGTTTCCTAGGTTCTAGTCGTGTTTGTCATCTTGAACTATAAGACAGGGAAATAAGCCTTATTGGCTGAATTATTTGTTCCACGTAACTCTGACTAATTTTAACGTTCCCACAACCCTTGTGAAAGCCTTTGAAACTAAAAAAGATTTGACTAACTCATCTTCAACGGTTCTTAGCTCGGCTGACCTCTCATTCAACTATCTAAGCATTAATTCACCTTGACTTGACAATAGGCTGTTTTGGCTATCAACTTATATTATTATTAAGTGTGAAGAAACCCTAACATTTTTTTACGCCTCCGAAAAGGTTGCTTTGATAATTTGAAGTTCAACCTAAAATAAACAAAGCCTTAAAAAATATATTGCACTTTAATATGATATTTTCAAATTACTCAAATAGGAGTATATATAGAACATAAAGTTTGCAATTTTAAAACTGATATTTTAAATCTATCTGAAGAAAACAAATCTTTCTTTTATGAAGTCTTTAAATTATGTAATGAAGTGTCTTAAATTGATGAACTTGCATCAGGTCTCAGGATACAAACAAAACCAAGTGACTTGGACATTTAAGTGCATCCTATGTATGCCTATGCACATGCCTGGTGCCCCTAAACAAGGTTTAGTGCCTAACATTGTGTAAGTGGACGGTGGCAGGCAGATAATTAGGCTAAAAGGATAATGACTTAAGACATTAGCAGCTTAAAACCGGAATCTTCCATCATGTATGGCAAGCAATTTTGTAACTTTAAATACACTTTAGTGAAATAAAAACATCAAAAGAATCCGAAATTAAAAAACTGAAAAAGCATTTTTTTTTATCATACAATAAAAATTGTATGGAATACTTCATCAAATAAAATTCACGTGGATAACTTGGCAACATGGATGAGCAGAGTGGTTTTTGGCTGTATTGAATTTCTTTATGATTTATCCAAAAAAAATTTGTGCTTTATGTACAACATATTATAATACTATGGTTTGCCTCTTATAATATCAATGATTAATATTTTTTTTTGAGGGAATCAATGATTAATATTTTAGCCATCAATAGTTTAATATCATATGCATGTGTTAGAGTTCGTTTCTACTAGTTTTTTCAAATAATGTGTGATTTTTTTTGCTGTCTGGAAATCTAAAATGAATCATTCACTTTAACGGATTCATATCCAAATTAATATTAGAGTAATGGTGTAATCTTATTAGTACCACCTCTTCGTTTTGATTTCTAGCTTACTCGTTTTTCTTTTTTGCTAATAAAGCTTACTCGATAGATATACACTAAAAAAACCCACATTTACATTTTAATAGTATGTTTGCTTTTGGATTTTGAAAGGGTATCAAAAGAAATTTCGGTGAAAGCAAGAAATCCCCTTGGAGGAAAAATTTATTGATTGATTTATTTTCTTTCTGTTTGCTTCCACAAAAATATAAACTAGAAAGAGTTTTTAACACCATTATTATTTAGTAACCATTTCATTTTCTACCGTTGTCTTTTCTTCTGAATCGACTCTAAGAGATGATTCATTCATCATAAAAGATTCACCACAAAACACTAATTAAAACAAGAGTCTTGCTGACGACAGTACTACTTAAATTGCTTTTTAAAGTTTTTAAATATAGCTGTTGTTTATTAAAAAAGTTAAATAACTCAATTCATTGAAAACACATGATTTCTATAAAAAATTATTATTTTAGATTCTCAAAGAGTATACTAATGACACTTGCTATTATTTCCCTTAAAATGTATACCGTAGATGGATGTAATTTGAGAAACATTATTAGCATTATCATTATTTTTATGTAAAAACAAAAAAATATTATGACAGTTATATTTGTCTCTATTTTCACCTACATATTTGGACATAGATTCTGGTGGAGAGTGATCCAATAGGATTTTTCCAGATGCCATGCCTAAGTGTCTAAAACAAGATATTTAAAACCCCAAGAAAAATCCGATTTTTTTTTTTTTGAGGAAAAGAAAAATGCGAATTTAAATACTCCATTTTTTCGACGATAAATTAAAATATTCCATTTAATAATTGAATTTTTGTTTTTTACATGAAAAATCTCGTGTTTTCCTAGGTTCATTTTTGTCGCTTGGCTTAATAGCCTTAAACACAACAGACAATACTGCTGCCATGTTCGCATATGTTTCACTGTTTTTCTTTGGCTGACACTGTTTTTGTTATCCATGGATTAAAACCTGACTTATCTAGCAGAAGTGTTGCTTTCAATTTTAGGGGTCAGTCTAATTTCAAAAAACATTTTGTCTTTTATATGCTGGTTTTACTCACAAAATTATCCTATATTTTCGGTTTTCATATACCTGTACACGAAGCACTTAATGTTTTTAAAGTTTATATGAAAAATTGAAAATAAATTGACAATTATGTACCGTCGGGTGTCAGAGATTTACTCGTATGTTTGTGTTAGCTGAAACTCGAGAGATACGGTTGTTGATATGTTCCTTAGGGTGGAGAGGCATGAAAGTGGTGAAAGAGGTTGTTTGCGTGGGGGAAAAGATGGTCGGAAAGTGTTGCACATTTCTTCATCGTATTGTTTTGCAGGTTGGAGAGGCGGATCAATGGCAATGGCTTTTCGATGCATCCAAAAGTTATTCAGACAATGGAGTTTATCATATACGTTAACAACTGCGGAGTTACCACTTACCTCTATTGTATCATACTCTATTTGGCACAAATAAGCTTTTTTGAAGGTCTCTCTTTTTGTTCGGCGGCTTCTTCGTAACCAAATTCCGACAAAGGACAATTTACTTAGACGCGACATAATTCAACAAGTTTCAGTGCTTTGTGTGAGTGGTTGTGGAGAGGAGGAATCAATAGATCATTTGTTTCTAAGGTGCAACTTTTTTGGGAGTATATGGCACGTAGTTCAACATTGGATTAGCATAGTTTATGTTGATCCGTTGTTGTTATCAGACCATTTCCTTCAATTTGTTTGGTTGGGATGATCTTCTATAAAACTTTTTTATCCTTTCTATGTTTAATTTTTTTTTCCTGGTGACTTAATCCTCTAATCTATTTGAGATTAAGCTTTTAGCCTTCCTTGGTCTCTTGCCTCAGATTTGTAATTAGTTGTAAGTTGTAACCGTATGTATTCTTCTTTGACACTCCTTGTGCTGGTTAGAATGCATTGTTAGTCTTAATATATTACATTTTTGCTCGATAAAAAGCAGTAAAAATACAAAATAAAAAGAAAAAGTATTTTTTATTAATAAAGGTATTTTTACTAAGTAAATATAACCGCGGATTACTAGGACATTTTCTCCTAAGAATCCCAGGAATAACACAGAAAATAATATTGTAAAAAGAACATTTGGCATATGCATTGTCATTTCTGATACCCATTCTCGTGAATATGTGGGGATAGTAGCTGGTGATTGAAACATAGGAAAATTGATATAAAATAGGTGAATATATAGGAGGATTATGAAGTTTTGAATTTGTATTGAATTCATAAAGGAATTGGTATTGAATTATATCAAATCTATTGGGTGAAAGTAAAAGAGAAAGTCAATGAATTCATGATGTCCAAGTAAAAAAAAAGGACGATAGACCGAGTAAAAAGGGTGAATACCTTTTGATTCTTGAAATCATAAGGATAAGAAAATTCAATTCTGCAAAATTTGCAAAATAGAAAAATCATTCTTGTTCTACCAATTTAGTTCATCTCTCGTGAAAACCACAACTATCATCAATGGAGGAGTCCAAATCATACGTAACAACTTCTTTGTTCACGATTGCACTCTAATCCTACTGCTAATCTTACCGATGAAATTCAAAGAGGAACTAAATTGACTTTAACATTTTTTTTTTTAGATTTTGTAAATTTTGAGAACTAAATTGTCTGATCCACACAGTTTTGAGTATCAAAATATTAAATGACTCTAGGGAATTTTTAGAGCGTATGTGAACAAAAATCAGAGAAACTTGGGGTTTGGTTGTGTAGCAAAATTTGATGTTAAAGAGAATGAAATCATATGCTCTCTACACATGGCTACCTTTTTTTTTTCAATATACAAAAAACCTTGCACACAATTTTAAGACAAGGACCAGGTGCTTGCAACATGCTAATAAGGATAAGTGCTTGTTACAACAGTGCTTGTTAAGCAAAATGGAGATAAGAACCTGTTAGAAACCAGTAACCAGTAAAGTAATGTATTTTGTACTGAATGAAACTGTTTTTGAGTTACAGTTAACCAGTTTAATAACCATCAGTAAAGCACCTGTTGTTCGAGAGCCTGCCTTCTCCCTAATAACCATTATATGCTTTTAGTTTAATAAACCAGACCATTTTTCGCATAAACCAGTTTGAGAGTGTGAACCGGTTCAAAATTGCTTTTCACATAATTGTTTTTGGACAGCAAAGAGACTTCAATCTGCCGCGTGACGCATGTTTGCAGTAAAGTCTCGCTCCTCAAACGGTGATAAATGACAGTAATAAATATATAGCCTCGGTTTTGAGAAAATTCATCAAAGGACTTGTCCTACAAATTCTGTTTTATCCTAATTTATTCAGACACAGATACCAGTTATAACACAGTTACAGACACACAATCATAAATCAAGGCAGTTACAGACCAATCGGATCGGACCAGCATCAATGTTTTTTGTGCCTCACATATGTTTTCTTAATTAGAGGCATGTTGCCAACATCACCTTTTGGAGGTGGCCTAAGAAGTTGATTCATCTATACTATTTTGTTTCTGTTTTGGTTCCTGACTTATTCACTAAGTTGTTCAGACTTCGTATCGGTAAACTGGACATCTTCTAAGTGATTACATTTTCATCATCTACTCATTGAGAAACTATGGCATTCTCAATGTATACGCCAACTGAAGCGGGGGAGAAAGAGAAGGTCAAGTGCTATCCATTTCATCCCAGCAAAGGTGTAGAATCTTCACCTTTCACATATGTTACTTATTGGATAACCTTCCAAAATTGCTTTCTCCATAACCTTTTCCTGATTAAAACAAATAGGCATTTTGGTTTTATAGTTGCAATGTTGTGAAATATAACTGAGAAGTTAGTTAAATTCAACTTCAAATATAAAATTCAAAGACCACAAACCCTGTAAATGGACCCATACATAATGGAGATAAGTCATAAGTGTATTATTTTTCTTTAGTAAATAAATTTACCTGGATTAAAGTTGTGATCATCCCAGGTCCACCCTGCATTTACTCAAATTGAGAAAATCTTAACATAAAATTAATATAAATGCAACACCAGTATAAATTTACCACCTGAAATTCCTTTTTGGTCCATGATATATCCTTCCAGGTTTTAGAATGGGCTGATTGCCATTCTGTTGGAACCTGAATACTATCTGCATGTTGCAAAATCCTCAAGCTATCTGCAATGACATTAGATCCCAAGTTAACAAAACCAATAAAGTCGAGTCTGAAATCTTGTGTAGAATAATTAATTAAAAGCAATTGTTCATGCTTGCAAATAAGCTTGATATTTTCAACTTACATACAATGTCATTGTTAAATAACCAAACTTGTAAATAGGTTATCCAAAATAGTATTCTCGCGAGGAAAAGTAATTACAGCATATTAACGTGGAATAATAACTTTTTTAGACCACCACATGGTAGTGAGTGAATGCAAGTTTAAATGTGTCAAAATCCTCGGCCATTGATTTCGATCTAGCAGTAATTTTAGTGTACAGCTTTCATGAAACTTCATCAGTCACTCATATTTCCAAACGAACATTTTGCAAAGTTGAGTTCTCTCCTCAGTAAGACCAAAAAAAATTAAAAAATGAAAAGACAAAAAAGTACTTGTGATGAATGCTTCCTCCCAGATTTCATGTCTTGACCATGATGGAGCAACTTCTCGACATAGGATTCCTTCACTCCTGCATGCCCTGCACAAGTGCAAATCAAGCCAGGTCACATGAGAAATAACCTGTTAGTGGTTTTATTCTCTATACTATAAAGATATTTCATTGGTCTAATTTATTTCTATAACTTTTGGACTTCCACTCTCCATCACATGAGATAAAGCCCGGATTTTATACTTTTGTTGAGCTATAGTCCACTGTAAATAACATAAAATTCTGGTAAATTTTTCTAGAAGGGGCTCGTTCTTCTGTGGTTGAAGAAAAACATAGTAGTAAAAGAATTAGATTAGATTTATAACCAAACCATACTCAAGTACTAGTTGGCGTATTATTCCTGGAAGAACACCATCACTGACAGGAGCTGTCTGCACTTCAAAAGAGTTTTTATTTCCATAATCAGACGGGGCTTTCCCGTCATCGGAAACCGAATCCTAAAATGAAACAGGAAATGATCAATAAAACTTGTACATGCATGTGTACCATATAAATAAGTATAAAGCAAAATCCATGACGCATAAGCTTATTTCATATGATGTCTCAACAAACACACACACAAAGAAAAGCACGAGAAACAAAACCAAGATACCTCGTGAACTCTTGAGAATGTAGTGAGCATCATATGATCACGAGAGCAATGATATCTTAATATTATAAACAGAATTTAAACCAATAGTCTTTAAATGCAATTAGAAGTTGAGTATCGATTTATTCATCAATATGACCCAAATAATAGTAGGAATTTACTCTGACATTTACCATTAATCCAAAACAATTCAAAGATAATGGTTTTTAAACATTATAAATAGGTATGGTTGTTAATTTCCACCAAAGTTAGCTGGAATAGTTGTAGGATTAAAACAATTTAAATTTCAGAAGTATTGTTAGAATATTAAAGCATGGACAACCCAACCATGATTAGCGACAGTTTTTAGGTTCAAATCTTAGGAGGTAATTCCCACATATGGTTGCTAACCAAAGGACACAGAGAATTCTAGCATCAAATAAGCTTGTAAGCAATATTGTAATTTGTGCTGAGAGATAAAATAAGCTCACCTTGCGGATAACAACGAAAAAATTTGTTGCAGAACCTTCGAGTATTTGATCACCATTATAAGACAGCAACAGTTCTGTCACTGATGGAGGTCTGAGCTTTTCCAGAGCCTTCCTAATCCTGCATTGCAGAAAAAAGTTGCATCTAGTAATTTGAAGGAACAAGAAAATTAGCACTGAAAACAGCAAGAAAATTAGCACTGAAATTTAGTATCGTCAAAGGCTGTAACTTATACGGATGAGCATAGAAGAGTCTAGTAGTAGTTGTATTATGATTCAGATAGCATGATAAACTGACCTTACCCAATCTGAATATTTTGCAGCTGCAACGTTCCTCCCATAGCCACCAACAGCCAAATGTTCACCATTTCCCAGTATACCAAATTGAGGAGGAACATAAGTCTCAATATGCACATGTACATCAAAAAATTTACTCGTCTTTTCCTCGGATATAGTCTCACATGCATTCAGTTCCTTCAAATTACCAGTAACAAGAGTTGTAATGATGAGTTCCTCAGAATCAACCCTCTTTTTAAGTGCAAAGGGCAAGACCTTCTCCAATGAATCATTAACAAGTGTCTGCAATGCAAGTTTCCAAGCTGGCAAATTTGGTGACAATGGCTGTAAACTTGCAGCATTATCAGATTTAAATATGAGCTGAGGTGCTAAATTTGACAGAATTCGTATAGATTCTGAAAGTCTTTTCATGTGCCTTTCCCAAAACATCAAGCATGAAGCATTATTATGACTATGAGTACGTGATGTTGTGTAAGCACCTGAACAAGAAACAAAGTTGATAAAATTCAAAATAAATAAAAAGTTAAATATGTTTTTAGTCCTCGTAAAGTTTACACCTTTTGTTTAGTCTCTGAACCTCTTCTTAGTCCGTACAAATTACAAAAAGTGCATGTTTTTAAGAGTTTTGCAACTTGGAGAAACTAAAAAGTGGGTATACGGACTACAAACAAAATTTGAGATAATTACAGGGACTTAAAACATATTTAGACCCTGCTTGGATAAACAACTTGGTTGAGCGCTTATAGCATAAGTGTTTATCATATAAAATGCTTATGTACTAGCTATTTCAATAACAAAAGATAAAATAAATCCAAATTGTTCTGATATAAGTTATGAGCCGTTTTCATAAGCTATCCTAGAGAGCTTACGGAAATAAGTTGTAAATAGATTATGGGCTGTTTCTGTAAGTTTTCTTCTCAAACAATCCTAGAGACGCTTAACTCATAAATTAACCAGGAAAAGGGTTTAAAAAGTATTTTGTTGGAATTAGTTTACTAAATGTTTGAATGTATCTAACAACCTGGATGAGCTTCAAGAAAGACTTTGGCAGGAGGAACATTTGAGCTGTGTGAAAGGATGCCCTTACTGAAGAGATATCTTAAACTTGACATTGGTTTTATTATCTGAGAAAGTAGAGACGCAATACACACACTCACAAACGTTGACGTTCTTTTTGGGAACAAGAGACTAGAGAGAGTCGTAGAGATGAAGGAAACTTTAACCATTTTTAAATTTAGGTGTCACTGTTTTTTCATTGGATAATATTTAATTTAATAATAATGTTGTCATCTCATTTTTAATTGTAATTTTAAAGGTCCCTTAAAAAAATGTAATTTTAAATTCTTTACAAACATCATTTGGTTCAAGTCGTTAAGGAAATACTCTAAGATGAATGGTTTGTAAGAACTCGTGATTATTGATCTTTACTCATCTCTTGACCGAAATATGTCATAGGAATTGGAGGGTTAACATTAAGACAACATTTTTTCTTATTATTTTTAATAAAATTATTTCTAAACTTTTGTAAGATATCTTTCATTATTGATTATTTTATTTCACGTATTAATGCAGTAAATAATGAAAGAAATTATTCACTTTAAAAATGAAAAAATTATTAACAAAATAATAATTAATGTTGTATGAAATTTATAAAGAAAACAATATAAATACAAACATAATCCTTCCACAAAAGTGACAAATAAAAAATAATTGAAGCAGCAAAGGAGGGCTGTAAGTCATGTTAGAGAGTTCATTTTATAGTGGAGATCCCAAACGAGTGCACATAAAATTTAAAAATGATATAAAGTGGGTGTATAGAAAATAAAAAAATGAAAAATAAATATTTCGATTATTTTGTTAGTTTGGTAAAAGTGGAGGATTATTATTTTTATTTTTTTGAGGGAAAAAGTGGAGGATTATGACATTTTGAATTAGTGAAAGGTTTGCTAATTTTGTATGAAATTCCAAAAGGAATTGGTATTAAATTATTTTAGATATCAACCAGATGAAAACATATAGTAAATGAGAAATTCAAGGAATTCAGGATGTTGGAGTAAAAAAAATTGGATGATGAAGAACTTTGAGAGACTATGAGGAAAAAAGTGACTACCTAATGCTTAAGATCATAAGAAACAGACACTTTAGTCATCCAAATTATTATTTTTGAATGTATAGTAATCCAAAATTTATAAACGGAAAATCATCATTTTAATTAAAAAACGTCAACCAATTTAGTTTTTTTGAAAGAAAACCATCACTCTCTAAACTATCATTGATGTAGGAATCGAAACATGTGACCTCTTTTTAGTTCGTGTTTGTACTCTAACCCTACTGCTAATCATGAAATGCAAGCAGCATTCTCTTTATTAGTCGCTCTACCAGCCTCTTCCCTTCCCAATCCATCTAATGAAACAATGGCAATCAAGAGGAAAAAAAAACTCAGCCACTAAGAAAGCGAATACCAAAGTTTTTAAGATGTTGCTAACGAGTCCTTCGGAACACTCTTTAAACATTTTAAAATAAGCAATTATTCTTTAAAAAAAATCAAATATTTCAATTTTCAATACATTAAATACACGCATTTTTATAAATAGTTAGCAGTCATAGTCTTTAAAGAGTACTCGAGAGACACTCGTTGACATTTCTCAGATCTTTATTTCTTTAAAAAAAATAAACAACTACTCTCTAGTCTACACTTGTCCAGCTGGCTACTTTTTTTTTTAATATAAAAAACCCGGCTTACAATTTTGAGACAAAGGACCGGGTGCCTGGTATATGCGAATATTAATAGAGCAATGCTATTTCAAGGGAAAGAAATCATCCCGAATTGATCCCGATTGAAAATAAACCAATCAAAATACTTGCTTTGACGGAACGGAAGAGAGAGACTGCAATCAGGAGAGAGAAATAAAAAATTGCAATGAAAAATGATTCGTGAAGGCTTCACTAGGATAGTTTCTCGCTAGATTTAGCAATTTCCATATTGATATACAATAATCCTCATTAAACAACAGACTTATTCATAAAGTTGTTCAGATTTCATATCAGTAAAGGAGACATCTTCCTAGAGTTTACAATCATTACATTTTCATCATTTACTCGTTGAGAAACTATGTCGTTGTCAGTATGTAAACCAACCTACGAGGGGGAAAAATAAGGTCAACTACATCCCAGCAAAGAAGAAGGATCTTCATCTTGTACATATGTTATTTATTGGGTGCCCTTCCAAAATCGCTTTCTCCATAACCTTTTCCTGATTAAAACAAATAGCAATTTTGGTAGTATAATTGCAATGTTGGAAAATATGACTTAGTGCCTGTTTGTTTGGCGCTGGATGTGTACTGAACATGCGTTTGGACAGATGCTACAATCTGTAGCTTCTATATTTTCACATTTCAAGGCTCTTAAACGCACGTTCTTGGTAGTCAAGCGCCAAAACAAACACATAATTAGAAACAAGAAAAAACTTGATTGAGTCAAAGCTTTGAAGATTTTTTTTTTTATCTCCATGAGTGTGATTAGTTTATTAAAAATAAAGTTTAAAGACCACAAACTTTGTAAATGGACACATATATAGTGGAAGATGAGTGTTTTATTTTTCTTTCCCTCCCCCAATCCCAATTCGAAATGTGAAAGTAATGCATAAATTTACCTGGATTAATGTTGTGATAATCCCAGGTCCACCCTACATTTACACAAATTGAGAAAATCATAACATAAAATTAATATAAACACAGGAACAATAAAAATTTACCACCTGAAATTGCTTTTTTGTCCATGATATATCCTTCCACGTTTTAGAATGGGCTGATTGCCATTCTGTTGGAACCTGAATACTATCAACATGTTGCAAAAGCCTCAAGCTACCTGGAATGACATTAGATCCCAAGTGAGATTTATAGAAAACCAAAAAAGGAGAGACTGAAATCTTGCAAGTTTGTGTAGAATAAATAATTAAAAGAAATAGTTTAAGATTGCAAAAAGGCTTGATATTTTGAACTCACAATACAATGTCATTGTAAATTAAATTACCAAACTTGTAGTCTGTAGATAAGCCATTAAATGATAAGCAACTAGCATCTACAAGTCAGTACAAAATAGTTTTCTCGTGAGGAAAAGTAATTACAGCTTATTAATGTAGAATAATTACTTTTCTAGACCACAGTCTGGTGGTGACTGAATCACAGTTTAAATGTATCAAAACCCTCAGCCATTGATTTAGATCTAGGAGTCATTTTAGTGTACAGCTTTATGAGGCTTTATCAGCCAGTCACATTTTCAAAAGAACTTTTTTGCAAAGCTGGGTTCTATTCTATCCTCAATAACACTTGTGATGAATAAATGAAAAGACAAAAGAAATACTTGTGATAAATGCTTCCTCCCAAATTTCATGTTCTGACCATGATGGAGAAACTTCTCGAAATGGGATTCCTTCATTCCTGCATACCCTGCACACGTGTAAATCATGAGAAAAACCTGTTTGTGCTTGCTATTTTCTATCCTACATAAATATGACACTGGTCTAATTTATTTCTATAATTTTTGGACTTACTCATTCACATCTTCCTAACAAAAAAAACATTACTAATTTCATTTTCTATGAAGCATGGACTCCGACACGGACATGTCGACACCACTAATGTAAAAAATACAGGACATCGACACCGCTACATATATGTTAATTTATTTAAAGAAAGTCTAAAATTAAAATTAAAATACATATATAAACATCTAACTTCAGCAATTTATTTCATTACAAAAAGTTCTACAACAAGATATCATAGTATTTGACCTTTATTTATTCATCTACTATCAGAAAAGCTAAAAATAATATAATCAACTGCAATGTCTATAACCCCTAATTGATCAACATTTCTCAAAACATATGTAACTCTTGTATCTATGGTGTGTGGAAGCAAGAGAGAGAAAAAAATTGTTTTAGATATTTGTCTAAGTTGTCTGACACGGCTCGTACGAGTGTTATATAGGTGTCGGACACCGATCGCCAGAGTGTCGAAGTAAAGATTAAAACAATTATTTAGGACACCGGTTCGACACGTGTCGTATGAGTGTCATAGGAGTGTCGGACACCGCGACACGCTTAGTCCTAGAGGTGTCCGTTCTTCATTGTTCATTTTGCTCTTGAAATGAACATTTCTATGGCCAAGACAAATTCCAAATATTAGTGAAAGCAAGGCTATCCTATGGACCTAGCAAGATTTGACAAATAGATTTATATCTATAACATAATAGTTTTAAGAATTCCAAAATACGAAACAAAATTAAAAATTTGTATTGATTGGGCAGAGGATCGAAAAATATGAGTTCATCGACATTTACACAAACAAGACCATAAACCATCAGCAGACAATTCAAACACAACAAAAACAAAAGAGCATTGTTCTCAGTCTTATTGTTAGCAATATGAGATATTGAGATAAAGTCCTGATTTTATAATATTTTTGCGCTATAGTTCACAGTAAGTAACATAAATTCTGCTAAAAAATTCTAGAAAGGGCATAGTTCCTTTGTGGTTGAAGAAAAACATAGTAGTCAAAAAATTAGATTTATAAACAAACCATACTCAAGCACTAGTTGACGTATTATCCCTGGAAGAACACCATCACTGATAGGAGCTGTCTGCACTTCAAAAGAGTTTCTATTTCCATGATCACATGGAGCCTTCTCGTCATCTGAATCCCAATCCTAATATGAAATAAAAAAAAATGAACAATAAAATTTGTGTGTGCATGTTTGCCACATGAAGAAATATAAAATAACATCCATAACACATAAGTTTATTTCATATAATGTCTCAACAAACAGACACACAAAAAGCAGAAAAGTAGGAGAATCAAAACCATTTTGCCTGGTGAAATCTTGAGACAGTGAGCATCAAATGATCACAGAAGCAATAATATCTTAATATTTTAAACAGAATATAAAACCAATAAAGTCTTGAAATGGAATGAGAAGGTAAGTATTGATTTATTTATCAATGTGCAAAAACAACTAATAGGAATTCACAATGACATTTATCATAATCCAAAGCAAATCGAAAATAAAGGTTTCCAATAAAAAGGTATGGTTGTTAATTTCCACCTATGTTCAGTGCATAAACTTTAGCATTAAAACAACTCAAATTTTAGAAGTCCTGCGGCTTTTAGAAATTAAAGCATGGACAATCCAACCACATTTAACAACAGATTTTTGGTTCAAATCTTAGGAGGTAATACAAACATATAGTTACTAACAAAAAGCGCACAGAAAATTCTATTATAAGCTTGTCAATGATAAGCTTACAAGTTGTGCTGAGAGATAAAATAAGCTCACCTTGCGGCAAACAATGAAAAAGTTTGTCACACAACCTTCGAGTATTTGATCACCATTATAAGACAGCAACAGTTCTGTCACTGATGGAGGTCTGAGCTTTTCCAGAGTCTTCCTAATCCTGAATTGCAGAAAAAAGTTACAACTAGTAATTTGAAGGAACATAGGCACTGCAAGCAGCAGGAAAACTTGTTGCTACAATTTTATATCATCAAAGGGCTGGTTACTAGAGTCAAGACAACTAATTAAAGCAGTTTAAGCATACACGAACGAAGAAAAATGAAAACTTTTTAGTGCTGTACCTTAACTCACCAATATCTTGTTTTTTCTTATATGGGGTTTAGGAAAAGCATAGAAGAGTTTAGTCATATTTGTATTCTAATTCAGACTCAGGTAGCATAATAAACTGACCTTACCCAATCTGAATATTTGGCAGCTGCAACATTCCTCCCATATCCCGCAACAGCCAAATGTGCACCATTTCCTCGAATACCAAACTGAGGGGGAACATAAGTCTCAATATGCACATGCACATCAAAAAATTTACTCATATTTTCCTCACTCATTGTCTCATCATATATATTCAGTTCCTCAAGATTACCACCAACAAGAGTTGTGATGGCCAGCTCCTTGGAATCGACCCTCTCTTTCAATGCAATGGGTAAGACCTTCCCCACTGAATCATTAACAAGCATCTGCAATGCTGGTTGCAAAACTTGAAAATTTGGTGCCAGTGGCAGCAAACTTGCAGCATTATTAGATTTAAACAAAAGTTGTGGAGCCAAATTTGATAGAATTTGTATAGATTCTGAAAGCCTTTTCACGTGTCTTTCCCAAAATAACAAGCATGAAGCATTATTGTGAGTACGTGATGTCGTGTAAGCACCTGGACCAGAAACAAACCAGGAAAAGATTTGACAAAGTATTTTGTAGGAGTTATTTTACTAAATGTTTGAATGTATCTCAAGTACCTGGATTAGCTTCAAGAAAGAGTTTGACGGGAGGAACATCTAAGGTTTGTGAAAGGATGCCATTAATGAAGAGATACCTTGAACCTGACATTAGTTTTATCTTTGAAGATTTGAATCAATAGCTGTCCAAAGGATCAATGTTTTTTAGACTGACCCTTCCCCCCAAAAATTTGTCCTGTCTAACTCTCTTCAACGACAGGAAAATTCCATTTGCACTGCAAAAGATTTGATATAAACAAACTGTATCACATGAGGTTCTCATTCTCCCATTATTGGTTAACTACAACCTTGATCCCTCCATTTAGGCTCTGTTTGGTAAAAATAGCGGATAACCGATAAGCTAGCTGATAGCTTATATAGCTATAAGCTAGCTTACTGGTCTTGCCAAACAGACCCTTGACCATTCGAAGCATGTTCTTATACACATGACAACATACAAAATTTGGCACTGTAACACACAATTTGGAATCCAAAATACTTGTCGAAATACACATGAACGACATGAATTTATGCATCCCATGAACCACTTAGAAACCAGAAAATTATTCTTAAATGTAGAATTTTAGCATTTGACAGCAGTTATAAAATCCAATAAATTTTGGGACATATAAACCAATTAAAGTTGGGGCAAAATAAACTTAAAAACTAGTAATTTTGATGAATTAAAAAAAAAAAAAGTAGATATAGCAGAAGCTAAATAAACCAACCCAGTAGGTAAATCTAAATAAACAAGTAGCATAGAGAGTTAAGTTAAAAATAAACGCACAGACCTTTGTATTAGAGATGAAAAGCAGTGAAGCAATACAAGAAAGATGAGCGATGGCAAGAACAACGTAGGACAGTCACGAGTGACTGGGAAGAGATTACACTCCGCTCCTTGATAATTTATTTTGAGCAAATAGTCAGTTTATGTCACGACCCAAAATTCAATATCGTGACCGGCGCACGAACTAGAGCATCTTAGTCCGGCAAACCTATTGACGACACTTGACAAACTATAATTTAAACAATTTTCAAATTGACTCTCATTTAAAATGATATCCACTGAAATTTCGACAAAGTATCCTCTATATTTTGAATACTTTCCAAGATATGAATCCTGTCTATATACTTGTATTATCAGCAGAATCTCAAAGTGACATAACTAGATGTTTGTACAACTCAAAACAAAACATTTCTAGACTACCAATAGCTACAGATACATCGACCATTCAGTTTATACATAGAGGAGACCTACCAAAAGAATGACATTGACAGATCTTTAACTCTGCTACAAGCTTTCTACGCACTTGACTTTGAATCTAAAGAAAATGTTAGAAGAAGGGGTAAGTCACAAAGACTTAGTGAGGAGACAACAATCACCACCAACTAGAAGGGAAACACATGAGGGCACGATTTATTTCTTTTCTCAAATCTAATTTTAATTTACAAAGCTAGTACCCGTATAAAAATATAATAAACTCACAATCAAGTGTACCATGAAAATTCGGAAATTTTTTTTTTGTAACTTTGTCAAACCAAACAAGACTATATCAAAATCCCAATGTCGTAAAAAGGTGAACCCAAATTCACAACTTTAAAGAAAATATAGAAATCACGCATAATGAAAAGGAATCGAAATAATCAAATCCAAATAGAATATAAAAATCGGATTTAATGAAATGGGATCAAAATAATCAACTTCAAAGAAAGTATAAAAATCCAATTTTAGTGAAAATATCAAAATGGGTGAATCGAGAACTAGCTCCATCTCGTTGATAGCCCTCTCCTCCTAATGGTGGCCTCTCCATTGGGGCGGCTCCATCTAACGGATAGCTCTTTTCTCTCGACTCAAAACAAAGTGTAAACATTTTCAATTAGGGAGTTTACATCTCATTGATAGCCCTCTCCTCCTAATGGCGGCCTTTCCAAAGGGGCAGCTCCATCTAACGGAGTAACGCTACCTAATTTTCAAAACACCATATTTCACAACATAACGAAACTTATTTCAAAATGTGTATCATCAAAACTCAATCGAAAATCTACTACTTATAATCATAAAATTAAAATCCAAATCGCGTACAAATTAATATCAAACCTTTCAAAAACGCATATTTCTAAACCAAGTTTCACAACATATCAAAACAACTACGAAAATACATACAATCAAACTCTCCATTTCAATTTCTCTACTTTATAAATCACATGTAAAATCCAAATCCAAATAGAGCGCATATTAATATCGAAGATTCCCAAGAACATATATCTCAAAACCGTATTTCTCCATATCTCAAAACTTATGTAAGTAGTATATGCAATCAAATCTCAATTGCAAAACCTTTGCTCAATAAATCATAGACAAGTTCAAATAGAGACCATATTAATATTCATGACATTAAACATAAGTTTCAACCACAAGAAAAATGTTCAAAGGGTGTGCTTCCCGTTTTATAAATACTTCAACTTATAAAATCACAAAAATATCAATAATAACGATAATTAAAACAAGTGATAATGATCGTCATCAACTCACAGTTATGACGAATCAACTAAGTGTGCTCTCCAACCACCCCAGGAGAAGCGTGTGAAGCATCCGGCGCCATATCTCAAAGAGCCTCAATGAGTAATTACCAAAAGTGGGCACTCTTCTCCTTTCTTAGAACCCTAACCCCAATCTCCAAAATCAAACCCAAATTAACTTGTAAGATTGGCTATAGCTTTGCTTAGATGAAGAGTTTTACCTATGAATGCTTGGTTTGGTGATGTAATTTGATGATTTGGGAAAGGAAGAAACAAAATGAAGAGAAAAGGTGAGAACAGAGAGTTACGGGAGGGAGTAAGAAAGGAATGTGGAAAGTGTTATGTTTTTTTCCCCAGGTGAGTGTCTAGTAAGTTCCATATGTATATATAACTAGTAAAAAAACCCGTGCGTTGTACAGTAAAAACTTGAATATATGGTGTTTATTTATAATTTATTTTGATAATGATATTTGATTGTTTATACACTTAAAACTAAAATATATGATATTTGTATATAAATTTTGCATTGTATTTCCTAACGATAATTTGTCTCCTGTATAATAATTATTGTTAGATATTTACTAGCGACAACTCTTCTCATGTATAATAGTTATTTTAAAATTTATATCATAGACAACTTATCCTCTGTTTTATAATTGTTTTTAAATTTTTATCAGGTACAACTTGTCCCGTGTATAATATTATAAAAAACTTTGTATCAATAACAATTTATCCTATGTTTAATAAAAATCTTGGATTTCTAGGAAGGTAAAATTTTTCGGTGTATGATAATTATTTTAAAATTTGAATCAAAGGCAAATCTACCCTGTGTTTAAAAGTATATTTTAAAAAAAATTATCATGAATAATCTGGCCCATGGGTGATAGTTACTCCAAATAATTTTTTTTTTTTATCATTTCCCATTTTTTATAACTAACAATTATTTTAAACCTTAGTTAGATCTTTTTTTTAATCATAATGAGATTTTGGCGGGAACAATTTTTTTATGAATATCGTGTATCAAAGTTAGTTTAGTTAGTGACAACTTATCCCGTTCATTTACGTTACTTTTGAAATTTTAGTCAATGTCCACTCACATGCATTTCAGTTATCTACAAAATTTAATTCAATATCCACTTATCTTGTGTATTTTAGTTGATAAATGTTCACTATCATTGTATAATTGAATTGAGGTGATGATATTCTAATTAGTTTAAATGTTTTAGCATAAACAAATTTTTATAAATGACAATTTTTCGTGTAAATCAAGGTTAGGCTGGTCAGGGACAACTTATCCCGTGTATTTGATTTATTTCACTTATCACGTACATTTTAGTTTATGAAGTTTCAATATCGTTATAGAATTGAAGTGAGGTGGTATTATAAATAGCAAAAACATTTATTATAAAAGTTGAAGAAAAATTTTAGAGAGATTAAAACGAAAAGTTAACATATTTACGGGGATTAAAAACATATTTTAATTTTAATTGGTGGAAGGGAATATTACCCAGCACCAATATTGTTTTAAAGGTAAAGTAGCTTAAAGATAGCGCCATATTCGTACACTAGTATTTTTCAATTTTCAATTCCTAACTAACTTCCAATCTTTGTCTCTCTCTCTCTAGTCATTCATTCATTCATCGAAAGGGTAATTCGCATTGAAGCAAAATAAGATGGAGGAAGATAGCAATAACAGAGGAACGATCATGATCACAAACGATGATGGAATCGATGCACCTGGCCTCAGAGCTTTGGTTAAAGCTCTCCTCGACACCAATCTCTACAATCTCCAAATTTGCGCCCCTGATTCGTACGTAACATAACGCTCTCTTTCATTTTATTCTTGAGTTTCATTTTCATCAACCGTACGTACATAACATAATAATGGTTACTCTCATCCATGCATTTACAAGAATCAGTTGATTAAGTGTACGTTTGGTTCCATTTCTAAAGAGACCAAAATTGATTCCGGATGTGTAGAATTACTTTTCTGTTTTTGAGTAAAATTGATTTTGTCTTCAGAGTTATTCTACCTGAAGCTATGATTTGTAGTTTTTTGATCCTATAATTGAATTTTACACTCTAATTTATAGTTTAAGAATGTATCCAAATTCCAAACACCAATAACTTTACCTCCGATTCACTTTTAGTCCGAAACAATTTTACAGAAACAATTCACTCAAAATCAATTCTAGCAACACTTGTGATTTGTACTGTTATTTATTTAATTGTGTTACTTAACTATTTCAAAATTGGATAATTTCCAGTGAGAAATCAGCTGTGAGTCACAGTATTACATGGCTTCACCCTATAGCTGCCAAGAAAGCTCACATTGATGGAACCACAGCCTATGCAGTTTCTGGTTTGTTTTCTGTTTTTTCTCCTTCCTCCTTATAAACTATGTTTTTCTGTGTTTTTCCACATTCATACTACCTCAATGTGTTTTCTGATGATGCTGTTGATACATACATTGTTTGATATATCTTTGTAATACTGTTTTTATCGGATGAATTTCTGGCAGATCCCTTTCATTAATTTGTATTAAAAACTGTGATACATACATATTTTACTGTCTTACATAATGTCCTTCCTTATGCAAATTCTTTACAGGAACTCCAGCTGATTGCACTTCTCTGGGAGTTTCCAAAGCACTCTTTCCTACAGTTGCTGATCTGGTATGATAGCCCTTCCCTTGCTCCTGCAGTTCGAGTTTTTAGTTTTGCTTTGAGAAATTACATTGTTGGAGTGGACTCTTTTCTTTTCCTTACTATATCTGCTTCTTGTCACCAAATGCAAACCATTTTATTTATTTTGGTAGGCCTTGAAAGGTGTTTGTAAAATTCTACAGCATTGAGATTTTGTCCCTTATTTGCACTAGGTTTTTCACTTTCATTATTTTGTTTTGAGATTTTATTTTTCTGAGAAATTTCTCACATATAAGATCTTTTTGACTAAAGTTACGCGAGAGAAATAATTTCGTCCAGCTGGTTTCTAATGTGCCATGCATATTTACAGGTAATAAGTGGCATAAACATGGGTAACAACTGCGGTTATCACATGTAAGTAGTGTCTCTTTTCTCTCATCTTTAGTCATCTTAATACTTTTCTACTCAGAACTGCAAATTATTCCTTTACGACTAAAAAAAGCATGTTTATGAAGAGGGAAGGTAGGAGGAGATGGGATTTTAAGGCCTTTTTATTTAACCAAAAGAGTAGTGGCATAGCTCAACTTCTGTATCATTAGTCCACATCATTTTTGTGCTCATAATTGTAATGGTTTAAGCTAAGGGATGATGAGTTGAAGTTCCTGAGTTAAAACCCGGACAAAGGAGAAAAATGATCTAACCACTAACATTTGCCATTCAATTTTTTTTTTTTTTTGTACTGATTAGGTTCCCTTTTATGCAGTGTTTACTCAGGCACAGTTGCTGGAGCTCGAGAGGCATTCTTCTATGATATACCTTCTATCTCCATTTCATATGATTGGTATATTGAAATGCTTTTGTGGCTATATTGCTGGATTATCTTAAATCTCTATTTTGAATTGAATATTTTAAGAGCTTTTATTAATAGATATGGCTCATAGATTAATATCTGACCATTTGGGGCTACTATCAATCCAGGGTTAAAGGAACGAGTAACCTAAATGACTTCACCCTTGCCGCGCAAGCATGCCTACCTATCATAAGTGCTTTACTGGTTGATATAAAGAACCAAAGGTATCCTCACAAGTGCTTTTTGAATATAGATGTTCCAAGCAACGTTGCAAATCAGAAGGTATGTTGGTTTTTTTTTTTTTTTTTTTTGTTTAGTTTAATAAATGTATAACAAAAATGAAATAGCCAGATAGCA
>Ga0315914_1000531_pt1 | contig 48933 bp, 20 predicted proteins | sample MpolenodulesMG_FD_203920 | JGI IMG/M metagenome (GOLD analysis project Ga0315914, IMG submission 203920) | Medicago polymorpha root nodule microbial communities from Los Angeles, California, United States - elongated nodules | ecosystem: Host-associated > Plants > Roots > Nodule | place: USA...
TTATATATATAATTCTTATTAATATTAATAGACTAGATTTTTATATTTTAGTCTATGATCTAAACGAGTCGCACATACACCCTAGTACATGTTCCTCGGCGCTGAGGGCATCCCCGAAGAGCGGGAAATTTTTTTACATTTCGGATTGGCTGTCTTGTGTTTCTATACGTTTTGTTTAAAGGAATGAGTTTTGATTTATTAAGTAACTATTATTATTTTTTTGAACAGGTAAGTAACTATTATTATTAGTAGTCATCAGTCTCATAATAGTAAAAAAACGATATATATCTCGTTAATTGTTAACAAAAAGTTATTTCAAATTCGATGTTTTTTTTTGGTACAACAAATTCAATGTTTTTAATTGTCTTAAAAATATTACCAATTTATTATTCTAACGGAACATGTATAAGAAGATGATAGTTTTTGGTAGAATAGTTTAGCTTTAAGTATGTGAAAAAATATTACTTTTTTATTGAAAATTTTAAAAATTGTATCGATTTTATTTTTTATCAAGCAAACTTTTGATTTTTTTAATATCTTTAGTCATCCATTCTTGTAATTTTGTATTTTTGTTAAAATTTGATTGAGTTACTTCAAATCTTACGAATTTTCATAAAGTATTTTCAAATCTTAAAAAGTCTTTGAGTTAAAATCCCTTGAAATCTTGAAAGTTAATACATTCCTACAACATCTTTTAAAATCTTCAAGACTTTTGTTGCCAAAATAGTCTTTTAAAATCTCAATCCAATACATCCCCTAAACTGATGTATATACTTGTATAAAGTCAGTAAGATATTTAAATATTACTCATACTAATTGGATAGACACAACACACAAGGAGTAAAAAGAAGATTGCCATATTTGGCGAGCGCGTATCCATTTGTATGGTTGTGACTAATTCACATAATATTACGCATAAGAAACAGATCTAAATCTAATTTTAGATATTGATTAGCTACTTTAACTAAACTATATTCCTATATAATAAATCGTATGCTAAGTTTACAATAACAAAGACACCTTGAGGGGTCTGTTGATCTTTGGAACAAGGGAAGAAAGGGGTGAATGAATGTGATTCTTTACAACCCTTTTTAGACCTTATATTATTTCATTTGGTAATCATATTAATACATGTTTACAATGAGATCTTTATCACATTCTATCATTCTCTTACTGAGTCTGATTATGTTGCACTCATGCAGGGCCCTAGAGGTGAACTATGATTCAAATGCTCTCATTATCAATGGAGAAAGACGTCTTATATTTTCAGGTGCAATTCATTATCCAAGAAGTACTGTGGATATGTGGCCTGACCTTATTCAAAAGGCCAAAGATGGTGGCCTTGATGCTATTGAAACTTACATATTTTGGGATCGTCACGAACAGGTTCGTGGCAAATATAATTTCTCAGGAAATTTGGATTTTGTCAAGTTTTTTAAAACTATCCAAGAAGCTGGACTATATGGCATTATAAGGATAGGTCCTTATTCATGTGCTGAGTGGAACTATGGAGGGTTCCCAGTGTGGCTTCACCAAATACCCGAGATCGAGATGAGAACTGATAATGCAGCTTACAAAAATGAAATGCAAATTTTTGTAACCAAGATCATTAATGTGGCAAAAGAAGCAAATTTGTTTGCATCACAAGGAGGTCCAATTATTCTAGCTCAAATTGAGAATGAATATGGAGATATCATGTGGAATTTCAAAGAACCAGGGAAAGCATATGTTAAATGGGCTGCTCAAATGGCTCTAGCACAAAATATTGGTGTTCCATGGTTCATGTGTCAACAAAATGATGCTCCTCAACCTATCATCAATACTTGCAATGGGTATTATTGTCACAATTTTAAACCAAATAACCCAAAAAGTCCAAAAATGTTCACTGAAAATTGGATTGGTTGGTTTCAAAAATGGGGTGAAAGAGCTCCACATAGAAGTGCTGAAGATTCAGCTTATGCTGTTGCACGTTTTTTCCAAAATGGTGGTGTATTTAACAATTACTACATGTACCATGGAGGAACCAACTTTGGTCGCACAACAGGTGGACCATATATTATAACATCTTATGACTATGATGCACCAATTAACGAGTATGGGAATTTGAATCAACCGAAATACGGGCATCTTAAGTTCCTTCATGAAGCAATTAAATTAGGCGAAAAGGTTCTTACGAATTATACTTCAAGGAACGACAAGGATCTTGGCAATGGAATCACACTAACAACATACACTAATTCTGCTGGCGCAAGATTTTGTTTCTTGAGCAATGATAAAGATAACACTGATGGAAATGTTGACTTGCAAAATGATGGTAAATACTTTGTTCCTGCCTGGTCCGTCACCGTTCTTGATGGATGCAACAAAGAAGTTTTCAATACTGCAAAGGTTAATAGTCAAACCTCAATAATGGAGAAAAAGATTGATAATAGTTCTACTAATAAACTCACTTGGGCATGGATGATGGAGCCAAAGAAAGACACCATGATTGGAAGGGGAAGCATCAAAGCACATCAACTTTTGGAGCAGAAGGAATTAACATTGGATGCTAGTGATTATTTATGGTACATGACTAGTGTTGATATCAATGACACTTCTATTTGGAGCAATGCAGTTCTTCATGTGGAAACTTCAGGTCATACCCTTCATGGTTATGTTAATAAGAGGTATATAGGATACGGACATAGCCAATTTGGAAACAACTTCACTTATGAAAAACAAGTTTTTTTGAAAAATGGAACAAACATTATAACTTTGCTTAGTGCCACCGTTGGACTTGCAAATTATGGTGCATGGTTTGATGAAATAAAAACTGGCATTTCAGATGGTCCTGTTAAATTGATTGGACAAAATAGTATGACCATGGATTTGTCAACCGGAAATTGGTCTTTTAAGGTTGGGTTGAATGGTGAGAAAAGACGTTTATATGATTTGCAACCACGTTCTGGTGTTGCATGGAACACTAGTTCATCTTATCCTATTGGAAAACCTTTGACATGGTATAAAACACAATTTAAAACTCCTTTGGGACCAAACCCTGTTGTTGTTGACTTGCAAGGTTTAGGTAAAGGACATGCTTGGGTGAATGGCAAAAGCATTGGTCGTTATTGGACTTCTTGGATTACATCTACTGCTGGATGTAGTGACACATGTGACTATCGTGGAAATTACAAAAAGGAAAAATGTAACACTGGTTGTGCAAGTCCATCACAAAGGTGGTACCATGTCCCAAGATCATTCTTGAATGATGACATGAACACATTGATTTTATTTGAAGAAATAGGTGGAAATCCTCAAAATGTTTCCTTCCTAACTGAGACAACAAAAACTATTTGTGGTAATGTATATGAAGGTGGAAAATTAGAACTATCATGCCAAAATGGACAAGTAATTACTTCAATCAATTTTGCTAGTTTTGGAAATCCTCAAGGTCAATGTGGTTCTTTCAAGAAAGGTTCTTGGGAATCTTTGAATAGCCAATTTATCATGGAAACTTCATGTATAGGAAAAACTAGTTGTGGATTTACTGTCACTAGAGATATGTTTGGTGTAAACCTTGACCCATTGAGCGTTAGCAAAGCTAGCGTTAAAGATGGTATAGCTAGATTGGCAGTGCAGGCAACATGTTAATTCCATGCTTTCAATAAATTATTTTTTTTGAAGGATGCTTTCAATAAATTATTGTAAACATAGATGTTCAAATTACCAAATTGAAATAAAATAGTATGGACAACCTGTGTTAAACACGGGCTAGAAATTTGTCCAAAATTATGTTCCACACCCCTCTTATAACTAGTAGTTAATATTATTGACTGAATAATTTTACATTTACATTTATGCATTCTTTTTTAAACTCACAGAGGTTGTATTTTGAATTTAACGCTATTTTTGAAAGAATAATGTGAAAGACTATCACTATGAAACATTATGAAAATTTATACTAATCGGTCAAAAGAGAATAGATTGACGATATGAAAATTTATACTAATTGGTCAAATGAGAATAGATTGATGAATTTATGTTCTTTAATTTGTTGAATTTTAAAATAAGAAAGGGATGATATTAGTCTGAAAATAACTATATGGGTTAAGTATGAATATGTTTTGTTGTATGCTTGATCTGAAATGTTCTGACGCAAGGAAATTTATTAGCTTCTGTATGTTTTCTTCAGCATAAAAATGCAACAAAATTATTGTGTGCCATATAAAATTTAAACATTTAGTTAACTTGGCACTTGCAAAAGCAGCGGATAGTGAAGTATGAGACAATAGCTAATGATATATATAATTGAACAAGATGATGGTATATTGTCTGCAAGTATTTTTGAAGGCATGAAACTTATGCCTGAAGATATTCCTAAAGAAATATGTCGTAACAAAAACTTGATAGCGATAGTAATGGGCGTCAATAAATTGTCTGGTACATTTCCTTCTTGTCTTTACAATATGTCATCTCTTATTATGATCTCAGCTACAGTGAATCAGTTTGACGGCGTTCTTTCATCCAACATGTTCAACACACTTCCTAATCTTCAATCATTTGGAATTGGTGGCAATCAATTTTCAGGTCTAATGCCCATTTCTGTTGCAAATGCTTCTAACCTGACAATACTTGATATCAGCGCAAACAATTTTTTTGGACAAGTTCCAATTCTTGAGAGGCTACAAAATATTCGTATTATAAATTTGGAAAAAAATGATTTTGGTGATAATTCAACTAAGGATTTGGAATTTTTAAAATCACTAACAAATTGTAGTAAGTTGGAAGTGGTTTCTATATTTAGTAATAATTTTGGAGGTAGTTTGCCTAGTTTCATAGGTAATTTCACCACACAACTTAGTCGTCTGTATCTTGGGGATAATCAAATATCTGGGAAAATTCCGTTAGAATTAGGAAATCTAAATAGTTTAATTCTTTTGACCATGGATAACAACCGTTTTGAAGGAACGATTCCTTCAACTGTTGGGATGTTTCAAAAGATGCAAGTGTTAGATTTGGGTGGAAACAAGTTGTCAGGAGAAATACCATCCTCCATAGGAAACCTTAGTCAACTGTATAATTTGGGTTTAGGACGAAATATGTTAGAAGGAAATATTCCTTCAAGTATAGGGAACTGTCAAAAGTTACAAATGTTATTCCTTTCAAAAAACAACCTTAGAGGAGCCATACCATCAGAAGTTTTCAACCTTTCATCTTTAACAATAGGATTGTACTCACAAAACTTGTTGAGTGGCAGTCTAACTGATGAAGTAGTTCATCTAAAAAATATCATGAACTTTGATGTCTCTGAAAATCGTTTGTCCGGTGAAATTCCTGAAAGCATGGGTAAATGCATAAGGTTAGAATACCTTGTTTTGAAACGAAACTCATTCAATGGAAGCATACCCTACTCTTTGGCATCACTCAAAAGTCTTCGAGTGTTGGATCTTTCAGAAAACCAATTATCCGGATCAATTCCAAAAGTTTTGCAAAATATTTCTTCCATAGAATACTTTAATGCATCATTCAACATGTTGGAAGGAGAGGTACCAACTAAAGGTATCTTTCGAAATGCTAGTGCAATCACAGTTATTGGAAACAATAAGCTTTGTGGAGGAATTTTAGAGTTCCATCTACCGCCCTGCTCTAAACCTGCAAAACACCATAACTTCAAATTGATTGTAGGGATATGTAGTGTCGTTTCTCTTCTTTTCATTATGATATCTTTACTAACTATCTATTGGAAAAGGAGAACGATACAAAATGCATCTTTGGATTCACCAATAAATGATCAGATGGTTAAGGTTTCGTACCAAAACCTACACCAAGCAACCAATGGGTTCTCGACGAGCAACTTGATAGGATCTGGATATTTTGGTTCTGTATACAAAGGAACACTTGAGTCGGTAGGTGGAGATGTTGCCATTAAAGTCTTAGACCTTAAAAAGAAGGGAGTTCACAAGAGTTTCATTACTGAATGTAATGCACTGAAAAATATTAGACACCGAAATCTAGTTAAAATTTTGACATGTTGTTCCAGCACAGATTACAAAGGCAGTGAGTTTAAAGCTCTCATATTTGAGTACTTGAGAAATGGAAACTTAGAAAGTTGGTTGCATCCCACACCTGAAATTACAGATCAACACAAATCACTGACTCTTGAGGAAAGGTTAAATATTATTACTGATGTTGCGTCAGCATTTTGTTATCTTCACTACGAATGCGAGCAGCCTGTCATTCATTGTGATTTAAAGCCTGCAAATATTCTTCTTAATGACTTCATGGTAGCTCAAGTGAGTGATTTTGGGTTAGCAAAGTTGCTCTCAAGTGTTGGAGTCTCTCTGATGCAGAGTAGCACAATCGGAATAAAGGGGACAGTTGGCTATGCACCCCCAGGTTCGTCTGATGCTGTTCTATTAAGTTGTCAAATTTATGAGTTTTAAGTTTTAGCTCTTGTTTATAAAAATGGTTTTTTATTGATTAATTTTGGTTAATATTTTGATGATTATTATGCTATGCATTACCTTTCAGAGTATGGAATGGGATCTGAGGTGTCAATTGAAGGCGACATGTATAGCTTTGGAATACTGGTATTGGAAATGTTAACTGGAAAGAGACCCACAAATGAAATGTTTAAAGATGATCATAATATCCATAATTATGTGAAACTTTCAATTCCAGACAACCTTTTCCATATTGTGGATCGATTTATTATCATCGAATCAGAAGACAATACCGACAATGGTAATCTTGGCAGTATACATCCTAATGTTGAGAAATGTTTACTTTCAATTTTTAGGATAGCACTTTCTTGTTCAGTGGAATCACCAAAAGAAAGAATGAATATGGTTGTTGTAATAAGGGAGCTCAATATCATAAAAAGTTTCTTTCCTGCCGAGGTTCAACGAAGGCGAGTATCTCAGCCACAAATCACATGATCTCTCATCTATACATTTTATGTTTTTGTCTATTTATGCTTGACTGTGGGATGCTCATACAGTAGTTATGATTTCTGTTATCTTATGTATGAATAGATCCATGATTATGTGATTTCATGTTGGGTTATATTTTCTACATGATTTTCTTTTCAATGTTTTGATTTACTCTTATGTTTGCATGTAAGGTTTGGATCCAGTGTGATGCTTGATTATTTCTTTATGACATAGGTTTTTTTTTTTCTTCGAAAACTCTGTATCTAGCTCAATGACCGATTAATCCGAGAGGTCCAATCCCACTCCTACCGTCCACTTATAGGCCTCATTTAAAATGCTTTTTATTTATTTAAATTCATGTATCTCTTTATCAGCTGATCACATGAGGGGCAATTAGGTGTCAGATACAACATCTTCATTTTTTGTACCATAAAAGATATTTCTATTAACGGATAGAAGCAATGTTCATACAATTGTCCATGTCTTGTAAAATGGAAAATGTTAAGAGAATGAAATTAAAAGTGAAAAAAAATACCTTTTAATAAAAGAATTGGTTTTTCTCATCCTATATGGACCTAACAACATGGTTTAACACATTTCCAAGCACAGCTAGTGGTAGTTGAGAATGCAGAGCATGCAATCAATGTAGAAAAGCCCAAGGAATTGTACAAGAATTTGAAATGCTTCTTCATTGAAAGCCTAAGAATGTTAACAAGTTTTCTGCAATATGGATTTATTGATATGTAACACAAGATTAATGCAGAGTAATAGCATATTGTTATGTCTAGTACAAGATTTTTGTAATATCATGGGTTGGTTCTGTTCATCCCTCCTAACATATTAAAAAACATACAATGTTTATTGCAAATGATTATTCGTTATTACTGGTTATCAATGTATTGGAAAATTTTGAATGTGCAGTGCATACTCAAGAATTTTAATATAAGAACAAAATATTGCATTAAGTGTATATATAGACAAACGTGAGTGACACCTAATTTATGAACCGAAGATCCTAGCAAAAGTTAATTCGGTCTAGGCCTGACCCCTATGTAGACTTTAAAGTCTCACACTCTTGAAATGAATAGCGTTTAATAATGTTTTTACATAAATATTAAGAAATGCAATAATTTAAAGAAATAGAATTGTTATATTACAAAATTATTATTTTTTTAAAAACCAAATTATCTTTATTAATTATTCGGTTTTTTTTTTCCACTCAAATAAAAGTAATACCAATGTATATAGGTTAAAAATGAATGTACATATAGTATTAATTTTAGGTTTAGGTTTGAATGGGTATTTGTTTATAGAGAGATTAGAAATTAAATATGGAGATAGAGATGAAGATGATGATTTTTAATTTTTTTGGTTAAAAGTTGAAGATGAAAATGGTGATTTTTTATTTTATTTTGTGTTTTTAGTGAATTTTTAAATTTTAATAAAATATAATATAAAAATGATAAATTTTTTTAAAGATTCACTTGAGTGTTTAACGGCCATGTGAGCACTCTTTAGTAGAGTTGGATGAAAAAGAAAAGGGGCAATGGTGTAAGAGCAATGATATTTGTATATTCATTTATTGACAACTTTAGTAATAATTTTGGTTCTTTACTTTTTATTGGTCAAAAACAATGGAGAGAGAAAAAGGAAGAGAGAGAATAATAACATAATGTGAGTATGAGAGAGAAAGTTGTCAAAAAGTTGTAACAAAATGGTTGTACAAATATCATTTCTCATGGTGTAAACGTTGTACGATTTAAATAACCAATTTAATATTTAAAAAGTGTAAAATCATAGTCTGACAGCCCAAAAGAAATGTATGATGAATTTGACCTGATTTTTTTTTTTTTTTATGTAATCAGTGTTTAATGCTCAGGGAAAAAAAGAGTTAAGGAAAGGTGAATAATTTAACAAATTCTATAATACACTCAAAAATTTGAGTCTATTGGTAAATCAAATCCTTAAATAAGTTATTTTATGAAGGGAAAATTTATTTTCTAGCACTTATAATTATAATAACTAAATCTTATTTACTAAAAACGCCAATGTAATAAAATATATTTTTTTTAGAATTTTTACTACTCAAAATAATTTTTTTATTATGTTTGACAGTAAAATGTAAAAAAAATTAGTATGATTTTATAAACAATGAAATGATATTCTTCTTATGAAATAATATTTTCTAAATATATAAATATCAATAAGTAGCTCTTTATTTCATAAAAATGATAGTTACTTTATAAATTTTTTAAGCAAGAGTACCAATACACTTTAATTTATTAGTGTACGGTAGAATTTCCCAAATAATTTTTCTGAAGTTGATGAAATATAGGGAGTTTCTACGGTACACCCTTAAATTAAGGTGTACCGGTACACCTTTTTCATAAATCAATAAATTAACGATCCTTTTTATGTAATAAAGAGTTATTCGTCAATTTTTATATTTTAAAAAATATTATTTTATAAGAAAAACATTATTTCATTGTTTATAAGAATCATACTAATTTTTTTACATTTTACCAAAAAAATAATCAATATTCACTATTATAAGTAATAAAAAATTTAAAAAGTTGAATTTTACTTCGCCGACGCTTTTAAGAAATAAAATATAGTTATCATAATTGTAAATGATAGAAAATATTTATTTTTTTGTCAAAAAAAAAGAAAATGTTTTTTTATTAAAAAAAAAAAAAAACTCATTAAACTACTAATTTAAATATGGATGTACCGGTACACTCAAATTTTTCGAGTGTACCTAAAATATATCTTAGCCTTAGAATTGTAGGAAGCGTGGAGTTGAAATGTCCACATAATCACATAGTATTCTCACTTCACTTTGATTCTCATGTGCCGGTCTTATGTGTTTATTGGAAGAATGGACTTGATTTTTGCCTCCCATGTGCCATGCTTATCTGACTTTTACACATAATCTCTCTTTTCACATTCGGCATTAGCTCTTACTACCATTATTTAAATGCATGCTTCTTGTCTATTCCCACAAAATGACTATCAAACACAAACAAAACTGAATAGCATTAACCTCTTTTTTCTAAACCAAATGAAGTCTTTTTCTTTATCACCGACACTTTTATACCTTCGTCTGCTTTTTCTGTTTACCTTAAATTTAATGTGGTTTAGCCCAAAATATATTATGGCAGTGGCTCCATTAGGAAACCAGACAGATCATTTGGCATTGCTCAAATTCAAAGAATCAATATCCGATGATCCCTATAAAGTTCTTGAGTCTTGGAATTCTTCCATCCATTTCTGCAAGTGGCAGGGAATCACATGCAGCCCCATGCATCAACGAGTTATAGAGTTGAGCCTAGAAAAATATCAGTTACATGGATCTTTATCTCCCTATGTTGGCAATCTCACTTTTCTGATAAATATCTACCTTAGAAACAACAACTTCGTTGGAGAAATTCCACAGGAGTTGGGCAAGTTGCTACAACTGCAACAACTTTCTCTTACCAATAACTCGTTTGTAGGTGAAATTCCTACAAACTTGACATATTGCTCAAATCTAAAATACTTGTATTTGGGAGGGAACAATCTAATTGGTAAAATACCAATTGAAATTGGCTCTTTGAAAAAGCTTCATTCAATATCTGTTAAGAGAAATAATTTAACTGGAGGAATCCCTTCATTCATAGGAAATCTTTCATGTTTAACAAGTTTTGCGGTTAATTATAACAACTTAGAAGGAGATATTCCACAAGAAATATGTCGCCTCAAAAACTTTACAGTTTTATCTATGGCTGCAAACAATTTGTCTGGTATGATTCCTTCTTGTATTTATAATATGTCATCACTGACTGAGCTTTCACTAGTCATGAATAACTTGAATGGCTCTCTTCCATCCAACATGTTCCACACTCTCCCCAATCTAATTTTTTTTGAGATTGGAATAAATCAATTCACAGGTCCAATCCCTATTTCCATTTCAAATGCTTCTGTTCTACAATCACTTGATTTAGGTCATCAAAAAAATTTGGTTGGACAAGTTCCAAATCTAGAGAAGCTACAAGATCTTCAATGGCTAAATTTGCAATTTAACAATTTAGGTAACAATTCAGCTATAGATTTAAAGTTTTTAAAATATTTGACAAATTGTAGTAAACTAGCAATGCTTTCGATAGCTGGTAATAATTTTGGAGGTAATTTGCCAAATTCCATAGGCAATTTATCAACTGAACTTAAACAACTATATATAGGGGAAAATCAAATATCAGGAAAGATTCCTGCAGAATTAGGACATCTAGTTGGCTTAATTCTCTTGGCCATGAATTTTAACCATTTTGAAGGAATTATTCCAACTACTTTTGAGAATTTCCAAAAGATGCAAGTGCTAGCTTTGAGTGGAAACAAGTTGTCAGGATATATACCACCGTTTATAGGCAATCTCAATCAGTTGTTTAAATTAGACATATATCATAACAATTTTCAAGGAAATATTCCTCCGAGCATAGGAAGTTGTCAAAAGTTGCAATATTTAGATCTTTCTCATAATAATCTTAGTGGAACCATACCTTTAGAGATTTTTCATCTTTTTTCTTTATCAAACTTATTGAATTTGTCACATAACTCTTTGAGTGGTAGCTTACCAATAGAAGTGAGTATGCTAAAAAATATTGACGTGCTAGATGTCTCTGAGAATCATCTAACTGGTGATATTCCTATATCCATTGGTGAATGCATAAGCTTAGAATACCTTCTTTTGCGAGGAAACTCTCTGAATGGAACAATACCGTCCTCTTTGGCTTCTCTCAAAGGTCTTCGATATTTAGACCTTTCAATAAACCAATTGTCTGGATCAATTCCTGATGTTATGCAGAATATATCTGGTTTAGAATATTTGAATGTTTCTTTTAACATGCTGGAAGGTGAGGTACCAATAGACGGTGTCTTTGGAAATTCAACTCAATTAGCTATGGTTGGAAACAATAAGCTTTGTGGAGGTATTTCAGAACTGCATCTACCACCATGCCTTGTCAAGAGTAGGAAACACACAAAACACCATAAATTCATATTGATAGCAGTGATAGTTAGTGTGGTTTCTTTTATTCTATTACTTTCATTTATTATAACTATCTACTGGATGAGGAAAAGAAATACAAAAAGGCCTCTTGATTCACCAACAATTGATCAATCAACTATGGTTTCATACCAAGACTTACATCAAGCAACCAATGGGTTCTCAACTAAAAACTTGATTGCATCAGGAAGTTTTGGTTCTGTATATAGAGGAAATCTTGTGTCAGAAGATAATGTTGTTGCCGTAAAGGTCCTGAATCTCCAAAAGAAGGGAGCTCATAAGAGTTTCGTTGTTGAATGTAATGCACTCAAGAATATCAGACACCGAAATTTAGTTAAGATTTTAACATGTTGTTCTAGTACAGATTACAAAGGTCAGGAATTTAAAGCTCTAGTTTTTTATTACATGAAAAATGGAAGCTTAGAACAATGGTTGCATCCCAAGATTTTAACTGCGAAACATCCAAAAACATTGGACCTCGCTCACAGATTAAACATCATTATTGATGTTGCTTCTGCATTGCATTATCTTCATCAAGAATGTGAGCACTTGGTTCTTCATTGTGATATAAAGCCAAGCAATGTCCTTCTTGATGAAGATATGGTTGCTCATGTGAGTGATTTTGGCATAGCAAGACTTGTCTCAACCATTGGCAGTTCCTCTCATAATAATACTAGTACAATTGGAATAAAAGGAACTGTTGGCTATGCTCCTCCAGGTATGTTCTAAATTCTTGAATCTTCGATTGTTTCTTTGATTTCTCTGATGTTTTTGTGTAAATTTAATATTTTACTAGTTACATAGTATTAATAGCTTTTGCTACATGTTTTAGAGTATGGAATGGGTTCTGGAGAGTCCACATGTGGTGACATGTATAGCTTTGGAATCCTTATGTTGGAAATGCTTACTGGTAGAAGACCCACCGATGAAGCTTTTGAAGATAGTCAAAATCTGCATAACTTTGTTGCAAATTCATTTCCTTATAATCTTTTAAAGATTTTGGACCCACATCTTGTATCAAGAGATGCAAAAGTAGAAATGCAAGATGGAAACAGTGAGAATCTAATTCCATGTGTAGAGGAGTGCTTAGTTTCACTTTTTAGGATTGGACTTATTTGTACAATGGAACCACCGAAAGAAAGAATGAATATTGTGGATGTTACTAGAGAGCTTTGCACAATCAGAAAGGCATTTCTCGCTGGTGAGATAAACTGATATTTTTATATTCTTATTTGATTCATAATCAACTCATCAATTGGTTATAGAATTATAACTAGATGTGTATCATCTTATTTGCATTTCAAAATTCCGAACTACAAAATACAATGATAATATGGGCTTCTTCTTGAGTTGATTTTCAGGTGCTCACACTAAAAGTTAGTTATTAAATCCGAACTAAATTTCTAACGTCATTTGTTGAAATAGAAGTTTATTCACGCTTCAAAATATATAATCTGAACGGGAATGGGAAAAAAATCAGAAAATTGGAAGGCACGCAATAAGGAATGATGGTTGAAAAAGAAGTTCTCTAATTATTAGTATTTCAAACTGATGCATTGTTGTTAAGAAACTGAATGGTTTCTCTGTAAACACATGTTGCAATCCTTTTTGTTTTGTTTGCTTGGAGCAAAAGATTGAGTGTTTGTAGTACGATTAAGGGACCAGATCAGTATTCCATATTTTTAAATATGCAATGAGTTTTGAATTTTTACCAATATTTTATTTTATACTTGCATCTCCCCTGATTATACCAAACGAACTTTGAAATTTATACACCGACCGATTAATCTGAAAATTAACTAGAAGGACTTAATTGTTTCCAACTTAATGTTATATGCTTCAGGTGCATTTCCACTTTATATTACACAGTCTTTCTAACTGACTGAATCATCTGTTAATTAACTAGGACTAGTCGTCCCTTCAATTTAAAGTTTAAGTTAACAAATTGAAACAATTGTTACTTTTGACCAAGTGGTTGGGCTCAAGTTCTTAATAGACATTAACTATAGACGAATCATTTAGGAGAACTCGACACGTCCTGACTTGAACAATCCTTTGTCCAAACTATTTCTCTTGGAAACTGTCTTAGGTTAAGAAAGAAAAAACAATTGTTGGTTGTTAAGAGCATAAGTTTAAGGGCGAGTCTATCTTAAAAGCATAAAAATTGTTCTCAAATTAAAAGTCCTTTGAACCACACCAACCTTATTGTAGTATTACTGTATTGAACACTCAAAATAACTAACAGACAATGTATGCGATACCAAGGGAAAACAAAATTAACATTAAGAGTGCCGGGCATACGATCAATGTAGTGAATCTCAAGGAATTGTACAAGAAATTTGAAATCCTTCCTCGTTGGTTCCTTCACAACATCTAGTTCTGTTTATCCTTCTAGCATATTGGAACTCATACAATGTGTATTGCATCAATGTATTGCCAAATTCTGAATGTGTAGTGCATACTCAAGAATATTTCATTTTACTTGCATATGCATACTCTAATAAAGATAGGTTTTCATATTTTATTTGCATGTGTATACTGAAAAATATAAACATGAACTGTTTAAACTTACACTGGCTTTTAATAAAAATTAAGATCTATGTATCATTTAGTTATCACAAAATACCTTTATTTTCATTTTGTGTGGGATGGATGGTTACATAATCATGTGTTATACCTTTCTTCTCATCCCTCAATTTTCAAATGTTTCGATTATTTATTTACTATTCTCCCCTATGATCTTAGAGTTGAAAATGAACATCCACTCATTTATTACACAACATGAAACAGGCCCTTAATCTACTAACCAAAAGCACATGAATTGTTTTATTACTATCAATCCTCTCATTTTTTATTCCAGTTATAGATTCAACGTTTGCCTCAAGACTACAATGGATCTCCCTACTGTAAATGACAGGCTGGACTTGATGTTTGAAAATAAACGGAAATGGCTAATATGATTAATGAAAGTAAAGTTATAAGTGACTAAAATAAATAAAAAAGTATTTACGGGACCAAAGTGAAACCACAAAATACACTAAGGAATCAAACATGTAATTTAGCTTATATTCTTGATATCAGTTTATTGACCTCTCTTTTATCAAAATACTTATATTAGTAGTGCTTCAAGATATGAAAATATCAAATTCTACTTTTTACAATGATCTTTTAGACTTGTTCAGTTTTAAATGTATGACCGACCATTATCCTAAAAGGCACATTCCAAACTGGATTTCATGGAGGTGATGAAGAATTCCTTTCTATTTATCTCTTTCTTCTTTGTCTTTTGTTCAGGGTGCTGTTAATATATTTGGAGATTCATGAATTGATGTATGCAACAACATAAGTCTTTCACTTGCAAATACAACTAATCATCACTACAAAAGTGATTTTCCACCTACGAATCTCACTGGGGATTTAGCGATGACAAAAATGTTACTAATTTGATTGGTATGAAATTAAAAATCGAAATTTTTGGTTCTTTAAAAATTCATGTAAACATGATAATGTTGTTACGAAAAAAGTAATGACACAGAAAGTATATCACAGCTTATCGTTTTACTCGGTATCAATAGTAAATCGACTCACACGTAACTCACACCTCACAATATCGATAATATGATGAAAAAATTGCTAGTTTAGAAGCTCGAGTTAAGTGAGTATTAATGGTTGTATAAACATTTCTGTTACTGAACTCGTGTTCTGTTCTTTTAATGGTCATGCCATTGGAAATCCAATGTGAATTGTTCAATTTTGAGTTAGTTATGAACGATTTAGGCGAGAAACATTTAAGAAAAAAAATAAAAAACTCAGAAAACTAAACTTCATTCGTACCATCACAACTTGACTTTAGTATTATAGGTGAAAACAGAAGGTTTTTTATTTTATTTTTATGACAAACATAGCTTTGGTTTATGAGATATGAATTACATGACAAATTCAGAATGAAAAAACTACCCCAATCGAACATTCAAAGTAATAAATAATCATTATATAAGATGATTTCAGTTGCCTCGGTTAAAGGGATTCATATGGAATGCATAAAAGGCAGTCAAGGATTTGGGATTTCATATCATGTTGATATCGACAGAAAAAGTCATATTTTGATATTCAATGTATAAATATTTAGATACCAAGAGAAAATAAACTCCACCATCTACGCCATGACCTTATATTCTATCCAAAGTACAAGAACTTGTACAAAAATAAATAAAAGAAAATCAGTAACATATCTCATAAGTCACAAATATTTATTAATCATTAAAAGATCAGATAAATTCGACTGTACTTATAATCACAAAAAATGGACCAATCTGATTGTAGTTACTGGTCAAAAGAAAATAAGAACAAGTTAAGTGTATGTAGGTTAAGAATTTGAACTATCCATATTTATTGTCTGACACACAATGAAGTTGCTAAGGCCAGGCCTGGCTTTGATAGGCCTGAACCTGACCTACGAAAGAATTTATAAGCCTGAGTCTGACTTATGGCCTATCATAGACTGTTTTTCTTGGTCTGACCTGACCTATTTAAAAGTCTGGACTGGTCTAAAAGCCTACTTCTAGGCCTACTTTATATTAAGGTCATCAAATAGTTCATTTGGCCTACTAAATAGGCTAAACATGTCTTAAAGCCTACTTAAAAGCCTATTTCACTACAAGTAAATTTTAACTAGATTAAAGCATACTTAAAAGTCTATAACAACAAAGCCTATTAAGGGACTAATAGATAGAGAAAAAGATATTTATATTTTTAATGTATGCAATTATTTTAATATAAAAATACATTTTTTAATAAATAGGTATTAATAAGCCGGCCTATTAGGCTTAATAGGCTTAACAGGCTTAACAGGCTTTTCTAGAAGCCTAAGCCTGACCTATTTAACTAAACAAACTTTCTAATAAGCTTAAGCCTAGGCCTATCTACTAAACAGACCAGGCCAGACCAAGCTAAAACAGGCCAGGCCTTAGACCCCTGTAGGCCGGCCTGACCTATTCCCAACCCAATGGGAATGACTGCAAATGCCTCAGTTTAAGGGATCTCATATTTTATTACTTATAAGGCCGGCTAGGCTTTTGTATAATCGTAGTTAAAGTTCGTATGGTGATTTTGACGGGAAAAAAGTAATATTTTGATATTCAATGTATAAATATAAATAAAGTCCAACATCTATGTCATGACCTTACATTCTATCCAAGTGCTAGAAACTTTGTATAACAGGCAATAAAAAGGAATTCAGTAACATCACTCACAAAGAATCATTAAATGATCGAACCATTTAATTGTAGGCTAAGAATGTATATGTTATGTGTTGCCTTTTCCAATAGTTTGAAGAGTGTTCAACCATATATATATATATATATAATGTAACAGAATGAAGAAATGTGCTTCATTTGAATTTTTCTCGAACCGATTATCAAATCCCAATTTAGCATTTCATAAAAAAATTAAAAAAAAATTTAGCTCTTGTTTTAGTGTGTGGAGTCTTGGTTTTTAGCTCTTGTTTCTAAACCTGGTATTTTAGTTTTTGGTTAAAATTATTCATAAAATACATCAAGGCTATATCAATATCAAGCTGCAAAATATGCATAACGGACATTTCAACAAACACTAAAATATGACAAAACATTCCAGTTCTAGTAGGGAACATGATTTTGAAAGGGAAGAGTAAATAAAGAACAAAGAATTCAAATGTTTATCCACAATTTTCTGTTTCATCTTTTGAGGAAAACTACAGTATAAATGTCAATCATCAGCACCTTTCCATCGGTTGCAACTAGCAATACTCACCGAAGCTAAAGCCTTAAACAAGGTCTCAATGTAATGAAAAGTAAAACATCTTAAATACATTTCAAGGCATTTGTTAAAATCTTTGGATTGGAAAGATTCTGGTCCCTATAGATAATGTATAATATTCTAACAAAAACCGTTGAATTAAGGGGCCTTGTGGTGGCCAGCTGAAATGGGACTACACTTCTAAAATAACAAGCCATCTTTGACACCAAATTTCAGGTCAGTTGGAGCATTAGTGATTCATTGGAAAAATGTGGAAGTTTTCTTATTTGAATCAATTTCTTTCTGCAAATCTAGTAGAAGATGAGATTGAGGTTTGGATCAAGCTATAATTTTACAAACAAAACTCTTGAGAATGAATTCGATGCCAAGTTATCTTTATATGATTTATACTCAAGTCTGCTGTGAAGGAGACTGATCCAATTTTAATAACACCTTACTTGCTAAACTTTTGAATCGCTCCTTTTGACTGTGAGGGTATCGACATAGTCTGACTTTAACCCTTTCAGCTAGGGTATAACATGGTCATGTTTTCGTGGTGGAGGGAGGGAAGAAGGATGTTGAAAACGGGCCTTGTACTTGCATATCAGAATAAGTATTTCTAGGTCTAATTCATCAATAACATTGGTCTACCCTGCTGCATTCTTATGATGTGATTAAAGTATGCCCGCTGAGATAAGGCATATGGTGATTTTTGCAAAGTGAACAAATTTCCTTTATGAAAAAATTGATGGATTAAAGTTGCATAATCAGTCACATAGGTCCAAGTTTAGCGAGCCAAGCTAAACCGAAGGCACGAGCACCTTAAACCGGCAAAAGGTATGGTGGAACTTGGAGTTCATGGCCCTGAGTGGTTGCTGTCAGGTAAGAAATCCTTGTTTCAGCAATCAAACGTTTTCCATTACCAACCAAAACCTTGAGGCAAAGAATTGGTTCAATAGGCGATTTGAGAAACTGAGCCACTCCAGGTTGAAAAGACGCAGTGTTTTAAAAACCGAACTAAACGGTTTATTAAGTTGAACCATGACTCAAAGGTGACGCCAATTTGATATATGGTTCCGTATTTCAAACATTGGGAAGAAGAGATGAAGTTATACTATGGTAGTAAGCAGGCCATGCTTCTTTTTATGAATATTTATCTGCATTACTCTGGTGTAAAAAGCACTTATTTAGTTTTCACCATTTAGTACATTAACAAAACAACTTTCTATGATCTTAGGGTGTACATATTACATCAATTATTTGCCAAGTTCGACATAGGTTTATAACTATTTGCTTGTTTTGTTTGCTAATTGGCTTGACATGAATGTATGGTGAGGCCTATGTTACCCCCTCATGATTTGGTGTAATTTACTCCTCATGATATCAACCAATCAAATTGTGGTATACGTAGGAAACATTAATAGTCAAATATATGAGTCAATTTTAATCATTAGTAATTTTTAGTACTTTTAATTTTTAATTAATTATATTTAGGTGTTCAATCTTAATGAATTTACACTGCAGGGCTTATATAAATTAAAATGAAAAATAGGGAGGAATATAGGATTGTAAAATAAGAAGTTCATGATTGAATCATTTATCCTGCTGTTATTAGGCACATTGAGATAAAAAATGATTATCATGCTTCTATGCCTACAAAGCTCAAAAGTCCGAAACTACTACTTTATATTGCAAACCGAACACCAACAATGGCCTTGCTGCTGCCTAACTATCAATGTCATAACAAAATAGCGTAAAATTATCATTAAGAATGTTTCTGTCAATTTGTCATATTATTTTGAAGGGTGTGAATATCATATCATTTAAGGATGCTCTACTCCATCATCTATAAGATATAAAAAATAAGAGTATAATTGGTTTTTTTGCCGTTAGTTAGATCCATTGAATTCTTAATCTGAATTGATAGTTAATATGTGCTAATTGATCTATAAATTGCAAACTAGTGATGGATTCATAGAGTTCAAAGTTCTGTTAAAAAGATAAAAAGAAGAAATCCCCGTGCACTAGGTGGATCTACATATAATAGTGTAGTGTAATATGGTAGAAAGGCATTGCAGCACCTATGCTTCCTAACAAAACAGCATAAAGCCTCCAAAAATGAAAATAAAATAATCATGACAATGAAGAAAAGTAAAAAGCATCAAATGCATTGGAATTTTGATTTGATGTTATCCTAATGAAAAGCAGTATTTTACCATCACTAGAACTGAGTTTCCGATATAAACAAGCATATGCATTATTACTTTTTATAGTTTATTGTGCTGCTACTACCTCACGATGCAGCTGAGAGAGATACACCTACAAACAGCACTGAGGCGGCAGAGTGAAAAAGACAGTAGCAGCACAATAAAACCTACAGAAATCATCTCTCCGGACCAGATTTTTTTGAAATTTGTGTTGATATGCGCAATAATCAAATTTGTGCTGTTCAGCTTAAGAACTGCCCTATAGTTTTGTCAAACACAACATGGTTGATCCAAATGGCAGTTCGTCATGGTTAATTTTTTTAAATAATTGTGACACATTTGGGTTGAAAGATCATTGAGAATATGGAAGTGTGTTTGCTATAGTCATAATAACAATGCATAGTTGAAATATAATTTGGCATTTATCTCTCTGTGTAACCATAATAGCAACATTGTTCTATGCTATGATTACTTATTTTTTATAGTCTAATCGGCTCTAAGTCATCACCCTATATGACTTGTAGTATTTCTCACAATGATGAACTAATCTTCACTATAATGTTTTTTTGTAGGTTATAATTTTAAAATGTCTATATACAGTGAAGCAATGTCGCCTCTTGATGTATATAGTGATACAGATGAGGTGGAATTTAATAGTGGTAAACTCTCTCAAATTAATGAGTATTTGTGACTTATATAAATAAGATGCGATGTTGTAGGAACCAGTTGAAAACTAGTCTTAAGAGCTTAAGTTTAAGGTAGAGTCTATCTTAAAAGCATTAAAATCTCTCAAACTAAAATTCATTTGTACCATCACAAATTAACTTTAGTATTATGGGTGAAAACAGAGCCTTTTTTATTTTATTTTTTGAAAAATATATAGCTTTGGTTTATGAGATATGAATTACATGAATAATTCAGAATGTAAAACTACCATATCAAACATTCAAAGTAATTAATAATTATTATCTAAGATCCCTCAAAAAAAAAAATCATTATATAAGTTAAAGTGATGATTTCAGTTGCCTCAGTTGAAGGGATCTCCTTGAGGCAGGCATGGCTTTTGTAAAATAATATCATGTTGATATATACAGAAAAAGTCAGATTTTGATATCGATATTCAATGTATAAATATGAAGATACCAAGAGAAAATAAACTCCACTATCTACGCCATGACCTTACATTCTATCCAAAGCACAAGAACAGGGCCTCCAAAATTTGGGGCCCAAATATTTTATATATATATATATATATATACTGCATGTAAAATATTTATATATACAATGGTGTGACAAACTTAACTGTAGAACTGAAGCGGCCTAGTGGTAGCATCATGAGCTAGAATTGTCTTGTCTTGGTCCAGGTTCAACACCCTCAACTCAAATCCTTTTGTTAATTAGTATTTTTTTTCCCTTTTTCTTCTAATTAACCCAAAAACCTTTTTTCTTTAATTAATTTTTCTTTTCTATTTTTCTTCTTTAACTATTTTTTTTAGTATGAGAGGCCTTTTTGGCTTGGACATAATTTATTATGGATTTGAGTCTCCTCAATCTTCTCTCCAATTCAAACAAATTTGATTGTATATTTAAAAATAAAATCACAATATAATTATAAAGCATGAACAACAATTGTCATAATTTTTCATTTGAAAGAACAGTCATTATAATTATTCTCTAAAAAAACATTATAAACCTTTTATTTTTGCCTTTGTACAAATTAAAGAAAATAACAACCTAAAAAATTGATAAAGATATTTGTTTGAAGTTTTATTTTTATATTATTGATTAAAATATTGGTTTAAATTGATAATTGCTCTTTTAAAAAAATATATGTTTTTATTTTATTAAGGGCCTATTTTTACATTAGAACCGAGCCTCTAGTTACTCAGGAACGGCCCTAACTTATATAAAAATCAATAAAAGAAATTCATTAATCATTAAATGATCAGACAAATTTGACTATACTTATAATCACAATTCACAAAAGAAGGACCAATCGATTGTAGTTACTATTCAAAAGAAAATAAGAACAGGTTAAGTGTATGTAGGTTAATAATGTGAACTATCACCCACAAAATAAGAATGTGATTTTGACAGAAAAAAATGTAATATTTTGATACTCAATGTATAAATATCAAGATACCAAGGGAAAATATAAAGTCCAACATCTATGCCATGACCTTACATTCCATCCAAGTGCTAGAAACTTTGTATAACAAGCAATGAAAAGTAATTCAGTAACCAGTCACAAAGAATCATTAAATGATCAAACCATTTAATTGTAGGCTAAGAAAGTATATGTTATGTGTTGCCTTTTCCAATAGTTTGAAGAGTATTCAACCATATATATATAATGTAACAGAATGATGGAATGTGCTTCATTCGAAATTTTCTCGAACCGATTATGAAATCCCAATTTAGCATTTCACAAAAAAAAATAAAAAATTTAACAATTTAATATATCAAAACATATTACTTACAGTATTTAAAATTCATGAGGGACAACACAATTAAAAAAAATATTCTTCAGTATCAAACCCAAAGGGAATAATCTTCAGTGTTCCCGCTCAACTATCAAACATGTATATATACACACCTTTCTAACTAAAATACTCAAACTCCACTATCTAACACACCCTCTTATTTTCTCAAAGCCTTTTTCCCTCATGTTTCCTACATTTTCAATTTGGTTTTTTTCACTCCTTATTTTCAACTTCGGCCCAAAAACAATTGCATTTACATTAGGAAACCAGAGTGATTATTTGACATTGCTCAAGTTTAAGAAATCTATATCCAATGACCCACATAGAATCCTTGATTCTTGGAATGGTTCTATCCATTTTTGCAACTGGCATGGGATCACATGTAACCCCATGCATCAAAGAGTTACATCGTTAAAGTTACCTGGATATAAATTGCATGGATCCTTTTCTCCTCATGTTGCCAATCTCACTTTTCTCATACACATCAACCTTGCAGGCAACAAATTCTCAGGAAAAATCCCACAAGAGTTTGGTCAGTTGTTACAATTACAGGAACTCTATCTCACCAATAACTCGTTCTCTGGAAAAATTCCTACAAACTTGACAAATTGTTTCAACCTTAAATACTTATCCTTGAGTGGGAATAATTTGATCGGCAAAATACCAATTGAAATAGGCTCTCTTCAAAAGCTTCAAGGATTAACTATTGGAAGAAACAATTTGATCGGAGAAGTCCCACCATTCATAGGAAATCTTTCATTCTTAAAAGATCTTTCAGTTTCTCACAACAACTTAGAGGGAGATATTCCAAGAGAAATATGTCGCCTCAAAAACTTGACAAAGATAGTAGTGGCGGTCAACAAACTATCTGGTACATTTCCTTTGTGTCTTTACAATATGTCATATCTTACTATGATCTCAGCTGCATATAATCGGTTTGATGGCTCATTTCCACCCAACATGTTTAACACTCTCCCTTATCTTCAAGTATTTGCAATCAGTAATAATCAATTTTCAGGTCTAATTCCCATTTCTGTTGAAAATGCTTCTACACTTGCAAAACTTGATATCAGCAATAACCATTTTGTTGGAAATGTTCCAAGTCTAGGGAGGCTACACTATCTTTGGAGGCTAAATTTGGAAATAAATAATTTTGGTGACAATTCAACTACAGATTTGGAATTTTTAAAACCATTGACAAATTGTAGTAATTTGCAAGCAGTTTCTATATCCCATAATAATTTTGGAGGTAGTTTGCCAAGTTTCATCGGTAATTTTACCACCCATCTTAGTCGACTGTATTTTGCAAGCAATCAAATATCAGGGAAAATTCCTTTAGAAATAGGAAATCTAAATAGTTTAATTCTATTGAGCTTGAAAAATAACTATTTTGAAGGGACGATTCCTTCAACTATTGGGAAGTTTCAAAAGATCCAAGTACTAGATTTGCATGGAAATAAGCTGTCAGGAGAAATACCATCCTCCATAGGCAACCTCAGTCAAATGTATCATTTGAATTTAGGGAAAAATATGTTCGAAGGAAATATTCCGTCAAGTATAGGCAACTTTCAAAAGTTACAAATGTTATACCTTTCAAGAAACAACCTCAGAGGAGACATACCTTCAGAGGTTTTGAGTCTTTCATCTTTAACAACAGGATTGTTCTTATCCCAAAACTTTTTGAGTGGAAGTCTACCTGATGAAGTCGGTCAACTACAAAATATTGTGCAGATTGATGTCTCTAAAAATCAGTTGTCTGGTGAGATTCCTAGAACCTTGGGAGAATGCTTAAGCTTAGAATACCTTATTTTGACAGGGAATTCATTCAATGGAAGTATACCATCCTCTTTGGAATCTCTCAAAGGTCTTCGAGTGTTAGACCTTTCAAGAAACCAATTATCCGGATCAATTCCAAAAGTTTTGCAAAATATTTCTTCGATAGAATACTTCAATGCATCATTCAACATGTTGGAAGGAGAGGTACCGACTAAAGGTGTCTTTAGAAATGCCAGTGCAATGATAGTTATTGGAAACAATAAGCTTTGTGGAGGAATTTTAGAGTTGCATCTACCGCCATGCCCTAAACTTGAAAAATACCATAACTTCAAGTTGATAGTAGGGATATGTAGCGCCGTTTCTCTTCTTTTCATTATGATATCTTTTCTAACTATCTATTGGAAAAGGGGAACGATACAAAATGCATCTTTGGATTCACCAATAAATGATCAGATGGTTAAGGTTTCGTACCAAAACCTACACCAAGCAACCGATGGGTTCTCGACAAGAAACTTGATAGGATCCGGATATTTTGGTTCTGTTTACAAAGGAACACTTGAGTCGGTGGGTGGAGATGTTGCCATAAAAGTCCTAAACCTTAAAAAGAAGGGAGTTCACAAGAGTTTCATTGCTGAATGTAATGCACTAAAAAATATTAGGCACAAAAATCTAGTTAAAATTTTGACATGTTGTTCCAGCACAGATTACAAAGGCAGTGAATTTAAAGCTCTCGTATTTGAGTACATGAGAAATGGAAACTTAGAAAATTGGTTGCATCCCACAACTGGAATTACAGATCAACCCATATCACTGACTCTTGAGCAAAGGTTAAATATTATTACTGATGTTGCGTCAGCATTTTGTTATCTTCATTACGAATGTGAGCAACCTGTCATTCATTGTGATTTAAAGCCTGCAAATATTCTTATTAATGACTACATGGTAGCTCAAGTGAGTGATTTTGGGTTAGCAAAGTTGCTCTCAGGTGTTGGAGTCTCTCTGATGCCGACTAGCACAATTGGAATAAAGGGGACAGTTGGCTATGCACCCCCAGGTACGTCCTGACATTGTTTTATCTAGTTGTAAAATTTATGAGTTTCAAGTTTTAGCACTTGTTTATAAAAATGGTTTTTTATTGATTAATTTTGGTAAATATTTTGATGATTTTGATGATATTTATTAAATTTCAGAGTATGGAATGGGTTCTGAGGTGTCAATTGAAGGGGACATGTATAGCTTTGGAATTCTGGTACTGGAAATGTTAACTGGAAGGAGACCCACAGATGAATTGTTTAAAGATGATCATAATCTCCATAATTATGTGAAACTTTCAATTCCAGATAACCTTTTCTATATTGTGGATCAAGCTATTATCATCGAATCAGAAGACAATACCGACAATGGTAATCCTGGCGGTATACATCCTAATGTGGAGAAATGTTTACTTTCAATTTTTAGGATTGCACTTTCTTGTTCGGTGGAATCACCAAAAGAAAGAATGAATATGGTTGATGTAACAAGGGAGCTCAATATCATAAAAAGTTTCTTTCCTGCTGAGGTTCAACGAAGGCGAGGTGCATCACAGCCACAAATCACATGATCTCTCATCTATACATTTTATCTTTTAGTCTATTTATGCTTGACTGTGGGATGCTCATACAGTAGTTATGATTTCTGTTATCTTATGTATGAATAGATCCCTGATTATGTGATTTCATGTTGGGTTATATTTTCTACATGATTTTCTTTTCAATGTTTTGATTTGCTCATATTTTTGCATGTATGGTTTGGATCCAGTCTGACACTTGATTACTTCTTTATGACAGAGGCTTTTTTTTTTCCATCGAAAACTCGGTATCTAGCTTAATGACCGACTAATCCGAAAGGTCCAATCCCACTCCTACTGTCCACTTTTAGGCCCCATTTAAAATTCTTTTTATTTATTTAACTTCATGTAACTCTTTATCACCTGATCACATGAGGGGTAATTAGGTGTCAGATCCAACATCTTAATTTTTTGTACCATAAAAAATGTTTCTATTAACGGATAGAAGCAATGTTCATACAAAGTTGTCCATGTCTTGTAGAATGGAAAATATTAAAAGAATGAAAAGTGAAAAAAAACCTTTTAATGAAAGAGTTGGTTTTTCTCATCCTATATGGACCTAAGAACATGGTTTAACACATTTCCAAACACAACTAGTGGTAGTTGAGAATCCAGAGCATGCAATCAATGTAGAGAAGCCCAAGGAATTATACAAGAATTTGAAATGCTTCCTCATTGATCTCTCCACAGTAATTGTCATAAGGTGGACTATAGAAAGTTTAAACCTAATAACTATAATAAGTTTTCGGCATTATGGATTTATGGATATGTAGAACAAGACTAGTTCTGAGTAATAACATATTGTTTTGTCTATGTCTCTAACCATAGAGCAGTTGCATTTGATTTTTTTATTAAAGAGTAGAGTTTACATCATACGACTTCTGTTTAAATAATACGGTTAAAATTATAACAATACCATTGAAATATTCATTGTACACTTATAGGTAACTATAAGTCACACTCAACTCAACTGTAGGTGTATGACTTTTACAACCTAACCTAAGACTTAAATGGTTAGAAAACACATTATATATGATTTATACCCGATAATAGAAAAATTTAAGGGTCAAACAAGTTTTTTTTGTCCGTATAAAAATTTAAAATTTTGTTTTTACTCCCTCTAAAACTTTTCTTCAATTTTTTATCCTTCAAATATTTCCGTCACTACTTTTGACCTCTGCTGTTAAGTCAACACATGTGTGTCATTTACAATTTTTTTTTTTATACAGACATGTTTAATACATTATAAAATTGTCTCCTACAAAATTTTAGATTTTTTTTAATAAAAGATGAATTATATATGAATTTTTATGTTTTTTTCCATAAAATTTCAAATTAATTCATGTTTTATCAAGAAAAGTTATATTTTTTTAAGAAATTCTTATAATATTTTGAATAGTTTCGGAAAAAATCATTCAAAAATATGAAAGGTACACATGACCTAACTTAAAAGCTGGGAACAAACATAATGACAAAAAATATTTTGGAGGACAAAAAGTTAAAAGAAAATTTAGAGTGATTAAAAACAAAATTTAAAATTTTTATAGGAACCAAAAATTTATTTGAGCAAAGATTTGAACACACCAATATTCTAGTCTTCCACCCCTGGAGAAAGGAATGTCAAGTTGAAATGCTCGTGTCTTGACTTTAATCCTAAAAAACCACTCACACTTTAATTAAGTAACTTTCCATAACTGATGACTATATTAGTCAATGTGTAGCAACATCATCCACCTACTCCACTAGAAACCATTGCCATAAAATCTCAGAGACTGTTCTTAAGTTGAAATACTAAAAGGAAATGTCCTTGTGTACAAGACACGCATTGACTTTACATAAGCAATAAAACATAATTAAATTATTGGTCTTGCAAACGGGTGCTTCTAGACACTCTTTATGGATCTCAAATTTCGAAATTATTCTTTCATAAAGTCAGTTATTACATATTCTAATGCATTGAATACACATATTTTCATAAAAACTTACTATTAAAGGTACTTAAAAAGTGTCACAGAGCCACTCGTTAGCATTTCTCAAAAATTATTTGGTCTTTGTAGTTTTTATTACATGTTACCTATTTAAATCCTTACAAATGCAGTCTATTAATTATCAAATCAAATTCCCAATAACCATAAGAAAACAAACGCTCTATAACACTTCTTGTTCCTAGCTAAACAAATGCAGTCTATTTCCCCTCAAGAAGAAAAAAATGCAGTCTATTTCTTTCACGTTATCTATATTTTGGTATGTAAACTTTCATCTGCATCTTCTCTTTGCTTTAATCCTAATATGGTTTGGCTCCAATAGAACTAATGCCTTAGCATTAGGAAACCAAACCGACCATTTGGCATTGCTCAAATTCAAAGAATCAATTTCCAATGACCCAAATGGAGTCTTAGATTCTTGGAATAGTTCAATCCATTTTTGCAACTGGCATGGAATCACATGCAGCCCCAAGAACCAAAGAGTAACAGAGTTGAACATATCGGGATACAACTTGCATGGATCCCTATCTCCTTATGTTGGCAATCTCTCTTTTCTATCAAGTCTAAATCTTGGAGACAACAGATTCTTTGAAAAAATTCCGCAAGAACTGGGTTGGTTGCTTAGATTACAAGAACTCTCTCTCCCCAATAACTCCTTCATAGGAGAAATTCCAACAACCTTGAACAATTTAACTAATCTTCGTGGATTGGACTTACGTGGAAATCATCTGACTGGTACAATACCAGTTGGAATTGGCTCTCTTTGGAAGCTTCAGACATTAAGGATTGCAGAAAACAATTTGACCGGAGAAATCCCACCATTCATTGGGAACCTTTCATCCATGACAACTCTTTTTGTATCTTATAACAAGTTAGAGGGAGTTATTCCACGAGAACTATGTGGCCTCAAGAACTTGACAAAAATATCAGTGGTTGCCAACAAACTTTCTGGTACATTTCCTTCTTGTATTTATAACATGTCATCTCTGACTGTGATATCAGCTGCAGTGAATGATTTTAATGGCTCTCTCTGGTCCAACATGTTTCACACCCTCCTCAACCTCCGTTATTTTTCAATTAGCATGAATCAAATTTCTGGTTTAATACCCACTTCAATTGCAAATGCTTCCACCTTGACACTTTTTGATATTAGTCGAAATCATTTTATCGGTCAAGTTCCAAATCTAGGAAAGCTAAAACATCTTTCATGGCTAGATTTGTACCTCAACAATCTAGGTAACAATTCAACTAAGGGTTTGGAGTTCTTAAAACCACTCACAAATTGTAGTAAGTTGTCTACACTTGGTATATCCTTTAATAATTTTAGAGGTAGTTTGCCAAGTTTCATAGGTAACTTAACCACCCAACTTAGTCGAATGTATCTTGGGGGTAATCAAATCTATGGGCAAATTCCTTTAGAAATAGGAAATCTAAATAATTTAATTCTATTGACCATGGAAAATAACCATTTTGAAGGGAATATTCCTTCTACTATTGGCAATTTTAAAAAGATGCAAGTGTTAGATTTGCGTGGAAACAAGATGTCAGGAGAAATTCCATCCTCCATAGGCAACCTCAGTCAGCTGTATCATTTGGGCTTAGGGAAAAATATGTTACAAGGAAATATTCCTTCAAGTGTAGGGAAGTGCAAAAACCTACAAATGTTATACCTTTCAGAAAACAAACTTACTGGAGTCATACCTCCAGAGGTATTCAATCTTTCATCTTTAACAACAGGATTGTTCTTATCACTGAACATGTTGAGTGGTAAACTATCCGATGAAGTTGGCCATTTACAGAATATTGGGCAAATTGATGTCTCTGAAAATCGTCTGTCTGGTGAAATTCCAGAAACATTGGGTGAATGTGAAAGCTTAGAATATCTTCTTTTGAAAGGGAACTCATTCAACGGAAGCATACCATCCTCTTTGGAATCTCTCAAAGGTCTTCGGTATTTAGACCTTTCAAAAAATCAATTGTCGGGTTCAATTCCAAAAGGTCTGCAGAATATTTCTTTCTTAGAATACTTCAATGCATCTTTCAACAGTTTGGAAGGAGAGGTACCAACTGAAGGTGTCTTTCGAAATGCAAGTGAATTAGCAGTGACTCTAAACAATAAACTTTGTGGAGGAATTTTGGAGTTGCATCTGCCGCCATGCCCTAAAGCTATGAAACCTGCAAGACACCATAACATTAAGTTGATGGTTGTGATAGTTAGTGCAGTTTCTTTTGTTATCATTACACTATTTATTCTCACTATCTATTTGATGAGGCGAACAAAAAAGATACCATCATTTGATTCACCAATTGATGATATTATGGTTCAGGTTTCATACCAAAACCTGCATACTGCAACCAATGGGTTTTCAACAAGCAACTTGATAGGATTAGGAAATTTTGGTTCTGTCTACAAAGGAACAATTGAGTCGATTTGTGGAGTTGTTGCCATAAAAGTCCTAAATCTTAAAAAGAAGGGAGCTACCAAGAGTTTCATTGCTGAATGTAATGCACTAAAAAATCTTAGACACCGAAATCTTATTAAAGTTTTGACATGTTGTTCCAGCACAGATTACAATGGCAATGAGTTCAAAGCTCTCGTATTTGAGTACATGACAAATGGAAACCTAGAAAGTTGGTTGCATCCAACAATAGATAAGCCCAAATCATTCAATCTTGAGCAAAGGTTAAATGTTATTGCTGATGTTGCTTCAGCACTTTGTTATCTTCACTTTGAGTGCGAGCAACCTGTTATTCATTGTGATTTAAAGCCGGAAAATGTTCTACTTGATGACTCCATGGTAGCTAAAGTTAGTGATTTTGGCTTAGCAAGGTCGATCTCAGGTGATGAAGTCTCAAAAATGCAAAGTAGCACAATTGGAATAAAGGGGACAGTTGGTTATGCTCCCGTAGGTATGATTTTACATTGTTTTATTAAGTTGTAAAATTTGTGAATTTGAACTTTTAACTCTTGTTTATAAACTGGTTTATTTATTTTTTATTACTATTTTGATGATAACTACAAGAACTTTATGCATATCATTTCAGAGTATGGAATGGGATCTGAGGTGTCAATTGAAGGTGACGTGTATAGCTTTGGAATACTGATATTGGAAATGTTAACTGGAAGGAGACCCACAGATGAAATGTTCAAAGATGATCATAATCTCCATAATTATGTGAAACATTCCATTCCAAATCACCTTTTCGAGATTGTGGACCGGTCTATTCTCCCAATTGAATTAGAACACAATGCTCACAATGGGAACACTTGCAGTATACATCCCAACGTTGAGAAATGTTTACTTTCAATTTTTAGGATTGCACTTTCATGTTCAGTGGAATCACCAAAAGAAAGAATGAGCATGGTTGATGTTATAAGGGAGCTCAATATCATTAAAAGTTTCTTTCCTACTGAGGTTCAATGAAGGACAAGTTGCATTACAACCACAGATCACATGATATAGAGGTATATTCGTTAAGATAGTTTATTAATAAATGGTTGTTTATGTTTATATGTTTCTATGCTTTGTTTTCCTTACATTTATGATCTCTCATCTCATCTATACATTTTTATCTTTTTGTGTATCTTATGGTTGATCGTGAGCAGAAGTTGCCTACAGAAGACGAAAATAGGACAACAAAGTTTCCAAAGCTCTAGGGTTTAGCTGAGAAGTGTTGGTTAGATGGTCCAATGGTTATGATTTATGTTGTTATCTGATGTAATATTATAGAGATACATCTCTGATTTAATTCACATCATGTTGGGTTGTATATCCTACATGCTTTTATTTTTAATGTTTTTGATTTACTCATATTTCTGCATGTGTAGTTTGGGTACAGTTTCTTGCTTGATTATTTCTTTATGAAAAAGGCTCTATGTTTTTTTATTTATTTCATTGCATAGATCATGATTTATTTAATGAAAGGATTGTTTTGTTTCAAACTATATGGACCTAATGCTTACAATGATTATATGCAAGGTAAATGCTTCTTTGCAATGAATGCACCAATTTGGTCCCTTGCTGCAAATATTAGAGTTTAGCAAGTCAATAAACAATCCTTGACGAACTAACAACATGCCTACATCAAGTGATTTAATATTCATGTGCATAAATCATGTAAAAAGTATCTTTTTCTATTTGTTTTTATTTCCATAAATACTTTTGCATTATTTATTGACAGATCTTGAAGTATTATGATCCGGGCAGAAATTAAGAACAAGTTATTAAACAAATTAACAAAGAAACCTCACCCACTTTACTAGCTAGGAAAATAAAATTAACAAATACAAAAGAAAAAGATAAATTGTCTAGCAGAGCATTCCTCAATTCTTGAAAACACCATGAGTACTCCAAAATTGTCTAACCGGAAACAATAAACTTTGTAGAGGTATTCCAAAATTGCACCTACCTTCATGCCCTTTAAAAGGAAAGAAACATTCAAAACATCAAGGTTTGAAGTTGATAGCAGTGATAGTTAGCGTGTCTTATTTTCTTCTTATACTTCTATATATTCTAACTATCTATTGCATAAAGAAAATAAAAAGGATGCCATCTTCTGATTCAGCAGCAACAATTGAACTTCTGGTTAAGGTTTCATATAAAAACTTGTATGATGGAACCGACGGATTCTCAACAAGAAACTTGATAGGGTCTGGAAATTTTGGCCCTGTCTACTTAGGAACTCTTGAGTTAGAGGATAAAGTTGTAGTCATGAAGGTTTTGAAACTTCAGAAGAAGGGAGCTGACAAAAGTTTTATTGTTGAATGCAATGAACTCAAAAACATTAGGCACCGAAACTTGGAAAAGGTTTTAACAAGTTGTTCCAGTACAGATTTTAAAGGTGAAAATTTAAAGCTCTTGTTTTTTAGTACATGAACAATGGAAGCTTAGACAGTTGGTTGCATCCAGCAAAAGATATTGCAGGTCCACGAAAAACATTGAACCTTGCACAAAGGTTAAATATTATTATTGACGTTGCTTCGGCATTTCAGTATCTTCACCACGAATGTGAGCAACCTGTCATTCATTGCGATTTAAAGCCTAGCAATGTTCTTCTTGATGATTCTATGGTATCTCATGTGAGTGACTTTGGCATGGCAAAATTGCTCCCAAGTATTAACTTATTTGCATTACACTGCAGAGTATGATGGGTTTTAAGTTACCAATCAAAGGTGATATGTATAGCTTTGGAATTCTAATTTTAGAAATTTAGAAATCGTCATTAAGTTTTTGGCGCCGTTGCCGGGAATTGTCAAATCACTGTTGAATTTTATTTTTTCTTAATTGAAATTTTTTGCTCTGCAATAAAATTTATGTTTTATTTTTATTTGTTAAGTTTTCTAATGTGTCGAGTTCTAGTCGTGTTTTTTCTTCTTTGTTGACATAATTAACCACCACATAGTACGGAAGAATTTGATGATTATCTTCTTCTACAACTTTTGGATGAAACTGAAACTTGTCTTCTTTCTGCACAATATCAGGTACATAAAGGGTAAATCACGAGAGATGCATTTGAAAAAGATCTCCTTCAGTTTCAACCTTATAGATTTGATTTTTTTGTAGCGAAGGACATATGAGTGACACTTTTGATTATTATGTCCAACCATCAAAAGGTGAAGAACTATTGGTCTTGAAAACGATCAATTGGAAGCAAATGCTACCTACTCAAATTCTTCACAAAGATTCATATGACAAGAACTTTCATTCCAAGGATGTCTTGATTGAATTCATGAATAATAATAATAATAAAGTTTCAATTGAAAGATTTGAGATTCAATGTGAGAGGTTATTTGAGCAGGTTGTTGATTTTGAGAAGTTGGATATTGGAAATAAATAAATTGTTGTGGAAAAGAAAGTTGAAGGGAAATTAATAAACATCGATGATGATCTAGTTTGCAAGGAAACTCAAAAATTTCAACCTTGGAGAGATTTAGATGTCCAACCAGAAATTTCTCAACAAAACATTCCTCCAATTTTCTTTAGCAACAAGGCAGGGAAAAAGGAAGAGATTGGTGAAGTCCTAAATGCCATTTCTGCCTTGTTCATTAATGTCCACTTGAAAAGGATATGGAAGCAACATCATCTATTGCTCAAGTTCATGGAGTTCTTACCCAACAGAAGGAAGAACAAGGATGGTGTGTTCTTTGTATCATATATTCCACCTTAACAGTGGTTGACGCGTCAAGCTAATGACGTTAAAAAAGCGCTTCATGAGAGGCAACCCACGTCAGTAGGCGATTTTCGATTATTTTTCTTTCTGCTTTTTAATGTTCTTAAATAAAAAAGAATTATCACATGGTCACTTCCTGGTTGCTACTCGTAACAATGTTGGTTGAATTCGCATGAATTTTATAACCTTTTCATTTCAAAAATTTAAAATTGTTTTTCTCTCATAGAACTGTTTTTACCATTAAGGCAGAAGGCTGACTTACTTCTAAAGTTCAAGAGCATGACTATGGAGCTTGCTGCGGAAGATGCTCATCAAAATCACTGCTACTTTTCTCTATAGCATAACTGGTGAGAAATTTGAGCCAAATACTTTCCTTTTTTTTTTACCATATTTCTTTCATATGTGAGTATCCATGTTTCAATGTTATTTTCCTCGAGTTTGCATTGGTTCTCTATAGTCTATTGGTAATATTTTCATACACACGAGACACTTGTTTGGTAATTTGAGCCTTTTCAAGCCACCCTTATTATTATGATTATCCTTTGCTATCTCCTCGGAGCCTCCATGCAAAATTCTTTGTTGTTTTCATGACAAACCATGTTACTAGTTTTAAACCCAACATGTTACATCTATTTAATTTCTTTGGAGTTCACTACAAGAAAACTTGCATTTAGCCGGGGATCAAACACAGGGGCAACCACTCCTGGCAAAAAAACCAGGGGTAGAGCCAGGAAATGCTCCTGGCAAATTGCAAAAGCATATGGCGGCAATGATTTCCACCTACCAGGGGTAAGCCCCTCACAAAATTTAAATTTTCAATTTCCCTGGCATGGTTCTTAAAAGTGGTTGCTTATAGTTAATTAAGTTTTCCTGCATGTTCATTAACTAATTGGTTTTTTTTTTTTTTTGAAATGGAAAAATTTATTAAACCAAGTAAGTGAAAGTATCACAGAAACTTGGACTAAAAACAGAAAAATTACAAAGGTGCCGTATATATGCGGAACACCTAGACGTTAAAACACCAAAATCCGTATATATGTGGAACCTCTACCCAAAAACCAACCTAACAAAGTGCAGCCCTGAAACAGAACCAGCACTCCCAAGCAGCGGACACAAAAACAGCCCCAACACTACATATGACAGCAGTGCCGAACCCCACTGATAGGCAAGCAGATAGCCAAAAACTCCAGAAGCAAAACGCAGGACTTATACTGCCCCAACCTTAATTGGTTGGCTTCATATAATTGATTTATCCTTCGCTTGGCAACTTAAGCAAAGGAAAGTCCATTATTTTCTTATTATGCAAGTACTCGATCATATTAGAATTTCTAAAAGTCACTAGAAAGAGTTGGAATTTGTGATTACTTGTATTGATTGTTGGATTGGTTATGACATATGATAACTGCATGCTCTGATGTGCAACATTGTTTTGATCCTTTTTGGTTAATTCATATTCCATTGTTTTGAAGGTGTCTTGACTTTGATTTTTGCTTGTGTGGGAAGCTATTTGTGAGCCTTGGAAGCAAGTGAAATGCTTCACTTGTAAGTACTAGATTTGTTTTTAATTATGCTTCACTTGTGATTTGTTTTAGGTTGAACAAATTCTAAGTAAACATAAAATTGATGTTAAAGTGAATTTGCTGGCAGGTGCATAGTTAATTTTCCTTTGTAAATAGACTGTGTTATTGAGTTTGAAATTGCTTGTAGGACAAACAATCTGAATTTCTTCCATTTGTCATTAAGGGTGACGTTGTTGGATTCATTCACAATCGGTAAAATTTCTCCGTTTCTTCATTTTTTTCTTGTAAGATGCGTGTGTCATATCATGTTTTGTTATTCATGAATATTTTTTTGAATAAACTTTGAAATTGTTCAGGTTTGTTGAGCATTTGAGAGGCTTTAACGACGTGTTTGTTTTTTTCAATGATGGAAGTCCCTTTGATAACTCTGTTTTATTGCATCCATTACTGAAGAGTGAAGACAGCTGAGGAAAGAACCAGCACAGTTGGCTATGTAATCGAGCATTTGGGAGAGAAGCATATTCCAGGTATACAGAACGAGGTATTAGTTATGATAATAAGTTTATAATATGTTAGATTCCATCATTCCATTCTATTGGATGCTTTTCTAATGCGTAACTACCTAACCTACATTTCTTGTCTATGTTTTACTAGCTATACCCTGTGAAATCCTCATTTGACAAACCTGTTTTACTAGTTATGATAATAAATTTTCAAATAAACCAGTCCAGTATTAATTCATTTTCAAATTGAAAATGAAAATCTAACTTCCATTTATTTTTTGGAATTGAATGTTGCTACTCTGCAATCTTACTGTTGAAATTATTTTGAAGATTATTTGATAACTGCACTCTATTTGTTTTACGACAGACTTTCTAATTGATAGTCCAGATTGTATCCTAAAGCTCTTATTGGTTACAGTATGTCATCTTTAATCTCTTTTCTTCTCTTTGAAGAATAGGCTTATGGAGTCCATATGAATGGCTATGTTGAGATAGATGGGCAGAAGCACCTATGGATAGCAAAGAGAAGTCATACGAAATCCACATATCCTGGCCTGGAATGCTTGATCATCTAGTTGCAGGAGGACTGGCCTGGTTTGTAGTCTCATTTGTATCTGTTTGCTTTATAAGCCAATTATAAGTTCAAAACCCACTCCTTATTTGTATCGCCAAAGACTGTTTAAGAGGTAGGTGGTTCATCTTGGGTTGTTGTATACGTTGAAATGATAATATAGCTTAAAAATATGATTAGTGATTAATTCATGAGTCTTTTAACTGTGATTTTGATTATTTTCACCAAGTATTCTTATTATTATTATTTTGTTATTTAAGAAAGGGAGCATAGTTCACATATAGATGCAAGGGAGCCTAATCCACCTATGTATGCAAGAGGATCATCTAGTACCAGAAATGTTTGATTTTTTGTTTTAATGTTCATATTTAGTATAGATTATATTTAGGCTATTATTAATTTTGTGTTGTATTATCACGCACATTTTATGTTTGTAGTGTGTTTTATATAACTTTGATTATAATATTTTATGTAACTTTGATCATATTTTAATGAATGTTTCAATATTGTGATTAATTTTTTTTAATATTTTTTTTAACAATTTGCGGGGGTTTTCAACCTCTGCAACAAAACCTCCGCAGTTTTATACCGTAATAAGTATAAACTATTTCTTGTTAAAATGTTTTTTAAAATTATTTTAATTATTAAATTTTAATATTTTGATTTTTTAAACAAATAAAAAACGTTCTTTAAAAAAATTCGTACACAATTTGCCAAGTGTTAACCCCTCGCAATGTCCTTGGCATGTTTTGAATATGACTGATGTGATGCTGACACAGTCTGCAAAAGCCTGCATTGACCAGAATGCGTCATAAAAGCCTGCAATTATGCAGACACAATTTGCCAGGGGTTGAGCCAGGGCCTGTGCCAGGAGCGCGTTTTCCAGGAGTTAAAGCCCTGACAGGTTCATTTGCGATGAGAAGATTTGCTGGTGATTCTGCTCCTGGCAAACGTCCAGTTGACAAGGCTTTTAGCATTTTGCCATAGCTTCTGCCCTTGGTAAAATGCTACATTTCTTGTAGTGGTTAGATAGAATCATAGATACTTGATATTGGTTTGAAACTAAGTTTGGGGTGGGGTACTAGTAAAATTTGGTAAACAAAAAAGAAATGGTAGACTTAACCATAAAAAATTTGTCTACACAAAAAAAAAAAAAAGATTCAAGAAATCAAAAAATTGGTCTCTTTAAAAATGGAAAAAAAATATGTAGAAAATGAATAAGCAGTTTTACTAGTTCCCATGTTGTTTTGGCAAAGGGATTGAAGGTTGGAAGTACTTTAATGTTTAGTGATCCATAGTGTGTATCTAACTCCAATTCTTTTGTTTAGCCTACTTTTCCAAATTTATCCAGCCTTAACCCAAACCACATTATAACCATGAAAGACGTCTAAAGTGTGTGTGATGGTACTTAACTTTGAATTATTGTTTAGAATTTTTTTCAAGTTCATAGGAAAATGCATTAACATGTTGATTTGAGAGGGAAAATGTCATGACCAGTCTCACTGACTTTGAAAATTGGTAAGGAAGAGAATAGGGAATATGGTGTGGTTGAAAGAATAAGCTATCTTCTCTAAGTTTGCCCCGCTTTAGCGAAAGTAGTAAGCTAGTCAACGTCTGACGTGGAACGAACAAGGATCTGAACAGCCTCTCGGAAAGGTATGTCAATTTTTAAATTTGTGCAAACTTGGACTGTCGACTATTTCATTACCTAAGGACAAGCAACAATTTAAGTTTGGAGTTGTGATTACTCATCATTTTTATATTAATTTCCGTTAGTTTTAGACTTTGTTTTAATTGATTTTCTTAGTTTCTAATTAGTTCTACTCTTTTTATAGTAAAAATCTTCATCATCTGATATTTCGAGAAAAAAATTTGATTTGTGTTGATTTTTCACTGACCAGACAATCCTTGGAGCATTTGGTTTATTTGTGTGTTTTAACAGGTTTACATTAAGTTTTAGAAGTGGTAAGGTGTCTAAGGAGTTTTGGAAAGTCAACCATGAAAGTCATTTCACAAGAATAGAAATTTGGAAGAAGAAAGGTTAATGTTGTCATTTTACACTTGGGTGCAATCAGAATACAGAAGACCAGTGTTGCTGCCATTTTGCGTCTAGGTACAAAACAGTTGTGCCTGGGCGCATCCAGTTGAGTCAAAACAGTTTCGCTACTGCCAGTTTGCGCCTGGGCGCAAAACAGCTGTGCCTGGGCGCCAAAAGTCATTAATACGGTCATGTCATTTGCGCCTGGGCGCAATTTCACGTTTCAGGTTATTTATTTAAGCTCAAACATCATATTTTGAAAGGGTTCACAGAATTTTAGATAGAAATTTGAGAGAAATACTTAGAGAGGTTCCGAGAAGGTGTTGTTCGACCTAGAGGACTGGAGTTGAAGCTTCTCACCCTCCACCTTTATGTCTGATTCTTTCAATCCTTTTTATTCTTTGTAATCAAGCCATGAGCGGCTAATTTCTCTATTGTTAGGGATGAGATTATCTAGATGACAACTTTTGTTTTATCAGACCAATTTATCCTATATTTGGAAGAGAACAACTCTCGAATCCAATATAAAAAGGGTGATACAAAGAGGTTACAAGAAGTTTGATTCCAAAATCACAAAGAACAAACTCTAATTTCTACTCATTTCTAAGTCACGTAAACCTGCAATGAATCCTAAACATTCATTGTATTTAAAACAAACAATGAATCATTATTTTTAAAATGGAAGATGAAATGGTTCATTATTTTTTAGATTCTCACATAGAACTTTTTTTTAATCCTTTGTGAAGTGTTTCTAACTCAAAAATCTCATCACCAAAAACATTCAATCCTTTGTCTTTAAATCCTAAAAGTTTTCTCCTTTAGATTCCAAGATTTTCTCTCCTCAAGGTCTCCCCAAAAAATAACGAATAAAGACTTATATAGTGTTGAAACCCAGACTCAATTGCGCCACGATTGGTTTGGATGGTGTTGCGAGACTTATATATAGTGTTTAAACCCGGACTCAATCGTGCAACGATTGGTTTGGATGGTGCCGTGATTATTCAACTCGTACACAATACTTGTGCATCCATATCCATAACCGCACCACAATTGCTATCGCGCTACAATTTTTAGCGAGCTGAAATCACACCAAGATTGCTCAGTGCTTTTTCAATTGTTTCCCAACTTGTTCGACACCTCCAATCACACCATGATTGCTTCAACATTAATTTCGAGTCATATTTCAATTATGCTGATGACAAAGTTGAGTTGAGGATAGGTGAGACATTTATTACCATTAAAGATATCTTAACCTATAACTCAGAATTGTAGCAGCCGTGGAATTAAAGTAGTGTAAGTTCACTTTGACGTCAATGTCCTGGGCTTATAGTGTCTGTTCGATCAATTGACTTGACTTTTCAACATAATCTCATTTTTTTAGGGTGAAGTTAAAAAAATAATTAAATTCACATTGATATTTGGGTCGATCAATTGGCTTGACTTTTCAATATAATCTCTTTTTTTAGGGTTAAAAATATAATTAAATTCACATTGATATTTACGTGGATGTGGAAAATTGTTGTGGACTTGGATTGTACCAAGTTGAGATGTCAAGAAGACAATTTCGGGTTATATTTTTATAAATCATTTCATCTTCCATTTTAAATTATATGTTATTTTAGTCATTTCACATATATTAAGAAATATAATTAATTTTAAATAGAAAATAGACAATATAAATTGTTTTACAAAATTGTTTTTAACGAGATATTATGAGTTGTTTTATAAAATTGTCTTTAACAAATTGTATTAGAATGAATTAAAGAATTAAAAATAGAAATAGTAATAAATAGAGGTATAATAGAATAAAAAACATTAATGTTTCACTAATATTATATATAAAACGACTTATAATTAAGAAAACATTTTATTCAAAAAGACTTGTAATTTAGCATGAAAGGACTGTATAAATAGATTGCAGTCAAGAGAAGTAAGCATCCTTTCTCCCAAAAGTCATCCCGACAAAGTTGTGGATAGGTGAGACATTAATTCTCATGAAAGATATTTTAACTAGGGTCATGTTAAGAAATGTTCTTATGACAATTGTTAATAATTTAAAGAAAGAAATAATTAATAAATTTTAGATAAAAAAAATTCTTTTTAGAATTTTAATATTTTAAATACACAATTTTTAAGATAATATTTTCGTTTTAGATTTCTTGAAAAGTATGCTAAGAGTACCTATGTATAATTGTAGGAAGCATTAAATCGGAAATGATATTCAGTTTTTAAATGCACGAAGGAACGGGGGAGGAACGTGCTTAGTGTCTCTTCGATAAATTGACTTGACTTTTTAATATAACATGGGTCGCATAACTGAAAGTCTTCGTGAGTTTAGTTCACTTGATAAGAAAAACGCATAATATATGTAAAGTCTAGAGTTTAAATTACGGCCACTACGAAAAAATTGTTTTAAAAGAAAAAATTTACATTGGTAATCTTGCGAAATTTTTACAAATAACAATTAATATACTTATTGTTTCAATTTTTGGATTTTGGTCCCCCTATTTTTAAATCTGCAAATTTGGTCCATCAATTTTCTAATTTTTTAAATTAAATCCAAGATTTCAACCTCAACATCAATTGTCATATTAGAAACGAGGTTAATATCTATCTCTCTTGGGACAATGTTAGAATTAACCTCCTTAACTGTCTCTTATGGAATAACACCACTCCAATCACAATTCTCCTCAAAATCACTTTCATCTTCATTCTTCAATATAATCATCACTTGTTTTATCATTGTTTGCCACATACTCTTTATCTTCAACAAATTCATCTTCATCGACTTCTTTAGCACCATATTCACCTTCAACTTCAACAGATACACCTTCACGTTCAACAAATTCATCTTCCTCTCACCTTCAACATCATATTCAACATCAATAACTACTTCCTCTTTAATTGATTTCCCTTTGCCCTTGTCACACATATCCTCTGCAATTTGAATAGGTGTGTCAATTGAAATATTGGATTTAATTTAAAAAGTAAGAAAAATTGAGGGACCAAAATCGAGGATTTAAAAATGGGGGGACATAAATCCAAATATTGAATAAAAAGGGGAACCAAAACTGCAATTAAGCCTAATTTATATCCAATTTGTTTCGCATTCCCTTGTTAAGTTAAAAAGTCACATTCATGACTTAAATGTATAATTCCAAGACAAGGGGAAAATTGAAAAGGTATAATTTTTTATCATGGCTTAAATATAGTCAATTCACTTTCTTAATAAGTGTGTTTTTCTTCTTACATTCAAGATCGAAGAGAGTAAACAGTCAAATTGACAAATTAATCCATTAAATTAGTGATTTTGTTAGATCAGTTAATTAAGGGCAATAATGAAAATTTAGTAGTAATTAAAAATTTTATATTACTCTGTCCGTCTTAAATTTGGCGTCTTTTTAGTATTATTTTTCTTTGTCTAAAATTATACACGTTGATTAAATAATATCAATATAATATTTATTATTATTCTTTTTCATTAAAATGTCTTTATTTATTAACTTCTTAAAATAAAAACTTATTTATTTATTATATTTCAATCATCAGTGACTATTCCACAAACTAATTATAAAAGATGTTTTAATAATAAAAAATTGAGTAAAGATGTTTTAATATATGTTACAATTAATCATTTTATTAATAACAGAGTAAAACTAAAATTATAATTGAAAACTTAGTGAGTAGATTACAAGTGATTTTGTAAAAAAACATAAAAAAAAAAAAATAGATCTCTCGCCTTGTGTGTGTGAAGTTAATAAAATGTTAAAATTCGCAGCAGCACTAGCTAGCTACTGCCACCAATATTTAAATGCATGCTTCCTAACCATTCTCACATAACTATCGAACACAAACAAAACAAGATAGCATAAACCACTTAACCAAATGAAGTTCTTTTCTTTGTTGTCACCTACACTTTTATACCTTCATCTTCTTTTTCTTTTTACCTTAAATTTAATGCGGTTTGGTCCAAACAAAATTATGGCAGTGGCCACACTAACAAACCAAACTGATCATTTGGCATTGCTCAAATTCAAAGAATCAATATCTAGTGATCCATATAATGCTCTTGAATCTTGGAATTCTTCCATCCACTTCTGCAAGTGGCATGGAATCACATGCAATCCCATGCATCAACGAGTTACAGAGTTGAGCCTAAGAAAATATCAGTTACATGGATCTTTATCTCCTCATGTTGGTAATCTCACTTATTTGAAAAAGCTCAACCTTGTAGACAACAACTTCCATGGAGAAATTCCACAAGAGTTGGGTCAGTTGCTACAATTGCAACACCTTTATCTCAGCAATAACTCTTTTGTAGGAGAAATTCCTTCAAACCTGACATACTGCACCAGTCTCACACGTTTATATTTGAATGGGAACAAACTCATTGGTAAAATACCAATTGAAATAGAATCTTTGAAAAAGCTTCAAGTAATGTCCGCTAAGAAAAATAATTTAACTGGAAGAATCCCTTCATTCATAGGAAATCTTTCATGCTTAACTGATTTTTGGGTTACTTATAACAATTTGGAGGGAGATATTCCACAAGAAATATGTCGCCTCAACAACTTGACAAGTTTACTTGTGGGTGAGAACAAATTGTCTGGTATGATTCCTTCTTGTCTTTACAATATCTCATCACTTATTATGCTCTCAGCAACAGTCAATAACTTTCATGGCTCTCTTCCACCCAACATGTTCCACACCCTCCACAATCTCCAATATTTTGAAATTGGCATGAATCAAATCTCTGGTCCAATTCCTACTTCCATTATAAATGCATCTTCTGCCTTTACATTAATTGATTTCAGCAAAAATTATTTTGTCGGAAATGTTCCAACTCTAGGAAGGCTAAAAGATCTATTGTATCTAAATTTGGAATTCAACAATTTAGGTGACAATTCAACTAAGGATTTAGAGTTTTTAGAATCTTTGACAAACTGTAGTAAAATACAAATGGTTTCTATAGTTGGTAATAATTTTGGAGGTAATTTGCCAAATTGTGTTGGCAATTTATCCACTGAACTTACTGAACTATATGTTGGGTGTAATCAGATATCCGGAAAAATTCCTGCAGAATTAGGCAATTTAATTGGCTTAACTCTACTGATCTTGGGCAATAACCACTTTGAAGGAATTATTCCAATTACTTTTGGGAAGTTCCAAAAGATGCAAATGTTAATATTGTCAAGAAACAATCTGTCAGGACATATACCACCCTTTGTTGGAAATCTCAGTCAATTGTATCATTTGGATTTACATCACAATATGTTAGAAGGAAATATTCCTCCAAGCATTGGAAACTGCAGACAATTGCAATCTCTGAAACTTTCACATAATAAGCTAAGAGGAACCATACCCGCAGCAATTTTTAATCTTTTTTCCTTATCAAACATATTGAACTTGTCACGAAACTCTTTTAGTGGTACCTTACCAAGAGAAGTGGGTATGTTAAAAAATATTGGTAAGCTAGATGTATCAGAGAATCATCTATCTGGTGATATTCCTGGAACAATTGGTGAATGCACAACCTTAGAATACCTTCAATTGCAAGGGAACTCCTTCAGTGGAACAATACCGTCCTCTATGGCTTCTCTCAAAGGTCTTCAAAGTTTAGACCTTTCAAGAAATCAATTGTCTGGATCAATTCCTGATGTTATGCAAAATATCTCTGTTTTAGAATATTTGAATGTTTCTTTTAACATGTTGGAAGGCGAAGTACCATCAAATGGTGTATTTGGAAATGTATCCCAAATAGAAGTGACCGGAAACAAGAAGCTTTGTGGAGGCATTTTAGAGTTACATCTACCACCATGTCCTATCAAGTGTAGGAAACACAAAAAACAAAAGTTTCAAGTTGATTGTTGTGATAGTTAGTGTGGTTTCTTTTCTTCTCATACTTTCATTTATTAAAACTACCTACTGGATGAGGAAAAGAAATCAAAACAGATCTTTCGATTCACAAACAATTGATCAACTAGCTAAGGTTTCATACCAAGAATTACATCGAGGAACTGATGGGTTCTGCGATAGAAACTTGATTGGATCAGGATGTTTTGGTTCTGTGTACATAGCAAATCTTGTGTCAGAAGATAATGTTGTTGCAGTAAAGGTCTTGAACCTCCAAAAGAAGGGAGCTCACAAGAGTTTCGTTGTTGAATGTAATGCACTCAAAAATATCAGACACCGGAATTTAGTTAAGGTTTTAACATGTTGTTCTAGTACAGATTACAAAGGTCAAGAATTTAAAGCTCTAGTTTTTGAGTACATGAAAAATGGAAGCTTAGAACAATGGTTGCATCCTGAGATTTCAATTGCACAACCTTCATTAACATTGGACCTTGCTCATAGATTTTACATCATTATCGATGTTGCTTCAGCATTACATTATCTTCATAAAGAATGTGAGGAATTGGTCGTTCATTGTGATCTAAAGCCAAATCCTTCTTGACGATGACATGGTTGCTCATGTGAGTGATTTTGGCATAGCAAGACTCGTCTCAGCTATTGGCGGTACCTCTCAAAAGAATTCTAGTACAATTGGTGTCAAAGGAACAGTTGGTTATTCTCCTCCTGGTATGTTTTACATGCTTGAATTTTCCCTGTTTTTTTTTTGTTTTGAATCCTCATATGTTTTGTTTTAGCATGAACAACTTTTGTTACATGTTTTAGAGTATGGAATGGGTGCTGAAGTATCCACATGTGGTGATATGTATAGCTTTGGAATCCTTATGTTGGAAATGCTTACCGGTAGAAGACCTACTGATCACGCTTTTGAAGATGGTCAAAATCTGCATAACTTTGTTGCAATATCATTTCCTGGTAATCTTAAGAAGATTTTGGACCCACATCTTTTATCAAGAGACGCAGAAGTAGAAATGGAAGATGGAAATCATGAGAATCTTATTCCAGCTGCAAAGGAGTGCTTAGTTTCACTTTTTAGGATTGGACTTATGTGTTCGATGGAGTCACCAAAAGAAAGACTGAATATTGAGGATGTATGTAGAGAGCTTACTATAACCAGAAAGGCCTTTCTTGCCGGTGAGATAAACTGATATTTTTATATGCTTATTTTAATCATAACTAAATCATTATTTGCTTAGAGTTATAATTTGATTTTTATCATCATATTTTGCATTTAAAATTCCTAAACTACAAAATATAATCTTAATAATGGATTTCTTCTTGATTTGAATTTCAGGTGCTCAAACCATAATTAGCAATTCAACTTGATGCACAGTTGTTAACAAACTTATCGGTCAAGCTTGAAGCACATGTGGCAATGTTTAGTTTACCAATTTGGTTAGCAGTATTTGTGTAACTTTCCTCCAACCTACTAGTTGCTTTAAATAAGTAATGTTGCACTGCTTTTCTAATTCATTGAACTGAGAATTGATACTTCTCCGATATTTCTCTTCATTCTTCTGTCATGTATTTACATTTTCATACTATTATCATTGTAGTTAAAATTGCACGTTCAATTGGGATAAAAGGAACCGTTGGCTATGCTCCACTAGACATGTTCTAAACTCTTGAATCTTCCATTGTTTCTTTGAATCTATGTTTGGTGTTGACTTGATATTATACCAGCGACATAGTATTAACAGCTTTTGTTACATGTTTTAGCGTATGGAGTCTTGGTTTTTAGCTCTTGTTTCTAAACCTGGTATTTTAAATTTTGATTAAAATTTCGATAATAACTGCAATAATAACTACAAGGACTTGTAATATTTCAGAGTATGGAATTAGATCCGAGGTGTCAATTTAAGGCTACATGTATAGCTTTTGAATTCTGGTATTAAAAATGTTAACATGATGAAGACCACAAATGAAAAGTTTCAAAATGATCATAATTTCACAATCTCCATAATTATGCGAAACTTTCAATTTCAGATAACTTTTTCCATATTGTCGATCGATCTATTCTTTCTCACTGAATAAGAACACAATACGGACAATGGTAACCTTGGCAATAGTCATCCTAACGTAGAGAAATGTTTACTTTCAATTTTTAGGATTGCACGGTGGCGCTGAGTGTGGGCGAGAGCGGCGGCAGCCTAAGATATATTTTTTTAGGGGCACCATAATTATTATTTTTATTTAGTAGTTAGTATATAACTATATATTTCTTAATCCTATTAAAAATATATTTTTAGAGAACTTTGATTATAAATAAATCTTTTGTAACAAAAAAATGCAAGAAGAAAAATATTAGAATAATTAAAAGGACAAAATTTTATTGTTTCATCCAGGGCACCAAAAATCTTAGGACAACTCTATATTTTCTTACTCTTGTTTATTTTTACGTATACTTTTTTGATGGTGCATCATCATAAATGGTGGGGCTAGGATCAGATGGGGATGCCCTCACTAATTCGTGAGCGACCCCATTAGCTTGCCTCCTATTAAACTCGACATAAGAGTTTTGAAAACTATCCTGAAACAATTGTCTACATGCAGTAATAATACAACCACGTTCGTTATCATCAACTACCCTTGTATGAAAAGAATCTACGACCTGTTGTGAATCTAGGACAAAATCAACATTATCAAATCAGAGGTCTGATACCCACTATAGCGCTGTGTGTAACCCAACTGCTTCTCCTATTGTAACTTCACATAGAGGAGAAAACCAATCAGTTCTCGCAAGCACAAAGTCACCAGCATCATCTCTATTACACATACCAATACCAACTCTGTTAAGAGAGAAGGAGAATGAGGCATCGATATTACATTTGTACTACCTCTCGCTGGTTTTTCCCATTGAATCACTTCTTGCGTGCTTGACTCCTGTCGAGGTGCGGCTGGATTTGTGCCATCTGCTTTTCTAATGAGTTGCGCGGATCTCCAGTCTTCTAAGAGGGTCGTCGCCCTAGTCAAAACTTGAGCATTCGCCTCAACCTTCTGTTACCATAACTTTAAATTGTGTCTCTTCCAAAGGCTCCACATAATTGTAGCAAAAAGAGCACTTTGAGATTGGTTAAGTATAGATAGCATAGTAAACACCACCACATCCATGTTATAATCTTGCCGAAGAGCACGATCAATCTTGTTCCAAAGGTTAACCTCATGCCAAATATGCATAGTAGTAGGACACACTAAAAGGACTTGGATACTATCTTCATAATTGCTATCACAAAGCACACAATTAATGGGACAATGCATACCTCTGTTGCTTAAACGAGCTCTAGTAGGAAAACAACCCCGATAAACTCGCCACACAAGATTCTTAATCTTTGGGGGGGACTTTTAATCTCCAAATAAGCTGCCACCGGCCTTGTGCATCTAAATGAGAATGTTAGAATAATAGGCCTTGCATTTCCATTCATTTTTTGTTTGTATATATACTATTAGAGTTTGACCAAATCCTATACATTCATGATTAATCAAGACTAATCAATTTACACTTAATTTACAATAATGATATTCGTAAATACAAAGATATTCACATAATAGTCTAATACACCTCCGTAATGATATTCGTAAATACAAAGATATTCACATAATAGTCTAATACACCCTGGTAGTCGAAACTGGAGGTTGACTAATGGAAATACTATTATTTTAATATTTAAATTTATTCTTATCTATTTGTTACATGTGTTATTTGTATTGAAAATTGATGACATTTTTGAAAAGAGAAAATGTCAGCCCAAAAGAGCTGAAAGAAGTTATATATATATATATATATATATATATATATATATATATTTGGTGTCGAAATTGATATCATACCATTGTCTTAATGTTTTATTATTTGTTAATATGAAACTATGGATTTATATTTCTCTATATAATATTTAGTCTAGTGAATTATAAGAACCAAGTGGCTAATATCATATCATGTGGTGGTAACGTGTCCAGCTAGTGTGTTAACCCGTGCAAGGCTACTCTTTTTCAATCTCTAATTTATTTTATTTTATTTTGATTTATCAAAGAAAATCATTTATCCCATTTTTTAAAATATTTGTTTGTGTTTTCATATGTTGCAATGACAAATCTGTGTCCTATTTTTTTTTATGTTTATTAAGAATCAATATTTTCATTATTTTTTATGTTTGTCTAAAAAAAATAATATTTGCCTTTTTTATATGTATCAATCACAAATACGCGTGTTCCTTGTTTGTTTGTTTTTTTTTCTTTCTAGATTTACCGATGGCAAATACTACTCCCATATTTTTTTATGTATCCATGAATGATATTTTCATAGTGTTTTTTTTATCAGTGACAAATATTTGACCCAAATTTGTTATGTAACAATGATAGATATTTTTCCTATTTTTTTATATTTATAATGACAATTATATGTTATTTGTTTATTATTGACAAATATTTGTCCTATT
>Ga0315914_1000532_pt1 | contig 48925 bp, 20 predicted proteins | sample MpolenodulesMG_FD_203920 | JGI IMG/M metagenome (GOLD analysis project Ga0315914, IMG submission 203920) | Medicago polymorpha root nodule microbial communities from Los Angeles, California, United States - elongated nodules | ecosystem: Host-associated > Plants > Roots > Nodule | place: USA...
AAAAAAAAAAAAAAATTGTTTAGATTCCAACCCTGTAATTTGAAGATTCTTTTGTTTTGGACCTTCATGAATTTTGACTGTACAAAATCGATGATATCGCAAGGGGGTAAACCGAAATTCTCGCATATTACAGGGGGGTGAAAGTACCTTCAATTTTGTAATTTGATGCCATGAAGGTCCAAAACCAAAGAATCTTCAAATTACAGGGTTGGACCAAACAATTTTTTTTACAGAGGGTAAACCCGAAATCGCTAATATTACAGTGGGGTAAACTTGTATTAACCCAAGAAACTATTAAAAAAGGTTTAGAGATTAATGAGTTTGATCCAAATATAATGTATGATAGAACATTTGATTTACTTTCATTTTCGTTGTTAAGTACACCTCACTGTGTTTACTGACCTCTTCATTCTCCACATAGGCTGACAAATATTTTTTTAACGTCTCATTCTAACATTGAGATTACTATGACTAACAGATTGCACAATAGAGGATTATTTTTTGGTTCCGTAATTGACTATTATGAGCAAGGTGACTACTCAATTGAAGTAGTCATATCAATTCAATCAAAATTAATTTTGATCCAATCAATTTTTGATCAACCCCTAATCAAACACATGTAATGCTTGGGTAAAAAATTTTGTGAACGAGTATGAATTCTACATTAAATGCATATAAGAAATTATATTTATGCAATCATTTTGTGATGATTTTTGTGACAACTTTCTTTCTAATATTTTAGTTTCCATGTCTATATCTATATATATATATATATATATATATATATTTCTTTGTAAATTTATGATCGTCTCAAAAATTGTCAGACAACTAGTGTTGTTCAAATAACACATCTCAATGCATATTTGACATTTTTATAGACATCACGTCGTAATGAATGAGAGTTGGTTTTTTTTTTTTTTTGACAAAAGGGAGTAGGTTGATTTTAATTAGTTAAATTGTACAAGAACAACCTTTATATAATACCTATAATAATTAAATCCGTTAAAAACACAAGTTCAAAATTATAAGGCTAAGAAGAAAGTGGGGTAAATAGAGGGAATTTAAGTAACTAGATACACAAACACATACATAGATCTTGACCGTACTTGTAGAGTAAGACAGACATCACGTGCTATTACACATCTTCAATATGTCTGTCTCCACCATGGCATGCCACATGCTTATTGTTAGGAGAACTTTTATTATATATAATAGATATATGCCAAACCATTATTCTCTCTCTTCTTTTTCCCTTCTTTCCACTCTCCACTACAGTATCTTAGTGAGATCCACACAACACAACATCTTTGTTCTCTTGTTACATTACATTACATTACCGACATTTTCATTTTACAACATCATTAGTTTACTACCACCTTTTCAGCTCAAATACTATGTCAGGTATAAATATATATGTATACTCTTCAAATCATATTTGTAATTAATTATTACTGTTTTTTTTATTGTTGTAATGTGAAATGAAAATAGGGGTGGAAGAAGGTGTTGTTGTTATTGTTGAAGAAGAGAACTCAGAAGATGAGAGATTAAGAAGGTCAAGAATAAGAAGGTTGAAGAAAAAAGCAATAAATGCTTCATGTAGATTCACTCATTCTCTCAAGAAAACAAGAGGGAAGAGTAAAATTGATTATAGGTTTCCAATTGAAGATGTTAGAGATGAACAAGAGGAATCAGCTGTGTTTCAAATGCGTCATTCTTTGCTTCATATGCCTCCTAACCATGATCATTATCACACACTCTTGAGGTTTTTTTTTTTTTTACATTTTTTTAATTAAATTAATTTACTATTTTGTTTCAATGAGTATTTCTGAAGGTGCATTTTTGTTTATTATTAGGTTTTTGAAAGCTAGGGATTTTAACATTGAGAAGACCATTCAGATGTGGGAAGATATGGTTCTATGGAGGAAACAATTTGGAACTGATACCATCCTCAAGGTAAGGTTTCTCTTTCTATTTTCTTAAAAGGTTTAATTGTACTTTTAGTCCTCTTAATTTCACCATTTTCCAAAATGGGTCCCAGTTTTGGTCCTCCATCAAATATTTGGGCTAAGATAGGGTGTATGTGACATGTTTTAGTTGCAATTTTTAAGAGAAAAAAAACATTACAATTTTGATTAATGTTGGTATTTCTCCATCATCAGATAATATGTCAAGTCATTAAAAACATATTTTATTTATTTTTTGACAAAATATCAATGTTATTATGTTGATTGTTAATTTGGACCACTTCTAACACTTCACTTATTAACTCTCCCACATGAGTCAACAAATCAACCTTTTATTCATTTTCTAAGCACTTTAGTCCATAAAACTCATTTTCTCATAGAAATTAGTAATAGACGTAACAATTTCAGACACTTGATTTGAGATGGAGGGAGTAATTAATTTTGTTGCATTAGATGCTCCGTTAACTAAATCATGAGAATTAAGAAAGTTATTTATAATATAAAATTTAATAAATGCTTTTACTTTTCAAATTTATCCTCCATAAAATAGAATTATTTTATCTTTCTCAAAATTTGAACAGTCTTATTCAGGGAAAGTGTTGGTACATTAGTACTGTTTTGTTTTTTTGCTTCTAGTACGGATTATGGTTGGATATTTATTGATTATTATAGTACTGGTTAGACTCTAGACATTTAGTGCAAGATTTAACGACCTCATAAATGTTCTACAATTATTCAGTGAATTACAACCTATTAAATGTTCTACAATCAATCACTGGTAGTAGGATTGCACAGTAGCAGCTACCTGATCTAAAAAAGGCTAAGATAAATGTTTATGGTCTTAATTTTATTAAATTTAAATCCCTGCAATGTTTAGCACATTCATAGAAAAGTATGGTACTGTTAGAGCATTAAATTAGAGTAATTGGATCTTCTCTAAATTTCATCATTAACAGGTTGCATTGGAAAGTGTTCTCTAAATGTACATTAGGGGATCCAAATCAGTAATGAAACATGCTGTAAAAAAAAATAAAAAATTAGAAAAAAAATTGACTAGCAATGAAAAGTAGTGTTGTCTGTTTTCTTCAAAAGATGTTTTGCAGTTAAAGGGAATATATACTAGTTTAACTCAATGGTCATTATTCAATAATCATACTATATATATGATGTCTGATGATTGCATGTGTATTTTAGAATCAGCAGTGTTCTATGCTAGGATGAACTTGAGTTGACTAAATGTGTCTAATGATATTTGAAGGATTTTGAATTTGAAGAGCTGGAAGAAGTATTGCAATATTACCCTCAAGGTTATCATGGAGTTGATAAGGAAGGCCGCCCAGTTTACATTGAGAGGCTTGGAAAAGCTTATCCTAGCCGCTTGATGCGCATAACCACAATGGATCGATATTTAAAATACCATGTCCAGGAGTTTGAGAGAACTCTACAGGAGAAATTTCCAGCATGCTCCATTGCATCAAAGCGATGGATTTCTTCAACCACGACAATATTAGATGTACATGGATTGGTATGTAGGATATCCATTTACTAAAATTGAGTGACTAATCAATAAAAATGCTGTATTGATAATGTCATGTGTAATACAGGGAATGAAGAATTTCTCACCTACTGCTGCGAATCTCTTGGCTGCTATCACAAAAATAGATAACAGTTACTACCCCGAGGTTTTTACATTGTCCCTTCCCAAAATAACGTCAGTTTTAGTCCTCTTACTATGTAAACTAACTCCGTCAACATGTATTTGCAGACATTACATCAAATGTATATCGTCAATGCTGGTCCTGGCTTTAGGAAGATGCTTTGGCCTGCTGCTCAAAAGTTTCTTGACGCCAAAACTATCGCAAAGATACAGGTGAAGAATATATTTTATAACTTTTTGCTGGCAGTATTTCGTACTCCCTCCGTAACAAAATATAGGCAAAAAAGTATATGTATATGGTCCAAATTTAAACCCTATACATGGATTTTTTTCGCTTATATTTACAGAAGCTTTCCCTGAAGTCCTACTGATAGTGCATTACTTTCATGAATTTTCAGGTTCTTGAACCAAAGTCTTTATTTAAACTACATGATATCATCGACTCTAGGTATGTATATGTGCCTTCATCATGCTACATTATATTTCTATTCAGATGGTTGTTTACTTTGTAGTTTGTAATGCATCTATATAGTCAATTACCGGATTTTTTGGGTGGCTCGTGTAAATGTCCTGGAGAAGGTGGATGTCTTAGGTCTAGTAAGGGTCCATGGAATGATCCGAATATAATGAAGGTAATGTTGCTCTACTATCTTTTAGAAATATCTACAGCTTAGAATTAGTTACCATGTTGAACTAGAGTATTGTGACACTAATTTTGGTATTCTGATTTTAGTTTGTTCATAATGTGGAGGCAACATTTGTAAGACAAATCCTCAAAGTTGCCGATGAACAGAAAATTGACCATTTTCAAACACACCTACAAAAGGTAAGTTCAACTCTTTTTGACAATAAATGGTTTGGATTTTAGAAGTGATTGATTTAGATGATATAATTTACGAATTTGGACTTGAGACTTAATCGGAAATTCAAAAAAGTGACCATGATGTGTACGTCTTGAGACTTAAAGGACTAATATAGGATCAAACTTTAAGCACTGGAAGCGTGATTTTTCCTATATGCAAATATACAATTACATGCTTTTTGACATCCTTTTATCAACTTGCAGGGACGAAGCAGCAATATGTCAACAGCAGAATCTTGGTTAGAAATTAATGATTCTTGCCCGTCCATTAGACAAAGGAAACTTAGTAACCCTCGTTTAGCCTCAGCTGATCATGAAGAAGTGAGTTTTGGAGCTTTTGAACCATTTTAGAAGCCTTGTTATTACATACTGCTTTTGTATCATGTTTGTCTCTTGAACCGTCAACAATTCAAAAGACTGTTTTATCTGCAGGCTAGGGTATCAAATAGCAACCGTAGCTGTAAAGATAATGCTTCTGGCACCGAAAAAACGCTCAAAAGAGATCAATTTCAATTTACTCAGGAACAGCCATTGCAAAATGATGATATGGGGAACATAACTTGTACAGAGAATTCCAAAGGTACGGGTGTGTCTTGCAGGGGGGTATTTTTAAGTTTTTCATGAATCTTAATTTGGGAAATCCTAGATTGTCTTGTTTAGTTTAAATGTTCTTACAAAAATATTCCTTTGAAATAACATCCCCAAAAATATTTGTCAATTGTGTTTCTTGCCATAACATTCCCAGAGTGGTTGAAAAACCAAGATTCCTATAAAGGTGGAAACCTTCTGTATACATGGTGAACATTTTTTTTTCTTCAAAATTACACCTCGTATGAACCGTGATTCACATGAACGAGACATTACATACTATTGTCCCCTAGAGTGAAGTTATTGATACAGTTTGTGTCCATTTTGCTTATGCTATATGGAACCAAGTTTTACATATTCCTTATTTTGTATCACTTTGATGTGGAAAACAAGTTGTACATATTTCATGTTTTTTGGCACAGACATTTCAATAATATTTTATAACATTTAAAAGTGGGAATTGAAACTCAACAATCAACATATGTATTGTTCCTGTTGGGTGCGATTAGTATCACAGTATTACTGGCAAGTATTTCGGTATTTTCCTTATCTTCCATGTTGAACAAATTCTCATATTTTTTACAGGCACTTCGATCAGAAATTGGTTCGGCTTTGTTAAGGAAAAAGCGAAGACAACAAATTTCTTATATGCGTCAAGTGTGCTGATATATCTTTTGGAAAGACTAGATATATTCTTCCACGGTTTAGGATTAGAATTTTGGAGAACACAGAACAATATTGTGGTGGAACATAACATCAATAACCTTATAGAAGATATCAAAACACCTTCTGAAGAGGATCATATTCTTCCATCTATACAAGAACGTCTTCAGAAACTAGAAAAAACATTTGTGGAACTTAGCCATAGACCTGCTGAAATACCTATGGAAAAGGAGAAAATGCTTATGAGCTCTTTGGATAGGATTAAATCTGTCGAGTTCGACCTTGAAAATACCAAGAGGGTTATTCTCTATACTTTCTTCTGTCATTTACAACTACTTGTTGTTTTGATGATATGATACTTAATTTTTTGTAATATGATGCAGGTGGTACATGATACAGTGATGAAACAGGTTGAGATTGCTGAGCTACTGGAGAATTTGAAGGCATCAAAACATCAAGTAAGTTGGTTATTGAGTAATAATATTTTATATTTATATTTTGTGCATTTAATCTCTATGAAAACTTGCTTATACTTAAGACTGCTGAATATAAGTACTATTTATTAGAAACATTACTTAAGTACATTTAATCTTCTTCATGTCATAGAAAATGTGTATTCTCAAAAACACCAACCTAAGTTAAATTTATTTATATTTACGGCTACTATATATTTTAAAATATTAATGCTGACTTCATAAGAATTATCTTGCAGCAAAGAAGACTGTTTTGTTGAGGATGAGTAGTTGTTATCCCCACAGAAGACAACACTAAATGCAAACTCATTTATTGGACCCACAAAAGGATGAGGCAAGGAATTACACAGTTCAATTATTATGAGTTGCTGTCCATATAGAAACATAGGGATGGGACAGTCTTGTTTGTTTTATGATGCACAGTTTAGTGTTTTTTTCTCCCCTTCAAATCTCTTAACTCATTACATAGAGAAACATAGGTACGAGATGGTCCTTTATTTAGATTTGGACAGTGTGGAGAAGAAGAATCTGTCAGTTTAATACAATAAACACTAAATTACAAAGGATGGGCTTTGTAAAGAGACACAATAACCACATTATGACAAAATCAAGGAAGTTAGTTTTTGTTTTTTTTTTTTACTCTAGCTAGTCCCTCCACCCCAAAGAAAATAAAAAATCTTATGTTTCAAAAAATTCAAATTCATGTTTTTCAAAATTATTATAATTTTCTATATTAAAGTTTTTGAACTGAGATTTTTGGAACAACAAATATGATCAGATGAGTTTTCCAAAAAATAAATTTGAAAAACTGAAATTTGAATTATGCTGAAAAAAAAAGTTATCAAAATAGTTAAAAATGGAAGGACCGGATGTAGCAAAGCAAAAAGATATCACTTTATTTGATGTCTCTTAACTCATTTATCTAGTATTGAATGTCAAAATTTCACTTTTGTTGATGCAATTACAAAAATATTAACTAAAATAGACCTGCCTGTTAAGTAATTTATCAAAGAGGTGTTAGCAACAAATGTTTTAACATTCTCTTTAACATAATTATTTTTGTTAAATAAAGTTAATTTAGATATACATTTATAAAATATTTGAATTTTTAGTGTAAATAACCTATATATTAGTTTGGTGGCAAGGACAACCTAGTGTTTGTTTGGTTCTGCCGTGTTGAGAATTGATTGAGTGAATAAATTCTGTAAAATTGATTCTAACCTGCCGTGTTGAGAATTGATTGAGTGAATAAATTCTGTAAAATTGATTCTAACCAAAAGTGAATAGAATGTAAAGTGATTTATGATCGAATACATTTATGTAAAAGTGAATTAAATTATAAATTTATGTAAAAATTATTTCTAGAATCAAAAGCTGCAAATTCTAGCTTCAAATAAAATCAATTTTACTTGATCACAACCAAACACGACATGATCAATCCTACATCTTCATGATCAATCCTACATCTTCATAATCAATTTTGACATCTCTAAAAGTGAAACCAAACATACTCCTAAAATAAAAAATGAGACCAGTTTATCGGTACTTGTTACATGAGAAGAAAGAGACAGAAGAGTACAATGGGTTTGTTTACATGAGAAGAAAAAGACAGATAAGAGTACAAGGACACACCAAGGTGAAAAAAGCGATTTGATTGAGAAAAAAAAACTTGGGAAAAAAGAGAGACGGTGTGGTTACGTTAACTAGCAACATTTTATTAAAAAAAGAAACCGATGAAAAAGAATTAAATTCAGAAAAAAGGATATCATAATTTTAGAATAATAACTTTATTAAAAAATTAGGAAAGTACGGCATGATAATTTACAGGTTACATAAACTTTTGTATAAATTCTACAAGCAGAACCTCCAGATTATGATAATGTGTTCATAATATTTATGCTTGATAAAACTGATTTTGACTTATGTCACTCTAGAGAATAGATCCAAGGGAAGGATATAAAACAAATGAAAAAGAAATGTCTACAAGACCACTCATATTAACTCATTGCAAAACATGAATTAAATGGCAATTCGGTATGCCTTCAGTGTTCAAGCAAGGAAATGATCATGGGAAATTCGAGCATAATTAAAAATGTTCACTAAATTTCAAAAATGAAATTTGAAATTCAAGTAATGGCAAGCTAGTGTTTTTACATTTATAAATATATGTCAGAAGACACCTAAATCTATATATTCAAAAGCTAAAACCCTAGAATATGTGCTCAAACCTCGATTGAGTCCTACATTTCCCGAAACCTGGCAAGTGCTTTTTTATGAATAAGCATCTTGTAGCTATCGCCTGCCTGCACCTCAAGGCTAGGGTCCAACTTTTTCTGCTGACTTCCAAGTCCTGCTCTATTTTCCATGGCTTGTGTTTGGACAGGCTCAATCATTCCACTTCCATCCTTTCCTAGCCCCTGTGCATCAATTTATCCATAATACAAGAAACAAGAATAATGTGGAAATGTTAGAATCATTCAGAAGATGCGTTGAAAGAACCCCAAATGTCCGAAGTTATCCCATCCAAATTGTAAGGGTGCTTGATTGAATAAAAAGGAAATTCTAGTTCTAGGATTAAATCACCACTCTAGCACATCCCTCAAAAATTGAAAATTTTAAAGCTGAGCTGATTGCAAGTATAACAAAGACTATATCAAGCTCTCCACTAAACAGTAACACCTCCAATAAAAATAACTAATTGTAATAATAAATATAAAAACTTGTAGTACAGAGGGAATGAATTGATACCAAGCCTTCCTGCCAGCCCATGTTGCGAAGCATCCGATTACCAACATTCTTTTCATCAATCGCTTTGTCTGTTGTAATCACCTCAAAAGTATCGAGGTTGACATCACCAACTGCGCGTCCTCCACCAACCCCGGGAGGGAATGGCATTGTATCACTCCTCCTTGATGCAAAATCGCGAGCTTCAAGGACACAATTGGTAGAAACAAATGTTTTCTCAAAAGTCAATCTACATATCTGAGGTGAAAATTTACCAGCAAACCTATTGGTTTGCTAACCTACTATTTGGATATTTAGAACTTCCATTCAACATGTAAAATTAGGGCTTCAGCGAAAATAAATTACTTGTCATATTTTTCAAAAGTACATAAACTTACAACTATAGGAAGAGACAGAGAAATCAAACATCAATTACACACAGAAAATTGTTTGGTTTCCCAATCACGAAGATTTCATCAATTTCTCATAAAACTAAATCTTACTCGACACCTAAAGCAAAAAAAAAGCTTTATCTATACTCCAAGCCTTTTCATCAGGCACCAAACAATTTTTTTAGTATGAATAACTAATAACTGTATTTCATGTACACCCTCAGCAATTTTTCATAATACTTGAACTCAAAAGCAATGAAATCTACACAAATTAAGCAATCTTACTTGAATCCCCAATTTCGAGGTCAGCCAAATCATTGCCAACTGAAGATGACGAGCCATACAAATTTCTTCTCTCAGCTGCCCGATCCCTATAGGTTGTTTGGGACTGTTCCTTATGAGTTGAAGCAGAAAGAGGCATTTCCGAAAACCTTCTTCGTCCACTTCCAACAGACGCAGATGGTGTATATGAACCCAGGGAAGAGACATCTGTTTTAAAGGGAGTAGCAAATGTTTGTGTATCAACATTTGCAGAAGATGAAGCGGACATAGATGGTGTGGCAGACGTAGAGCCAGAATAAGAAGTATCTGATTTAACAACACCTCTTCCTGATCCCCTAATAACCCCCATCAGAGTGCCCCCAAGGCTATTACTGAAGGGTCGTGGCTGTGCCTGGGAGTCAGTAGCGACAACCTGTGCAGTTGTGTGACCTCCCAGATTAGACGCATTAATTTCCCTTGCTACTGTCTCAGTTTTTAACTTGTTCTTTGCAGAAGGTGCAGAAGAATATGACCTATCGTCAGCAGAACCAGATAACTGATTGTCCTCCAGTGCCACACGAGTAGCTTGTCCCTCATGACTCCTCTGCTTCCACATTGACAGCACATTGTTCATTTTTTTCTTGTTTGCTAGAATACTGCTTTTTGAAGCAAGTTTTATCTCCTTTGATCTTTCTTTCTCTTTCTTCTCTGCCGCTAAAGCAGCAGCTGCAGCAGCCTGGACGGCATCTGCTAGTGAAGCTGGCTTCTCGTTTGAAGTAACAATAGTAGCTGGTGCAGAAATCACCACTTTTTTAGTGCTAGAACCATCAGATGCCTTAGAAGGTTCAGACTCGTTATTAGATGTTTTATTCTGATTTTGATCGGTGCATGGGATGTACTGCTGAGTATGGTGGTCATATGAATACCAAATCCCATTATTACCATCATAGTAAAGACCTACATGTCACAAAAAAAGCAGAAAATTAAAAAATAACAAGAAAAGAAGATTAAAATAACAATTTCACAAGTATATCAGTGTTCCAAGTATGCAGATAAAAAAATATAGGCTCAATCAAGACACGCAACCTAAAATATGCAAAATTTTCTGGAGAATAGTACTAGCATGAATAGTGAGTGTATGCAGACACATACAGCACATGCAGAGTTCTGCAAAATTCTGCAGCTTCATGCCTTCTAACAGAGCCCAATTACATGAGAAAATAAAAAAGAAAAGGGGTGAATGCAGAAAAAGAAAAAAAAAACAGCATGAAAATTACTGGCACTCCTAGACCATAACTATAAGTGAAGAACCAACATGCATGTTTTGGGTACTCTATACACTTGCTTTTGAGCTTTGGCTCATTTAAAAAAGTCCAAATAAAATAACAAAAGTCTTGAGAAACTAAAAGTACATGGAATTACTTCGGAAGTACATGATAGTTGATACATATCCTAAAAGTGCTTTGGGAATATTTTAACAAGTTCCTAAATATAAGCTTTTTGGATAAACTCGATATAGAAACATACCAGTATTCCCATCATAATAAAACCCAGAAGTAGCATCATAGTAATAACCAGATGCTTCGTCCCAAACAAAACCTGATTGTGGTGCACCAACATCAGTACCAGGCTGCTCAGGACCATTAGATTGTTTGTCATCTGGATTGTATTCTTTGGGAGCCCATCCGACAGAATCATACTGAAGATTAGAGAAAAGCACAAGACACATATCAAATGTATGGCAACTTAACGTTATATCAGAACTACAATAAGTACACCACCTCAATAAGAAATACACAATAGTTGGCATATATAATAGATCAGAAACAACTCTAGTCAGAAATTTCCATCTACAAATGGAATCAATTGCTAAAAAACAACATGGAAAAACTCCCAGGATATGAGAAAAGTAAATAACCTAGAGGCTGTCTGTCAAATTAGCAAGTCAGTTAAGAATTGTTTATGTTAAATATACTTCCATTAACTGCAATTGATAAAGCGAAAGGAAAAAAAGGTAAAAATTATGCTAAGATTTCATAAAACTATTTTTCAAACTAGTTTAATACCATATTGTTTCACATATCTTTTTAACCCTCCCTCAAACCGAATAGCAAGAAAGGATAACATAAAACGTCTAATATTTCTTTCAAGTCTTTACAATGCCTTCCTCTGGTAAAACATCTAGGTAGAGTCCCAACTATTTTCCACCAGATTGCTCTAGTTATTAGAATTTTTGTTCATCAACCAAGTCAGAAAATTAGCACAAGATAATTGATCTACAAGAATCACAAGGGACAACATGACTAACTTGCATGAAATGATTTCAAATGGACAGTATTTTACTGCAAGTTTGCAATGATACATATAATGTCTTTAACATTACAAAAAACGAATTCATCATATATACGTGTTAAGAATATTATTAAATACTTTTATCTTATTTTTAAAGTATCTTTGGAGTATGTCATAGGATTAGATTTTATATTATTATTATTAGGGAAATGCTGACAAGTGCCCTGGTGCACTTGTTACGAAGTCCAAAAGGGAAATTTTATCTTGGGAATGGTGCATTCAACCACTTGAAACTTTAAAAATTGATTGTTTCTACATTAAATTCATCATTTATTTCCTTTTGACTTCTTAACAAGTACCCTTAGGGAACTTGTTAGCATGACCCTTATTATTATTGCTATGATTTGTTCTTGATTTAGGATTGAGTTTGTGTATCCCTATAAATAGGGATTTGGTTTTTTGTATCAAGTTACTATCAAAATATTATCAACAATGTTCAAGCTTTTATGAGTTCTCTCATCTTTTTTATCTAAAATCCCACAATTTCAACAATATGAAAAAAGAATAGAACACCTGTTGGGAAAATGTTGCAGCCTCAATAGCTGCAGCTGCAAGACTGCTTGATTGTGAAGTTCCTGACGCCCCTGATCCAGGCCCCAGTATGCTTTTTGCATATGCTACTCTTAGAATCTGCCCATTCTTCTCAAGGGCCGTTCCATTTGTTAAGTCAAGAGCTTTGGTAGCATCCTCTACCTAAAAATTAGTATATTAGCATGTTAATACCGATGAAAAAACCTTAGACAAAAAAGTGAAACAGACAGCGACACTCTCAAAGGACTTCGTCTGGCAACAGCAAGGAGCAAACATAAATAGAAAGCTATCGGTAATTAGTTCAAATATAAATTTCAAAGCATTATCTAAACAGCGAAATTGCCAGAATTCATTCAAATATAGGTCATGTTAAATTTTTCATCGAATACATCAATAATATCCACCAAAACTGAAAGTACGAATTCACACTCCAAACACTTTTACAATTACAAATACACTAGATAATTGTAGAAACAAGATATCACCGAATGATTTAACACATGCCCTTCCTTTAACTACACAATGACATGAAGCGGGAAAAACACACATGTCATGAACATCAGAAGAAAAAACTAAAGGATCATCAAGCATAAGGTGTACCTACCGAATAAAAATGTACAAATGCAAATCCTCTTGAGACGTGAGTGAACTTGTCTCTCACAAGACGTAGATCCTGTAATTGATAATACCGGCATTTGTAAGCACATAGCTAGCAATACAAACGAGAACAACCCCCACTCCGAGTAAAAGGAGAAATTAGTTTGCACAGATATTTAATTAAACCTTGATTGGAGCATGCTTGGAAAACTCATAGCGGAGCATTTCTTCATCGGCATTTTCATCCAATCCACGGACAACCAATACATGAGTTGGACCTGATTACATGCAAACTTATTAATTGCAGAACATAAACAAACAATCTGTCAGATAAAGCAGTTATACTAACCCGCCTCTAAGCCTTTCTTTCCTAAGGATGTTGAATTTGATAATGAAATATCTGCTGCAGGAGCATCATCAGTGCGTGGTTCATTACACTGCACCGATGAGAAAACAAAAATGGAACCATTCTTATTAATACACATGTACATGGATACACTTACAACTCAATTAAAAAATGGGTTACTGCCCTAACTAATTTAGACATGCTAATTAATCCAAAGCAATAGGCATGAAGAAAGACTGATTCAACAATAGCAACAGAAATGCAAAATTGATGCAAGAAATAATATGGACCTGATAGCAGGAAGTCCGGCGTGCAAAATTAATGTAGCTACATATAATGCACATCCAATCAGATGGTATTGTAATGCTCTTATGACTGTGACCTGGTTTCATAGCTCCATCTGAACCTGCACCTCCAGTTGGCTTACTACTGCAACAAAATACAGCAGAGTTGTAATCTATACAGTACACTTGAAAGAACAGGTCTTAAAAGCATCGAAATATAACACCAAAAAATATTTAGTTAACAAACCCTAAAAATAAAAATTATACCTATATTCAAAGAAAAGTTTTCTGCCATCAACAACAAGACCATCACCTCCGAGTTTGTCCATCATTCCTTGTGCAGCTCCCTAATCCCATAATAACAATCTTAGTATCATTCTTGAAACCAAAATGTACAATATTGGAAAATCAAAAGGATGAATACCACGGAAGGAAAATCAATAAATGCGAATCCACGAGAGATGCCAGAACTTCTCTCTTTTATAACACGAACATGTCGAAGGGGACCCCATTCCGCCTACACAAATATAAATGATTATGTCAGAAGCACTGTCTAAATATAAAGAAGTAAATTAGAGGCTAAAACAAATTAAGTAGCACATACAAGGATTTGGTATAGATCTTCTTCAGTCGTCTTCTGTGAAAGACCTTTCACAACAACAGTTGCAGATGGAGCCTAGAAAAATAGCTTTCTCAAATTATTCAGAAATGTTAAGATAATCACCTGAAAAGGAATAACGCCATTCAACACATACCACGGAATAATGCTCCCTCTGACGTTTATCATCATGGTCTCTGCGTCTTTCACTTCTATCATATCGATTGTCAGCATAGTTGTCTTCACGATAACTTCTACTACGGCTTCGACCTCGAGGAGACCTAGATTTTGGATGATCATCATATCCACGAGATTGCGAACGGGAACGAGAGTGAGAATGGGAACGGGAGTGAGACCGAGATCGAGAATGGGATCGTGAACGCGATCGCGAACGCTCATGTTTCCTGTGTGGACTTGGATCTTTTTCCCGACTAAAACATCTCTTGTCTCGTTCTCGATCACGTGATTCACGTCGCCTCGAATTACTATCTCTTCTGCCATCTCTTTCATAATCAGAATCATAACTATGCCGACCATGATCGTAATCCCTCTCGTGGCTATCCTCCCTTCGATGGTGGGAAACACGGGACTTGTGGCCATAATCATCATATGCATAATCATCACGGTCATGCCCTGCAAACCTGGCAGGTTTGTCATAGCCTCGATCACCATAGTTTTCAATGCTGGTATAACCATCTCGAAACTTATCATACTCCGGGTACATGTCAATCTCCCGATCCCTAAAACCATCCATTTGGTTGTATGGTTCATGATAAGGTCTCTGAAAACGTCTAGATTCCCTTTCAAGTTGATAATCTTCATCATAACCCCTCCGTTTGGATTGACTCCATTGGCCAACAGCAGGTCCTGGTGGCAAATAGGCCTCCCTATTCAGAGCATCACGATGGAAATTATTTCTCTGGTATACAGCATCGCTTGGATATCTTTCATCTACAAACCGTCTTTCATCATAAGTGCCACCGACTCTGCCAAAAAAAGGGGTAAAGTGGGAGGAAGGAAAAAAAACAATTGCCAATGCGCATCAAAATGAATATCCTACCCACATAATTCGAAAACAAACATCGTGCAAAAAGAAAGGTGCATCTTAATTGTCCAACCATATATTTTTACCCGTGTGCTATTACCATAGGAATGTAGATGATAAGTAAGCAGCAAGGAACAGTTGCACTCACCGAAAATTTGGCTCATGGACCGCACCATAACCCTCAAGAGCCTGTGGATTGAAGAGAATAAGTTATGTCAGCAACAAATAATGAATGATGAGACGAGGTATAGGCAAATGGAGTCCTTATCCTGACTGCCCCCACGGCTAGCTAGCTAGCTTTCTTTCATTCATAATTTCTCTAAGGATGAGCCCTAATAGTTTGTTTCCCCCACATCACATAGGTGAATTTTATTTACTAAAGAGGAAACCACAATTACGCTGTTATTATCCCAGCCTTGATGCAGTGCATAGCGACCAGGATCCATTTCTTCGGCCCGCAATAGCTCTAGATTCAGAATGAAAACCTTTCTCCCCTGTAATATATGCACAAACAGATAGAATTATCTACCATGATTCAATAACCAATAACTCCCATGAGTTTTGAACCTTGTTAGCCTCCAAATTCGAATGTAATCCTCAAATACAATCAAAATCCTCCCTTTACACACAACCAATCCATCATCTCAAGAACTAATTTCGCAGATTAATGTAAAATTCATCAATTAATTGATTCATTCATTCATCTATGAAAAACCTAAATGATGTTAACCAGATAATTTATGATCCTAATAAGCGAATAAAAAAATTCAATTGGCATGTGAAAATCCGGTGAATTGAAAAGGAGAGATGCAAGAGTTAGGGCTTTTACCGATGATTATGATGTGTCCAAAATCGCGATTGAAGATCTAGGGTTTTGGTCTCTGGCAGAGAGAAAAGACAAAGAGCGCGTGTCGTGCGTGAGAGGAAACTGAGCTTGAACGATATAATAAGGATGAATGAATGTATTTGATTAGAAAAACTCGTGTCTTTGATGACGAAATCCTCTAAAAATAAAAATGATAGAATATTTCCAACCAAAAAAAAAAATAGAATAGCTAGTTAATTTATTATTTTATTTTTGTAAGAAGTTATCTAATTCACCTAAATTGTCAAATTAGAACTTCGACTTTGAGGAATTTATTTAATTTTTTTAATAATGGATTTTCATTGATTATCTAAATTAGGAGTTCAGTTGGTTTGAATTAAAGATTAAGAGTCGAAGATCATGAGTTTAAAGTCAAAAAAATTAACCTACTAATTAATTACAAATATTTTTTCATTTAAAAAGAAAAAATAACCACTTATCAAATTTAGGAAGAAAAAAAATCACAATGGGATAATCCTTACAGGAATGTCTAATAAAAGGAAAAGAAAGTTTCACCACAACCACGTTAAAAAAAGTATAACGGGTTTGATGTGCAGGAAGGTAGCACATTTATGAGCAATGATATTTGTATATCTATTTATTAATAACTTTAATGACAACTTTGTTTTTCTATCTTTTTATTGGTTAAAAGCAATGGAGAGAGAAAAAGGAAGAGAAATAATAACAATATCATATGAGTATGAGAGAGAAAGTTGTTCAAAAGTTTTTACAAAATAATTGTACAAATATCATTTCTCCACATTTATTGGCATGCTCGCACATGTATTCATAGAACTATAGAACTAGTAAAAACTATGCTTAAATAGTTGAAAAAGTATAGAGAAATTGGTTTTGCAAAAAATATAGAGACATTCGATGTTCAACTAATGAAACTTAATCTCAACACAACTTTTAATTTAATTTTTCACCAATATTTTTCTACAATCATTACTAAACCAAACATCTTTGAAAGCCCTACCTTATTGATAAAACTAAGACTAAGTCTCTGTGAATAGATACAACTAAGACTATTATTTTTTCCACCCTATTGGTTTCTCGCGCGCCCTATTTTTTTCCAAAATTATCCCTCGTCTGGATTTAATTTTCTGAAACATATTGTTAGTGTTTCCAGATTTTATTATCCGAAAAGCTCTTTTTCCAGAATTTTTTTTCTCAACGATGTCAAATTCATGAAATAACAAGGAAATAGACATAAATAAAAAGAACACAAAGATTGAAGGAAGTCATTTTATTAATATATGAATAATACATTATAAAGATTGAAACTTTTTAAACTTATTACATAAGAACCCAAAACTATTGCTAATCTTATTACATAAGAACTAAAACTATTTCTAATCTCCAAAGAGCCCAAGAAGAGGGAAGTCATAGGACATACTAGTAGTTTCACTGTTGGAGGGGAGACAGGGGAGGAGTAAAGAGGAGGGCAGGAAGAAGAAACCAATGCCCTTGAGCTCGATTGATCGTTCATACAATCCCTGAAAATTTTCAAAGAGGCCTCTTTCTTTGAAAGGCCAACGACGGAAAATCATGGTTTGGAAGGCTATTTATAGGGAGGGAGTGGTTGCATAGAGTGTATCTACACTTAATGCAGTCAAAAACCGTGTAAAAACACGTTTTCTTGACTTAACCAAAGACCAAAACATCTGACAAAGATGTTATGTGTGGTGCAGACCACCAGCCAAAAGATTATGATGCAGTCTGGATTATAGTTTCCGGATTACAAACGGATTCCAGATTATATAATCTGGAAATATACGATTTTAGTTGAAATAAATGATACTTGGTACTTTCTGTAAGGTGAATGGTGGTTCGGATTTTATAGTCCAGACAGCCTTAACATAGGATTCTTTTGTGTGGTCCACAATGCACCGACAATTTATGTGGTCCACAACGCCCAGATACCTCTATAAATAGGGGTCTCTGTTTTCATTATAAGTAAACTACACCAGAAAAAAAAAACAAAGGAATTCCCTGACTTTGATCCGAACACCAAGCTAGCGGCAGTCTACTACGACGGATATCTGTTTAGGATTCGCAACGATGTCACCCTCTCCGGGCTGAAGAACCGGTTGGATCAAATCAACTGTCAACTCAACCACAGAGACACGAGGATGGTGGCCGGTGTTGAATATTGATGTCCATTGTCCGACTCAGTCGGATCTCCAAGGTTCAACCGGATGAAACTCACGAACGATGACGACGTGAGAACCATGTTCTCTATCTTTGGTCAGCACGGTACTATAGGACCGATCGAGTTGGATGCTTCGTTTGTTAGATCTACTGAACAAATTATGAAAAGTTTTATCTGGCCCAGGACCTACGAAGAGATCAGGGCACTCCTGAAACCACCAGACGAAGAAATTAGTTTCGATGATCCATGATAACATGCCATGTTTTAAATAAACACGTTTTTTATGTTGTTTTAATTACGTGTTAGTTATATATTGTTGAATTAAGTTCTCTATCTTTATGTTGTTTTAATTACGTGTCATGTTTTAAATAAACATGTATTTCATATGTTTTAATTTACGTCAAACATGTTCATTTAAACGCTAAAATAGTCCGAAGTTAACTCAAATTTTAGGGTGCAAGTGTAATCCAGATTATATAATCCGAATTACGCTAGAGTAATTTGAATTATATAATCTGAACTGCCTCATCATAGGATTCTTTTGTGTGAACCATATTGCACCAAGAGTTTATGTGGTCCATAACATCCAGGGACTCCTATAAACAAGTGGTCTCCGATTTTCAGCTTCATATCCACCAAGAACACACAAACACACCAAAGAAACCATGCAAATTTTTGTCATTAAGCTGAGGAATTTTCTCACGCGATCACAAATAGATATTCTCTATTTGATTGCGTGATGAAGATCTTCAGCACGCTGTCAAAAATACAAACAAACACACCAAAGAAACAATGAAATTTTTTGTCATTGTGCTGAAGATCTTTCTCATGCTGTCGCAAATAGATTTCTCCCTGTTTGACAGCGTGATGAAGATCTTCAGCATGCTACCAAAATATATAGTCACAAAGCTTATGAACTTGTTCTATAGATATGAACATCAAGAGGTTTCTATGAGTTAGATCTTGCTGCCTGCCAGATGAATAAGTCATTTGGCAAGGCAACAAGATCTAACTTAAAGAATTCCTGTTGAAACACCTTGCCTTTCTTCATTATGTTGCAGATCTAACTCCGAAGAAGGGGTTCTTATGAGCTCGATCCTGTCGGCCTGTCGATCGTAACACGTCAATGGGCAGGCCGACAATGAAATGTAAGAGTCATTGTCAATTGCTTTCTCAGCCGTCGCTTCAAATTTTCTTGCTCCTGCATTCATCTCACATAGTTATCCATGAAGCAACGTTACAGTTGCCTTTCTTCTTCTCTGTTTGTATATTTCATCTGTTTCTCTTGTTTGTGCAAACTTTTTCCTCATTTCTGCAAGTTTAACGTTGACAAAGGGATTGCCTATGAAGTGCTACGAATGGACGACGCATTGACCCGATCGGTTTTGGAAAACCGACGAGTCACACCGGTTCTCGCAGGTTTGATAGCATGGCCGATCTAATTGTCAACTCGAACCGGCCACCACACCGATCCAATTGTCACATGTTTGATACTATATAAGGACTTCCCTTTTCTTCTCTTGAATATGCAAATGCAACGGTCAAAATTAACGGGGCATGTGTAACTGTCATGTGTACTAGCAAAAGTAACGGTCAAAACCATGTCGTCATCTTTATTTTCCACTCGTAGGCCCCACAACCAAATCCATTGATCCTCTTCCGTTCTATCCGTTCAACAACGGTCATCACTCACCTCTTCATATACCGCTCCTCACTCACCTCCCTCGCTCACGAAATTCATCAACCACTCTTCACTCACCTCTTCATATATTTCCCTCAAATTCATCAACCGCTCCTCACTCACCTCTTCATATACCGCTCCTCACTCACCTCCCCCACTCACAAAATTCATATACCGCTCCTCACTCACCTCATCATATATTTCCCTCAAAATTCATCAAACGCTCCTCACTTACCTCTTCATATATTTACTGTTTTTTTGGGTTTTTTGCGCTTGTTGGCTCTATGTCAACAACACCAACAAATAAATCCAACAATCAAACTCTTCAAGACGGTCTTAATAATATGGTAGAGTTTATTTTTATAACATCTTTTTGTTTCATGGCCACCACTATCCCTTGTTTGATAGCTAAATTAACCATAAAAAAAAAATCAAGTTTAAGATTAAATCATCATTGTATCGTCTGACTGGATTAACATTCATCGGGTCTTGTTCGGTGTTAACCGTAACAATCAATTATTTTATGAGGTCAAAGTTTTCGGATTCGGATACTTCCATCTATGCTTATATTTTTTGTACTGCTTTTGCAATTGCAGTGGCCTTGCAATCATTGTCACATTTAGGGTGGCTTTGAAAGAAAAAAAAGAAAAAAGAAAGAAAGTGAATGACGCTGGTAAAATTGTGGTGTAAATAACATTGAGAGACGGGATTTACAAACCGGACACAACCAAACAAGTACTAAGTGAACTTAAATTATTTATTTAGAAAGATGAGATCTTTATCATCTCTATTTAAGCCTGTACAAAATCTATGTTGTTTTGTGAGAACATGCCTTGGGCCTCACAAATTATATCATCTTTATCACTAGAAATCAGTACTCGCTTGTAAAACCTGTGACTTTCGTCCCACAAATTAATTATATCATCTCTATTTAAACTAGCCTTGGGCTGAGGAATAAAGTACAACAACATTCACCCATTTCTTTCTACAAAATCTATGTTGTTTTGTGAGAACATGAGTTGGTTAACCATTAAAATCAACAACAATCCATGACCCTATTTTGGATTTTCTTTCTGACCCTTTGAATTTGAAAAGTTATGGATATTCCACCTTTTACATTAGCAAGGTCGTCACTGCAGTTTTGAGTGACCTCTGCAAAACGTGAAGTAAGTGCCCTAAAGTTTTTTATATGTAATACACATGTGTGCTCGCACGCACGCGTGATTGGAAACACTACACCACACACATACTACGCTAAATACTTGGTGCCCACGGAAAAATGGAGTCATGTGTGGTCGCACCTCGAACTCACCCTCAGGGCCACCTCTGGCTACGACAAATTGTTACAAAATTATCTTCATCGTTTATTACTTATTTTCTCCCCCCCTTTAAAAAAGTATATTTTTTGAAAAGTTATTTTAATATCTTTTCATTTGAAACTATTTTTAGATTTTTTTTGTGTAGATCCTAGTTTTAAAAAAATTATAACAAACACGTACAGTACTCTTTAAAATGATTTTTTTAAAAGTTATAACAAATGGCCTTATAGAACATGTTTGTTACGGATTATAATAAAAATGATTTTGACATTCAATAACTTAAAGATTTTTTTGACATTTAAAAAAATTAGAATCTATTTCATTTTTATTTATCGTAAGTAAATCATTAAGAAAATAGTTTGTTTAATACAGTTATATAAGAGCAATTTTTTGTTACAAAAGCAGTTCAATATATTTTTTTTTAAGAAAAAACAATTCAATCTCTTGGCAATTATTTTCTTTCACTTATGCATAGATTTTTTAGTTACAAAAGAAACAAAAGGTAAAAATATGATGAGGTGTCAAATGATTACATGAGACCAATCGAGTTATTTTTTTAAGGAAAAAATCGAGTTTTTGTTGGTCATTAACTTTCATAAATAGCGAATAAAATATTGACTATTGATGATTAAATTTTTTTAAAATATAATGAGTAGTTTGTTGAGATATTTATGCTACATATGTATTAAAAATTGAAATAAAATATTTAGTTGATAAGATCAAAGTAATGTATGAAGTTTGTTGAGATATTTATGTCAGATAAAATATTAATTTTAAAGAATTAAAAAAATTAAAAATATTGAGAATAACGTGGAAGCGACATGTGGCATAAAAAAACCCCACTTTATATGTATACTATTGATTGATTTTAAAATATTTTCACAGAGTTCAAAATTTACAAGTTCCATATTAGGTTAAAAGACTTAAAATTCAGAAAACCATAAATAAACCATAACATGTGAGACTTGTGACTTTGGTGAATCCCTATTTATTAATTTTGTTAGATCTGCAACATTTTAACTGAATATTTTCCCTCTCATTTTAACCTAACAAATTTCATCTAAAAAAATGCATCGCTCCAATTTCATTCATATCCTCTTGCCTTTTTTTGTTGATGTTGCACGTTTGTTCTAGAAATTATGATTTTGCACTCAATATGTGCATATCAATGATAAGGTTATGATGCCTTCTATTTTATACATTTTTTTTGGATTTTTTTTTGACAATATTTTGTACACCTTTTTTTTTTAAGGAAATATTTTGTACACTTATTTAATACTAAAAAAATGCATCGCACCAATTTCATGCCTTTTTTTAAAAAATATTTTGTACACTTTTTTTTTGAAGGAAATATTTTGTACACTTACTAAGAAAATGCATCGCACCAATTTCATTCCTATCCTGTTGCCTTTTTTTTTTGACAATATTTTCTACACTTATTTATCTTTATTTATTAATTTTGTTAGGTCTGCAACATTTTAAACTAATATTTTTTATCTCATTTTAACCAAACAAATTCCATCTAAAAAAATGCATCGCTCCAATTTCATTTATTAATTTTGTTAGGTCTGCAACATTTTAACCTAATATTTTCCCTCTCATTTTAACCTAACAAATTTCATCTAAAAAAATACATCGCTCCAATTTCATTCCTATCCTTTTGCCTTTTTTTTGACAATATATTTTTTTTGATGCTGCACGTTTGTTCTAGAAATTATGATGTTGCACCCAATATTAGCATATCAATGATTAGGTTGTGATGCCTTCTATTTTATACATTTTTTTTTTTTTGGATTTTTTCTGACAATATTTTGTACAATTTTTTTTTAAGGAAATATTTTGTACACTTATTTAATACTAAAAAAATGCATCGCACCAATTTCATGCCATTTTTTTTACAATATTTTGTACACTTTTTTTTTAAGGAAATATTTTGTACACTTAATAAAAAAATGCATCGCACCAATTTCATTCCTATCCCGTTGCCTTTTTTTTGACAATATTTTCTACACTTATTTATCCTTATTTATTAATTTTGCTAGGTCTGCAACATTTTAACCTAATATTTTCCCTCCTTATTTATTAATTTATTAATTTTGTTAGGTCTGCAACATTTTAACCTAATATTTTCCCTCTCATTTTAACCTAACAAATTCCATCTAAAAAAATGCATCGCTCCAATTTCATTCCTATCCTCTTGCCTTTTTTTTTTTTGACAATATTTTTTTTTGATGCTGCACGTTTGTTCTAGAAATTACGATGATGCACTCAATATCAATGATCAGGTTATGATGCCTTCTATTTTATAAAAAAAAAATTTGGATTTTTTTTTTGACAATATTTTGTACACTTTTTTTTTGAAGGAAATATTTTGTACACTTACTAAAAAAATGCATCGCACCAATTTCATTCCTATCATGTTGCCTTTTTTTTTTGACAATATTTTCTACACTTATTTAATACGTTTACAAATAGAATACCCTAATTTCCATGCAAACTTGGCAACCCTAATTTTCATATAAACTTGGCTATATATACAAACCATAAACCGTGTTTCTCTCAATCGCCTTTAGATGTCAGGATTCTCTTTAAGTTTCAACGAAGACAATTTCCTTTGACTGTATCAATTGCAATGACAATTAACAAAAGTCAAGGGCAGCCGCTTAAACATGTTGGTATATATCTATCTACCAACACTTGTATTTTCTCACAGACAGTTGTATGTTGTTATTTCAAGAGTTACATCCAGAGAAGGACTAAAAATATTGATCATTGATGAAGATGGTGAAGATACCAATGTAACGTCTAACGTCGTATATGAGTTTTCGCAATGCGTGGTGAAACTACATGCCAATGTACTAAAAATTTCATATTTCTTTTACCGAATTATTGATAGGATTACCAAATTTTCTTTTATAATATTTCAGATTTCAAACATTTTATGAAGTGTTTTATTTTGTCTACTGTGGATTATCACGTGTTATTTTTTTCACTATTACCAGTTATATATTGCATTTTATTATTCGTATGTCAATCCCTTTACAATAAACCTGTGCGGAGCACATGTCAAAAATCTAGTTATCGAAGAAAGTTACTTTGTTGGTGACTTAAAAAAAAAAGTATACGTACCAACTTCTTCGTTTTCTTTTTCTCAATGTAAGCTGAAAGCTCCTCTTGCTTGGCAAGTGAATCCTCCAAAGCCTATAAAAGACCAAGCATTATTATATATACTACGAGTGGCGGAGCCATGAATTTTATTGAGCCTATGCAAAATATTAACCGTAAATTGACATGTGATATAATATATAAATAAAAGAGACTCGTCATTTTGTCGGTAAAAGTACAATTTAAAATAAAAGAGATAAAAAAGGAAAATTTGTAAATATATAATCTAATATGTTAAGAAGAATTTGGTTGTATTGGAGAGAGGATTAGGGATATATGAGCCTCAAAATCCATAATAAACTATTGCCAAATTCAAAAGCCCTCTCATGCTCTCTCATGCTATTAAATAATAATTAAAGAAGAAAAAGGAGAAGAAAGTTATGAAAGAATTAAAAAGGAAAAGAAAATCAATTAAAGAAAAAACGTGAGTTCCGGGTTAAAAAAAGAATTCAAAAGGAAAAGAAAAACAATGAAAGAGAACATTTGAGTTTGGGTGTCAAACCCACAACCTAAGCAATGCAAGCATGCGCATCGGGCATCTACCACTAGGACAATTCAGCTTGTGTGATATCTTTGTCACACCATTTATATTTATTAACTATTTCTTGTAAATTTCTAGAAAATTTCTTGTAGTAATACAAAGAAAGTATAAGTTGAGCCCGGGCGCGTGCCGAGGTTAGCTGGGTGGTAAATCCGCCCCTGTATACTACCGCTAACAAACGGGCACTTCATATTTGAACATTAATTTTACTATATAGTAAAAAGATTTGTATAATTTAGTGTAATCACGGTTTTAAATTTGGATTTGGTGCAATTACTACGCCAAACATATTTTAATATCACCATCTGATATCAAATTAACGGTTGATATCGTTTAAATTGGATTTTGATATTATGTAATTTGATTTATTTGATCTAAAATGGTCGTGTTCTACGTGAAAACACATGTTTTTTTACTGTGCGCAATCTAGATGTTTTAAATTGTGGCATAACAATTGTGGTCTCAAGATAAAGAATTGTGAACTTTTGCAACGGCATCGAGACTACAATTGCGATCACATTAATTGCATTTGTCTATACTTTTTTTTTTGCGATATCAAAGATTCGATATTAGAGCAACCGCAATATCAATTTAAAACCAATGTGCAATAAGAGATAATGGATCTCAAAAATCATATTAGAATTATGCATATATAAGTTAATGGTTGATTAATTACCTTCTTGGTTGCCATAAGTTCTTTCTCAAGAGCATCATAATAGTCATAAACTCTCGAGCAGAAATGGTAGGGTTGGTCAATTGGTCATTAGAGTCTTCACTAAAAAAAAATGAATGCGACCAGCAATTTTAAGTGTATGTAATGCTTAGCAACAGAATCAAACACAAATGTCATACTCTCTCTATTCTGTTGGATGAATTTTTCTAGTGGATAGGAGTATAATGTAAAATAGAGTTAACTAACAAAGAAAGACATGCATATCTACATATATGTACCTTTTGGTACTGCAAATGACTTATTTTTTTCCACCATCCGCCAAGCAGTTTTATCAGCCATAGGGACTACCAAATCCTCATAGTTGCCATTTCTTCTATAGATCCAATGACCACATTAAACATAAACTATCAATATAAATTTCAAACAATATCATGCTTGATGGTGACAGTGTGACACAATACCAAATGGACACTCATAACTATTCACCAAAATCCCCGTGAGTTTAACTCAGTTGGTAGGGATATTGCATATTATATGCACATGGGCCGGGGTTCGAACTCCAGACACCCCACTTCTCCACAATTAAATTGTGTGAGCTCTAACCACTAGGCTACTTGATGGAAGAAAAAAAAACTATTCACCAAAAAAAAAAACTCACGTAAATATACCATATTGTAATTTTTATTAGAATAATATTTTCTTCTTTACAACAAGTACATGTATTTGTCTAAATTTAGACCAAATACATGTATTTTTTTTCCTGATAGTTTGTTACAGAGTATATGCTAATATGCCTTGGAATAGGAAAATAGTTATGAAATGAAAATCAAGTACTTTGATGTTATAAATTATATTCCCCTTGCATCAATTATTTCAAACAATTTGATTTGGTACTTGTTTCCAAGAACATGATGAATTATACGCTCAATTAGATAAACAAAATTCCACTTCTTGAAATACAAGCAAAACTATTATTAATATATGATCTATGTATCTTCTCACATTGATCATGAACATATGCGATTCAAGGTCTGCAGTGAATCAAGCAATTTTATAATGATATTACAACTCGGTAGTAATCCACAATATTTATCTGCATAAAAAAAATTCAACAAAAAAATCTTGAAATCTTGATTAACAAATTATGGATCAAGTACATACTTCAGGATAATTGTCACCTGGCCAGTTTGTTGAAGTTGTTAAGCTCCCGTGACATTAGAATTATAAGTTTTAAATGATCTCTTCGTATTTAATTTTCCATATTTATTCCTTTTCTTTCACCATATATATAAGACTATCTCAAGCACCATGCCCTTAAGTTTGTGATCCAAATAAAGATTGTACATTTTAGTTTGTGATGTTGTTTATAAACTACTAATATTTGGTACAAACTCAGCGTGCATATGATAAATTTTCAGAAAAGTGCAGAACAAATTTCTCTACTGAATTCATTATGTCACGAATTGTACACATAAAATTACACGAATTGAGAATGCCACGTTGAATTCAGTATGATAAACTCAGCTTGATTTTGAATAGTTTACGGATTCTTTAAAAATTTATTATCCATAAAAATAAAAACAAAATGATAAAATATTTAAAATTACTTTTTTTTTATATATAAAAAGCTATTTAAATTGATTTCTTATTTGAGCTTCTTTAAAAAACATTCTCTTTTACAAAATTTATAGCAAAAAGATGAAACACTATAAACATTATTTAAACACAAAAAAACTAAAACAAATTGGACTTTAAACCTAAGTGATTTTGGTAGTGATGAATAACAAAAAGCCTCTCATGTAAATCCAAGACCCGTCCTAAGATTTTTGTGTCTTGAGTGAATCAATAAATTTATGTCTTTTTAATTATTCGAATCTCTTGCTTCTTGCATGTTTTGTTGCAAAAGATTTATTTATGATATTAAGGTCTTTCGAAAATATATTTTCAATAAAATTAATCAAAACGAGTTAAAATAAAATATATCTATATAATTAATATTAACTTTCCCTAAAACAATCTATATAATCTTAACTATTAAGTAAAAATAATAATTTTAGTGTCTCTAAAGAAACAGTGCTCTTCTCATATCCATGCTTAGGACCATCCATAAAGTGATAAACTATTTAAATTATAGTTTCTTTTTGGTAGTGTAAATTATGGTTTGTTTGTTCGAGCAGTAAGAGTGTTATGAAAACACTTTTTATAGTTTATTCTTTTATCATCTAAAATTTATGTAAGTCTCATGAACTTTTTATGAAATTTTAAGGTGTGAATTTATATTGATTTCACTTGATAAAAAAGTAAGTATTAAAAACAGAGTTAAAAAAGTGTTCCTAGCACTTTTTATCACATGATTCGTTAAATGTGTTATAGTAAAATAGTCTTGTATTATGCAAATGTGTTTTTTACAATTTAATTAATAAGTTCCATCATATCTATTTGATTACATTGTGAGATTTATTGATTCAATATTGTAAGTTAATTAAACAAAATGTGGGAGAGATTGTTATAATATTCTAAAAATCTCTATAAAAAGTCATTCACAAATGTGCAAGGTGCATGTGAGTTGATTTAAAATTAGAGCCAAAAGTTGTGATGAAAAATATTTGAAGGATGAAAAACTTGATGAATGTTTTTAGATATAGTAAATTAAAATTTAAAATATTTATAGGGATCAAAAGTTGTGATAATCATTTATATCTACCACCACGGTCGGTCTTTTAAATTTGGATGCCTTGGGCGAATCAAGAGAGTGGTGTCCCTATAAAAAAATCACAAAAAACAATAAGATTAAGAGAAATGAACGGAAAGACTATAAACATTTCATTTGACATTGTGCAAGAAGAACACAAGTATGAAATGTGAACCAATTAGCTCTAAGCTAGGGTCCATGCTCCAGAGTCTAGGCTTTACTCGACAAGTTTAACTAACTAAATACAACATGTTTATCAAAACAACATACAAGGATCATAATTTAATGTTTATATCATCATAACATAAACCACAATAAAGAGACCTCTTCCTCTTCTTCTTTGATTTGTTCTTTTTTCCTATATAAAAAATTGACCAAGCATTTAAAATTATTAAAATATTTTCCTCATTGCATTTTTTGTTGCAAATCATTAATAATTTGTTCAAAATCAAGGTTCTTTACAAAATTATTTTCAATTGAAATCAACGCAAGACTATTTAATCTATCTTGTGATAGGCATGGCAATGGAGCGGGGTGGGGACAGGTTTTACATTCCCCGTCCCCATACCCGATTCTCATATACTTACATGTTACCCTAACCATATCCAAAGGGGAAGAGAAATTGAACCTCATCCCCGTCCCCGACGAGTTTGGGTATCCCCGCCCCATCCCCGTCCTAGCATTGAATACTTTTTTTTAATAAAAAATAGAAGTTTTTTTTGCAACCCCTGTAGAAATAATGTAATGCATTATCCAACAATATGTTCACTTTAACATTTGTTAAACCGATTGATTTAATTGCTCATTTAAATATCAATGGTAGTTTTTATAACACGACAATTATCAAACAAAATAACATGATATATCAACATAAAGTAGTTTTCTGCATTCGGGACGGGTTTGGATATGGGTTCGGGGTGGGTACCTATATACCCGTTACCCGTCCCATACCCGTGTTTTGAAATCGGGAAAAACTCAAACTCATACCCAAACACAGTCAAAAAGAGGAAAACCCGTCACATTGGATTTTGTTCGGGTGGATAACCATGGGTATGAGTTTTGTTGCCATGTATCCTTTTGACACAGTAGATCTTGAATAAGATTTTAATAATTTTAACTTAAAAAAATTCTTTCATCAAATGCAACACTCATAGGAATAGTCAATATTATTCTATAAGCTATGCATGCGGTAGGAAAACAATTAAAAGTCTTTAAAGAACTCAATATCATAAAGCTTGATTTAAAACTTCTCTAATAACTTTTAATTCTTTTCGTCTAATCTCTTTCTCCTCCTCTCTCCCCTCAACTTAGTGTACATTTGATTCTACATTGACATAAACAAATTGATGTAGACTAAAAGTGAGTTCATGTAAATTAATTTATATTTGGTTAGATTAATATACAAGTGATTCTGATTAATTAGTGAAAGGTGTAAGAGAAACTTTACTTATTCAACCAAAATACATACCCAAAATCAATCATCAATCGTAAATATAAGACCGATCTAATTAAGAACACCATTGCAAAGAATACGAAAATGCATATAACATATAAGATTGTATTGTAATTAAGATAAATTTATTCTTATGTGAAGTCTCAATCAAACACTAACAGATTCTTTTGAATCTAATTCAAGATTATCAATGTCTTGGGAGTCACTCTTACTATCATCACCAACATTTCCAAAAAGCAGAACAATAATTCCAACAAGTGCAGCAACAAAAGCAGCTCCAAAAGATGTTTTAATTTGTCCAGGAACCACTGAAGCAACTGTGAAACCCAAACACAACCCAGCAGCTCTAATCCAACCATACCAAACACAGAAAACACCTTCTTTCCCATTAGGAGCACTTTCCAAAATCAAAACTCTTCCAAATGCATGCAAAAGTCCACTACCAATGCTTTGAACCCCTCCAAATATCAATATATGACTCAATTTCCAATGACTATTCCAAAAATAGAATCCAAAACCAGAAGACAACATTGACAAAAGAAAACCAATGATTTTCATTTTCACAGAATTTGCCTTAAGTAATAGCTGCAATGGGTGCAAAAGTGGCAAAGAAACTAAAGGAAAAAGGAAATAAATTAACCAAAAATAAAGCAAGTGTGGTGGCCTAATGCAAAGGTTACCAACTATGAAAAGCACACCACCAATGAAAATACACATTGTGGTAAATGATGAGAGGAAAACCCCAAAAAGTCCTACAATTGCTTTTGGATGTTTAAGTAGAGAACAAGGGTAAAACATGGATTTGTTAATCAAAGAAACAGAAGAAACAGTAGTTCTGTTTATAGCTGTAACGACATGTAAAACACCAACTAACCAAATTAAGCCACTGAAAATTGAAACAATCCAAAGGGTGAAAAGATTACGATCATCGGGTTCTCGAAGCATATGGTAAATGAAAGAAGAGATTATGGCTGAACCTAAACAACCAAAAGAAGTAGCATAAAGAGAGAAAAAACTTGAAACTTTGTGTGTTTTGGATTTCTTGAAGGAAGAAATCATGAGAGCAAGATGGTGAGTGTGAGATGAACTAGCAACTGTGCTAGCTAAGACTATGAAAGCAATGTAGGGAATGAATATTAAAGTTGTTTTGAAGAATCCTGCTGGAAGACAGAAGAAAACTCCAATGCCTGTGGATGCTGCTGTGATTAGGGTTTGGTATTGGCTGTTAAGGTGGAAAGAGATGAAGGTAAGGATTGGAATGGCTAAGGTTAAACCTGAAGCCCATGCAATTGATGTCCATTCCATTGAAGAGAATTTTGAACCATTCACTGTTATTGTGCGCTTTGTGAGAGTGCTGTACCTGTAATAAAATCCAATGGTTTGCATTCATATTTGTGTTACACTATGGTATGCATGTTATTGAAGAGTTATATCTAAATATAGTAAAAAAAAAAGGCATAAACTTTAAAATATTTACTAAAAAAAGTTAAATTAATCCTTATATTGAAATTGACTCCAAACAAGAGATATAACTATGCTAAATTTAACATCTAGAGTCAACAAATTTTGACTTTATACGTGTGTGCTGGTGGTCTTAAACATGTTTGAAGTGTTAAACTGCTCATGGATCTTGACTCTGTGTGTATATTAGCAATTTAACAAATATCATCTGATTTTTGAATTTGTTTTGAAATGGTTTAGGCCATTATGTGATAAAGACTTGAAATAAAATTGAAAATATCCTTAGAGTGTGCTTGGACGAGGCACTTGAAAATTTAGAATTTTAGGTAATTATATTTATCAATTGATTTTTTTTCATTTCTAATGATTTTTGTTTCGATAGAGAATAAAAGAATGCATAGCTAACATTTTTGAAATACTTTTATAAAAGTGAAAAAGTAGGTCAAATTTGAACAACAGGGACCAATTTGCAATTTATGAAAAAAATTAGGAAGCAATTTAAAATTCTTAGATTTTGTGTCATTTGAAATTCTTAAATTTAGCTTGGATATAATACCTCATAAATTTTCATCATTTGAAAATTTTCTAAATTAATCATCCAAATAATAAAATTTATGTAGAAGATCTTGAATTCCATCAAAATATTGCACTATCTCAAAACATCCCCTCATCTAAACACACTCATAAAAAAATTGATAATTCTTTATACCAAATATTTTTTTTCCTCTTTGATAATTGTTAAATTAAAATTCCTCAAAGACATTTTAAATGTTGAATCAAAATTAAATTTTATGTTGAGTTAATTAATAATGTTCTCATTTTTTGTACTAAACTGAACTTGAACTTACAGATGAATTTCCTTGTCTGAACATATCATGCCATGGTGATTATTTAGCCAATCGGGAACAGGATCCGTAGGTAGAATCTGTAACTGACTAATAATAAGAGGAAAGAGTACAGGTATAACAACAGTTTGAACAAAGTAAGAGCAAAACTCATACAAATACCATCCCCAAACTTCATATCTTGATGGTTTCTCTCCTATTGATCCTTCAAACTCATCACTATTATAACCACTGTCTCTTGATTTTACCACTTTCTTGGATTTGCTATGTAACACTATTGAAGGTTCAGCTTCAATTGTACTAGCTTGATCCATCTTAAGGTGGTTATTTTGTGGAAAGAAAATGAAACAAGAGATTATATATTGAAAGAATGAATGGTATTTACAATGGAAGTGCTGGCCTATGGATATAAACGTGCAAAAACAGCTGGGTTAACGAAACTTTCAAGGCTGCAGAAACAAACTTAGATTCTTGTTTTGTTTTGGAATATTGGTGTTGCTTTTGTCTTTTTGTGTTTTTATTTATAAAAGAGAATGTGTTTGTTACTATTGAGGCTTTGGAATTTCCATGTCGCCACAGTTTTGACAAAAAAAAAAATTTGACAAAAATATAAATGATATTCAAATTGATAATCTACATTTATACACTCCTAATTCGTTGAAAAGGATGAATATACGAATTAAACTCACATTATTTATGTTAATAGGATAAAAGAATAAAGTACACAACTATTTAAATATGATTATATTCAAGTGTTCAGAATACTTGTGTCTTCATATCTATAATGTTACGACATCAAAGTTATTAATAGAATCTGCATTATATTGAAATTGATCAAATAATCTAATCGAACAAACACCGTAACAAGACGGGAAAGATAAACGTTTACAAAAACTACGAACAAAAATCATCGCACTAAGCCGATGAAATCATGAAAGAAAAACTATATGTCTGTGCATATATACACGTGTGTTCGCACGCGCGTACGAGCTAGTCACTTATTTAAGTAAAAGAGAAAATGATTTAGAGAAGTGATTTGGATAAAAAATTATCTTTTATATAGATGAAAGAAAAGAAATTAGGATTGTAAGTGACAACTCACATGAGAGAATAGGTTTTAACAATTTTATTTAGTGACTTGTTTTTTCTTTCTCTTGATAATATAATTTAATATGATATACAACCGTAACCATGTATGCTAGCTAACTTTTTTTTTTTTTTTTAAGAAATGTATGCTAGCTACCTGAAAGGTCAAAAATTGATGTTTATATTAATAAATAAAAAAATTGATGTATATATGTTGCCGGCGGCAGATTCACTTTGACATTGCCATTGATTCAACCGCCTAGCTAAGAGCTCATGGCCACCTTCACTCCACCCTGCTTACCTGGACAAGACACATATTGACTCTTTAACTTCTCATCAGAGTGCAAAGCAATAATCCTGATTCCCGTGCATCTCTAAATATAAAGCACTTTAACCAAGCTCACCTTCTTCTAATAGCTCTTTGATTTTCATTGTAACCCCATAAAGTATCATAGCATTTCCAAAATAATCATATGATAGTAGTGGAACCAACCTTGATCCAATGAGAATTCAACCTCAATGCCCACATTTTTTAAAAATAAATTATTCTTACCAGCTTCTATTTTATTTTATAACATTAGTTCTAACAATAAAGATTTCTTGTTTTTTTTAGTAAATTAAGATCTCTAGTTGACACTACAAGTTCTCCATCGAAAATATAAAAAGAATTGATATATTTATACAACTATTTTTAAACAATTTTTAAAAAACTCTCTTCTTCTTTATTTTGACATTACAAAAAAAAAAATAGAGTGTCAAAACATGGTGCGAGAGGGATCCATGCATAAAAATAGGTTACAAATATTATTTCTAAAAAATAAAAACCTTGTTTTCTTTGGAGTTAAAATCCTCAAACTAACGTCCACAAGGTCAAGAGCTTTGTGCTAGTTGTACCAACTCAACTAGATGGAGTCTTACAGAAATTATAACATGCATGTGAATTTAGTTGTGAGAGTTTAGTACAAGCTAAATTTTTATTTTGGTCCCTTAACTATTTTTAAGGTATCTCTATGATCCCATAACTAATTTTTGGTCTATTTTAGTCCTTTAAATATGTCTATGTTATACAATTTGGTCCCTTCCATCAAGAGGCTAACCCCACATGTCTTTGGTGGACCAACATTATAGGTGGCCCACCAAAGACCTCATTAATTTTTTTAATTGTAACTATTGGATCTTTTTGTCACAAAGGAAACCTTTAGATAAGATAATATAATATAATATAATATAAGATGAGGACACCATCATAGAGGAAATGACAAAAAGGTATAACTTCTAGTGGTTAGTCTTGTACTATAAACGGACAATCATATGTTAGTACCAAGGGTCCGAAATTTTCTTTGTTGAATTGAGCGTCAAGTTCCAGCCAAGGTTAGCAGACACTAGAGTTCTCACTCCATCTCATTTTTTCATAGATGAGCATGAATGTTAGTTCTTAGTGAATTAGAGTTAGGATTACTTTGGTGATGCTTCAAGTTCACCCATTTTCTTGTTGGAGTGTAATATGTCCATAACTCTTCTTTATCTATTAATTTAGTTTTTTCATGTTTTCATTTATGTATTCTTCCAGCTTCCTTTCTGTGGTTAAGCTCGTCATGAGCTAAACCCCTTCTTATGGTTGAGAAGTGATAAGGCAATGATATTCTTTGCTTAAGATTTAAAGAGTTATAGCTTCAACCTTCTATCAAACTAATTGTTCTAACGCCAATATTTGAAAGTAAAACTTGACCACTTTTATTTTTAATGCCAAATTCCTTGAGACTAAAAGGAGATAGAAATGGACATGTTTGTTTGATATGAGTTATGTCCCTACGTACCAAAAGGAGGCGGGAACAAGAATGACTACTTGAACTTAAACCAGATCTTAGAAACGACTAGAGATGCGCTAAGATCTATTTAGGATTCTTGTCATAGGTCACAGCTCAGCCTCTCCCATTATAGAGAGTTACTGATGACCCAGCCTAGTAATGTTGCATGTTAAATATTGTGATTGTACCTCGAAAAGTGTGTCTTCCCATGGTTTACATGATGGCTGAGTTAAAAGACTTCAAAGGTCACCAGGTTGCCAGAGATCCATAGAAAGTTATATCTCAGTATATTGTAGCTAAACCCTGTCATAATTAATTCATTGTTTAAACCACACTTTTACCTTTGAGAACTTAAATCTTTTTAACTGCTTTCCTAAATTGTTATCGCTTTAAATCTTTATTTTATTGTTGTGACACCAAATGATTTATTTTGTTTTCTTGCAAACAACTTTACCGCTGAAAAGCTATAGGAAGCTATAACTCCCAGAGTCCCTGTGGGTTCGATCTTTTTATACTATTACTTAAACAATGTATACTTGCCCTTAGTTAACCACCTGAATATACGTAGTGTTTTCAGACGTACCAACCTGCTTTGTTATGTGATCCTTTTAAGGATGGTAGATATGGGGAGTTTGTCTCTTAGATGAGTGTTGTCTCGGGTTAGGCATATTTATAAATTGTTGGGATACGAAGTAGCTTGGATTTTTTTGGGACCGTGCATTTGGTCATCCCTTCTTGTATATCTTTACTGATTTTGTGGTGGGTATTTTTGTGATAATCTAACTTGGTGTAGGAGTAGGGATGTCAATGAGTATACGCGGGTACGGGTAGTATGATATCCGTCCCCGTCCCGTTGGATAAATATGGTACCCGTACCCGTCCCCATATCCGTGCGGGTATCTCTATACGGGTAATCCACGGGTATTTAGATACCCATGGATATCCGTGGGTACCCATGGATTTTATTTTTTGTTTGTACAAAGAAAAATTCAACTTTTAATTACCTGCAAAATTCAACTTTTAAAGATTCATACATAAGATATTCCATTCAAATTTCATCAAAATAAAATCCATACATAAAGAGTTAGATGGAATATCTTATGTATGACAAATCTATTTGTACAATTCCATCTAACTGTAGGACTCTCCTTTTATAAGACTCCAGTTGGCAGATCTAGACACTCGCGCTATAAAAAATCGTAGTTTTACAATAACCATTTTTTACCGTATGATTCAAACCATGATTCGAATCACCCCCTCCAGAATCTAAAAATCACAAAAGATTTTTAGCACACTTCCTGTACATATGTTTTTTTTTATTATACCTGCTTGACAAGAAATTTACTTATTGAAAGAAAAAAAAATGTGAAATTTGCTTTTGATGAATAAACCAAACATTATTTTTCTTGTAATTTAGTTATCTAAAAAATATTGATTATTTTTATTTTGTAATAGATAAAATGAAAACTTAACCTAACACCAACGTCTCCTCTCGAGAACTCAATAAAAATGCGTAGTTACCGAAGTTCACTTTCACAACAATACGAGTGGCGGCCACTGCACCTCTCTCTCTCTCTCTCTCTCTCTCTCTCTCTCTCACTCCCTCTCTCCCTCTCTCTCTCTCCACTTTGTTTGTCCATACCATCTTTCATTTGATTTTTCAATATTCAATCCATGACTGGTTCATATATGAGATTCCTTCACATGGATCTACTTGTATCGTTGAATTGACTATGATGTGTAAGGGGAATATATCTTTTTGTGATTTTATTTTAGTCATTGATTGTATCTATGTATTTAATCTAAAGTATTTCATCTTGTTCTTTAATCGATTGTATATATTTTTTGTTGTTGGTATATTTTATCATGTTTGATCTTGTCTTGTCCTTATCTACCAGATCTATAACGAGGCAACAAAATATGATTCATGGAGTACAACTTCAGGATTGATCGAGTGAAAATCATTGATCTGGTATTGTACTTCTACATTTCATCTATTATGATTTTCTCTACAATTCAATTTTTGTAATGTGCAAAATAAATCTCAAATGACTACAATTTCTTTGATTAAATATTGGCAAACGATATGTTTTAAAGAAAACATGATTTTTTTTCTTAAATTTCAATAATTATGAAATTAATACATAATCTCTTTGATCTATCATATTTTGATTTGTATTAATTGATAATTGATTTTATTTTAAGGTGTACTAAATTAATGTATAATTTCCTAGATCTGTTATAGTTTATTTAGTATTAGTTGATTTTGTCTTCGTGAGTTTAACTTAGTTGATAGGGACAATGCATAATATATGCAAGACCCGAGTTTCGAACCCGGCCACCACCAAAAAAGTATTAGTTGATTTTATTTTGAGGATCACTTTGTTTTGTTTTTGTTTTTTAATTTGAATTAGTTTTAACTATTATTTAATTTGTTTTTGTCTTTATTGAGTGATTGGTAATATATTTTTTGAAGGATTGAGTGATTGGTAATGTTCTATGTAATTTATATAGTTAATTAATCTCTAGTTTTTTACGTTATAATTTACATCTAATTTTTAATTATTTAAGAAAGGAACAATTTATTACAAATGGTACTCTATTTGATTTGGAAGTACTATCCATGCTTTTTTCTTGTTAAATTTGTTAGTGATATATGGTAAATTATTGCAAGTATATAAGCCTCACCAGAAGAGAACCAAAGCAAATGGAGCCAACATTAAGGAGGAGTGAGAGATTGAAGACGAAGAGAGACAAACTCAATGACTTGGAAAACATAGTTCTACTTCTTATAATGTTATCTCTGATTATAAAAGATGTGGTTCAGACCTTTATCCAATCAAAACTGTGGTAATATCTCTGGAAATATCTCCCCAATCTTAAACTGAATACCTTTGAATTCAAAGAGCCGCGATTTTTCAATACATGTATGTCTAGGATTGTGTCATCTCGTAGTAAGAGAAACTATCTCTTAGATACTTTTACTTCAATCACCATTGTTCTTTTCAACACAAGATATTCACTGATCTCAAAACACATGTTGTTTCTCGGGGTCTTAAGAAATTGAAAGTTCTTGAGACCCCGAGAAACAACATGTGTTTTGAGATCGTGAATATCTTGTGTTGAAAAGAACAGTGGTGATTGAAGTCTAGAGAATGTAAGAGATCATTTCTCTTACTGCGAGATGACACAATCCCAGATATACATCTACTAAAAAACCAAGACTCGTTGTATAAGGATGTATTCAGTTTAAGACCGGGGAGGTATTTCCAGAGATATTTCCACTATTTTGATTGAATACTTCTTTGTGTATCTTTTGCCAAAAAGCATACCAGAGCCGCTTATTTAATATTCATTGTGCATAGAAGATTACTTTCCTTCATCTTCAGCCTCATATTCCACAATCTCCTTAATCAATTGTCTTCTCTCGTAGTTGTTTAATATATACTCTCATAATCAATTAATTCATAAATTTGTCATTCTAATCGTTTTAATTCTCTCTTACTTGATTATCTACTCCTTCTAATCGATTATCCTTAAGCCATTTAGTAGCTCATTCTAATTGTTTACATATTCAAGTAATTTATTATTTACTTATGCTAATCAATTATTATCATTAAGTCATCACAACCAACCACTTAAACCAATTTTGAGTTTTTTCTTAAGGCCTATTTGATTACCTCTTTCACATAATCAATTATTTATATACCTAATGAATTATCCTACAATTTCTAATTGAGAAAGAATCGGATGGCCCTAACGCGGAGGTAGTAACGTTTACGTGTTATCAGATGAGGGAAACTTGCAACCCTTAAAACGTCTATCTGCCAATTTTAGATAACACAATAATTATTTTGTGGCATAAACAAACGCCTCATGTGTTTCATTATTGATTAGCCATTCCGATGTAAAATCATAAAAGTAGCCCATAGATTTCGTTAACCTCTTCCTATTCGTTGTCACCACCTCCTGCCATGAACATCTCATCCACCTTCACCACCACTAACAGGACCACGATGATACAAATCAGGAAGTCAAAGAGAGGGAAGGCGGTGGACAAGAGAGGAAGAGAGAACTCAGGAACTATGAAGAGTTGCAGAGGTGGGAGAAAGTCCAGAGAGAACGACGGAGATGACACCAATGTAGATGGTTGGTTGTCGGTGAGAAGTCGAGTGTGAGAGAGAGATCAAACATAAACGTCGGTGCCTGTAGTTCATCGTCGATGACAACTCAGTGGTGATTGAGAGAGAGAACTCATGGGAGAGATAGAAAGACTCATAGGAGAGAGAGAGAGGGGGAGAGAGAGAGAGAGAGAGAGAGAGAGAGAGAGAGAGAAAGAGAGAAAAAGAGAAAGAGATGGTTGCATGGGTATTGTAACACCCTATCCCTAAAAATATTTTTCTAAATTAAAAATACAATTAACATTTAATCATACAAGGGTGTCACACATCCTCGACATTCAAAACACTTCAATTCAATTAAAACAGTACAACAAAATTATATTCAAAGTCCATAGAAATCTATCAATAAATAAACTTATTTCAAAAACAAGAATTTCGAGATTAAAGTCTTGAAAGAAAAAAAACAATTCCCAATGTTACAAACTAGAGCATCGACGCAAAATACACGCCTAAGAAAAGAAGGAATGACGAGAAAGACTCACCATCATCCTCCAAGCTTGCAGCGCCTAAAGTCCATCTTCTTGTGTATATGTACCACATAAAGGCACAATCATCCAACCCGCAACCAGAGGGTGAGTACATATCCAAAATAGAGATTGCATAAACAGAATGAATAGATTCAAAGATTAAACACAAAAGACATCATCAATCATATATTCATATCATTCATGCTCATAATTAAACAATCATCATTACGATCATTACATCATTTAATAATTACAAATGAACCTTTATCACTTCAACCTAAATCAATTATCCATTTGGAAAATCAAATCACTTAATAGCATATATAATAAGCATAGAAAATCATATACATTATCATTTAACGCATCAATACACATCTTTAGTTAACACGTCAATACACATCGCAAATTAACATATAATCACAACAACATCAAGTTCAAACACCATCAGTTATATGCAAAGAATGCAACTCACTTCTAACACCTATATGCATGTGGTACCAATCCTACTTATCATTATTTGTATGTTAGAGTTGTGTTACTAAACATACACTTGTCATTCTCGTCATTTATATGCAATATGATATGATTCATGAAGACAGACTCACCAAACCACACACATTAACACAACATCAATAATTTACACCACAATAGGATTTCCTCATCATTACAAACAATATATATCTCGTCATTACTCATCATCATAAACAATACATATATTTCGTCATTACACATCGTCATAAACAAACAAGGTTTAACTCATCAAGTCATCATCATAAATAAACAAAGAAACACTACCGTCAAACTCTTTTCCAAACGCTTACTAACACACGCTCCATAAGCAAGCCACGTCTCCTAATTTTGAAAACCCTCTACCGGTTAACTGGATCTTCAGGTTTCTATTTTTCAACATTTTTTTATTATTGAAAACCCAAAACATCTTGTGAGTGGCAACCATTATACTGTGCGACACTTTTCCGGTGATGGTTCTGCTTCGAAGGTTGTGAATTGGCAGTGAAGGAAAATAAATTTTGTCCTCCTGATGGCTAACAAAGTGAGATAAAAAATGAAGAAGGTTCGAAGACATACTATGTTGTGTGTGTGTCAGTTTCAAATAGAGGCAGTCGGCGTTAGAGTGAGATGGTGGGTAGTAGCTTACCGGTGCGACGGAGATATGGTTGGGCGGATGGAGATTGGTGTTGATATAAGTTTTCTCATTTTGATGCTTGTGTACCAGTTTCATCATAAGCTCTTAATTTTATTTTATTTATATTAAGACATAGATCCTCTAAGTTATTTTTTATTTTTTTTGACAATACTCTAAGTTCTTATGAAACTAGAAAACTGTAACACCCAGATTTTTAATCCAAGACATTATGTCTAATTATTTCTTTTTTATAAAATTAGGACTATTTTTATTTCTCCAATAGTTAAATTAATTTAATTTAATTACAATTCAGAAAACTCAATTTTGTTTCCCCGCGTACACATTTCAAGCAAAACATCAATCACACATCTCTTCATGGATACCTAAAAATGTTGGTGTAAGGGGTAACTTCCAACCACAACAAAACAAAACTAAACAAGGAATTAAAAATCAGAAAATATGCATACACTATCTTTTTGCCAAAAATTAGATTGGATAGAAACAGTTGCCAAATTTTCATAAACTCTAGAGATTGTTGCTTCTATCGTCGATTATACACAAACCTACTTTTGATAATTATACATTTCTATCATGGAATTAAGATATATCCACATAGAGCTTTCCTAGTTACCAACATTAGTATATCCCTCAGTTTAAGGCTTTTAATATAATAACCTCAGTAGATGGTCATAATTGTCTCCTCATGTCATGTTAGAGTGCATCCAGGTATATCTATTTGTATTTTGCAGACAACATGCTTACCAAAACCAATTGCTATGACCACAACCTGGTAACATAGTGCACCATATGTAACAAATCATCCCCTTAAAAACACTCCCTACTTGGCTTAAACGATTGTTAGGGATGTCAATGCCACGTGGGAACAAACCATTCCTCAAAGTTTTTTCCAATTATACATAGACAGATTGAAGCATTATTCCTATAAATATTATGTTTTGGCTATAGGTTATTATTGTCATACCGACAAAGTTTTATTTAGCCAACTAGGTTTTATTATTCAGGTGCAATTCAAACATAAGTTTTAAATTTGAGGGGAGTATTTATACATAAGTGTTAAATTTTAAGGGGATATTTGCATATAAAGTAATGTGTGTAAATGTTATCGTTGAAAAAAAATCATATTTTTTTTATAAAAATATAGCCAATTATCCCCTACAATGTGACATAACTTTTCTAACCATGTGACAATGTCATGGAGGCGGTTAACAGCCATATCAACATATTAAACTGATCTTGTCAACCAAAAAAAACATATTAAACTGATGCAATGAAGCATGAACACCTCTAGGACTAAGCGTGTTGCGGTGTCCGACACTCGTACGACACGTGACGAACCGGTGTCCTAAATAATTATTTTTTTCTTTACTTAGGTGTCCGACACCTATATAACACTCATACTAGCTCTGTCGGACAACTCAGACAAATATCTAAAACAATTTTTTCTCTCTGCTTCCACATACCATAGATACAAGAGTTACGTATGTTGTGAGAAATGTCGATCAATTAGGGGTTATAGACATTACACTTGATTATATTATTTTTACCTTTTTTGATAATAGATGAATAAATAAAGGTCAAATATTATGATATCTTGCTGTATAACTTTTTCTAATGAAATAAATTGTTCTTAAATGTTTATATATGTATTTTAATTTTCATTTTAGACTTTCTTTAAATAAATTAACATATATGTAACGGTGTCGGTATCCTATATTTTTTACATTAACGGTTTCGACTTGTCCGTGTCAGTGTCCGTAAAAGTTTGACAATTTGTGAGATTTTTCCTCCGGTCTCAAATATAAGAAAAAATTCATTTTCTAGGTTCATTGAATAATTAATGTATCTGCTTTACAATGTGGATCAGATACATTAACTACTCAATAAATCTAAAAAAGAATTATTTTTTTTTATATTTGAGACGGGAGTGAGTAGAAAGTTTTGCAATTTTGAGGGAATTCTCATACTTGGTTGGTTGACTTTAAAAGACCTTCTTTCCTCCTCCACTTCCTCTTCAATCTCAACACAGAAATCAAACATGTCAAACTCGAAGACACACATTCTGATATTTCCATACCCAGCACAAGGTCACATGCTCCCACTTCTTGACCTAACCCATCAATTAGCCCTTCAAACTACTACCACCTTAACCATCACCATCATCATCACCCCTAAAAATCTCCCTATACTAAACCCTCTCTTATCAACTCACCCAAACACTCATTCTCCCCTTCCCTTCACACCCAAAAATACCTGAAGGTGCAGAGAATATCCGTGATGTCGGTAACACCGGAAACTACCCTTTCATTAACGCCCTCTCCAATCTCCAAAATCCAATTATCCACTGGTTTAACACTCACCCTAATCCCCCTGTTGCACTCATCTCTGATTTCTTCCTTGGTTGGACTCACCAACTCTCTACTCGACTGAATATTCCTAGACTCGTTTTTTACTCTAGTAGTTCCTTCTTGATATCTGTCATTAACTACTGTTGGAGTAACAGTAACAGTAACACACTGCTGTTAAAGAAGAAGGAGGAGGTTGTTCAATTTTCCGATATTCCTGGAACACCGTCGTTTAAGTACGAACATCTTCCTAGTTTGATTCTAAGATACAAAGAATCGGGTCCTGAGTCTGAGTTTGTAAGGGAGAGTTTCATTTCCAATGCTGCAAGCTGGGGATTTATTTTAAACACTTGTAAAGCTTTGGATGGTCCATATTTGGATCACGTTCGGGCTGAATTCGGTGGTAACCAAAAGGTTTTTGCTGTTGGCCCGTTGAGTTCTATTCGTGTTGATGCAAATTTGGATGGTGGGTCTGATGTGCTACGGTGGCTTGATAAGTTGGAGGAAGATGGTTCAGTGTTGTATGTTTGTTTTGGGAGTCAGAAGCTACTTAGAAGGGACCAGATGGAGGCGTTGGCATTCGGGTTGGAGAGGTCTGGGACACCATTTGTTTGGGTGGTAAAAGGGCCTTCCACGGCTGAGCCGTCGGAGGAAGGTTATGGATTGGTGCTAGAGGGGTTTGAGGATCGTGTTTCGGGTAGGGGGATTGTGGTGAGGGGTTGGGCACCACAGATGGCGATATTGGGTCATCGGGTTGTTGGCGGGTTTTTGAGTCATTGCGGGTGGAATTCGGTATTGGAAGCGGTGGTGGCTGGGGTTGGGATTCTTGGGTGGCCGATGGAGGCTGATCAGTTTGTCAATGCAAGGCTATTGGTGGAAGATATGGGAGTGGCAGTGAGGGTTTGTGAGGGGGCGGATTCTGTGCCCGACCCAGACGTGTTGGGTCGGGTAGTTTCAGGTGTTATGAGTGGGGATAGTCCCCAAAAGAGAAGAGCTAAGTTGATGAGAGAGGAAGCTGTTGGGGCTGTGAGTAAGGGTGGAGTTTCCTCTAAAGAGTTGGATGAACTTATCCAAGTTTTGAAGCAACTTGGTGTTAAGGAAGGATCATAATGATAGAGCTACTGCATGTATGTGTGTCTGTGTGCGCGCGCGCATATATTTGGTCTTGTGATCAAGCAAATATTTCTCTGTAGTGATATTAGAGAGACCAATAGTCCTTGTGTGATCATCAAATAAGTGTTTGTGTTGTCTTGTAAAGTTTATGATATTTAAAAGATGTTGGTTAGTCCTTATGTTCAATTTTTCATTATCTCTTCTACACATGATCTTGGATGTCTTAATTAGAAAATTTGCACATATGGTTTTGACCCTCCACTGAGATACTACTTTGATTTTTACCTATTTTGATAACCATTATGTTTACCTTTTAGTAATTATGTGTCTGCAAGTTTAGCTCTTATGTTATAGTTATACTTGTATCACAAACAGTAAATTGCTTACACCTTGGTGCAATATCTGTTGTTTTTGGCATCCACTTTCCTTTATTTCAGGGCCTTGACGTTCACATAGTTCATCGTATAATTCAAGTAAAGCTCAATTAATTAACTGTGTTTGGTAGAACACCTAACATCCATTCACCCCGACAATTGCATTATGGTTGAATCTGTCATTCAGGTAACGGCGAAAACACATTATTCTGGAAGGAGTTACAGCAAGGGAATCAGCCAATCTGTCATCAATTTCCAAACCCGTTCTGTTTAGATTATGACAAGGAATTCACAGTAGCACAGAAACTGCATGAGTCTGGTGGTGTACAGAACTGGAAATGGGGTTGGAGTCGAAATCTGAACCATGAAGAAAATCTGCCTGCTGCTAAACTGGTCATTGCTCTGCCTGCAGTGCAGCTGCCGGAAGGCGTGACATATGTGTTTAAATAGGAAGATTACATCAGTTTCTCAGTTAAGTATTGGTATAATCTGCTCCGTGGTCTGCATAATTCTGTAGAATACAGTGATGATATTTATGGCAGCTGCGCATCGCTAGTGGGAAACGTCGGTGCCGTCAAAAATTTGTATGTTTGGATGGAGATTACTTAAAGTTAATTTGGTGATGTGCTATGCTACTGTTAGCAGTATTTTGAGTGGAACTTTGCACTCAATTATGTGGAACTTTGCCATTTAATGATTGCAAGAGTGATTAATTTTTCTGCTATATTATGCAGTTCTCAAAAAATAAAAAAATGGATAATCAATCAAGGTCTGTATTGGAATGCAAAAATAAAATAAAGGAGTGTAACGCTGTGAAGATATAGCAGGAAATCGCCAATGTGGGTTGCAATACATGGCTGGAAGCTCTTCTTTGTGTAGGCTTATATGTTATTGGGATGTTTTTCCTTGTGAAGGCTAATTGCTTCTTTGTCGGTATTTAGAACCTGTATTAGGCTTTCCATGTCAATGGCATTTGAATTAGCTTGTAAGTTGTGTTGGTGTATGAAAACATTATCATTTTGGCAACTATGCATATCTTGTGCTATTAATAAAATCTGCTTTAAAAAAAAATGATGTTTTAAGGATGCAAACTATAAAGATCATCCAAGTGACTATGCATCTAAAGAAAATACGCTGAAAGACACAAACTCAAGAAAAGGAAAATGCTATAAAATTTTCAAACTTTTTAATTTTTGTCAAAAAATGAGATCAAAGGTTGTGAAAGAGAATATTATAAAAATTCAGATAAACACAATGATTTTATATGATGCAACCATAACTATCACAAGTACAATAATTCAATAGGATGGCCCCATGATAGTTTGTACTTTGACCATTGTAGTTTTACTGATTCCTTTTTTTGTTCATCTTTCAATGATTTTGAAGGAATCTATCTCACGTTTTAGATTATTTTTTTTCTTCCTAAAAAATATTGTTCAAGTCAAATCTTCAACCATTCATATAGCTAGATGGCTTCAAGCAGTGGAACTTAGTTTCTTTCAGATTGGATTCCATTTAAACTTCTAGTTTTTTTTTTCTCCACTTTTTTGAGTTATTAATGAACTTGTGAACTTATATGGTTGTTAACTTTGTTCGATGTTGTGATTTAGATGTTATTTTATTTATCTAAGATAATTTTTATGCGTGTGTATATTATTAGAGATATAGAAAATTATAGATTAGGAGTTAGTTTGTTACAAATTAGTTGGCCTATATAGAAGTTAGATTAATCATTTTCAGGTACTTTTCTCATTTTGTAATTTTTACTTTTATCGATATTATGCAATTTCAATATTTTCTCTCTTCTTTCATGGATGTCACATTTCTTAAAATAGTAGCCACGACCGTTTAAACAATTTGGAACCCTTGTTCTAATCTTTAAAATTGGATCTCTAATGAGAAGAAAGTGTCAAATTGGTATTTGACACTTATGATTGATCGAATACGTGTCCAGTGACCGACACATGTCGGTGTCATATACTGTCAAATTGGTATTGACACTTATGAATGATAGGCAGTAATGTTGTGAAAGAGAATTGTCCAAACTATTGGTAGAAAACCTTAAACTATTTTTCCATATGCTTAAGGTTAGTGGTTCCTTCATGGAAAATTGCTTTTTTGATATAAAAAACTTCACATTGACACAAGTAATTTACGTTAGGGTCCCTAGCGGTAGTTAACTACCGTTGAGAAAACCGTCAGTAGTTAACAGCCAGTGGTAGTTAACTACCGTTGCTTTTTTCCCCCTCAAAACCAGAAAACCCCTAGGTCCTATTCATTCATCACCTCACCATACCATACCTCAAAAAATCTCCATTTCAAAAATCCTTTGTCAAAATCTTGGTTCCAAATCATTGTTGATCGATTGTTAGGACGTTTCTACACACAATATGCATCAAAAAATAGGTATTGCAAGTTTTAACATGTTTGCATTTGATTGGGTTTTGCAGTTTTTTTTTGTCTGTCACGAACTCTAGCGGCTGTTAACTACCGCTGGGAGTCAGCGGCTGTTAACTGCCGCTAGACACCTAGAATTTTTCCAAATTTCTCAAATGGCAGCTGCCTAAAACAAAAAATTTCCAATTTTTTTTTTGGTTTGTTTATGTTATTATATGATATTAGATACATGTTTATTAATTAGTTTAGTAATTATATGTTGTTTATTTATTGATAAGGTTGAGAATGCGGGTGATGATCCGGGTGATCGAAAACCTAGAGTTGTCGATTCCATTAAGGTTGAAGCTCCCATTAAGGTCGAAGCTTCCGTGAAGGTTGAAGCTTCCGTTAAAGTTGAGGCTTCAAGCGTCAATTCCGATGTGTGGAAACTTCGTGACAACGAAGTGGACACAACTCATTTCTTTTCGACCTAAGACACATGGAAAGATAAAGACGAATTGCTCGGTTGGGTCCATCGACAAGCAATTAGGGCTGGATTTACGGTTATCATTAGAAGATCTTGTGAAGGTAGAAATGTTATGTTGGAGTTGGTTTGTGAACGGAGCGGCGAGCACAAAGTACCGAAGACAAAAGTGAAGCATGAAGCAACGGGATCAAGAAAATGTGGGTGTTTGTTCAAGGTGCGTGGATATGTCGTCGGGGAAGACAATGCTTGGAAATTGGCTATTCTTAATGGTGTTCAAAACCATGAGATGGTGTCGTATGTAGCAGGGCACCTTCTTGCCGGAAGATTAATGGAGGACGGCAAGAAGATTGTAGATGACTTGACCGATTCTTCGGTGAAACCAAAAAATATTTTGACAAATTTGAAGAAGAAAAGGAAAGAGTCCACGACAAATATCAAGCAAGTCTACAATGAACGTCATAAATTCAAAAATGCAAAAAGGGGTGATTTGATGGAGATGCAATATCTAATCTCAAAGTTGGAAGAGAATGAATATGTTTATTACATAAGAGAAAAATGTGAAAGTCAAACTGTTCAAGACATATTTTGGACTCATCCAACATCGGTAAAGTTGTTTAACAATTTTTCGACTGTTTTGATAATGGATTCCACGTACAAAACCAACTAGTATAGGATGTCATTGTTTGAAATAGTTGGAGTCACCTTAACCTATTTGACATATTCGGTTGGTTTTGCATTTATGACGTCAGAGAAGGAGGATAACTTTACTTGGGCTTTGCAAATGTTGGTTAAACTTCTTGGACCAAATAGTGATATGCCTAAGGTGGTAGTGACCGACATGGACACGGGTATGATGAATGTCGTAGCAAATGTTCTCCCCGATAGTAGTGCAATACTTTGTTATTTCCATTTTTGGGATATATAATGTAAGGTTAATTAAGTTTTTGGTCCCTATAAATATCTGCAGTTTTGTTTTTAGTCCCTATAAAAATAAATCACACTTTTTAGTCCTTACAAAATTTTCCGTTAGTGTTTTTAGTCCCTATAAAATTTCCCGTCAGCATTTTTAGTCCCTATAAAAAATTTCCATAAACATTTTTGGTCCCTAAAATGTTTAAGAAAAATGTCACAGGGACTAAAAAGTGTGATTTTATTTTGTAGGGACTAAAAACAAAACTGTGAATATTTATAAGGACTAAAAACTTAATTAACCCTATAACGTAGTGACCAATTTTTTTGGCTAATATGTAACTAACCTTTAACTAATTATATATATATATATATATATATATATATATATATATATATTTTTGAGTTTCGCATTTCTTATAAATTAATG
>Ga0315914_1000534_pt1 | contig 48897 bp, 20 predicted proteins | sample MpolenodulesMG_FD_203920 | JGI IMG/M metagenome (GOLD analysis project Ga0315914, IMG submission 203920) | Medicago polymorpha root nodule microbial communities from Los Angeles, California, United States - elongated nodules | ecosystem: Host-associated > Plants > Roots > Nodule | place: USA...
TATATATATTAATTTTGTTTCTAATCGAGAACTTACGATTCTTTCTATTTCAATTTTGTTTTTTAGGCGGTGATTTATTTATCTTTTAATTGAATGTAATTGTATTACACTTAGCAAAATTATAATATGTCATTAAACTTACCAATAGAATATTATTAACAATGATAATTTTGTTAGTTCTCTTTGAGTCTTAAGATCTATCCTGATTTTGTTGAACATTCTAAATTCTATCTATCTAAACTTTTACTTACAAAAATATATTCACATCATTTTCTATGTAACACAATATCATTATTGGGTTAGTTTCGATAGAAAACTAACTATGTCTATATTTGTAGCTTAAATAGAATTTTAGTAAGAACATACTAGTAAATAAAATATATAAACATCCCCCTAAAAAAAAATATAAATAATACAGCTTCATTAGTTTCCCCTAAAAAAAATACAATTTCACTACACGTTCATATGATATGACTACTTATGTAATCAATTGTTCATAACACATGAAATTGAAGATGAGAATAAGAACTACAACTTAATACTTTTTGGAAAAAATAATAATCTAAAAATAGATAATTGTAGCTAATTACATCCGTTATTTAACCAAAGATGTGATATTGTACAATTTTAACCTCTTGCGATTGATAATTACAACCTAACAAAAAAAAATACTGATATTTTTTCAAACCCAATGCATATAAAAGCAAAGTAAGAAAAAATTGAATAAAAAAATTATGCTGCAAATTGATATAGTTAAGTTATTGACATAACATCTTTATGTTTCACATTTTTTACATTGAACTTTGCTTTTTCAAAGTCTTCCATCATCAACCAAGTGATTAGGTTGAAATGGCTAATGAGTCTTCTAAGACAAATTGTTTGGGAAAATTTGAGTTTGATTTTTGGTATAAACAATCTTTATTCAAACTTTTACTTATCTTTCGACCGAACTCTATATCACCTAGACTTCTTTCCTTAAGAATCGGAGGGTTAACACACAAAAAAATGTCTCTTATCTTCATGTAGTATCTATGAAATAAATCTTCAACAATAAATAATTTGTCCGAAAAGTGTGTAACTATTACCAAATTCCCTTTATGTATAAATGCAATAAATATTGTTTTTTCATATTTAAGGATAATTGGTAGTATTAATAAGAAGTATAACTATAAAAAAAAAGTAATAAATACTTCTAGAAATTTGTACATGATATTGTATTTAGGAACAAACAATTTTTCTTAAATCATTTTGTAATTAGAGACGGATGAAATATTAAGAAAGAGAAATAGTTGATCTTTTAACTATTCATGTTTAATCAAATTTTTTTTTGTGAAAGTTAATTAATACAATTTGACAATTGAATGTGATCTTATAAAAAAGGATAACACAATTTTCTTAGAAGTCATATTTAAGGACAGAGATCCAATGTTCAATTTTTAGATAAAGGCAGAACACAAAAATGATTATTGTTTTTATTGATTAAATGTAGTCTTTTACATCATATGATTCTTATTATAAGAAGAAAATACAAAAAAAACATCACTACCAATAAAGTTGTCAAATATAATATGTTAAAATATAGTGTGACATTAAACGTATTTAAAACTTTATTTTGGTCAATTGTTCATTAGGTTTGAAATCATTACAGATAAAGTATTACACTAATAAATGTACTAAAGTAAGATTCTGATACCTTTGAAAGTTAACTAAACGATAGATAAACCTTTTGTCAACAAAGGTTTGACCATTTATTCTAATTGGTTTTAAACTCAATTTAAAACTTTATTTTAATCAAGTTATTTGTTCATTAAATCTGAAATCATTATAAATAGAGCATTACACTAATAAATGTACTAAAGTAAGATTTTAGTAAATATCACAGTTAACAAAATGATGGACAAACCTCTTGTCAATAAAGGTTTGACATTTTATTCTAATTGGATTTAAACTCGATTTAAAACTTTATTTTAGTCAAGTTACTTGTTTATTACGTCTGAAATAATTACAAATATAGTATTACACTTTTGAATGTACTGAAGTAAGATTTTGGTAACTATCAAACTCAAGTATGCAAAAAAATCTTAAATAAGGGTAAAAATTTCTTTCAAACAATAAATATAGCTTAGAAGTTGTAATTTTAGTCAAATTACTTGTTTTTTAGGTCTGAAATCATTATAATAGAGTATTACACCAATGAATGTATTGAAGTAAGATTTTGGTAACTATCAAAGTTAAGCATGTAAAAAAAATCTTACGGGTAAAAATGTCTTTCAAAGAATAAATAAACCTTAGAAGTTGTAATTTTTATTTTTTTATAAATTAAACAAAAAAATTCTTCAAAAATTATGTTATATTAAGAACTATAAGGTAACCTTTCTCCTTGCTTAAATATAAGACCGGATATAATATTTCTAAAATAGTTAAAAAATATTTATTTAAAGACACAATTATCCACCTCGTCCCAAGTTATAAATGACTTTAGAGGAAAAGTTTGTCCTAAAAATTTAAACTTTTTACAAATACATTGAAATATCAAATATTATTTTTTGTATGTAACCAAAAAAATTCTTTTTTGTATTACACCATTAACTATTCATTTTTCAATTAAGTTGGTTTTTGCAGTCACATCTATAAAAATATAAAGGAAGGATCTGCAAAGTTTCGTAGCATTCTGACTAAGTCTCAATTTATTCCGATTTTTCAATCAAAAGGTACAAAATTACAATTTTTCTAAGAATTAGCAAATTATCACATGTCAAATTTCATTCTCTATTTTTTTAGATTGTTTATAACATTACAAAAATCTCTACCGTTAAGTTTTGAAGTTTTTAAACGAGATACGAATTAATTATTCGTTTCCCATAATTATAAATTTATTAATCCGTCTCTCGTTTAAAAATAAAAAATCTAGTGATGAAAATTCTTATGACGTCATAACCATTCTACACTACCAAAAAAATAAAACATTCTAAAAAAACCGATATTCGAAAAGGATAAAAATAAAAAAGTATTTTAACTTACCCTTCGGGGAAGGACACGACGAAGACGCGAATAAGGAAAAAGCGTAAAAGAAAAGACGACAAAAATCAGAATAATGTGAAAAATAAAAAAGATAGAAGACTCAAGTTGAAAAAAAAAAAATAGAAAAAAAATTAAAAACAACATTCGTATCTTTTCCTTCATTCATCAATCAAATTTCTCTCCCTTCCTTTTGCGTATGGATTTTTCTCCTTTTCGCTCTCCGCCACCTCAAAACACCACCGTCGCAACAAACCACAACCACCACCGTCGTCCTCCGTTTCATCACAAACCCTAATTCCTCCTTCAATTCCCAATTTCCGTAACGATGTTTCCGTGGAACATTGCAAAATCGGCCGAAGCCGTGTTCTCTCGTTGGGCTTTGAAGAGGGTTTGTAAATTCTTTTTGAAGAAGAAATTGGGGCAGTTTATTCTTGGTGAGATTGATCTTGATCAGCTCGATGTTCAATTTTCTCAAGGGACTATTCAGCTCACCGATCTCGCTCTTAATCTTGATTTCATCAACGCTAAGGTATCATAATCGTTAATTTTGTTATTTGGTTTATGAAATTATTAAGGTGAAGTTTGAATAATTTGTATTATTATAACAGTTTTAATTCATCAATTGCATATGGCGACGTAAGAAATTTGATGTCAATTACGGTGTCATTTGGTTTGTGTCTATTTTTGAAATGCATGTAAGTTGTAGGAGATAAATAGTAAGATAAACGTTCATGTTTGATTCTGCATTGACAAAAATTGATCGAGTGAATTGATTTTGGCTAAAATGAGTTGAATGTAAAATGATTTGTGTTTGGATATATTTATGTAAAAGTAAGTTGAACAATAAATTTGAGTGTTAAAATCAATTTTAGAATCAAAAGCTTCAATTTCTAGCTTCAAGCAGAATCAATTCTGGAGGCAAAATCAATTAGCAACCGAATTGGACCCTCTAGAAGTGAAACCAAACATACAATAGTATGGTGTCAATACATCGTCGATATTTTGATGTTCAAATAACACATTAAGTAGTGTAGTAATATTTTCCAATATATCTTATTACTTTTTTTTTTGCTGTTGTTTTAACAGCTTGGTAAAACAGCATCTATAACGGTGAAAGAGGGATCTATTGGATACTTGTTGGTTAAAATGCCCTGGAGTGGTAAAGGTTGTGAGGTTGAAGTTAATGAGCTTGAACTTGTAGTTTCTCCGTGTATAGGTAGAACCGCAACTTCTGAAGATGAAGTTTGTTGTTCTGATGTTGGTAATGATAATTGTGAAATCAAATATAGCTCGAATAGGACGAAGAATGAAATAGGAGATGATGCTATGAAGTCAATTTCGATGGATGTTCATGAAGGTGTGAAAACTATTGCGAAGATGATAAAGTGGTTGCTTTCAAGCTTCCATGTGAAAGTAACAAATGTGATTGTTGCGTTTGATCCGACTTTGGACAGTGATGAAGGAAAGGAAATGGATTGTCACCGTACTCTAGTTCTTCGTGTTTCTGAAATAGAATGCGGGACAAGTTTGTCCGAAGACACTGAGTCTAATGTTGATGTCCTTGGCATAAGCCAGTTGACAAACTTTGTGAAGTTTGATGGGGCAGTACTTGAAATTCTGAAAATAGGTAATGAAAATAAGCATAAGTTGGAAGGAGGATGTGGTGAAGCTGGTTTGGGATCAAATAAATCCATGTGTCCGGTCATGACTGGGAAGCAAGGTGGATTTGGTGGAAATATAAAATTAACTATTCCTTGGAAGAATGGTTCCTTGGACATTTGCAAGGTGGATGCAGATGTTTGTGTTGATCCCGTAGTGTTAAGATTTCAACCTAGCACAATTGAATGGCTATTGAAGTCTTGGGGAACTCTTAAAAATTTGAATAAGGATGGCAAAGGTTGCAAGGATCACAACTTAAGAGAACCTTCCCATTTAAATTCTGCTCTGTCATGTCCTTCATCAACTTCAATTTCTATTACCAATGTCACCGGCGATATGATAACTGGCCATCGTAGTTTGCCCGCCGATTGCGCCTCCTTGACCCAACCAGAAGATCCAGAATCCCTCGAAGCTGTGCTTCCTGCTGCTAATCTTATTTCCGACTGGGTGCCATTTTCTACTCATTTGAATCATAAAGATGGTATTCAAGAACCTGATTTTGGGGCGAGGTAGGTCCTTGTTTGACATGTTTTAATTTTAAATGTCTTTGTTGTTAGAGAAGAATGTGATAGAAATAAATTGCAACCATCAGTCCTTCTAGAGAATTTGGCGAACATGAAAATCTTATTAAGTTTGACCGCTTCATTTCTCCTGACAATTCACAATTAAAATATCCTCCTATATGCTATCTTGCGTGGATATGGGTATGGTACCGGGTACAAGATATGAGATTTTTCAAAAAATTAAGATATAGGTTCAATATAATTTGATATAAACATGATTAAATTGTTTAGAAGATAGAAATCATAAACAAATTATTTGTTACATCACAAATCAAAATATAATTAGGAAAGAAATATAGGAAAACATGAAAATTAGGATAGGAAGTAAATCTATTGCATAACAGAAAATAGAGAAAGGTTACAAAAAATCTTGAAAAGAGTATACAATAATTAATGATGCTGGGACCCATTTATTGAAAGCATTCACCATCTTTTTTTTGTGTCTATCTCTCTCGAAATTGTATACTCCATTTACTTTAACAAATGGAGAGGATCCTTACTCTATTTGCATATTAGAAATTAGGGAAAGAATGCACAATGTTATAGGGAAACTAAAAAAAGGTAGACGGAAAAACCTAAATTTATAATTTTTGCACATTGTTATAGGGAAACTAAAAAAGTAGACGGAAAAACCTAAATTTATAATTTTTTGTACCAAATAAGAAACATTTATTTATCAGAGGTATGGACTTGTATGTACTCAAGAAAGCACCAATGTGCACCCAAATGGACTGCCCAATTTGTGTTTCAATATATTTTTTGGCAAATATTCGGCTTTTACCTGCAAGTACCCCTCTAATGAGTAACCGGTATGGGTACGGTACCGGATACGACTTAAACTTTGGAGTACCCATATTTCGGGGAGAGGGAAAAAAACTCTTCAATTGATATCTATTTTTTTTGTTTAAAACTTATATCTAGCAATCAAATGTCTCTAGATTCTCTACAAGTTGAATCTGTTACAGATGAATCTAAAAACTTTATCATGGTAGTGTAGTTCAAATTCATTTATATCAACAATTAAACCTTCTTTGTTACTACTTTCAGCTAATTTCTCTAATTTGTTTGTGTATGCTATGCAATTTTACTTACTGTTCACAATGTCCCCACAATATCACTTCCTCAGGATTGCTATTGCTATTGTCTATGTGAAAGCTAAATCAAGTCTGTAGTTTTAGTGTTTTTTTAGGTAGTTAGATGAAATGGCAACAACCATTCGAAACTCACACACAGAAGTGGAGGAGCCGGGGTTCGTACCCCGATTATGGCGTCCGGCCTAACAATTTCGGCATTTTTGCCAGTTGAGCTAGGACTTGTGGACAAAGTTTTAGTATTTTATTGGTCTTGACAATATTTATTTAGTCATTAGTCATTTGTCACATGTTCAAATGCTGGTAATAATGCTGGTATTATGGGAATTCATGCAGTGTGGATCAGTTTTTTGAATGTTTTGATGGAATGAGGAATTCTCAATCTGCTTTAGGGAGTAGCGGAATGTGGAATTGGACATGTTCGGTTTTCAGTGCTATTACCGCTGCATCCAGCCTTGCTTCTGGGTCTTTGCATATTCCCTCTGGTACTTGACTTCTTATGATATTATTTACAGTTGTTGTCATGTAAACTTGTATTGTCAATTTATTTGCCCTGTGGTGCGATTTTTCATCATTTTCAATCTAACTAAGGACTTTCTGTATACCGTTCATTTTTGCATATTACCTTTCACGTCTCAATATAGGCAAATATATGGGAGGTACCTGTTTCCAATGATTTTGCTGAACAACTAGGCATGCCGAATATATAATTTCTCCTTTTGATAGTTTGTTCATACTAACGAGTTGTTTTACGATATTGCTCAACAGAACAGAAACACATGGAAACCAATCTCAGGGCTACTTTTTCTGGAGTATCTGTTGTTTTGTCCTTCTGTGATGATGAGCAGAGCCATTTTTATGAACATAAAATTGGTAGCACAGCTGGATCACAGATTGATTATCTTGGTGCAGAGTGCAATGAAATTGTTGTTGCCTTGAAGGTATATTTTGCTTTTATAATTTCTCCCTGAACCCTGTTGCATCTCATTTGTCCTTACGCATGGTTTCATGTTTGCTTTATGAGGCCTACCTATCTGTACTCTCTGCTATTTGATTTTGAATAAACTCTACTCTAATGCATTGCAGTGTCAACAGGTATGTCCACAAATGATAACTTTTGATGGCACGGTGAAGCATGTAGAGGTTGCTAATTTTTTGAACATTGGGAGTGATGCTGACAATCAAAGTGCTTTGGTTGGACACTTACAGACCAAGGTCCTTGATGCTCTCCCGCTGTCTACCTCTTACAATCTATATTCAGATTCATTAATTGGGCCTGTTGCAACAGACTTTCCATTTGGAAATAAGGATTGCTTATTGAAAGTTACATTGTTTAAAACTTCTGGTGTCACCAAGTGCAAATTTACAGTGCAATCTAGTTCTTCAGATGGTTGTGTGACTAGGCTGACATCATTCTCGCTCTACATGCCCCCTTTTATTTTCTGGGTAATATTTTCTGTGATTAATGTGCTCACTAACCTGCTAAAGGAAATTGAAAAATCACTTGAAGTGCATAATAAAGCAGAAGAGATTTTCTCTGAAGCCTCGGATGAAAAGTGTGGATTATCTCAGAATGATGCCAAGGGAAGTTTCAGTCCCTGTGTGACATCCTTGTCCTCAACAGAATGTTTGCATGGTGATATATCAATTTCTAGTGCAAGAGTAATTCTGTGTTTTCCTTTTGAAAGGGCTGGAGATCACACAGATTCATTTTCCTGGGAAAAGTTTATTGCTCTTGATTTTACTCCGTTGTCACCTTTGAACAAGGGTTGCACCCCAGATGGTAGCCAAACTTCAAGTGCAAGTTCAAAGAAAAGATTTCCTTTTGATGCAGCACAATCTCTTCAGTTGAATTTCTGTGATCTAGATATATACTTGATCACATCAACAAGCAACGGCAGTGATACAATAAGCTCCAATGATGTCAAGAAAGAGAAATTTTCTGGCAGCTGCTTTCTTTCCATTTCCCGTAGAAGGGGCTGTTTCTCTGTTTTTCGTGCGGTTTGGCAGGAGGGTCAAGTGACTGGTCCTTGGATTGCTAAGAAAGCTAGATTATTTGTTAACTCAGAGCAGTCAATGGGAAAAGATGATTTTGCTGGAGGAGGGTATGAATATTCGTCTGCATCAACGGTGAAAGATTTGGAAGATTGGAAATCTCAAACTCATCAAGAGATGATTCTAAGCTCGTCATTTCTCATGCATGTCCATCTATCTCAAGTTGTGATTAATGTGAATGATTCTCAATATCAAGCCATATACCAGCTTTTACTTCAGATGCTAAATGAAATGACATGCGGGACTTCTCAGGAAGCCAATGTGGACAAAAAAACTTCAGTCTCACAATCCTCAGTTTTTCTGGAATGTGATTCTGTAGAAATTCTTATTAGTAGGGATACATCTGAGAGTATTGAAAGCTCAATCAAGAGTGAGCTTCCTGGACAATGGCATCAATTCAAGCTGAGGGTTCAAAGGTTTGAGTTGCTGTCTGTCACTAATACAGGTGGTGTTAAGGCTGCGAGTTTCTTCCGACTAACCCATGACGAAGGCAAGTTGTATGGGTTCGTTACTGGAGTTCCTGATCATGAGTTTCTTCTGGTTACTTGCAACAACTCCTCCGTGAAGCGAGGTAATGGGGGAGGTTCTAATGCGTTATCTTCTAGATGTGCTGGTTCTGATATTGTATTTCTATCTGACCCAGAGATTTCTCATAAAATTACTTCTATTGCCGTCAGCTGTGGCACAGTTATTGTTGTTGGTGGTCGTTTGGATTGGTTTGTTGTAATATCATCCTTTTTCAGTTTGCCTGTTTCTAATACTAAAGATGCAGATGATACTAGTATTCCAAAGGGGGAACAGGATATCTCTTATACGACTTGTTTTGTTCTCAGCTTGATTGATATTGCTTTGAGTTATGAGCCATATATGAAAAATCTTGTTCAGACTGAGGTCCATGATTCCGAGTCTGGCTCTTCTTATTTCAAAGAAGATATGGGGGAACAAAGTGTTTCTTGTCTGTTGGCTGCATCCAACTTGTCTCTTTCAAGTTCATCTATGTCAGATTCAGGTGAAAGTGTTTTCCAAATTAGAGTGCAAGACCTGGGGCTTTTGCTTCATATAATATCAAGGCTTGATTCGCTTCCTGGCACTTATAGTGTAGAACATCTTCAAAAGTTCGGTTATGTTAAAGTTGCTCAGGAGGCTTTTCTGGAGGCAATTTTGAAAACCAACTGTGCTAGTGGTCTTCTTTGGGAACTAGAATTATCTAAATCTCACCTTTATGTGGAAACTTGCTATGATACCACTGCTGCTCTGATTCAATTGGCTGCTCAACTTCAGCTATTATTTGCCCCTGACGTCGAGGAGTCCATTGTGCATTTGCAGAATAGGTGGGATAATGTTCAACAAGCACAGCAAAACGATGAATTTAATAATGAAAGTAAGCATCTCAGACGTGACACAATGGCTTCAACTTCTGAGCAGTGCTCCCCAAAGACATATTCAAAGGATGGATCCAGTATAGCTGGCTTGATGGATGAAATATGTGAAGATGCATTTCAAATAAATGACAATAATGCATGGCAATCATGTTCTTTTGAATCAGGATTTTACATGCCACCGGATGGAAGCTTAATTGAGGCTGGTAAGATGAATTTGGATGAGCCCGAAGCTCTCTCTCCTGAATTAATGTGGACCGAGTCAGTGCCTGTAATAGGACCAGAAGGTAGTCATGCTTCATTTCTGCAAGACGGAGGCTTTCCGGAGATTATAGAAAGTTATTGTTTGTCTGACTTACGCCCTCTCTCAGAGCTATCTATAGATATACATTCTGACGAACTTTCTAGAATTGGGTTGAGGAATGTGTCACATAGAGAGATTGAAAGAGGAAGTGGTGGATGGTATGGAGGCAACTCTTCAAAAGTATTAGAAAACCATATTTCAGAAGAAAATGGAAAAACTGGACAGATGAAGGCCGCACATCATGACATGCTTCATTCTAATGATTGCCCATCTCGCAGCGAGACTTGTGGACGTTTAATTTTAAAGAAAATTGATATAAGATGGAAAATGTATGGTGGTTTGGACTTAGTTGATTCAGGGAAAAATGGACAACATTCTGGGAGGAACACATCTGTTTGCTTGGAACTTGCATTGTCTGGGATGAAATTTCAGTATGATGCATTTCCAGTTGGTGGACTACATGTATCCAAGATGTCTCTGTCTGTTCAAGATTTTTACCTGTATGACAGAAGCCAAAATGCACCTTGGATACTGGTACTATTTTTTATTTAGTCGAATTAAATTATATTTTAGCTCACTCGAATATCTCCTAACTTGCAAGTTCTTTGTTTTCATAATTTTATTTTTGAATTGGAAGGTGCTAGGATATTATCACTCAAAGGATCATCCTAGGGAATCTTATTCAAAAGCATTTAAGTTGGACTTGGAAGCAGTTAGACCAGATCCTCTAACTCCCCTTGAGGAGTACAGGTAAGATTGTTACATTACAAATTTAAACTGTTTTTATAGGTAGTTGAGGAATCTATCTTTTTGATAAAGCGTTGTCTTCAGCAGTAACTGAAAATAAGCAGAGTGCTTTGGGAATTGGGACTCCCTTCAACTTCCTTAATGTATTTGTAGACTTGTAGCTAGGTCTTATATTAGCTAAAAGATAACATTATTGTTTGAGTTTAGTAACCTGGTTCCCTATAGCTTTACATTGTGACTGCTGACTACATTGTTTATCATTTTGTGGCTAATATTTTTTCTGAGTTGGGATCTATTTGTGTTACTATATATTAGATATTCTGGCTTCTCACCGCAACTTTAGCCAACTTGATGGAATTTCCCATAAATTTTTAAATAATATATTGGAACAACTAAGCAGGAGGAAGTTCCTTATACATAATTTATGTGTTTTTTCCCCCCTCCTTTACAGGTTAAATGTTGCTTTTCTACCTATGCTATTACATCTACATCAGTGCCAGCTTGATTTTCTTGTTGATTTCTTTGGGAGAAAAAACTCATCAAATGACCAGTTTCCTAATAACTGTCATGAATTGGAGGGTTCAAAATCATCTCCTGAGAGAAGTAAAGATCATGCATGCCATTCAATTGTACAAGAGGCATTGCTTCCTTACTTCCAGGCAAGTTGTGTTATATAACATGATTTAATATACAAATTCTTGTTGAGCTAGATTCTTGAATGCAGTATTCTGTGGCGTTCTATAAAGTTTGTTCTTTGTAAGGGGAGGATTTGGCTGCTCTACTGTGATGGGGTGCACTTTACAATCATTTAGTTCAACATGTTGCTCCCATTTCTATTGTCTTGGTGTTTTGTCAAGAATCGTTTTTAAGAAACACATGCAGTCGAATCTACATTTTATCTTAGACTTCATTTTAGGTCATGTCTCTTTGATGAACTTTTCTACTAGCTGATCATATTAATATTTGTGTATATTAATTTTGGTTTCAGAAGTTGGATATACGGTCAATTATTGTTCGGGTGGATTACAGTCCTAATCATGTAGATCTAGCAGCATTAAGGCGTGGGAAATATGTAGAACTTGTAAATCTTATCCCTTGGAAGGTATAGTTTACCCTTCAATTGTTGATTTAAGAAATTATATCGTTTTACTTTCTTGCTACCTATATTATCACTTATTGCCTCAGTGTTGTAATGGTGGAGCATCATTTTTTGGTTTATTAGCTAAGTTGTCCATCATATTGCTTAGTGGAGTGAGTCCAATTGACAGATATGTTTTGTGCTGATAAAGTTACAACGAAAATGTATAGAACAACTAGGTTTCCTTTTATTTGCCAGTATCATATCTTGTTTAAATAAGCCATTCTTTTTTAAACTATGATGGATTTGTATATCTAATCAAATAATGGATTTTATATCCTGTCTCAGAAGTACTCCTGGTTTTGTACTCTGAAGATTACATAACAAGATTTGTTGACCTTTTATATTTCTGGTAATTACTGTAAAATAACGTATTGCTGTGATGTTTTGCTAAAAGTGAACCTTACATAAAGAATAAAAATATTTTCTTCCTAGGACGTGTTATTTGAACTGATATATGTTTGTAAATTGTCCCAGGGTATCGAGATTAACCTGAAACATGTTCATGCTTCTGGCATCTATGGTTGGGGCAGTGTTTGTGAAACAGCTTTAGGGGAGTGGTTGGAAGATATATCTCAGAATCAGGTATGCTGACTGGGATAATATTCCTTGTGAATGTGACGATTATTTTCCGCTCATGTAATTTATGATTTTCATTATGTAGATTCATAAAATACTGCGGGGGCTTCCTACTGTACGATCATTAATTGCAGTTGGGACTGGGGCTGCTAAGCTGATTTCGTCACCAGTAGAGAACTACAAGAAGGAGAGGAGAGTGATCAAAGGTTTGCAGAGAGGTAGGTTTTATTGGCAGAGATTTCTTCACTAGTTTGATTACCTGTATAATTTGGCTATATGTCTGAAGGAAAAAGTAAGCAGCAATAGCAATTGAAGTTATCAAAATACTTATTAGCTACCTAAGCATTGCACGAGTTATTTTTAATTAAATACTTTATTTTTTATAAATTAGATTTACTTTGAAATAAGCAAAATATATAAAAAATGTAAATGTTATAAATTAAGCCTTATCTTATTAACTTATTATAAAAGTTTATGCAAAGAAAATTAGATTTAGGTATTTAATTTTTATTTTCAATAATGAATTGATGATGATAACACAAAATTATGGATTAAATTTGATTTGGATGTATAGATATTAAGTGGTAATTTGGGTCAATTTGAATTTGAAGAATGACCTCTCAAAAAAAAAAAATGAAGAATGAAAAAAATGTAAGTAAGAGAAACTGTGCGGATGTTTCTTCAAAAGGCTGTGCTGTTACTCAGGAGCGTTTAGTGAGTGATTGCCTAGTGTTCATATAAAAGTGAACATTATGGCGTCGTTTGATCAATGTAGTAGACCTACCTAGTAGATAATGTTTAGTTGTTGTTTGTTTATGACTACAATATTCTTTTGCCATCAGCGAGTTAATATGTAATAGAAAAGTACTTCTAATATTGTTAGCCGAATGTAATAAATGATATAGCTGAATGGAGCCCACTGTCCTGGTTTTATTCAGCTTGAATAATGATTATGGATTAATTGATTATTTTGAGTTTTTATTTAACTACGGCTAAATTACTTATACATTGTTTGAAATTTACACTATCACTAATGATTGTGGACATCGTTAAATTACGTTGAGAACTTGCTGGTAGCTTGGGTAGTTGGTTTGTATAAAAAACAAGTTCTGATTACACTAAGAAATTTAAGGAAATGAGTTCCCCTACCTTTGTGGCTGGAAAGTCACGTGGCTTTAGTGTATTTTTATGTATTTAATGACAGAGAAAGATGAAAGAGAAATGATAGATAAGATGAGTGAGAATAATATAGGAGATAGATAGACACAAAGGTATGGTGCCTTTCCATCTTAAAGGTAGGCAATCTGGATCCAAAGTTTGAGATGAGGTTTATACTTTTTATTGAAATAAGTGAATACTTTACGCATTAACCATTCTTTGAGTACTGTCAACTATTTTCTTGGCTATTTGTTACTACTCATAAATATTTACTAGAATTTATTTCCTCTTTATATCCCTAAAATTGATTATATCATTTAGTTTGTTTCTAAAAGTGTGCTCTACCGCTGTATGTGATATTTGAGCCTCTAGTGGTTGGTAAGGAATCTTTTCACTCGTCAATTAGTATTCTGTCTAGTCACAGCAACTGCTACAAACTCAGTTTTGATGTTCCTTTTCATGGGACTTTTGAAGTTTCCTTAATTTAAATTGTATAAAAAGTATCATTTGTATATTATAAGGAAATTGTATGATTTGTGTTCTGGATCGCCAAATTTTGATATTAATTTCATACACCGGCTAGGCTTTTCATATTAATGTTAAAAACATCTTTGTAGGTACAATTGCATTTCTTAGAAGCATTTCACTTGAAGCTGTTGCGCTTGGAGTTCATCTAGCTGCTGGAGCCCACGACTTTCTTCTCCAAGCAGAATATAGTCTTTCAAGCATACCTTCTTCAGTTGCTCAGCCTGTAAAAGAGAAATCAAAGACAGGTGCTCGATCTAATCAACCTAAGGATGCCCAACAAGGAATTCAGCAGGTAAAATGTCAAAACATTCAGAACAATATGTTGCTTTATGTTGTCACATGTTATTCTTGTGTTGAAAGACCGAGTAATGAACACCACATGAGTAATTTGGAGCTGCTCTTAGCGAATTTCGATTTAATGTATGTGTATCAATATCACTAGACTTATTGAAACTGTTGAGAGTCACGCATTGGCATTGGATAGTGATATGACCTGAATAGTGTATGTAAACAATGGACATCTCACCTTATAAATCGATTTTAATGGGTTTTGTTAAGTCTAATTCAAATTCTAAGATGGTATGAAAATCTATCATTGATTTGGAGGGTGTTGAAAGTCCTGCATTGAAGAGTGACATGGCTTGAATAATAGTTATAAGTGGCAGGCATCCATCACCTCAAAAGTTGATTTTTACGAGGAACGCGGATACTTAGACGATAAGGAATTCAGCGTGTTTGCATCATGTTTTCTAATTTTTATTCCATGCTATATTAAGTTTGTTTTCCTTGATTTTACAGGCTTGTGAGAGTCTCAGTGATGGCCTGGGAAAATCTGCTGCGGTGTTAGTTCAGAATCCCTTGAAAAAGTTTCAGCGTGGTTCAGGTGCAGGACCTGCCTTGGCTGCTGCTGTTCGAGCAGTTCCTGCAGCTGCCATAGCTCCTGCTTCAGCCTGTGCAAGTGCTGTACACTATGCTCTTCTTGGATTTAGAAATAGGTCTGTTCAAAATTGATTTCAAATGATTTTTTCTCATTAGACAACTTCCTATTTAGTAACTCTTGAATGCTCTGAAACTTGAACTAACCAATAAATTTTCTTTTCCACCCCCTCTACAGCCTTGATCCTGAACGTAAAAAGGAGTCTATGGAGAAATATTGTCCAACACAACCCTGGGAAGAAGACTGATTAATGGTGCCGTAAGTGACATTTTACCTTTGACTTTGTACTAAATGTAATTACTATTCTAATGCTAAATAGTTCATTTATACTTCTCTATGCAGATTATGATGTGAGAATTGGGTAGTTTATACTTTTATTCCACTGACATAGGAGAACCGGAGGAACTTTTTTTAGTCTGCCGGGCAGTCTCCCTGTGCATCGTGTAAGTTGGGCCTCCTTTCCTAGCAGAACATAAGAAAAAAATGCACTTTATCAAGCGGATGAGAAGAAGAAAAATGGCTTTTTTTTTTTTGGATAGGCAAATGTGTAAAGTTTGTGCTATGTTAGTTTCCGGGATAGAACCCGAGACCTCCTCCTTAAAGCTCCTTCAACGTTCCTTAGCTCACCAATTGAGCTACCCTAGCGGGACACTTGAATGCTGCTTCCACGCTGATATTGGACCATACTATGCACTTTCCATTTCTAAATATGTGCTTTGGCTGCAGATGTACAGCGATTGAACCAGTCAGCTGATTCTTTTCCATCAGATTAATTGTATATATATTGTAAAAATGGGTGGTGCTTTTTGATCCTTTTCTTATTCATTTAACCGGTTGTCATTGTAGATATGATGACCCCCATTGGTTTAGTTAGATGTATGTACATAATATCATTCTTTGAAAGCTTTGATATTTGTGTATATTGCCTTCATTTTTTTTGTAAATATTGTGGTGTATTTTACTGGACAATAGCGTGCAATCATTAAATTTGTCATTATTTTTAAGTACCTAATGCAGGATTCCCTCAAAAAGTACCTAATGCAGGGTAAATTATTAGCAATGTTTTCTCGTCGATAATAAAAAGAAAAGATTATACTGCCTCACCTTATCTGATGCTTAAATTACACTATCTTTAATTCCAATTTTCAAAATGATTTATTCTCTAGAGATGAATGTATGTTTTATTTTAATGTCAATAAATTATAAGATTTTATATAATGTAATGCTCAATATGAAGTAACTAATGTCAGTGCTCAATTTTTCAAATCTAACAGTAAATTTGTTTAATACTGAGACAGAGTGATAGCCCCTACTCTTTTACTCTGTCATCCAAAAATCTACGAACCTTTTTGTCCCAAAGTATTGTCTATTTAAATGTTTCACCTGCCACATGATCTGCAGACCTGATTAAGAAAAACATCCATTTTTATGATGCAAAACATGACAGAATGGGAATTATGTAAGCCAGGAAGATTGTCAATTTTGAATTCATCCTCAGATTGTTTACATTTTACCAGCTGGGTAGGGCAAGCCAACTGATGTAATCTTTATATGCAAGAGATAGAATGATGGTTATTGTGTAGTCGATAAAGTAGTGATGGCGGGAAGATTTACATATAGTTAGGGACCTTTGATGGGTTGTGATAGATGAATGGATGGCTAGTTTGGAGGTCCATCCATCGTACATGCTAGGTTCGGGGTCAGTGAGTTGGTGTTTGAAGATGGTGGTTGGTTGAGTGGAGTGAGTGAAGACTCTAGAAAGGGTGGAAGAAGAGTATATAAAGGTATTTTAGAATGCTAACAAGTGCCCGCTACATTTGTTAAGAAGCCAAACACAAGTTTTACAAATGACACTTTTTAGGTTTTTGAAGAATTAACTATACAACTTTCAATTCAATACTAATGCATATTTGATTTCTTAACAAGGGATACTTGTTAGCACGACCGTTAAGATTTTAATCGAGAGTATAAGAACAATGCACCACTGAGAGAAGGAACTAATACAAACTTCCTATAAACTTGACGTACAAACATTGGACAGGAAGACAAATACGTTTTCAAGGCAAAATGTCAAGGGCATAGAATTGATTCAAGTCTATTCCGACTCAAGCCAATCTTAAAAAAAAAAATAGATAACTTTTCTTTTGGGAACAAAAAATTGAGGTGAGTTTGATCGTGAGGACTTACCAGATCAGTGAGAGCATGCATCAAAGCTCATGTAAACGTTTGTTTGCTAGGGTAGATATCATTCATTCAGTTTATAAACGTCAATTTTAAAATATAAATTCACGTTTTAGGTGGACAAACCCAGCATGCAACTGATATTAGTATCTCATACTAGAAACCTTTAAGAAGCCTGGCTTGCTATTCTGAGTAAATTTTTCAGACTTGATGTTCATATTACTTTCTTCTCATTCGTAAGCCCGTCATTTTTTTCTCTCTTCCGCTCCCCAGAAATTAAGTAAATCAGGAAGATAAATATGAAAGCAAAAAATATATAAGATAATTAACTTGCTTAGAAGTACAAAGTGAAGATACTTGACAACCTAGAGGAACAACTAACAAGCTATAGTCACTATATCTCTTAACAAAACCACAACTACTGACCCATTACACACTCATGGAAGATCATTGAGTCATTAACTACAAATTTTTGTACAAAGATAATAATGCTTGAGGCACTTTCTTTCTACTACATAGGTTAAATTTAACTTGCTCAAAAGGAAGTCAACAAAAATTCTAACACTTAATGCCTTTAGATATTAATAGAGAATACCACTACTCCTACACAAAGAATGCTGCTGTTCCTGTGGAGTTCACTTACCTCTGCAACTTACACCTCCTTCATAGAACAACTCCTGTGATAACTGATACGAAATGGATCTGTTAGCATATGCAAATATATAAAGAGAAATGCTACTTTAAGTACTAAGGTCCTGTTTGTATTGAATTATTTGAGTTCATATACTAACATGAGCCCTGAGAGACTGTTTGAGAGAGCTTATGACATGTCTATAAGCTTTCACCTTATTTCCATAAGCTCTCCAAGATAGTTTATATGAACAGGTTATAACCTTATATGAAAATAGTTTGACGTTATATCTTTTGTTATAAAAATAGTTTACACATAAGCATTTATATGATAAACGTTTATGACATACACAGTTATCCGAACATAACTTAAGTAACTAACTTAGCAAGCAATGAAAAAGAATTAGATGAGATGGATAGATGAACATCTTACCATATTGTCTTTGTTAACATTTGTTTCTCCTTGTCCAAAACTAGGCACTTTTTGGTTAGCAGCAGATTTCTGCATTTTTTGTTTCTCCTTATCTTTCTTAGATGCACCTGATCTCTTTAGGCCTAATCTCTCTTTCCACCTGCTTAAACTCTTTGGCCATTTTGGTGAATCATCGTCATTAAGTAGTTCATCTCTTATAGTCACCTTCTTGGAACCTTCACTACTGAGAGGTAACAACATGCCCTTAAAAAAGGCTTGATCTGCTGATATCATAGAATAGTTTTTGACAGAGAATTCAAAATCCAAAGAGACAGGAGCTTCTCTGTATATGTTTTCATGTTTGATTGCTTGTTGGCTAACAACAAAATCATTGGAGAAGGAAATTCTTGGATCCATGGTTAAAGTAGCTCATGCACTACACAGATTTTGATGCTTAATTTTGCTTGTTCACTTTGAAGGGTTAGTTTCCACATGCAGATGTTACCTTTATATAATAATGGTGAATTGGTGATAATGTATTATGTGTGCTTATATAATTAGTGGCCATAACATGTTACTTAGATTTGTCTTCTAATGCTTGGAATGTGAGTCTTCACATTTTCTATTAAGATTACCCGCTGCATTAGAATAGGCATTTTAAAATGTGGTTAATTGTGTTCACTTGATGATTAATAAGTTTAGACGCTTTGTTAATATGCAGGCTTAATTGCAGTTTTAGCCCCCTAACTTTCTCAAAGTTGCGGTTTTGGCTCCCTAAGAAAAAAATACAAAACAGCCCCCTAAGTTTTGCACTTGTGGCAGTTTTGGCCCCCAAGGCTGATATTGACTTGGTCTACGCTGACGTGGCACCTTAAGTGAGGTGCCACCTGTAAAAAAATTTTGCCTTGGGGGGCCAAAACTGCTACAGTTGCAAAACTTAGGGGGCTGTTTTGTAAGTTTTTTTCTTAGGGGGCCAAAATCGCAACTTTGAGAAAGTTAGGGGGCTAAAATTGCAATTAAGCCTAATATGTATTAGTCATATGCTAATCATATATTTGAACTACATTAACCATCTAATTTGTTGTTGAGTTTGATGTCAAATTTGTGTGTCCAAATATCATTTCTCTTGCAACTTAAAAGTGACTCGTGATATAATCCTTAAAATATTTTCTTAACTAAGTCGCATCACATGCTATATACTTGATACTAAACTCTACGATCCGCCAAAAATACTTGAAGTCTTAACTAATTTTGGAAATCCTGATTTGCAACCGGAGATTAATTTAAAGAGTTGTGTTGATTTCTCTCAACATATTTTCTTCCATTCCATATATACAATGGCCTAAGATCAAACTCATGATCATATAATGTAACATCAAATTGGTATTTGGTGTACAACTAGAATTTAATATATATGATTTTATAAGTTAAGAAATTATGTTTGCACTTATCTTATTTCAGACAGAACTGATACTTGACAAAGGGGTAAACGACATTAGTTGCAGATGACTTTGACTATTGTGACTGAATATTGATCATTCTGGCATTTGTGAGTAAAATGATGAAAGGAAAATAAGTGAACATATAGTGGATGGCCATTGTATCTGAAGTCACATGTAGGTTCAGTCATGTTATTTAATGTACAAGTAGCATGCATGTCTTTATGTTCTTCTGTTCTTTCACCAATTGGAAAAAGGTAGATGTAAGCAAAGAAGGAAACAAAATATGTATACAAATTAAAAATGCATGCTAGACTAATAATTCATATACCAAAGATTCTTTCAGTTGAACTATTGACTCTTCACATGTACTTTTATAAGTGTCCTTCACATGAAATGTTCTATTTCCATAATTAGTGTGGACTTGTTAATTACAATTGAGCTTAATTAGGACAATTGGTCGAATCTCACTTTATAGATTGATGTTAGCATAATAATTAAGTTATAGACCCTGTGACACTGTCCCCTTTTTGGTCTCCTATACAGTAAGCAAAACTTGTCTCTTGTAATCCAATAAATGATGCTTTCACTCCTAATATTCTAATATAATCTAATCTAATTTATATACACACTCAATGCTCGAGGCTCATTTTACTAGGTCAGATCCAAAAAACCCCTAATTTTTATTTTTTGAGTGGCATGGCATATTGGCATGCATGCATCTTGATCAAAACGTAACAAAGTACCTCTCTAGAACATGCATTACAGATAGTGTTAAATTTTGTGAAATATGGAAATTTTCCATTGTTTCAATGTTCTGGATGCTAGTCTTTATAGCAGTTTAGCGAGTGAAAATATAAAATTGATTCTATCCTATCTTAACAAAAAAAAAAACTTCAATCCAAGTCATAATCTTGTTTGATAACAGAAAAATGAGAATATCTACAGCTCCTATACACTGAGTTTTTTATACTCAGTCTATAGACTCATAATTGTGGATTAGTTTAACATAACTAAAGGTCAAACTTTTTCGCATAACGTGATATACTTTTTGAAAAACACATGCAAACAAGCCTTTTACAGCAGTGGTGGAATCTATAACATCAAACATGCATACCATGACAAAAACTGAAACCAATGCATGCGAGCTAAAGACTTTTGTGTAAATATTATAGCTAGCATGTGTGCAGTGCTGCAAGAAAAACACCATTAATTTGACAGCTTTAATAGAGAATTATTAACAAAATTTCTAGTTCAGGTTCAACTCATCACATGTAAATAACTTCAAATTTATTTTGTTACTTCAGTTTACTGTCACTGCAGTTTTTTATTTTTAACTTTTTCCCTTTACTTGGGAGGTTAATATTATTGTCGTGTGAACGGATATGTTTCAGTTGTTGAAAGCCTATAGGGCATGCAAGTGATTATGTCTTCATAATTAACTCAATTATTAGATGATGATGATGATATAATCTAGTCACATTTCCTCGAGACATACGACTCTCAATATTTAAAAGACAATTGCCACTTTATAGCCTCCACTAGGTTGGCGGGAAAATGCACAAAACCCTAGTTAAGTTGTTAAAAAAAAGTTGTTTATACGACTATTTTACCAACATATACATTAAAGAAGGTGAACACTTTGGTATCTAGAAATTTATTGGGTATGATTAACCAAATTAGTTCGTCGAGAAACGCCCACGTGGCTGAATTCGACTGCACATCATATCTTTTTAATAAAGGAATTGCAATCTTCGTTGTGGTTATAAGTTTTTATGTCACTTTAATCCTCTCTATTCATATTTGGTTCAAGTATATGTATTCCAAACGGTTGATGTTATTTTTTTTCTCTTGTCATTGTTTTGTTGTGTTTTAAGGGAGATTTGTTGCAATTGGAGTAAGGACGCGGCTATTAGTCTATCACTATCATTTTCTTGCTACCATCATTCTTCTTCTTCATCTTTGGGCGAGTCTTTAATTTTTTTGGACAGAGATCTCATGGCGGGCAGTACAAATTTGATGGTCATCTCCACAATCTATGATGGGTCGGAAATAACATTTGAAGGTGGCGGTCTAAAAATCAAAGTTGCTCCAATCTATGACTAGATTGGAGAATTTTGTTGAGGATGAGAGAAGTTCGTTGATGGTTTCATGGCTAAAGGCAACAATAGTGGCCAAACAATAGAAGAGATTGCGGGGTTGTCCAAAAACCAAATGTCTCTGATGTAAAAATAATTTGATAATTTTAAACACGACATGAAGATTGGTTTGGTTTATTTTTGTGTGAGGTGTGCCGGGAATGAAGAGAGAAGGTGGATGGTAATTGTGGCTTGTGTTAGAAAGACAATATTTGTACAAAATTGACACAACACTAAAAGGATATGTAGATACTCCATAAACTCTTTGGGTATAAATTCATTGGAGAGTGAAATACCCAACTCCATTGAAAAAAATATGAAATGAATTTTGTGCTACACTATTTTTTTAAGGGTCATGCTAACCGGTGCCCTTAAGCATACAAAAAAAGGAATTTATTACCATAAAAGGAAACTTTGTTGACTTATTTGTGGATTAATTACACAGTTTTCAATGCGATAATTACTATATAATTTCCCTTTTTAGTATCCTTAATCAGTGCCCCGGAGGCACCGGTTAACATTTCCCTTATTTTAAATACCGTAACTATAACTTTTACTATGAGATAAAAATATGAACCGTAAAAATGACTTTTACGATAAATATAAAGAGTTATGTTAACTTGTGTACTAAGGACACAAATTACAAAGTTTAAAATAGAATTAGAAAATAAGTTTTATATTGAAAAGATAAATTTTGAAAATTTTAATACATTAAATGTACAATTTTCAAAAAAAATTTACATTTGCTTTCTTAACTTATGTCCCAAGGACATAAGTTAACACTTCCCATATAAAAATATGAACCAAAACTTTACCGGTTGTTATCATAAAGACGCCCACCTTAAAAATCACTTTTACAATGCACAATTTGTTTAACTAATATCATAAAAATCACTTCTTTTTACCATATAATTGCAGAGATATATCGATCCTTCACGCGGTAATGTTTGGATATACTCGAAAAAAGTGTTGGGCACACTTAAAAGTTTTTTAATAATGTTCAGATTGTTTCTTTTTTCACTCTCCACACTCTTTCTTTTCTCACCCCCCACACTTCTTAGATGCCTTTGATTTGTTTAGATTTTAAAATTTTGACATGTAAAAAGAGTTGCAAAACCACCCTTTTTTACTTGTCAGAATTTTAAAATTCAGATAATCCAAAAAACTTTGAAAAGTGGAAGATGAGGGTGGAAAAAGAAACTCACTAATAATCGCTTAGAAGTGCATGTCACAATCTTATGAAAATTGCTTTTTAGACTATATGATTTGCTATCACGCACATGAAAATGACATTCAGTACCCCCTAACTGTAGTTACAGTTCATTACTTAATTTTCTCTTTTGGAGCAAACAATATTAACTATCGATGGGGTATTTTGGTCATTTTTCATATGTGTGAGCAAATAATTGAGTGTAAACAACAATTCTTCAATCTCATTGGCATTCATAAGCAGGTCCATTCAAGTACTATAACTAGAGTAAGTAGTTCAAGAGTTTGTCTGGGAGAAAATTTTAGGGAGTTTTAGAAGAGAGAATTTCAGAGAGTTAATTTTTTTTTTGAAGGATTAGATTTATATTTTAATAAATATACTTAAGATTCAAAAAAAAATTTTATCATAATATATAATCATATAACGATTAGTCAATCAATCATACTTCATTCTTTTTTAGATACTTCTGTAATTTTCTTAATTCAGAAAAGAAAAACAAGTTCTCTTCATCGCTCCAAAAATTTCATCTCCAAAACATAACCTAAATTCTTCTAGATTTTTTTTAAAGGATCTAAAATTGTAATTAAAAATGTAGAAAGGTGTCTTATATGCATATAAGCCCGAGCCTTATATGCTTTCTTTTTTGAAAAGTTATCCTTCTATCCACTATAGGGTGACAAAATGGATGGATATGAATTTGGATCCTAATGGATGGATAAAAAAAAGGTCCATTAGTCCATTACAATCTGAAAATTGCTTTTCTGACATTGATAACTTCACAATGACACAAATTACCCAAATGCCTCCAGCGGTAGTTAACTACCATTGGGCTAACCAGCAGCAGTTAACTGCCGCTGGTGCCAGCGGTAGTTAACTGTTGTTGTGTTCGTAACATATTCATAATAGAACCCAGCTTCCAGCTACTCTATCATCACCATCTCTCTAAAAATTCAAAATTTTCACTCTCTCTCTAAAAAAAACTCTACCAAATCATCCAAAAAAAATTACACTAAATCACAAGTAAGTTATCACTTATGCTATTGTCATAAATTTTAGTTAGTATATATGTTTTTTTTGACAAAAGTTAGTATATATGTTTATAATTTTAGTTGTAGTTTAATTTTTAAATTTTGATTTTTTTTTTTAATATAGTTATGTTGTAGATCTGAAATGCTATTAACAAATATTATGAATACTTGTTATAATGGAGTTATATTGCTTAAATTTATATTTTTTTCGAACTTTATAAATTTTTTAGGGTTTATTTATGATTTTTAGGGTTTATGTAAAATTTTCACTACAAGTGTTTGATGAAATGTTTGAATGAGTTTTTCATTGATTATTTTTAATTTCTTATTGTGTAGATTTGAAACAATGGCCGGGTGGATCGACGTTCATGCACAATTCAACGGCGGAGAACCTCAGAGGTTGAAGGTTCGGTGCCTTGGTGTGACGTTAAGAGGTCTCAAGGATCAACTTAATGAATTCAACGAAGGAGTCAACCTCAGAAACACAAGGAGGGTGAAATACGTTCGGTATAAACGTCCAACGAACGACGAAAAACATGTTTTGGGAGCACAACATGTTACAGTGGATCAATATGCGGGTAACGTTACTGAGATCAACTGATGATATTATCAACAGTCTGATTCCGCCAAAAGATCGCGATTAGGTAGAGAATGCACCTTCCAACTACAACAATTGTCTTCCTTTGAATGAGGTAATTCAAACTTGTTAAACGGCAGGACTCCAATATTCGACCAACATTTCTATTGTTCCATTCAAAAGATTAAATTCTTGTTATTGAGCGGGTTTAAATGAAGGTATTGAAGTGTCAAGGAATGGACCTCATTCTTTTGACACTTGAATATCGTCATTTAAACCAAGCCTAACAAGAATTTAATCTTTTGAATGGAACAGTAGAAATGTCGGTCGAATGTTAGAGTCATGCTGCTTAGCAAGTTTGAATTTACCCCATTCAGGGGTAAGACAATTGTTGTAGTTGGAAGCTACATTCCCGAATGTAATGTAGTGTAATGTAATGACTCGTCTATATAAGTTAGGAACATGTATTATTGAGAATCAGCTATATAAGCATGTCGTCCCGCTATAGTCTCTGGGGCACCTGCTTTTTGTTGAGGACCAAAATAGCATGTCCTCCCGCTCCTTCTCAACCTCGACTGATTCTACACCAGCACCTTCGAATCCTTCTTGTTTATGGAACCATCACATGTGATTCCATGCCAAGTCGTAGGTGACTTTTCTTTCTTCTTGTCATCACCCTCCTTTTTGTTCAACTCAACATTTCCCTGATTCTGAGACATATCGACATAAACAAATTGACGATCAAAACCTAAACTAATTGTAACGATTCTACAATAATTCATCAATAATTAAACTAACCCTAAAACTTACATCATAACTAATCGTAACAAGTCTATCACAAATTCATAACAACAAAAATTCATAACAAACCTAAACTAATCGTAACGATTATACAACAATTCTAACTTAAACCTAAATTATCATAAAATCAAAACCTAAACCTATCAATTCTAACAACCTAAACTATCATAACATCATAAAATCAATAAAATCTCTATAATCGCAATTTAACCAAAAAAAACTAACAAATCTATCACAAAATAGCAATGCAATAGAATTCAAAAAACTTACTTGATTTTGTGCTTGAAATTGGCTTGGAATGACTTGTGCTTTGTGAAATTCGCACCTATGGAAGCAAAAAAACGAAACAACGGAGTTTTGGAAACTCTTATGTTTGTTCTGTTCTTATAAAAGAACGCAACGACAGTTAACTACCGCTGACACCAGCGGCTGTTAACTGTTGCCGGTTAGCCCAACGGTAGTTAACTACCGCTAGAGGCATTTGAGTAATTTTCTTGTGTCATTGTGAAGTTATCAATGTTAGAAAAGCAATTTTCTTACAATCCACTACACTCTCAGAAGCCTCTTAAATTTTCAATTTTACCTCCTTTTGGATTACAAATCTAAAAGATTATCAGCAGTCTAACATGACACACTAGATTTTAAAAAATAAAAAAGTGTGACTTTTTACACCTTCGGATTGACCAAATCCGATAATTTAAATGCAATTTTCAAAAATATTTACACCTTCAAATTTAAACATTTCGATGTAAAATATCCACTTCAATATTTATAAGATTTTTTACAAAATCGAATTAGTTAACCCGAAGATGTAAAATGTAATATTAGAATATTTTACACATCCAGATTAACCAAACCCTAGATGTAAAAAACCTCATGATGAGTCTCCGTGAGCTTAGCTCAGTTGGTAGGGACATTGCATAATTTATGCAGGGACCGGGGTTCGAACCCCGGACAACCCACTTCTCTACATTTAATTGTGTGAGCTCTAACCACTAGGCTACTAAACAAAAAAACTTCATGTTGATGTTTTTGTAATTGTTTCTTTTATTACTTATGGAATGTACATCCAACCTAGCATTTTTTCTCAATCCACTAGGTTGCTTGACAAATCTTAGAACTATGCTCTTCTCTCAGCAAGTTTCGCTTTCACCCGGTCAAACTGATCAAAATACTCATGTGTTAGTTAACTAACGCAAGTGTAAAAAAAAAATGTGACTTAGTTTTTACACATGCGTGACTTAAGTCACGCTGCGTGAGTTAACTCACGCAGATGTTATATTCGGCGTGAGTTAACTCCCTCTAGTTTTAAACATAAAAACTTTCTGAACATGAAAACTATCCAGCCACGTTAATTCATCACCACCTTCCCCTTTCGATATTTCCACAATCAAACTGAGATGAAGACGCAAATTTCACCCCTGAACTATCATCTCCATATGCAGGAACATGTTTAAAACAATCAACGTTGTAGCTTCAATTTTGATATTTCGCTGTGTTACTGAAACCTAATGTTTGAGAGAGAACATACATGTTTTGATTTTTGTTATAATTTTCGAAAATTATAACTTTTGAACAATTCATGAATTGTTATAATTTTCTCGCAAATAAAGTTTATATTTTTGTTATAAACAGACATGTATTGGTCCCAAAATTGTCTGTCTGAGCTCTTTGAATTGTTTGATAAGAACAGGGATGTTTGAATTTTTTTTTTAAAACTACAGTGAGTTAACTCACGCCGCGTCACGCTCTGAAGTTACGCATGTGTAAAAACTAAGTCACGTTTTTTTTACATTTGTATTAGTTAACTAACGCATGAGTATGTTGGTCAGTTTGGCTGAGTGGAGCGAAAGTTGCGAGGAAAAGAGCAGAATTCCAAATCTTATTATCAACAAATTTTTGTTGCCGGCTAAAGTTTTTACAAAACAGTTCAACCAATTACATAGTGGATTATCCAGATTAGGACATATCGCGTGCGTGTGACTCGATCTCATGCCGTTTTTGAAGAAAAAAGAAAAAGGTAGAACCTCATACATGCTCCAACAAATACATGCTTCGTGATTTTATAAACATGTGTTGATTAATAATTATGTAGCTCATTGAAAATGCTCGGTGGATTCGCAACAAAACAGTTTTGCTGGATGCATATTGTAGAAAAATTACAAAAACATTATCTTGATGTTTTTTTATATATTTTTGGATTGGCCAATTAGAAAGTGTAATAAATCTAAAAAAATTGCATTTTACACCTTTGTTTGAGCTATAATTTGGAGGTGAAAAAAAAAATGAAGGTTAGACATGAGTTAACAAAAAAGTATAGACTAAAAATAGTGATGAAATTTTTTTTAGGGACTAAAGTCTAACAAAAAATTTAGGAGCATTAAAATAAAAAGTTTATATATTAATAAAGATCAAAAACATGTTAAACCCTATAATATAACATGAGAAAGCTAAATTCTTCAATTTATAACAAAAACATCACATTGAAAAATTTAAAAAGTCGAAAATTAGAGTTGGTTACAACAATAAAAAAAAAACTCATATACACAATGTAATACTATATTACCATACTAATATATAAGAGAAAACCAAAATTTTCTCAATCACAATAAAACAATGAGCAAAAATGAAGAACCATGAGTACCCAGTACAAATATTTCACCTCGTTACAAGTACTCATGTTTCAAAGGTTAGATTGCACACACACAAAAAAAATGTTTAATTATTTTAAAAATATACATTATTTATTATTTTCACTTTCTACTTTTTTTTAAGTCATCGTTAGATTAATATTTATTCCACCTCTAATTCCATATACATTAGTTCAAACCAATTGACACTGTAACCGTTGAGACTATCTCGATTTACCTATTAAAGAATGCAATGTTGTAATAATATTGCAGAATTTCTTTTTCCACCCTCCTGACCTCTTGCACAGCCTACAACATTTTGGATTACAGAATCCAAACTGTGTAAAAACACGTTAAAAACATTCACAAACACCCTACAACATTTCATAATTTGAACCAGGTGAGAAGGGTGGGAAAAGGAACCCTCAAAGACATGGGCTAAGCCGGACTCCATGGTCCAATGGATAAAGTGCAGGTCCATCAACCAGGGATTGTCTTTTTTTATTTTGAATAAATGAGTGTTTTGCTTTGTTTTTAGATTCTGGGTTTCATGCCTAGTGGAGTTTTTATTTTTATTTTTATTTTACATTTGCTTATACTTTACTCAATGCTTCCACATGTTGAAGTCTTGAAAATATAATAGTTTTTTGTCGTTGAACATAAATAATATTGTAAATTACAGCCTATGTTTGTCAAAAAAAAGTACTATATAAGATTTCAGTTTCTTAAATTTAAAATATGTAACGTGTTTCAGTTTGTTATAGTAGTAGTATAAGTTAATGACTACTTGGAATAAATTAAGAAGGTACCTTACTAATATGCATTGACTTGTTATCAAAGAAGACTATATATCCTCGCCAGCTTAACGGTTGCCAAGTAATCATTGAATTCACATTACACCATTGCAAACAATAAATTATTCTGTATTCAACTTGTAATCTTGAACAGATACTGTTAGAAATTACGTGGTGATTGCAATATTGACTTCTCTTCTTATCTTTTGCAGTCAGATTAAGATGACCTGTAACTTGATTATATACTCCTAAGAAGGAGCGCGGAAACGTAATTAATGATATTAGTATATAAATACATAACTTCCTAGTTCCTTGTATCAGTGGTCATGACAATGAAAGATGCATTTGCCATTTATTTATGCTAATATATTCAAACACTTATTACTACTTTGATATATATGTATATATACTTTACCTTGCAACTACTGATTATTATATAAATTAATCAGGTCAACAAGATTCATATAAACTAATGAGACAGAAAATGGTTTTTCCTAGTAGTTACAAAATCATATTAATGTGGAACACTCTTATATAAGTTCCTCCAATATATATATGTATACACAGTAAGATAATAAAGAAAAGTTTGTGTTGGTTAAATGAATTCAACCAACAACATTATGTATCCTCCTTTAAGTGAAACAGATCATGCATATGCAGATCACAGTAGTCATGGCCATGGCCATCCCCCTCAAGGTCAAGGCTATGTCCTACAAATGCCAAGTTATGGCATGCCAGTGTCACAACCTTATGCTCCTCCGTATATCAGCACCAGTTCAAGGGGCATCCCAAGAACACATCACTGGTCAACTGGTCTTTGCCGTTGTCTTGATGATCCTGGAATCTGTAAGAATCATGTAGCTAGTAGATTCATTCACCTTTCTTTAAAACATGTATATATTATGGTTAATTACTTTTTTTCGTTTCTAATTGAATAGGTTTGGTCACTTGCTTCTGCCCTTGTGTTACTTTTGGATTGATAGCAGAGATAGTAGACAAAGGCAATTCAAGTAAGTAAGCATTTATGTACAATTTAGGCAAAATTAATCTTGTGCTCTTGATCTTAACTTAATTTCAAATAACATTTCGGCCTTTTATCGTTTCTTTTTTTTTCATGTCATTTTGGTCGATTTGCATATCAATTTTCAAGTTTCAAATCTATAGTTTTATACCCTCTGAGCAATCTATTTTATTGTTTTCCCATGTTTGCATATGATCTTGGGATTTGAAGATTGAAATTCATATGCAAACAGACCAAAGGGCCAAAATTACATAAAAAAAAGAAGCTAAAATCCAAAACATTAACTGAAATTAAGTTAAGAGACCACGAGTTTAATTTTGTGTAAAGTTTAAATAAAATAGTACTTATTTATCATGGTTTGGTATATGCAGCTTGCACTTGTGATGGAACAATTTATGGGGCGCTACTGGCTGTGTCGGGACTTGCATGTTTATATTCATGTTATTATCGCTCCAAACTGAGGGCACAATATAACTTGCCAGAGGCACCTTGTATGGATTGCTTAGTTCATTTTTGTTGTGAAACTTGTGCTCTTTGTCAGGAATATAGAGAGCTCAAAAACCGTGGATATGACTTGAGCATAGGTACCTTATTCTTTCTTCATATACTTCAATATACTAAATTAGATTTAGATCTCTTAAGCAATGTCTCGGGGTTTGAGATGAGAAAACATAGTTGGAATGAGAGCTTTCATGTTGCCCATTGTTGCTCCCGGCTTTCCCAAACTCCCCAATAAGTGGTATCAAATCCCTGGTTCAGCTTGGTAGGAGAGCGGGAGCTGGATCCTGTGTTGGATCCTATTATAGGATGTGGGAAACACTCGAGGGAGAGATTGTTGGATTAAAGTGTGAATGATTAACTCTTATATCATTTATCAATACATAAATTGTAACGCCTAAAAGTTTTGGGTTGAGGAGAGATGTCTCCCCCTCTTGCGCTCCAGAGTTCAACAAATAGAAAAATAAATTGAGAGAAACATTAATTAGAATCGATTCAATTAGAAAAGTCTATTACAATAAGAGTAATGCTAGCACCACTATTTTAAACACTATCTCTAATACAATAAAGTTATCCTTACTAAGATAAAAATCTTAAGGCTTTGTTTGCGAGTTGGGTTTTGGAGGAGAAGGGGAGGGAAATAAAGGCTTATGGAGAGGTAAACCCTCTTTTGGAGTTTTGAAAAAAATAGGGAAAGATTTTGGGGGGTTTTGAAAGACTTCATTTGTCCAATTTTAAAGTTCCACCAAATTGGGAGATTTTGGGGGGGTTAAACATACAAATTGACAGTTTTGTCCTCATAATAATTCAAAATTTCAATTATAATTTAAAAGATAAATTACAAAGTATAACACAATGTATTGATTTTAAGAGAAAAAAATGGTAAAATAGTAAAATTATCACATAAGTCCTCCATCTCCTTTCCTTGTTGGTTTCTTCAACTTCCATATACAAGGGAAAGACTTTCCCTCCTTTCTCCCTTCCCTCCATTCCCTTCCTCTCCTAAGCATTTTCTTCCCCTCCCCTCAAAACTCGCAGACAAAGCCCAAGTAACTTGCACTTAATATTAACCGGCTTTGTAACTACCTTGAACAAACTTCAACTAGATTTAACAAATCTCTAACTACATATAAGACCCGACTAAAAGTGGTCAGTGAGGTTACTCAAGAATCTCTGCTTTCTTAATTTTTGTCTAGTTTTCAAGTTGGATTTCTAACTTAAATTTTTGAGATATCGAAGGTTAAAGTTTTGGTGAATTTGTGTGATATCATATGGTTTTGTGTTTTTGCTTGACCCTTGACTTGTTTTTGACAACTAACTGAGACTGAAATATAGGTTGGGATGCCAACGTGGAAAGACAGGGGCCAGGAGTTGCAGTGGCACCACCAATGATTTCACCTATGACAAGATAAAAAAATGAAACCTCTTTAGGAGCTCTTTTCACAAGCCACGGCAATTGTTGATCTTGTTTCAACTTCTTGGTTTGTATATATTCTGTTTGATGCTTGAAAATGTTTGTCTGATATGATCACCAGTATATCAAGCTTTGTCAGTTAATTAGAGATCTACTTCAGTTCCAATTTACCTCATATTTTTGTCTTAAATCAGCCTATAATCCAACAAGTTAAGTTGCTTTTGGTAGATGATATTTCTTTGGTATCTATGCAGCTAATTAGTACATTTTGTGTATGACTATATGACTATAATAGTTATTTTAGTATCGGGGTTCTTCTCCCTTTAATTTACACTGTATCTATATTTTTTTTTCTGCCCCTATTACCAAAAAATTTGATATGTCTGCCCCTAGTTTAAAATTATTGATAGAAATGCCCATGTTCTTCATTTTAGTCGGCGAACATAACATTTTTTCAACATTCTCTGCAAGTTCGCATGCTTTTTGAACATTCTGTCTGTTCTTCAATTGAAATGGCGAGCAAGCATAGGTGGCCAAGGCCCACCCAGCCCAAAAGAAATAATTTTTTTAGTAAAATATTCTTGACTTTTAAATAAAATTACCTTATGATCCACTCTATTATTTGTCTCAACACGCGTTACTATCACATTTTCAAGTCACTTGAAATACATAGAAGATTATTTTGAATTTTTAAAGTATGCAATCTAATTTTTTGATGGTCAACATTGTGCATAATAATTACGAAAATATAATTTTTTATATATATATTATACGTGCAAACATTTTTTTTTCCTGGCTCCGCCGGTAATAGCTATGCTAGAGAAGAGGACTTTCACTTCAGCAATTCTTACATGGTCAAGTGATCAAGAAATTGCAATTGGTCACAACCAACCAAAACTAACACCTCGTACATTGAAACTAAAAAAAAAAACTTTTTACATAGAATTTATAAATCATTTCCTTTTTTAAATCTTTAGCAAAAGGGCACTTATTAGCATAACCCTTAAAATTATGATAGAGCCCATCAAAGAAAATAAAATTGTGAGAAGAGTTTATTACGATAAGTGTAGGATGGATAATACTTGGGTGACATTGTGGTTGGTGACATTGGTGACATTGGTCAACCACAATGTCACACGTGTACAAAGAAACAAAAAAATATTATCAAAGAGAAAGAAGAAAGACATTTGTGGCATTGTGGTTGACCAATGTCACAATGTCACCCAAGTGTTACCCGTGTAGGATATACTTTATAAAATGATCCTAAGATAACAAATCTTAACTAACTTGCAGTTCATACTAATTAACTTGTAATTCTACCTTTTACAAACAGGCAAACTCCAACTACATCTAATATAAAATAGAGATCTAACTAAAGATGATTAGTCAAGTTCCACAATGATTCTAAAGTTGGTGATACCAATAACTTGGTTAAAAAAATTACTTGCATATACTGTCATAGTGTTAGGATATATGATTTCTTTTTTGTCTAATTTTTAAGTTGGGTTTCTAACTTAAATTTTTTATATAAGGTTAGATTTTTAGTGGATTTGTCTGATGTCATATTGTTTTAATTTATTGACTTGTTTTTGACAATTAACTAATATCCTTCGGTCTCAAATATAAGAAAAGATTCATTTTTTAGGTTCATTGAGTAGTTAATGTATCAAGTCTACATTGTAAAGCAAATATTATTCAATGAACCTAAAAATGAATCTTTTTTATATTTGAGACCAGATGGAATATAAAACAACCATAAATTTCTAAAAAAGGTAAATATTAACACAAAAACAAAACAATAAAAAAGAAAGTAAAATCATAATCTAAATTTAAGAGAAAAAATTATCACAAAGTAATCATAAATTGATTGCACAAATATCATTTCTTTAACTCTAAACTAAAGAAAAGACAGCTGATGTGGACATGATAGGAACCCATCTCAAAAGGCCAAATATAAATTGAACATTGCCAAAGTAAATCATTTCACAAACATAGGATAAGTGTTAGAAAAACCCTCTTCTTAATTTCACCGTCGTTTCGTTTTTGTTGTTTATTGTATGTGCTTATTGGTTTTAGTTTCACTGAATAATTCAGCAAAACCACTCCGTAAAGCACTTGAAACCACTCCGTAAAACCACTCAGCAAAACACATCGTTGTCATAAGAGGCACTTGAGAGCTATCTACTTTGCGGCAGCATGACAAAGATCTTCAGTACAATGACAAAAAATTTCATGGTTTTCGATGGTGTGTTTGTGCGTTTTGCTGGTATTGAAGCTGAAAACCGAAAAGCAATTATTTATAGAGGTCCTTGGATGTTGTGGACCACATAAACTCTTGGTGCAATGTGGTCCATACAAAAGGATCCTGTGTTGAAGTATTCGGATTTAGTTTTCCGGAATACACTTACGCCCTACGTGAATCTGGATTTCATAATCCGGAGTGCATGGCTTTTGGCTATTTTTTCGATTAAATGAACATCTTTGACGTAAATTAAAACATAATGAAAGTTTAAATAATATATATTTTTTCTAGTGTAGTTTACTTGTAAAGAAAACAGGGACCCTTATTTATAGAGTTATCTGAGGATTCTGGACCACATAAACACTTGGTGCAATGTGGGTCACACAAAAGAATTCAATGCTGGAGCTTTCCGTATTTCAAAATTCGAACCATCCATCATCCTACACGAAGAGCCAAGTTTCACCCAAGATCGTATTTTTCCGGAATATCTAATCCGGAATCTATGTGGAATTCGGATTACATATTCTGAACTACATCAGAAGCTTTTGGTCAGTGGTTTGCACCACAAAGAAAACGTTTTGGGCGGTGGTCAAGTTGAAAAACGTGCTTATACACGTTTTTTTGACTGCAATTATGGTCAAGTTCACAATATCTCACACCCTCTTCTCCTCTTCCTTCTACAACGATGTGTTTTCATCGTTGGCCTTTCATAAATAGAGGCCTCTTTGGAAATCCTTCAAAGGTCATATGATCGGTCAACAGGGAAGGAATCAGTCTGGGTATGAGGTTGGTCTGTCTGGGCGTAAGTTCGACCATCATGGTCTCTTGCTCCCTAGAGGCCCATGTCTCCCCTCCAACAGTAGAGCTATTGATATGTCCTATCAGCTGGAGCCACTGGTATAACTTACCCCCTATAAATAGTTTTAGGTTCTTATGTAATAAGCTTAAAAAGCTTCAACATTACTGTAATGTATTATTCATATATCAATAAAATGAGTTGTTTTTATCTTTTTGTCTTTTTATTTGTGTTTTATATTTTTATTTGCATTTATTTTACGAATTTCAAAGCTTAAAATTGAAAAAGTTCTGAAAAAAGACCACTCTGGAGTTTAAAATCCAGATAATCTGGAAAATACTAACAATTTTGTTTGGAACCAATAATATGGACAAGGGTATTTTTGGAAAAAAATATGGCGCGGTAGAAATCCATAGGGTGGGAAAAGTAATACTCTAAAGTTAATGTTGATGTTGCTGGCCCAACTAACAGTATGTGGTGTATTGGTGTTGTTATTAGAGATGCATTTGAAGATGTTGCAGCAGCGGCTACTTGGATGGTTGAAGCACTTCCAGATCCTGATATTGGCGAGATATTGGGTGTAAGGCTAGTGATTCAGTTTGCTCTCGATACGGGGTTTTTGCAGGTGATGTTTGAAAGTGACTCCCTTAACGTGGTCCGTGGTTTTCACAGCCTTTCAAATAATCTATATTGCTTTGGTATGGTGGTTGTTGATTGTAATCGTCTTAGTACCGGTTTTAATTCCTTTTCATTGAGTCATGTTAAACGCAGTGCTAATAGGACAACTTATTTTTTAGCTAAATTTGCTTCAACCTCCTCAAATATTGTTTGGATTGAGGAATGTCCTCCTAATATTTTATTTTTTTACCTTTAAATGTGACTAGAGTAGTGGATATCAGTTACAAAAGCATATCAGAGCCACTTTTTTTTTTCGAGAGAAGCAATTCAATATGAGGCCTGACTATATATCCATCGTGTGTTGTTTGATAAATTGCATATTTTACTATTTAAATTGATGTTTTTTTTATATAGATAAATGTTAGTAGTTAGTAGCTAGTTTTGTGGGGAGTGGTAAACGATAGATTGAACTCTAGACCTTCTACATATAATTCTTCTGGTCTTTCAACTTAAACCACTGTAAAACTTCTTCAAGAACATCAATGTTTTAAAAAGTAAATTTTAGAGAATGTTCTTAAGGCATTGATTAAAAAGACAAAAATAGAAATATTATACTGAAAAACGGTGAAAAATAGTAAATTTAACTTTTAAAAGTTAAAAAATTGTTAAATTCAATACAAACTTATTACTTTTGTTTTCCTTAGCAAGTGTCCTTAATATATGTTGTTGTAATATTCTTAAAATAAAAATTATATTAATCATAAACATTAATTTATCTCTCTTTAGAAAAATACTCTTTCAAAAAATGTGAAACTCTTCCTTCCGCTCCCCTCCCCTCCAAACTCCCAAACAAACTGTTTGGTTTGAGAATTGGGAGTGGAATGGAGGGGAGGGGAGGGATTTCAGCGGAGGGGAGGGGAAGAGAGATATTTTAATTAAAAATGTACCTGGTTCGCAAGGGGAGGAGAGAGGCTTTAAAAGTATTTTACTGTTTTACCCTTAAACTTAATTAAATAAGGACAATAAAGCAACGAAGCAATAACGATGTAATCGATAGCAACATGATATTGTTGACGATGGAATAATGAATTAGTAATAGGGTTGTTACAGGTAGTAATATAAGTTGTTACAAGGAAAATTTGTTAATAATATGGAATAAAAATTGTTACAATGATAATATAACCTAGGAAAAATAATAAAGTTGTTCCAAGATAATATAACCTATAACCTAAGTTGTTTCAAGAATAATATTGAGATTTTAAACTAATCAAAGGATAATTTTGGCAGTGTAATAAAATTTGCTCCCCTCGTCTACCCTCCACTCCCATTCTAAAAATTGAACCAAACATTTCAAATTAAAAATATCCTCTCCTCCTCCCTTCAAAACTCTTGAACCAAATGCACTAACGAGGTTTAAACATGTGACATTCGAGCTTAAAATCCGTCCCTTTACCATCATAAAAAACCTTTAGGCTCTGTTTTCGAGTCTAGAGGGAAAGGGAGGGGAGAGTTTGAAAAAAAAGGTAGGAGTAATTGGAAAAAATAGAAAACATTGGGAGGAGGGGCTTTAGAGGGTTTATTTTTCTTCAAAATATGAAACCCTCCTCACTTGGGAGAACTAAAAAATTGTATTGGAGGAAAGTTTTTGGAGGTTTGGGAGGGTTTATATGAATTATTTAAATTTAACATATGTTGTTATAATATTTTTAAAATTAAAAATATTTTAATCATAAACATTAATTTATCGCTCTCTGAAGAAAAATACTCTATAAAGAATGTGAAAGATTTTTCAATTTTCCCCTGTATTTCTATCATTCCAAAGCCCTTACTTCCCCTCCAAACTCTCAAAAAAGTCTAGAGGTACCGACAAATAAGTTTTTAATTTAATTAAAATAGATGTATATTATATTTTGATTTAAAATAATTTTTTATTTAACATAATAAAACAATAAAAAATGCATAATATAAGCACTCCTTCCATTTTAAAATGAATTTCGTTTTAGCCAAAAAAATTGTTTAAAAATGAATGTCACTTTCAATTTTCAATGCAATAATAACGTTTTTTTTTCTTCAATTGTACCCTTCAATTCATACTATATACACTATTCCAAAGTGTGTAAAAATTTAGTAAAATAATATATATCTTTTTTTTAATTAACATATTTTTTAATAGGTGTGTAAAAATCTCAAAGAACATTACAATTAATTCTCAAAAGTGAATAAATAAAAAGAAGCGAAAAAGTGATTTTGTCACGACAATCCTTAAACCCTACTTCAGCCGTCGTGCTACTTGTCTGAACTCTCTTCCTCTTCTTCTTCCTCAGAATCAACATGGCTCTCGCTAACGAGGTTTGAATCACCTGATCCACAAACTCATTCAATCTCTCTTCTTCAATAATTTCTTTATCATTCATTCATTTCTTTGCAGGGCGCAACGAATGCCATTGAAGCGGTGGCTTTCAGTTTTCTAACCAACGAAGAGTTACTTAAGAGTAGTCGCGTCAAGGTTACCGATACCAATCTCTGCAATAACATCGGTCATCCCGTCCGTGGCGGTTTATATGATCCCGCTTTTGGTCCTTTACTTGATAATAGGTCTAAGTATGTACTTCATTTTCATGCATTCTTCTCACCTTAGCTTTCGTTATTTGTATAAGCTATTTCTATCGTAAAAGATTATATCAATTTCAATTATTTTCTTATAAGTTATGACCTGTTTTCGTAATCTAGCTTGAAGAATTTATAAAAATAAGCTGAAAACAGCTTATGGGCTCTTTTGGATTGGCTTATTTTTGAGCTTATGAAAAGAAGCATATGCAAATAAATAAGCTTTTATGTTAATTCATAAGTTCTCACTAACAAAATTTGTATCTTCATAAGATGTTTTTTCATAAACTGTCTTGACAAGCTTATGAATAATACATGAAAGCTTATTTATTTGCATAAGTTAAAAAATAAGCCAATCCAAACAGGCCCATAGGGACACAATAGTTTCACAAAACTTAGCTTAGTAGATAAGCTCAAATAAGTCAATCCAAACAGGCTATTGTGTTTGCATATTTTGTATTAGTTTTCAATGAAATGAAACCTAGTTGATAGTTTGTTTTGGATTGGGTTAGTGGTGCTAAGTGCTAACCTAGTTTAGATGGTTCTGGTTTAGGTTTGCGGTGCCAACATAGTTGAGATGACTTGCCTTCTACGACGCCTTTAGATTTCATTGTCTGAAAAAAATATTAGTTTTGAATGAAACCTTATGTTTATGTGAGAGGAATTTGCTTTTGTAGGATGTTGACAGTGTTTATAATGAGGAGGATGTCTTATGGATTTGTTATTGTTTTCTCTATATGCTATATATTTCATTTTATTACTCTTTAATGAGTATGTTGATTGTTGGTGTCATCAGTGGCTAACATTTTTTATCTTTTGACTTAGCTTTGTGGCGATAAGATTCGGTGGAGTTGTGAACCATTGTTTTATGATAACTGGCTATGTTTATTTCGATGTTGTATTCATGCTTTGTAAGTTGTATTTACGTTACATTATATTGTATTCGTCTGTTGCTTTGACAGTTGTGAAACCTGTGGTCTGTCCAAAGATCATTGCTCGGGTCATTTTGGTCATATTGAGCTCGTTTCCCCTGTCTACAACCCTTTGATGTTCCTTTTTCTTGGCAAAATTCTAAACAGAACGTGTTTCTCTTGCCATAGTTTTAGGGCTAGTAGAAATGAGGTAAATATATATTGATTTCTGCTTCATTGTTTTTGTGCTTTCCGTAAGATATATTGTTCACATGGTCTCGTGACGATTCAAGGTGGAAAGGCGCGCGTCCCAATTGGAGCTCATTTTGAAAGGGAATATTAGCAAGGCTAAAAGTTTAGGTGAAATTAAACTAAACGAATCCGTTGATTCAGTTGATGATGATGATGATGAAAGCCAATGGAGTAGTGCTGAGCAACTGGGAGAAAGTTGGACCTCCCTTCAGTTTTCCGAGGCAAGGTCTGTTATATATGAGTTTCTAGCGAAGGACTACAAGAAGTGTCTAAATTGTGGAAACATCAGTCCTAAAATTACTAAACCAACCTTTGGACGCTTCAACGTGGTAAAATACTTTAATCTCCAATCACTCCTTTCTACTTCTTGTTTTTAATTGTTTTTGATGGTTCCAATTTTCAAGTGTGAAAAGAAAAAAGTTGTTCAAGTTTGTCACCTTTGATTATTATGAAAAATCATGGGTTTTGACTGTGAGAAGTTTGAAACTCGAACATTGTGAAGTCCCTAAATTTATTGTGCATATTGCATTTTCACATGAAGTGTACATGCTTTGTACCACAAGATACACTGTCATGTCCATAGTTTCAAGCTTGTAGGTATTTCATGCTGCAATGTCTAATTCCTGTTTTTCTTTTCCTTCCACTTCTCCATATTTGGTCTCTGGTTGATGGTTCTAGAAAGCTCTCTCAGCTGTTCAAGCCAGAGCAAATGTTATTTCATCAGCCAATGTTGCAGATGTTCCAGGCAATGATGATATATCTTCAGGAAATGTGGCTTGTACAGATGAAGAGGATATTACCTCTGGTGGTGCTGGAAATAGTAATAGAGAGAATCAAATATTGTCCTTTAAGCTTGTTGAGCATTCTTCACTCTCTGGATCTTTGCTACCCTCCCAGGTTAGTTTCTTGGAAACATTGGCTTACTGACTCTATCTATAGCTCCTTTCTGTTTCAAGTTTAAGGGCCCATTTGGATTAGCTTATTTTAGAGCTTATATAAAACAGCTTATGCAAATAAATAAGTTTTTATGTATTATTTATAAATTTTTAAGGTTGTTTATGAAAAAACAGTTTATGAAGATACGATTTTCGCTAGTGAGAACTTATAAATTAAAATAAAAGCTTATTTATTTACATAAGCTATTTTTCATAAGCTCAAAATAAGCTCAAACCAAACGGGACCTAAGTGTATTGATCATTTGATTTAATAATTCACTATTCAAATTACAGGTTCAGGTAATGATGAAGCTTTTGTGGGAAAAGGAATCTAGGCTGTGCTCGCATATCAGTGACATTCAAGATCAAGGTTTTGGAAAGAAAGCCGGTCACTCAATGTTCTTTCTGGAAAACATTTTCGTTCCACCAATCAAATTCCGCCCCCCATTGAAAGCGGGTGATAATGTAAGTACGACTAAACGAAACTGTTGATATAAAATTTCTTTAGTGTTTTGGCAGCATGTAATACGCTGGGCATGAGGGGGTGTATTGGGAAAAACCCAAGTCCCACATTGGATAGATAAGACTCTTGATAAGAGTTTATAAGGATGAGTTAAGCCTAGGGATGACCCAATTAAGGCGGCTTTCTGATACCCCCTCATGCCTAGGGCTACAGTCTTGGATGAGAAGCGCTTTGATACCTTAAAAGAATTCGAGTTTAGGTAGGGCTTAACTTAATTTTACAATAATGGCTTATATCACTAGGACTGCCTAAGCCTTATAAGCACTAAATAAGCTGCATCTTTAGACAATTTGGGACTAAACCCATCCCCTCACACCTAGCACAATTAAGGCAGCTAGGGGCGTACCGCAATTAAGACGGCTTATTTTTATTGCATACTAAATGGACTGATGACTGATCCATTGTGGACCATATGATGGGTCTGTACCCCATAAAGTTTGTCATTATTTCATCCTACATATGCTTAATTACTTGTTCAATGTCTTTTGTAGGTGGCGGAGCATCCTCAAACTGTTCTGTTGAGTAAGGTTTTAGAGGCCAACATATCCTTGGGAGATGCCCATCGAACCAAGTCAGATGCATATTATATTCTAAGGCGGTGGCAGGATCTTCAGGGATCTGTAAACCTCCTATTTGACAATAAAACTTCTCTAAGAAGTGAGAGTTTCATTTGGTATCGTTTTGTTTAATTTATTTTGGAATAGTAATGTGGAGCTGCGTGTATTTCTGTTGGCTCGTAATTGGTCGATAGTTAAAATTTGACGTAATTAAATTAGTAAAAGAGCAAATACACCAAATGAAAGTATACATGATTTTGTACGTAATGATTGCAAAAGGATCTCCTTTTTTTTTTTTATAATATATAAAAGAAGAAATGGTATAATGATGGAGGAAAAATTAATCACAAAATGTAAAATGCATAGTAATTGTCAAAGAAACCAGAAGTCAATAACATATTTTTGAAAACAAAATTTCAATTCCATAAGATGAGCCTGTGAATCATTATAACAATGTTATTTAGTAGCTATTTCAGATTTCTTGGTAATAGTTCTTTTACCTACATTGAGTTCATGTTACTTTCTGTTTGGTCTAGGCCAAAAAGATGCTTCTGGAATATGTCAGTTGCTGGACAAGAAGGAAGGCATCTTTCGCCAGAAAATGATGGGAAAAAGGGTTAATTATGCATGCCGCTCTGTCATTTCACCAGATCCTTATTTAGCAGTCAATGAAATTGGGATTCCCCCATATTTTGCTCTAAGGTTAACATATCCTGAGGTGAGAGTTGTAACTACATATCTTTTATTGTGTTTGTACTGCTTCATCACATCAACCTAAACTGATTTTAATTGCCTCTGGGAGTTTGTTATGAGTTGGTGTAGGTTACTTAGCACCACTGTGAGTGGTGGTGGATAGTGATCATCAAAATTCTCTTGTAATTTGATCTTCAAGATCAAGAATTCATATTTAGAAATATAGAAAAGTTATCTTCACATTTTCTCTCATTTATCTACTCTAAAATGTCTTTGCTGCTTATATAAATCTGATGATCTTAGATAGAAAAACCATCTTTTCCCTTGTTACAACCTGTATAAATTAAAGAAAAAAAGGAAACTAAGCATTCTTATTCATCTGGTTAGTAATTTGGACGCGGCCGCCAAACTTTGGCTTTTTAATTCTTCCTGAGCATTAGAAACATAGATTAAGATTTTACTATATTGTGATGTGTAAACGTGTAATGTAGTAAATTTAACATGTTGACAAACCGATGATAATGCTTGCCGTCATTTTTTAATATAGTAATTGCTTACTATTTTGTATGATAATCTCTTTCCTGCCATTTTTTTTGTTTGTTTTAATATATTGCAGAGAGTGACTCCTTGGAATTCAGGCAAGTTAATGGATGCTATCCTAAATGGTCCTGACACCCATCCAGGTGCGATACTCTATACTGATAAAACATCAACACTCAGGCTTCAGAAAGATAAGAGTTTACGTTCTTCAACATCAAGGAGATTACAGTCCTCAAGAGGGGTTATTATGCATCATGGGAAGATACATGAACATGAATTTGAAGGAAAAGTTGTGTATCGTCACTTGAAGGATGGCGATGTAGTGCTTGTTAATCGACAGGTAATGCATTATCTCATTTGATGTGTTTTAATAATATAATAATCAATATAGCATTGTCTTGTATTCCCTTAATGATATTTTATCTTTTAAAAGAACATGAAATAATGTGAACTCTATATGAAAATAGAATGCTGGAACTATCACATCCGTTGAAAAGTTGACGTGGTTCATAACATACAAATACACATGTTAGCGCATGACCTTGACACAGAAGTATGCGGATATGCATTTCATTTTGATTTTTGAGTTAAAATCCTGTTTTTCTTTAAGTTGGCAAAAGTTATACTGATGTCATTATCTTGGGTACTGCATACCACAATCACAATGAACATAACACCGTTTTCTGAAGACTATGTTTCTAAATCACTGTGATACGAACATAGTCATCAGTACTTTATGGTTTGAATTTGACTTTGCATTCTGTTGCAGCCAACACTTCATAAACCTAGTATAATGGCCCATGTAGTGCGCGTTCTAAAGGGGGAGAAAACGGTACGCATGCATTATGCAAACTGCAGGTAACATTATATTCGTTCTTTGAGCTTGGTCTGATTGCATTATATGTATGTAAAGAATATATCTATATACTCCCTCCGTTTCAAAATGAATGTCATTGAAGGTTTTTACACACATATTAAGAAATGCATTAATTAAAAGAAAAAGAGATGTTATTTTACCAAATTATCCTGATCAACTGTTGGTTTGTTTTCCATTAAAGAAAAAATAATACTTTGGAAGTAGTGTATATAGTATTAATTGAAGGGTACAATTGAAAAGAAAAAGTTATTATTGCATTGGAAACTGAAAACGACATTCATTTTGAAACAGTTTTTTTTGGCCAAAACGACACTCATTTTGAAACGGAGGGAGTATTTATTAATACTTTTGACTATATTTTGAGAACTTATTTTCATGTATTATATGAATATCTTTGCTTAATTTGTTTATATTTCTTTTTGCTTCTCTTCATGATCTCAGTACATACAATGCTGATTTTGACGGTGATGAGATTAATGTTCATTTTCCACAAGATGAAATTTCACGTGCTGAAGCTTACAATATTGTAAATGCAAACAACCAATATGTGAAGCCTACAAGTGGTGATCCAATCAGAGCCTTGATTCAGGTATTTGCATACATAATTAAAAAACATTTGGATCCCAACATAGTGGGGGGTCAAGAGAGAATGAGATGCATTACACATGCATCTTAACTCCAGGGGGTTGAGAGGTTGTTTCATCTCAAGTATACCCATGACCAATACATGCAAACAAATCTACTGTTGGGCCTCATCTATTGGCATAAGTAGTTAGTGACCTTTACTTATATATAGTAGAGGTCGCCCATGCAGTATGTGGAAAGGGCATAAATAAATCGACGGAGAGAACACAAACACAAGAATGTGTGGCACTTATGCTGGCAAACCATAAGAGTGTGCCACTTGGCTAATAAAAACTGTGTTTTCTTATTATATAGATGATTTTTTTGGGTGAGTTTCTGAAGTTTATTTTTCCCATTTCAAACAAATTTTCCAGGATCATATTGTAAGTGCTGCGCTTCTCACAAAAAAAGACACCTTTTTGAGCTGTCAAGAATTCAATCAACTTCTCTACAGTTCTGGTGTATCCATGACTGGGATGCGCTCTTTTTCTTGCAAACCAGGACAGAAAATTTTCATGTCAAACTCCGAGAGTGAAATGTTTCTGTTTCCTCCAGCAATATTCAAGCCAGAGCCGTTGTGGACAGGAAAACAGGTTACTATACATTTTTATCCTTCAGATGTTATAAAAGGCTACTATCTAATTGGGGCGTTTACTTTAAGTCTAGGAATCACGTTTCCGGAAGTACATTGGTAAGGAGTGAGTATACCTATATTTGTTATAAGGTTGAGAATATTCCTGGGTATAAAGGTTCCTAGGAATGGGATGACTCCCAATATTTTCATTGGTTTATTTCCAAGTGAGAAGGGGGGAAATTGAACTCATTTTATTAGTATATTTTATTACTACGATTTTCTTAGGAATATTTATTAATTTGTGTGGCAAATACTTTTTTTTAAAAAATATCCAGGAATCGAATTCCCATATTTATTTTTCTAGGGAAGTTAATCCTCGGAGAAAGTTTTGATTCCGTGAAACAGATTACCCCTAAATAAACTTGCAGTAACCTTTTTGTTTTGTCCTTTTCTCCCCCAGTGTATTGTTTTGAAGTTTATTAAATTCATGAATCAGCATGTGTTAAATCCTGTTTCTTAGTCAATTGGGGATCACGATAAATAGCGTATTATTAGAATTCTGACATGCCATAGCTTCTATTTAACAACACTTTATACTAAATAGCCTATTATGGAACAATAGTGATTTGTTTAGATTCAGCTACACTATAGAGATATAGCTCTGTTGTCTGACAACACCGGCTTCTTATTTTTCGTTCTTGGGTCTATTCCATTCTTTGTTTTTTATGCCATTGTCGTTGCGTGAAGTAATTTTTGCTTCTACTACTGTCTAGGTTATCAGTGCATTGCTATGCTATATCACTAAAGGTCGCCCACCATTTACTGTAGAGAAGAATGCAAAAATCCCATCTAGTTTTTTTAAGACTGAAACGAGGGAGAAAAAAAAACACACCAAAGATACATCAAGAAAGAAGGATGAGCTTGAGGATAAATTGTTGATATATAGAAATGATTTGGTGCGCGGTGTAGTTGATAAGGCTCAATTTGGTGACTATGGAATGGTGCATACAGTGCAAGAGTTTTATGGCTCAAATACTGCTGGCATTCTTCTTTCGGCATTAAGTCGGCTGTTCACAAACTTTTTACAGGTTAGTCACCATTTCTCTAGTTTTGCTAATACAATATATTTTATAAGATTTAATTATCCTGCAAAAATGTAATATATTTTGTCATTCAGATGCATGGGTTCACTTGTGGGGTTGATGATCTTCTGATAAAAGAAGGAAAGGATAGTGAAAGAATAAATCAACTTGAAAGCTGTGAGGAAATTGGTGACATTGTTCATCGTGAATTCATTGGAGTCATGGAGAATGAAAATATAGGTAATATGAAGTTACAATTGGTAATTGGTAGATGCATGTTTTTTGTGTTTTAAAAAGGTTAGCCAGTAAAGGAAGATACACCAAAAGTAATACTTTTTATGACAACAAGATATTGATGATAACCATGATGCTGTGTTGAGTAGGTAATTAGTGTGTTTAGATTTAACGTTAAGGTGATTGATTCCCAGAATGATAGTTATGACCACATAGTTATGATGGATGTTGACTCTAATAAGAATCAAGGGCGGTTGGAAAAGTTTTTTGTCTGGTTTATGTTGCTTCTGTTAAGCTGGTTTAAAATGATTTCAACAAGTTTTTCAGTTAAGTTTATGAAAATTAGTTAATGCGCAAATGCTTACTATATGAGTTCTCGTGTGATAAACATTTACTAAATAAGCAACTAATGACCTGTTTATGCAAACACGATCATTTCCTTAATAATCATGCATAAACCTTAAACGACTATTATTTAGAGACGGAGGGAGTACTTCATAGAAGAATTGCCAAGACCCAAGACCAATTAGATAGGGCGAGTGCTCTTCTCCATCACCATTGACTGATGTGGTGGGGATAACTGTCTAGCTAATTTGATGTATCTTCATTAATAGCTAGGAACATTTTTGCTTGAAATGCGGACATATGTATGGTCACCTCTTGAGGGGAATGATTTGTTTGTGAAGTTATCTTCTCTCTGTTTGAATGAAAATAATTTTTTCCTAATTAAATGATTTCTTTTTAAATCAGGAGACTTTTAAACAACCACAAAGAAGTTGGTTGAACATGTATTGCCATCTTTCCCATTGAATTTACACTTTCAGAATATAGTTATGAGCCTGGAAGAACATTTACTATCTCTTCAAATTTAAAACCCGCCTCAATGTCTTGGTTTTACCTATTTTTCAAGACAAAAAGTAATTGTTGGTGAATCAACTGAACAAATAATGTGTGAAAATTGGTTTCAATGTCTTACAATAAATATAATTTCTCATGCAAGAATAGGCAGTTTGTGACTACTAAGAATCAAACATGTCTTCCAAATGAGCATGGAAGAAAACATCTTCCATAGGGGTTTCATTATCCAATTTATTCTCATCATATTCAACTAATCTCCGATGGGCTTATTTCATATTAGATTAGTGTTTTTCCTGGAAATGGAAACTAGTGGGAATGCAATCCAATATGTTATGACAGATTGGTGTATGCATTTCGTCATATTATAATTTAAAAGAAATATGCTTGTACACATTTTTTTTTTTAAACAAATATGCTTGTACACATACTGACATACATATATAAATCATATTTTGGATAAAGCATTTTGTATTTTTAAGTTTTGTATTCTGTTATCAACATAGTGCTAGATAGGCTTCCAATTTGTAGTTTTCTTTCCTGGTGTACTTGGCATTTCCTTATTACTGTTTATATGTTTTTGTAAAACATTAATGCGTTGACATATTTGGTATTTCAGATCCAATCACAATGCAGTTGAATGTTGAGAAAAAAATACGCAGTAATGGAGAAGCTGCCATAACATACTTAGATAGGAAGATGATAAGTAATCTTAACTCCAGAACTAGCTCAGGGGTATTGAAGGAGCTACTATCTAAAGGAATATTAAAACCCTCAGGAAAAAATTGGATTTCTCTTATGACTACTTCTGGAGCTAAGGGCAGTATGGTAAGAGTATTGTTGCATCCACATCACTCTATTTATCTTAGTTGTTTGCATATAAGGATACAGAGCACTATAGATACTACATTGTGTGTGCTTCCTTTGAATATACCGAGTGCTCAAGTCTCTTTCATACAACACCTATTTGAAGTCCTAAAATTTTGTGTCTAAGACCTAAGTTAAAATCCATTATTCCGTGATTTATGTGATGGAATATCCTATTAAAGAGTAGCAGACATTATTGTTAAAAAAGGTGTACTAGGGGGAGACTATAGATATCATTGGAGCATTGCACCATGTTTTTAAGAAGGTTTCATCAGCACAGGCTGGGCATTTAGACTTTTATTAAGTTCAAATCAATTGACTTTTTAACTGAGCTAACAGTACTTGGATACGATAGATACTTTAAAAATTCAAGGATGTTGGGCTTTTTGTACAGTTTTTTCTGTGGCCAATTCTACGGTGCACAAGTAAGACAAGTCTTGCATCATGCACTAGTTAGTTTTCACCATTGGATCAATAAATCTCGTCATTAAATAAAATGAGATATGATGGGACTTATTGACCCAATGGTGAAAAACACACTTGTGGATGATGCAAGACCATTTTACTTGTGCGCACATTAGAGAATGCCTTTTTCTGGTATTAAAACAGTTTGGTAATTTAAGTTTGTTTGCATTTGGTTTTGATCGATTCTTTTATTAACCAGACATTGATAACTAGTCTGGCAACTGTTTTATAGTTTTTTTTTTTTTTTTTGATAACATGAACTGTTCTGGTGTTGTTTCTGAAACACATTATCCTAAGTCCATTTTTATTTTGTGCAATTGATACCACCAGTCATCTGTATATTTTTTTAATGCCATTTTTTGATATGAAGATGATTTCATATGCTTTTGAACAGGTCAACTTCCAGCAGATATCTTCTCATCTTGGCCAACAAGAGTTGGAAGGAAAAAGAGTCCCACGTATGGTTTCTGGAAAGACCTTACCTTGCTTTCCATCATGGGATTGTTCCCCCAGAGCAGGAGGGTTCATCATTGATCGGTTTCTTACAGCTCTCCGTCCACAGGAATATTACTTTCATTGTATGGCTGGTCGAGAAGGGTAAGACATGTTGATATATAAATATATAGTAAATAATTATATTTATGCTCTAAATATATTTTAGCTTACTCTCTAAGTTACTTAGGATATAATATTATGATGAATATTAATTCTGT